>TBL_comb47_HYPODRAFT_10003212_pt1 | contig 19524 bp, 25 predicted proteins | sample TroBogypolimnion_40_FD_10682 | JGI IMG/M metagenome (IMG submission 10682) | reverse complement strand
TGTACAGTAAAAAGGAAGGCCCGCTTGTCGGGGGACACTGCGGGCCTTCAAAGCATCTAACCCGCCAGGGGATGCGCGTTCTGGGAGGAACCCCTTCTATATACAGGGGCTCCGAACGGCGTGCAACCCTATTGATTGAGGATTGTACGATGAGCATTAAGATAGCACCTAAAAACTGGAAAAAGTTTCAGCACTATACAGGGCGAACCCCGCCCTGGATAAAGCTGCACCGCAGCCTTCTAGATGACTACAAATTTCACTGCTTGCCTATTGCTAGCAAAGCGCTAGCGCCGGGCTTGTGGCTGCTAGCAAGCGAGTATGAAAACGGCCTGATCGATGCTAGCGAGCAGGAGGTCGCATTCCGGCTCCGTGTTTCAGTTCCTGAATTAAGATCGGCGATTAAGTCACTGTTAGATAACGGTTTTTTTGTTGATGCTAGCGGAGTGCTATCAGGAAGCTATCAAGATGCTACTCTAGAGATAGAGGTAGAGACAGAGAAAGAGAAAGAGAAGAAAGAAACGCGCGCGGGGCGCGCTACTCGTCTCTCTTCTGATTGGGTTCCAAAAGAATTTAGGGAAGAAGCGGCAGAATTGGAAAAGTTCAAAGATTGGGCTCGTTCAGCTCCAGGACAGAAAGGCGTGAAGGCAGATTGGGACGCTGCTTGGCGCAATTGGGTTCGCCGAGTGCGCGAACAAGCAAGCGTGACGCCATTCAGGCCGAACGGCTATCAGCAGCAGCAATCGGGCTACCAGGGAAACCAGCCGGTCATCAGCCGGGCGGAGAACCTGGCTCGCATGAAACGAGGCTTGGGGATCGAATGATGAAACAAGACACAACCGAAAAGCGCATCAAGGACGCGCGAACCGATCCGCTTTACGACAAGCTGATAGGGCAGCTCCAGGTAAACCCCTTTGGCGTCGTTGTGATCGACCCAAGGGACAAGGCCGAAAGCGAAGACGGGAAGCTTCAGGCTCAGGTCTGGGAACGCTGGCAGGAATACCTTGGGAGCTGCGGGCGCCGAAAGACGCTCAAAACCTGGAAGGCGATCTTGGCAAGCGGCGGAAAGCTGACCTTGCCCTGTCTAGATCCGAATGAGATGGACCCGTCTCACATGCGCGAAGAGCGGCGACAGAACAGATACTGGGATAGGTAGTGCGCCAGGCGGGTTTTAAGGCCCGCCTGACCGCCTTGCGTGAGGTGGGAGCTAGTTGGGTAGCTGCGGGGCTCCTGAAGGCGTCTGTGAGGCTTCCATGAGCTTTCTGGTCAGCAGCATTACAACGTCGAATGTAGTCCAGTTTTCGGATGGTTCATTTGGACGGCCTTGCAGGCGACAGAAGGCGTCCCATAAATCGGGACGGGCGAGGTGGCAGGGCTGGAAGGCTTCAAGCTGCATTTTGCTTTTAGCCTTCTCGGAAAGCCTCTTTTCGGCAAGAATGCCAGCGGTCAGGATTTCGTACTCGCGTTGCAGGGCGCGCGTGGAGCGATGGCCTTTCTTGGCCTTTTCAAGCTTGGCTTTGATGGCGTCTCGGCATTCCTGGAGGGTCATTGTCCAAACTCCCGGTCTGTCATGTTGCGCTTTTTGGCGAGGCCGCCTTTGACGCCGCTTTCGGACGCCTTAGACTTGTCGATCGAATAGGTGCGCTTGTCCGCCGGGACGGCTTGCCCACCCATGCGGGCAATCTGCGAGCGTAGTTCTGGGCTCAGGCAAGCGAAGCCTCTGGGTTTCTTGGTCTCTGACATGGTTTGCCTCTTGTGCGATGATGTAAGGTGGACGACGCGCCGGGAAGCGCGCCGCCTGGGTTATGGGAAGAATGGGAAGGACGCGCACTAGGCGTCCTCGCTTTCGTCTTCGTCTTCCTCCGCATAGGCTTCCATGAGGTGCTTGGCGATTTCCTGCCAATTGACGTCCGACAGGAACGCAAGCGCATAGTCCAAGACAAGGCCTTTGCCTTCCATTTCCATGAATTCTTGCGTTTGTTCCTTCAAAACGTCGGCGAATTCGTAGAAGTCATGCGGACGCCTGCCCATGATGTCACGCGGGCTCTGGCCGTCGTACATCTCCAGGTGAACCCGCCAGGTGGCATAATTCGTCCAGCCATTGTATGAATTGCTCATTGTTCGTCCCCATTGCTGTCGTTCGCCATTATGGCGCCCGGTGACGCCCCCCGTAGGGGGCGCTGCGAGGCGTCACGCCGCTTGTGAGACGCTGGACGCAATGACGCCTGCCCACATAGGGGGAACGGTCATAGCTTCGCTCATGCGATGCGGCATTAGAACCCCAAAGGCGTCTAATCCGCTTTCAACGGGGAGCCAGGTCACAAGCGCAGGTGACTGCCCATTGTGCGCAATTTTGATCTGCGCAGACTTGTCGAACATGCGGGCCGCCTTGAGGAACAGCGCGGGATAAGCAGCGTCGAATTGCGCGGCTACTCCCGACACGCTGGACGGGGAAACACGTCGCCAGTCTGGAAAGCTTGCGTCAATCGCCCCGTCTGCATAGGTTGCGCCGCAATATGTTATCGTGATACGTCCTTTGTCGACGTAAAGTTCGCAAACGTCCAGGTACTTGGAAAGCTTTATCCGATCAATCAATTCGATCGGCACGATTGTATCGGGCAATTCGCTATCAAGCGGCTCGTCCAAGCTTTGACGCAAAGCAGTCAGATAATGGCCGTTAGTCGCGACCATTATGACGTGATCCGACCGAAACTGTAGGTTGACGCCTTTCAGGTAGTAGCGTGTTTCCTCTTTGGAACAGAACAGCGCGACGGCCTTCAAAGCTTTAAGATTGATAATCATGGCATTAGTCCCCTAATTGTGCGGCATTGCACACTGGAGCCGCCCGTAAGCGGCTCGGATTTGCAATGTTAGCCAGGATAGGCCAAGCCGGGATATTCTGGGAGCTTGGCAACAACATTGTCCAACCAAGGATCATGAGGACGCTTGGCGACGCTAACGCCCCGACAACCGTGCTCAGCGCTTGCACCACCACAACTGGGTTTGCGCAGTTCACGAACGGCATTGTCAATCCGAGGCGCGAACCATTGCCAATCATCCATGTTCATTTGAGCGATAGCATCCCTCATTTGAGCCCGCAGACTACCAAGGCCGGTTGCCTCGAAATAGGCTGGACGATATTGGCCTAGAAAGTAGATTGATCCGCTGTAAACCTTAACCATTGTGTCCCCCTGGATGTTAGATGAAGAGCATTGCTACAAGTGCGCCACATGTGGCAGCGCACACGGTTGTAAGGATTAGCTCGATTGCGGTTTGCATCACGCCACCTCGCAAGCTTTGCCTGTAGACGGATCAATGGTGACGTTTACCAGGGTGATCGAAAACTCGTTTACCTGGTATCCCTCGTCAAACATCTTGCGGGCGAAATACTGGATGATTTCGCTATCGCCGCTCCACTTGCAAAACAGACCGTCAAAGGCCGGAGCCCCAAGCTTGGCGACGTGAACCGGATTAGTCCGTAGAACGGTAGCTTTTTTATAAACTTGCATCGTCAGTCCCCGTATTGTCTAGGTTAACTTGTCTACCAGGTAACTGATTTGCTTCCTGGTATTCATGTATCTTATTAGCATGAATTCTATGGCCAAGCTAATTCGTAACCCATATCTATGTAGAAACACCATAATGGGTCTTAATGATATTAACTTAAACGTGACAACAATTGAGGCCCCCTATATATATTATATACATATAAGCTGTGTGTTATATATGATACTACATAAGATACAGGTGCTTTGAGCTTTTGGAATAGGTGCGTGAGATATTATCACACCCCGCGCTCTGTGAGTTTTTGGAATGGACATGGGTAACATGTGTGAACACATAAACCACACACTGATGACGTGTAATAGCTATAACCACAGTGCACGGATGGTAAACGTGTAATTACACAGATGTGACGTGTACAAAGGGAAAGTGGATGGGTCCACGAGCTCTGTGAAACGTGCACCCCACATCGCGCTTCCCCCAAAAATTATCTGGACATTGTATATTATTACAGTATGATTGCGTAAATAATGTTTGAGGATTAAACATGCAGATAGAACCTGGTGTGCCCATGAGGGGTTACACCACGCGTCCCCCGAAGTACCGGTTCCCCTTGGCGGAGATGGAGGTTGGAGACAGCTTCTTCGTGGCCTATGGGAATATGGATGCGAAGTCTTTCTTGCAGACCTCACGCAGCTTGATCAGCCGGTATGGGAAAATGTACGGACGCAAGTACGCAACCCGGCGGCTGGAGGACGGCTTCCGAGTTTGGAGGATTGAATGAAAGACCTTCTCAAACAGAGCGCGTCCCAAATCCGCTATCGCGACGGCTACACAATTCACAGCAGCGCCCGTGACATAGCGGAGGCTGCTTTGAGGGAGTTGAAGGACGGTGACGTTGATCCAGTTGGGCTGCGCGACACTTCGGATGGCATTAAAACAACGGTAGCAAAATGGTTGGAAAACAACCTTGAGGTCGGCAATGAAAAAGCTTAAGCGTTGGCTCTTGTGTTCGACCAGCCTGACGCCAATCATGGGTCTGATGAAATACTGAAATGTCGCGGGGTAGAGAAGGGGTATCTCGTCACGCTCATAACGTGAAGGTCGCAGGTTCAAATCCTGCCCCCGCAAATTGCACTACGCAGAACGAAACACTTAGAGGTTCAAATCGTTCCGGATGCGCCAACACACGAGGGACCATGACGTTCAACCTGAAGCACTTCTACCACTTCTGCTCTCAGCTCAAGATTGAGACCAAGGAGCAGGGCCTTCGGAAGTTGGACAAGCTTCTGGGAACGCAGACCTATGTGATGAACGAAATTGCCAAGGGGCTGGAGGATGACTGCCATTTTTACGTTATTCTCAAGGGTCGCCAGTTGGGTATCACCACCATTAGCTTGGCTCTTGATCTGTATTGGACTTTTACTCATCCAGGTTTACAGGCCACTCTGACAACTGACACCGAAGAAAACCGTGACATGTTTCGCACGACGCTGGCGATGTACATGGACGAGTTGCCCAAGGAATACAAAATCCCGCAGATCACTCACAACAGGAACTCGCTGAGCCTGCGCAATCGGTCTCGCCTGTTTTACCAGGTGGCCGGTCTAAGGGCCAAGGGAACGCTTGGGCGCGGTAAGGCTATCACCTTCCTGCATGGAACAGAGACAAGCTCCTGGGGCGACGAGGAGGGCTTGGCGTCCCTATTGGCGTCTCTTGCAGAGACCAACCCCGACCGCCTCTATATTTTTGAAAGCACGGCGCGCGGGTTCAACATGTTCCATGACATGTACACCACCGCCAAGAAAGCCAAGACCCAGCGGGCAATTTTCTGCGGATGGTGGCGCAACGAATTTTATTCCGTCGATCCCGAGTCCTCCGTCTACAAAACTTATTGGGACGGCAGGCTGACCGGCGAAGAGAAGGAATGGAACCGCGACATCAAGAAGATATACGGCTTTGAAATCAACTCACGGCAAATCGCCTGGTGGCGGTGGAAGCTGCACGAGGGGATCAAAGACGACGCGCTCATGTATCAAGAATTCCCGCCCACGGAAGACTATGCTTTCGTGATGACGGGCTCATCGTTCTTCTCTAACGCCAGATGCTCAGAGGCCGCCCGTGTCGCCAAAAACAAAAAGTTCGACGCCTACCGATATTCCTTCGGATCAAACTTCCAAGACACCGAAGTCCTCAAAAGCTCGGACAAGCTCGCCACGCTCAAAGTCTGGGAAGAGCCCATCGACACCGCCTACTACGTCATTGGGGCAGACCCTGCTTACGGAAGCTCCGATTGGGCGGATCGTTTTTGCATTCAAGTCTTCCGCTGTTACGCTGACGGCCTCGATCAAGTCGCTGAGTTCGCCACAAGTGAGCTCAATACTTATCAATTTGCCTGGGTCATTGCCCACCTTGCTGGAGCGTATAAGAATTCTACACTTAACCTGGAAGTTAACGGCCCCGGCCAAGCCGTCATTAACGAACTCAGAAACTTGAAACGGCAGGCCGTCTCTATTGGCGGGGCGACCGGCAAGGGTCTGATGCACGTTCTTAGTTCGATGACTAACTATATCTGGCGCAAGAACGATACGCTGGGCGGCATCTCCAACTCTATCGGCTGGCTGACCACGCAAGGTTCCAAAGAACGGATGATGAATTACACCAAGGATTATTTTGAGCGGCAGATGATGACCGTCGTCTCAATGGAAACCTTGGAAGAAATGAAAGGCATCGTCCGCGAAGGTGGGTCCATCCACGCGCCGGGCCGTGGCAAGGACGACCGCGTGATTGCAATGGCGCTGGCCTGCGCAGCCTATGCAGAGCAGCTCCAACCCCGGCTTCTCATGGAGCGCTTGACGCGTCAGGTCTCAAACGCGCAAGAATGTATCACGCCGGAAGAACTATCGGTGGGCCGCAATGTCTCTACTTACCTCAAGCAGATTGGTATCTATGGGCAATGATGACAATTCTCAGCAAGGCGGAAATCTACCGCCAGATGGAACGGTTCTGGAAGGACCAGGACAAGACGCTGAGCATTGCCATGTTTGCGGAGCTGTCAGGATTAAGCATGTCGCTTCTCAAACGCGTGTTCCACATCAAGGACACCCCCATGAGCGAGCACACCCAAATCGCCGTGAGCCGAGCGCTGGAGCGTATGACCCGTGGCGACGTGGTAATGGTCTATGATAAGGGTAACAAACGGCGGTTGATCTACCGGCAGGAACCCCGGCCCAGATTAGCCAAAAGTATGAACCTGACAACTGACGGCGGAAAGATCGCCTTGAGAGTTGGGATCAAGAACAAGTCAGACTACTCTAAGCCTAGTTTTGATGAACAGTTCAACAAGTAAGGGGATGTTATGGCTATCATGCGCGACTACAAATGCCCTCGTCACGGTTACTTTACCGGCTGGGAACCCGTCTGCGACGAAGGTTGCACAGACGTGGCTCAGGTCATTCTGCGAGCCCCTACCATGCGGGACTCAGTAATTGGTGGCCGCTCCAGGCGCAATGACACCAACATCAAAAAACTTGCCAGCGATTTCAACATGACGGACATTAAGTCCACCAAAGAAGGCGAGCACCAGACCGGCTACTTGGCCCGAAACAACGCCCCCGTCCCCGAACAACCCCCTGCTGACCGACCCGGCAGCGCCGTTATGTGGGGAGAGGCGGGCAAATACAACATGCAGAGTATGCTTGGCGGCATGGTCAAGCCCGTCAGAGACGAGCAAGTTGGCTTTTCTCCCAAAGATGCTAATCTCACGCGCGGACCAATGGCGGCCAGCTATTACGCTGACCACGACAACCTTAAGCTTGACAAATGATCATTCCAAAGGACGCCCACGACCGAGAGTCGTTCTACCAAGACCTGATCCGCAAGTGCCTGGTCTCTCGCGAGACCCGCCGCGCGGACTACTCCTCGTTGAAGTCCTACTATCTCTTCGGGTCTGCGCCCGAGGAGAGCCCTGCTCAGTACAACAAGATATTCCCGCACATCGACCAGCTCGTCAGCTTCCTCTATTCGGCTGACACCACGCGGTTCTCGATCAACCTGGGCGCTGCGGCCAACGAAGATCAGTACAGGTATATTCCTCGCCTTGAGCAGGCCCTGAACGACGAGTGGAACAATTCCAACGCCGACCAAGTGTTCAACACCGCGTTGACCTGGGCGATGGTTTACAATTCTGCGTTTATCAAGCTGGTGGTTTCTAATGGGGCTATTCATCCCTATTACATTGACCCCAGCAGCTTTGGCGTTCTGCGAGAAGACATTACCTACCTTGACCGGCAGGAAGCGTTTATCCAAAGCTACTACATAACTAAATCCGACCTGTTTGCTCGGCTTTACAAACATCCCAAGCGCGAGAGCATTGTTCAGCGCGTTACAACCTCTCAGCACGTTGAGGCTTACTCGCCCAACGGCGTAGACCGGATCATTCTGAGCCAAGTCGATCCGAACATGTACGGCAACGTCAATCTCAATCTCTACGGCCAGAACCGGATGAAGCCGGAAGTCGAAGAAGACACCGTTGAGATGATTGAACTGTACGTCTGGAACGATGAGACCAACGATTACCAGATTGTCACGCGCGCTGACCCAGACGTGATTATCTACGACCGCGAGAACGAAAAGCTCTTCCTGAAAGGGGAGAGCCCATTCATCCAGATCGCGCCAAACCCCATGCCTGATTATTATTGGGGCCAGTCTGAAGTTTCGCGCCTGATGTTCCTTCAGGACATGCGTAACAAGCGCATGAACGAGATTTTGGACCTGTTGTCCAAGCAAGTAAACCCGCCGACCGCCCTCACAGGCTTTACGGGCATCTTGGACGAAAAGAACTTCGCTCTGAACCGCGCTGGCGGCCTTCTGGCGAGCGATATGCCCAATACCAAGATTGAGCGGCTGGCGCCCGACCTTCCTGAAAGCCTTTACGAGCAAATCAGGGAAATTGACGCCATGTTTGCCGAGGCATCCGGCATTTCAGAGGTTCTGTCAGGCCGTGGCGAACAAGGTGTTCGTTCCGCTGGTCACGCTTCTCAGCTTGCTCGCCTTGGATCGTCCCGCGCTAAAAAGCGGGCGCTCATTGTTGAGAATTCGCTGGAGAAGCTGGCGACCCTCTACATGAAACTGATGCAAGCTTACGATGCAACCCATCTTACTGATGTTGAAGGGAAAAAGTTCATTGCTGAACAATTTACCCGTCAGTACGTTGTCAAGGTGGACGCTCACTCAAACAGCCCCATCTTCATGGAAGATATGCGCTCCCTTGCGTTCAATCTGTTTAAGGCTCAGGCTATTGACAAGGAGTCCTTGATTGATATGCTCGATCCACCAATGAAGCAGATGCTCAAGGAAAAGCTGAAGAAGGCCGAACAGATGAAGGCTCTTCAGCCGCCCGCTCCGCCTCCGCAAGGGAAAAAGGCCAATGGCTAGTCAAGGCCAAGTCAGAGTTGGTGATCAGCCCCGCGCTACAGGGCGTGATGTCTCTATGGCCGAAAAACCAGCATCTATACAATACCGCGTCTCTAATGTTAGAAATCTAGCGGGCCGTCCCATGACGCGCCCCGATAGAAATATGAGGAGAGCGTAATGTACAAGTCCGTAAAGCGGTCTCGTCGTAGCCGCCGGAAGTAAAGAGTTTTGGGGACGACCACACTAGCAGCAGGAGGCCATCAATGGCTCGCAAGGCTCGTAAGCACAAGCGCTAATTGGCGCTTTTCACCCGTCCCGCAACTTCCAGCTATGGAGGCGCACATGCGTCGCAAGGGTCGTAAGGCTCGTCGCTAACTAACATACGGGTTAGTCCCGTATAGCGACCATGAGTCGTTCCGAGGAGGGGCGGAACTAAAACAAACCCCTCCCTTGACATTTGTTTAAATTTCACAGCAGATGTCCGTGAATAGAGGTAAATCACATGGCTGATCAGGATATTATGGCTCTGATGCAAAGCCAACAGGACGGCGCTCCGCCTCCTGGGGTTGGTCCTGCTATGACCCCTCCCCCCATGCCGTCTCCCATGTCAACGCCCGAACCGAAACAGGGCCAGCGGGAAGCGGCGATGATCAATGTGAGCATGGCTCTTGATCTGATTGAACAGTCCCTTCCTGCCATTGGTTCTGAGACCCCCGAAGGTCAGAGCTTGATGTCCGCTCTCTCTAAGCTCTCTTCTGTGCTCGGCCCCAAAAAACAGAAGACCAACGAGCTTCAAAGCGCCGAAATCCTACAGCTCCTTCAGAATTTGCCCCAGGCGGGCGGTGGTTCTCCGGTATCGCGTGCGATTTCTGGTGGCCCCCCGAACCTTGGCCTCATGGGTCCGCAGCCACCCGCAATGCCTCCCGGCGGAGCCCCGGCAGGTGGACCCCCCGCAATGCCACCGGGTATGCCACCTGGCGGCGCACCGTCACCGATGTAAGGAGAATACAATGGACGTGTTCAAGCCTCGCGGCGCTTCCAAGCCCCGCAATCCCACTACCGATCAGCAGCAGAACGGCACAATTACCAATACGCCGCGTTTTGCGCATTTGGGCGGACTGTCTGGCGCTTCCAAGATTGGCGGCAAGAACCAGTACGGCATTAAGCCGCCGGGTGATGGCAAGAAAGTCATCTAATACTAAAGGGGACGTAAATGGCATCGCTTGAAGACCTGACACCTGAAGCCCGAGACGAGCTCGCGGCGCTCGCTCGCGAACTGGCTGATAACCCGGCCACTCGCGAGGGGTTCCTTCGCCTGACGAAGACTGCTCGTCCTAACATGCCAATCGGTGAGATTGACATCAAGGATGATATGTCTTCGCGGTTTGATGTAGCCCAGTCTCGCATGGAGCAGCTTGAAGGCAAGCTCCGTGAAAGGGATGCGCTTGAAGAACTGGAGCGTCGTCGCAACAAGCTCGTTCGCGGCAAAGGCGTCAAGGAAGAAGACATTGCGGAGATTGAGAAGATTATGCTGGAAAAAGGCATTACTTCTCATGAGTCTGCCGCAGACTACTACAATTGGATGCGCCAGGCGGCAACGCCTACGCCCCAAAAGATGTTCAGTCGGAACGTGATTGACGACGCTGCTCAGAACACCCTGAAAAGGTTCATGGGCGGTAATCATGTGAGGGCTGCGCGTGAAGTCGCGGCAGAAGCATTTAACGAAATCCGCAAAAGTCCAAGGCCAATTGGTCTTTGAGGGTGTGACGGGGACGAGTGTCACTTTAGAAACGATGAGGTAAACTATGGCAATCGGTGGCGGCATTATCCCCACTACGGGTAGTAACCAGTTCACAGAACTGACTTACGTTACCCGCCGCGCGTTCATTCCCAAGATGGTCGTGCAGATTTACAACTCGACACCGCTCATGGCGGCGCTCATTGCTAATAGCCAGACGGCTACGGGCGGTGTGTCCTCCGTGACCGTTCCTGTTCAGGGTGCTCAGTTTGTTAACGCTCAGTGGTCGGATTACAGCGGCTCGTTCGCTCAGCCGTCCGTCCAGCAGGGCGCTTACAACGCTGAGTTTACGCTTAAGCTAATGATTGCTCCCGTGCCGTTCCTCGGTATGGAAGGTGCGGTTCAGCAGGACCACGCGATCATCCCCCTCATTGAGGCTCGCATGAATGATGCGACCAACGTGATGATGGATGCGATGGCGACGGCCCTCTACAACAACACCACCAACACCCAGCAGTTCACCGGCCTCCCGGCTGCGGTGGATGACGGCACTGGTACTGCCACCTACGGCAATATCACCCGTTCTTCGACTGTAAACCCCTGGTGGCGCTCGAAGGTTTACGCGGCTGGTTCGGTCAACCCAACCCGTCAGAACGTCCTTCAGTACATTTCCGGCACCGTCAAGTACGGCGCGGAAGTGCCCACCTTTGGCGTTTGCGGCTTCGGCACCTGGACCCTGCTTGCGCAGGACTATGTTGGTCAGGAACAGTATGTCATCACCCCCGGTTCGGGCTTTGATGGCGACTCGAATGGCCCGCAGGCCGGTTTCCGCGCCCTCATGGTCGCTGGCGTTCCAATCTATCCCGACCCGTATTGCCCCGAGGGTACGCTGTACCTTCTCAACACCAACTACCTCTCGCTCTACATCCATGAGCAGGGCCAGTTTGTGTTCACGGGCTTCGAGAGCACTCTGCCCAATTGGCAGATTGGCTACGTCGGCGCGGTCATCAACATTGCAGAACTTGTAAACACGAAGCCTAAGTCGATGACTAAGGTGACTGGTTACAATTCTCTTAGCCTCTGAGGAGAATGACCAATGTCTCTTGCTCTTAACAAGATCATTCTTGCGAACGCAGTTGCCAACACTGCTGGTGCTTACTTTGAGTCCGTCGTTGTTTCCAACGTTGGCGCGGGTAACGCGACTGCAATGATCAGTTCGCAGTACATCCCGGCTGGGCTCTACGTCCTTCCTTCCACGGCTAACGTGGTCATTGAGTTCAACTACTACACTGGTAGTGCGAACGCTTGGACCACGCTTGTGGCGGCGAACACGGTTGCCCCGGTTTTGGTTTCGGACGGTTATAGCGTTCGCGCTAACGCCTCTACCGGCACCCAGACGGTCACGCTGTACACGGTCAATGGCGGTCAGGCGGCCACGGGCACCTACAACGCAACGTGAGGTGACACATGGCTAATCCTGATTCGGTAGGTCAAAATACCCAAGACGCCTTTGGCAATTTTCGTATTGCACAAGGCCGCAATGTGTCATTGGCTAATACGGCTAACGGCGTAATTGCCATGCCTCTTCTTAACGGTGGCATGGGTGGTTCGGGTGGCTACATCCTTCGTCGTATTGTGGTGTCAAACGCCTACAATACGGCTGGCGGTGCAGTTCCCAACGCCGCAACCGCTAACATCACCATTGGAACGTCTAATGACGGCGCTAACTTGGTGACTGGTACGGTGACGCTCACCAACCTGACAAACGGCACCAGCTACGTTGATATGACGCCTGGTTCTGGGTTGAATGCAAACACTGCCGCCATTGTGTTCAATGCTAGCGCGCTCTTTGTGAACGTGACGGCAAACGTGGCGAACGTAGCTTGCCAGGTCAATGTGTACGGCGACGTTGTGAGCTTCTGATGAACAATGTGTGGGTCGTAAACAAGACTGATAAAGAGTTGGCAAGCCAATGGAATGGGAAGAGCTACAACTTCCCTCCATCCAAACCAGTGGAAACCCCACTGGAAGCCGCTCAGAACATTCTTGGTCACGGCCTAGACAACAAGTTTGAGTTTGTAGTTCGGCTTGGCTGGACCAAAGACTCAAATGATTTGCCGCAGGCTTATGAGCGACTTTCGAAGTTCGAAATCACTGAGCACCGGCCAAAGGACTATCGCGCAACGTCCCCAGCGGTAGACCAATTCCCCGTTCCAGTTCTTGACAAACTGGAGCGGGGAAAAGGGACGCAGGCAGCCGCATGATGTGGGGCGTAAATGACGACGCTACAAAGCTACATCACATCAACCCGCCGGTTGCTGCACGACGCTAACGCGAACTTCTGGACTGACCAGGAGCTGACGGATTACATCAACGACGCCCGCAACAGGCTCGTTCGTGATACCGGCGTTAACCGCCTCATTCAAAATAGCACCGTGGTTCAGGGCCAGGAAGTTTATACTTTCTCGTCTTTGCCGCAGGGGTCACTCACGCTCGACATCGTGAACTTCAATTTGTATTGGGGAAACTCACGCGTGCCGCTGCGCTATCAACCGTGGACCCAATTCAACAGCCAATTGCGCTATTGGCAGAATTATATTGGTCGCCCCATCTGCTATTCGATCTATGGCAGCCAGAGCTTCTATGTTGGGCCTGTCCCAGATCAAACATATCAAATTGAGCTGGACACCATTGTTCAGCCAACCGATTTGGTCAATCTGAACGACGTGGAAACCATCCCGCTTCCGTACACACAGCCTGTGGCCTATTACGCGGCTGGCACAGCTAAGTACAAAGAGCAGAGTTATGGCGAAGCGGAAATCTTCAAGCAAGAATATTTGAAGAAAGTTCAGAACGCCTTGGCAACTTCATTCCAGCGCCGGATACCGGACGTTTACAGTCAGGTGTACTGACATGGCGGCGTCACCTGAACAGAAAAAAAACTATCAGGTTGTCAAAGCCTTTAAGGGTCTTAACACAAGACCTAACAGAACTGCGCTTGATGACGCTGAATTTTCTTGGCTTGAGAACGTTCAGCCGATCGGCTTTGGCAATCTGAAAGTTGTTGGAACCTCTTCTACGGTGCAAGCCAGTGGGTCCGCAATTACGTGGACCAGCAATGTATCTTCAATTTATAGCTGCAACATCAATAACATTGATTACATCGTCGCCTTTGAGGCCGATGGCAGGGCCGAATATCTGAGGCTCGACACTAATACCAAGGGCACGCTGGCGACGGCGGGGACGTTCAGCACGACTGGCGTTCGTATGAAACAATGGAAGAACGAGCGCGCCATCATCTCTGACCCGGCCAAAGGGTATTACACATGGGACACGGTTAACCTGATTTCTGTCGGGTCTATTGGGTCTGTTGGCATTACAAACACGGGGTCTGGGTACACCACGCCTCCCGACGTGGCGGTGAGTGCGCCTAACCAATCTAATGGCGTTCAAGCAACCGTTGTTGCATCTATTTCTAACGCCGCCAGCACAATCACAGATATCAGCATTACCAGCGGCGGCACTGGGTATACAAGTTTTCCGACCGTCACTATTGCGGCTCCCAGCAACCCGTATGGCGTTCAAGCGCAGGCCGTTGTCACCAGCATAACCGGCAGTGCTATTTCGTCCATTCAAATTACAAACCCTGGGTACGGTTATACGACCGCGCCCAGCGTAACTTTTTCCAGCGGAGCTGCGGCGGCGACTGCCGTTGTCGGCTCTGGCCTTGTCACGTCACTGACAGTGACTAATGCAGGGTCTGGGTACACCAGTGCTCCTACCCTGACGTTTACCGGCGGTGGAGGCTCTGGCGCGTCGGCGGTTGCTGGCCCCCTGACTTTTGCCACCGGAACCATTGGCGTTGTCGTCACCAGCAGCGGCACGGGCTACGCGTCCACCCCTACGGTTGTATTTACCGGCGGTGGGTACAGCCAAATTGCGCAAGCAACCGCAATCGTGTTTGGCGGACAAGTTACCGGCATTGTTGTAACAAACCCTGGTGCTGGATACACGTCTGCGCCAGCAGTGAGCTTCAGTGGCGGCACCCCGACAACAGCGGCAACCGCAAACGCTCTGTTGACCAGCAGTGCCACGTCCGACGTTGCCAGCTTTCAGGGCCGTGTGTGGTTATCTCAAGGTCGCACGGTCTTTTACAGCGCCGCAGGGCAGTACAACGATTTTGTCAGCATCTCGGCAGGCAATGTTCAGATCACTGACGACACGCTGCACAGCAATATCTCTGCGCTGATCTCAGCCAACAATTTTCTGTACGTTTTTGGCGATGACAGCATCAACGTGTTCTCTGACGTTCGCGTCACGACTACCGGCAACACGCTATTCACCAATACAAACGTCTCGGCGTCTACGGGTTCCGTCTACTATGACGGAATATTCCCGTATTTCCGCTCTCTGTTGTTCATCAACGATTACGGCGTGTTCGCCCTGATCGGTGCGACCGTCAGCAAGATTTCTGATGCGTTGGACGGCGTGTTCCCGTTAATTGACTTTACGCAGCCCGTTTCTGGCGGACAAGTTCTTGTCAACAACATCCTGTGCGCGGCGTTCAACGTCTATTACAACGACCCCGTGCAAGGCACGCGCCCCATTCAAGTTGTGTTCTTTGACAAAAAGTGGTTTGTCACCAGTCAAGGAACTTTGAAACATGTCACTCCGGTTTTGACCTCTAGAAAACTGTATCTGTACGGAACTGGCAACACAAACCTGTTGTCTTTGTACACGGACAATACGTCTAACGTCAGCACAACTATCAAAAGCGCTTTGTGGCCCATGCAGGACACGATCCGCACCAAACAGGCACTCAAATTTGCGTTGGAAGCTACTTCAAACGTGAATGCTGTTTTGAACGTTACTGTAGACAGCGAAACTAACACAAGCCCGGTATATGTGTTGTCCAACGTCATTTTTTGGACGAACTATTTTGGCAATACTATCAATTGGACAAACAATTCAAGCGTTGTCATCAATTGGGTTGGCGGGACAAATTACCAACTCTACAAGTCTGACGCGCAGCAATATGGCAAATATCTCGGTCTTACGATAACATCTTCCAGCCCATCTTTCACGCTTAACACGATGGAAATGGAATACGAGCAGAGGGTGAGGTTCTAATGTCGCTGCCGATCACAATCCCATACACCTTTGCCAACGCCACAACGTCAATACCGTTGTCGCAACTTGATAGTGATTTCACAACTGTTGTGAACGCTATTAATGGAATTGGCAACGGAACCAACTCTTTATCAAACGCAACTATTGTTGCGACAGGTTCTAATACCGCAAGAACACTTGCTGCGCGTTCCGCACAGGTTGTTAACGTGAAGGATTTTGGCGCGCTTGGGACTAATGTCTCAAGCAATGATGATGGGCCAGCCATACAAGCTGCTTATAACTATCTTGTTTCTATAGGGGGGGGAACTTTGTTTTTCCCAGCGGGAACTTATTACACAACTCAAACTTTAGTATTTTCGTCTTCTAACATTCCGACCCATATCCAAGGCGTTGACATGTACGCCGTTACAATTATTTTAAATAGCTCTTCGTCTATCCCTGTATTTAATCTGTCAACATCAACATATGATGGGTCTTATTTTTTTGTTGAGAACATTGGAATTACAACGGCAGGTTCGGGCGCTAACTTAGCAGGAAACACAGGATTTGTTGTGTCTAACCGAGGGTTTACTTCGTTCTTTAGAGTGAGCATATTATACACTTATGTAGGAATGAATTTTGTTAATTCTTTTGCCCCTCGTATTAACCAATGTCTTATTGTGAATACGTCTTCATCTGGCATTTATTCAAATGATCTTAGTTTCAACAATGCAATTGTTCGGGATTGTGGATTTTTTGGGAACGGGATAACCGCCGCAAATGGCGCAGCTATTTCTATAGTTGGCCCTGCGTCAACTGAAGCAATGGTAATCCAAGGAAACGATATGGAAGGAAATTATATTGCAATATTAATTGAAAATACTACATCTTTATCTATATTGGGAAATTATATTGAAAGCTCAACAAGTACTAATTTTTATATTTATACTCCTAATTATTCTATGACAATAGAAGGCAACTGGTTTGGGGCATCTCCAACGTCTGTAATACAAAACGTAACCGGGTTAAGATTTCAAAACAACACAATATACAACACTACTATAAACGTAGATGTAGGGAACACCGCCCTCGATACAATTGTAGCGGGCAACAAGTTGCTCGGAACAGGCTCATTGTCCCCGGCGCAATGTGCAATTTCTGATTTCCAATCAACAATCCGTGGAGTTAGGTTCCCTAACATGACCACAACACAAAAAAATGCAATCTCTTCGCCTTTGGCTGGGTTGGTAGTATTTGACACAACACTATCAAAGTTGTGCATTTACACAGGATCAGCTTGGCAAACAATAACATCCGCTTGATGACGAGGTTTTAAAATGGGCGTTCAAGCATTTACTCAACTTGGCAATACGGTTGTATTTACTGCTAATACATCCGCTCCTACGCCGGTTCAGGCCGTTTCCAACGGATTGGGGTCAAACCAATATCGCATCATTGTCCCGGCCAGTTCGACCGTGACTATGGTATATCTTGGCTATGGGGTTAGTGCATCGGCTGCAAACACAAACGCTGTAGTCATATCCAGCAGCACATTCACTCTTCCGCTTCTCCCTGGCACTGATGAAATTTTGACGTTTTTGCCAAATGCGTATTTTACTGGAATAACAGCGGCTGGTAACACATCAATATTTATTACTCCTGGAGATGGAGTGTAATCATGTCTCTTAAAACAGTAGCGCAAACAGGCGGCGGTGGCGGTGGTAGCGGAAATGGAACCGTCACCAACGTTTCAACCGGGACGGGACTTACGGGCGGGCCAATTACGGTCAGCGGCACGATTTCTCTTGCCAACACAACGGTAACTGCTGCTACATACGGCACCGCATCCACGGTTCCTCAGATTGTAATCAATCAACAAGGCCAGATCACCAGCGCTTCAAACGTCGGGATTACCATACCTGTCGCCAACGTCACGGGTGCGGTTCCAAACACCGTTTACGTCCTTGCAGGAACCGGAATTGCAGGCGGAGGCGCGCTTACAGGCAACGTGACGGTCTCTCTTGCCTCTACAGCCGTCACTTCTGGATCGTATGGAAATGCCTCAACGGTTGGAACGTTTACGGTCAATGGACAGGGCCAACTGACGGCTGCGGCCAACACTGCCATCAGCATTCCGGCGTCTGCCATCAATAGCCCCATACCAAATTCAGGGCTGGCAAATTCCAGCATAACGGTTAACGGCACGTCTATCAGTTTGGGCGGGTCTGGCACGGTTACGGCCAACACAACCGCAACGTTGACGCTCGGCACCGGGTTAACCGGAACATCGTTTAACGGTTCAACTGCGGTTACTGCCAACCTTGCCAATACAACGGTAACAGCAGGGAGTTATGGAAATGCAAGTACCGTCGGAAGTTTCACGGTTGACGCGCAGGGGCGTCTTACAGCGGCGTCGAACGCGTCGATAGCCATTGCCGCGTCTGCAATTACGTCTGGCACTCTTGCCGTCACCAACGGCGGCACGGGCGTGACGACCAGCACAGGTAGTGGAAGCAGCGTATTGTCGGCGTCCCCCACGTTGACGGGCACGTTGACGGTTCCAACCGTCACTAGCCCTGCTGCTACGAACTTGACGGTCCAGTCCGCTGGCACGACTGCGATGACGATTGATACGTCGCAGAATGTTGGGATTGGGACGACTTCTCCATTAGCCAAATTGCATGTGAAGGCGGGAAATGGCGGTGAACTGACGCTGGATAATGATGGATCTCAATTTACCACCGCTATTTGGGCTAACAGCGGAACTGTAAAGTATTACCAGTATTGGGATCAGACGAACGCGCTGTTTGTAAACAGCATGACGCCTGCTGGCGCATTCACATGGGTTTCAAATAGCTCCGAACGTATGCGAATTGCTTCAAACGGCAATTTGTTGATTGGAACTACTAACGGTAACGTTGGATATGGAGGCGGTTCTGGCATAAATGCCCATGGAAATGGACAGCTTTCTCTTGGGACGAGCGGCAATGTTGATGGGTTCTATCTGCAAAAAGACAACACTGGAGGAACTTATTTAATTTTCTATTATGGTAGTTTGAGTTCAACGCCATCTGCCGTCGGATCAATTACCACTAACGGCACGAGTGCATTTTTTAACACGTCTTCTGATTATCGCTTGAAAAATAGCGTCCAGCCAATGGCTTCTGGGTTAAGTACAGTTCTAGCCTTGCGGCCAGTAACTTATAAGTGGAATCTAGACAACAGCTACGGTGATGGGTTTATTGCTCATGAGCTTCAGGCTATTCTCCCAAATGCTGTTGTTGGCGAAAAAAATGCGGTCAAAGAAGATGGAAGCATCAAGCCTCAAAGTGTAGACTATAGCAAGATTGTTGTGCATCTTGTCGCCGCAATACAGGAACTGTCTGCCAAGAACGACGCACTTACCGCCCGCATCGCTGCGTTGGAGGCTAAATAATGAGTATCACTAACACATGGATTATTGAGCAGATGGATTGCTATCCGCAGGCCGAAGGGCAGACGGATGTGGTTTTCACTGTTCATTGGCGCGTCAACGCGACGGACGGCACACACAACGCCACCAGCTACGGCACGGTTGGCGTGACCTACGTTTCTGGCTCGCCATACACGCCTTACGCACAGCTTACGCAGTCACAAGTTGTTGGTTGGGTTCAGGCGGCTCTTGGCGCGGAACAGGTTGCCAGCATCGAGGCGAATCTTGCCACCAATATCGCCAATCAGGCTAATCCTCCGGTGGTGACACCGACTCTTCCTTGGAGCGC
>TBL_comb47_HYPODRAFT_10003211_pt1 | contig 19525 bp, 17 predicted proteins | sample TroBogypolimnion_40_FD_10682 | JGI IMG/M metagenome (IMG submission 10682) | reverse complement strand
GTGGCGGCTGCACCGCGCGCGGCTCCACCAGGGCACGCTGGGTAGCTTGCACCAGGGCCGACAGGGTCTCATAGCAATCGCGGCGCGCCAGCCGCCATTCCAACTCGGGCGCATTCTCCATGCTTTGCAGCTGACCCAGGGTCAGCGAAATGCGGGCATAGCGGGCCTGTGCCGTCAGCGCGCGCGCCACCAGGGCGGCGATCTGATGGCGCTCCCAGGACGGCAGCACATAGCTAAAGGCCCAGGCAATCGAGACACCGAGCAAGGTGTCGGCCACGCGCTCCAGCACATCAAAGCCCGGGCTGATGCCGGCATTGACCATATGCGCCTGCACCAGGCCCAAGAGCGTGGCGGCCACCGCCGTCACCAAATACAGGCGCAGGGCGAAGGCATGGGCGACGGCCTGGGCCACTGTCAGCACCAGCAACATCAGCCACACCGGCAGATGCGCCGCCAGCACCAGGCCGGCCAGCAGGCAGCCAATCAGCGTGCCCAGCACCCGGCTGTTGCGCCGCTCCAGGGTTTGCGCCAGGCTGCCGCGCAGCACCACCACGACGGTCAACAAAATCCAGTAATCGTGCGTGCCCCAGGGGCTCAGCAGACCCAGGCCATAGGCAAAACCGATTGCCAGCGCGGCGCGCACGGCATGGCGCAGAGTCGGCGCTTCCCAGCGCCAGATCGCCACAAAGGGTCGCCAGGACCAGGCCGTGGTACTGACAAACATCTGCCAGTTGGCTTTGATCAGGTCCGTGTCGGGCCTGGCCTCGCCGGTCAGCAGTGCGCCTATGCGCAAGGCTTCGTCATTGAGATTGCCAACCCGATTGGCCAGGCCACGTGCCAGCATGGCGATGCGGGTTTCGTCGTCGCCGGAACCGGCATCCCAGACCAGGGCGGCCAGCTCGGGGCGGCGGTTGCTCAAGCCCACAGGCGTCTGGCCTTGCAGCAGGGCCAGGGCGAATTGCTCGATGTCCTGGGCAAGAGCCTGCTCCACATCGTGCAGTCCCTGCATCGCCAGAAAATGGCCGCTGGCCGCACTCAAGGCCTCCAGGTCCAGCTCGCAGGCCGTCAGGTGGTCGCGCATTTCCAACACCGCCAGCAGGATCGCTGCGAGTTGCTGACGGCGCGCCGACACCGGCGACTCCAGCACGATGTCGCGCGCCGCCTGCAACTGGTCATTGAGGGCAGCCTGCTGGCGCAACAGCACGCCGATCAAGGGCACTTGCCGACGTCGGTCGGCCGCTGCGGTCTGCACGAACTGCTCGGCCTGGGTGCGCATCAGCTGCGCCAGCGCCAGCAGCGTATCGGCCAGCAGCTGGGTGCGGTAACGCGGGTTCAGCAGGGCATTGGCCGCAGTGGCATAGGCCAGATAGAGGGCGGTGCCCAGGGCAAAGTTGCGCGTGCTGTCCAGTGCCTCTGCCAGGCCACCGTGCTGCGGCACGGCCATGGAAAAAATCATGGCAAACATGGCCGACACGGCCAAGGGCAGTCCGCGCTTACCCCAGGCGCCACCCAAAAAAGCCAGAAAGCTGGCCGGCACCAGCAACAGGCCCAGGTACAGAGGCCGGTCATGCAAGGCCTGGACGGCGAAAAACAGCGGGATGCCGACCAAGGCGGCCGGCAGCAAGTGCCAGAACTTGCCCTTGACGGGCGCGGCCATATCAGGCGGCGTACAGACGATCACGCCAATGGAGGCGGCACCGGCAGCCGCCGCACCGAACAGCAGGTGCACCGAGGCCGAGATCAGCAGCAGGCCCAGCGCCGCAGAGGCGCCATTGAGCACGTAATAGCTCAGCAGCAGGCGCAGCAATTCACGGACCTGGCGGCGGTGCATGGCGGGCGCCATCACAGCGGCAGCGGCTAGCGCGGCTTGCGCCTTGCACTGAGTACATCATGCAGTTCCACCAGGGCCAGGCTCAGCTTGTGCTTGGGGTCCAGGTGGATCATGGGCAGGCACTGCTCATGCGACTCGCGGATGCGCACGCTGGAAGGCAAATAGGGCTGCAGCACCGGCAGACCTTCGGCAATCAGCTCGTCGACTAGACGCTGTGGCAAATTGGCACGCGGCTGAAACTGGTTCACCACAATGCCCTTCACCTCCAGACCGGGGTTGTGGTCGGACTTGATTTCCTGCACGTTTTCCAAGAGCGTGTAGAGGGCCTTGCGCGAGAAGTCGTCACAGTCAAACGGGATCAAACAACCGCTGGCGCCTATCAGGGCCGAGCGGGTGTAAAAATTCAGCGCCGGTGGCGTGTCGATATAAATACGCTCGTAATCTTCGGCCAACTGCTTCAAGGCTTCGCGCAGTTTGTAGATTTTCTGGCGCGATTCCAGCTTGGTCTGCAACTCGTTGAGCTCGGGGTCCGAGCCCATCAGGTGCAGGTTCTCGAACGGCGTCTCCACGATGTAGTCCGACAGCACGACCGGCTTGAAGCTGTAGCCTAGGCAGTATTCAAAAAAGCCACCGACATGGGCGCCTTCGGGTGCTGAGCTGTCGCCCATCAGGTAGCTGCTGGAGTTTCCCTGGGGATCCAGGTCAATGACCAGGGTGCGCAGCCCCTGTGCAGCGCTGATGGCGGCGAGGTTGCAGGTGATCGTCGATTTGCCGACGCCCCCTTTTTGGTTGAATACAACAAGCGCCATTCTGCGGGTTCCTTCACTTCATACATAGTCCGGTCAGACGTTTGAGTGTAGCCGCAGGCATCACAGCGCCGCCCTCCCTACCGCGGACCACCAGCCCTGCGGGCCCGGGAGCGCGCCGAGCCGTATCGGTCAAGCGGTTTCGTACACCGTGCGATGAGCCGCATGCGCTGCATCGAGCATTTTTTTCTGAACCCTCAAAAACTCCATCAGCCCCTGCTTTGCAATGTTCAGGGCCTCCAGTTTCAATGTGGCAGACTGGGCCAGGACGGCGTCCGCAGACCTTGACTGGCGGCGGGTTCTGGCAATTTCGCTAGCCAGCCAATCACCGAATTCACTTGACCTGATCGATTCAGCCATCATGATTACCTTGGGATTATTAAAATAGCAAGAGTCTCGCGCATGCTCCGGACGCACGCAAATTCTCATCAATACTCAGAATTCGGGGAAATCAGTTGACCAGTGCATGATCCAAAAATGCATAACCCTTGCCGTAAATGGACCGAATGGGAAGCTCCAAATGCATGTCCTCCATTACCTTGCTGCGCAAACGGCTGATCAAGGCCTCCATTCTGTGTCCCGTGCTGGCCAGCCCTTGCGTATCCAGGGACGCCAGCAGTTCTGCGCGCGATGCCTGCTGCCCTGATGCCCGCACCAGGGTGCTCAGCAGCAGAACCTCCTGTTGGCTCAACTTGCAAACCTTGCCATTGGGTCCCGACAGCGTCAGTCGCACGCTATCCAAGCGCCACTGCACCGGCATCGCTGCGGCACTGACCATAGAGAAACGCTTTTCGCACGCACGTCTCAAGACACTCTGCATGGTCGCGTCCAACTCTTCTGGGTCCACCGGTTTGACCAGATAGGCATCCGCACCGCCCTTAAGTCCCTGGATGCGCAACTCACGCTCGCTGCGCCCGGTCATCATGACAATCCCTGCGCGCACATAGGGGCGTACCCGCAGGCAAAAATCCAGGCCACTGCCGTCGGGCAAATTGATGTCCAACAGAAGCAGCGCAAAGCCCTGATCCAGCACCTGTTCTGCAGCGCTCAGCGTGCCTACCCATTGGACCGTGTAGCCGACAGAAGACAGGTAGTCTGACAATTCAAAACGCAAATCCTGGTCATCTTCGACCAACAAAACGGAGCTCATGCGAGGTTCCCCGGTGTATCGGATGAAAGCGGCAGGGTCAACGTAAAAACGGCTCCACCACCCGGGCGATCCGCATACTTCAAGCTGCCGCCGTGCGCGTGGGCGACGCGCTGGACGATGGCCAGGCCGATACCAAAGCCGCCCTTGAAGTCAGATTGCTGCATTCGGTTGAATATGGAAAACAGGCGAGCTCTGTGCTCAGGGTGAATGCCGAGGCCCCGGTCGCTGACGCGAAAATGCAGCGCCGTGTCCGCAAATATTTCCAGCGCAATGGCAACGCGCTCGGGGCCGTACTTGGCGGCATTGGTCAATAAATTTTCCAGGCCCATGAGCAACAAATTCTGATCCAAGAAAACTAAAGTGGGAACGCCCTCGGAATAGTCCGTCTCAATGACGCAGTCCACAAAAAGTGCCCGGACATGCTGCAGGCCTTGTTCCGCTATTTGACGCGGGTCGGCAGGGGCCAGCTGGGGCAAGAAATCGGCGTTGGCCAAGCGCTGCAACGTCAGATGCCGGTCGATCAAGCTACTCATGCGTTCGCCATAGCCCTTGATCCGCCGGGTCCGGGCCAGCGCTTCCTGCTGCGCATCAGTCAAGACATGTTCAAGATTTCTGACACCGGTCACGATGGCCGCCAAGGGCGAGCGCAGTTCATGTGCCACGAAGGAGAAAAATACGGTTTGCTCTTCGCGTAATTTGCGTTCATTCACAAGCACCAGCTTGGCTGCCTGGATCTCACCCAAGGCGACATCCCGTTCGCTTTTGACCGATTGCGAGTCGATAAAGATGCCGACGTGCACCAGAAAGATATAGATAGCCAGACCTGGAATCCAGCTCAATTGGGTAAGGTCGTTGGCGGGCAACCATCCCATGAATATCAATCGTCCGGTCAACATGGATCCGATCAAGATCACGTGCGCAGCAAAAAAATAGCCCGCACCCCTTGCGTTGGAACGCCAGCGAATCCACGACAAGCCCCCGGTGCACAACACCACCAGCAGCGAGACGAGCTGTAACAGAGGTCCGCCCCAGACGTTGTACAGCTTGAAAAAACGGGTCAAGGGAGCAGCCAGGGCGAGGCCAGACGCCAGCATTAAAAACTGGCCCAGACGGGGAAAGTCGGCGTAAATGTTCAGCGCATGGCCAAACACCAGCACCAGCAAAACCGTATTGAATGCCAGTGACCAAGGTACCATCAGATCCACAAGCAGTGGCATGGTGGGCGCGAGGAACTGCGCAAAAAACCCCAGGCCGGTGGCAACCAGCAAGAGAGAGTTGAACGTCAGAATGGTGAAAAACAGGAATCTTCTATCACGAGTGGATGCGCCGTAAATCACCGAAATCAAGAACGACATGCAAATCATGCCAAGCACCGCGCCGAAATAGAAGTTCTCCTGTTGCGCCTTGTCCCGCAACGCGTCGGGTTGCCAAACCAGCAACTCGCCAGCCAAGCTGGAATGTGACTCCAAACGCAGATAAAAAGTCTGCTGTCTGGCGTCGGGAAATGCGAGTGAGAATGCCGGAAAACGAAACTTTAGCGCGCGGTCCGCAAATGCAAACTGGTTTCCCGCTTGCGCTACTGTGAAACCTGAGGCCGATTGCGAATAAAGGCGCAGGTCATTGATCAATGGATTGCCCCACTCCAGAAACCAGGTCTGCGGTGCAGACTCCTGGCGCTGCAAGCGCAGGCGCAACCAGACGACTTCTTTTTCGTAGCCCAGCAGCCCATTCAGTGGCACGAACCGGGCAGCAAGGTCGGGGCGCTCCAGGTCTTCTACCGAAAGCGTTCCGGTGGTGTCCCGGAAAATGGCGATGTCGGAGCCGCCCGGCAGGTACTTCAGTTGCTCCGCCGACAGCACGCCAGCTTCGCAGCCCAGATGAGCAAACGCCATAAAAATCCAATGGATGAGACTGCGCAGCATTTTTCGGTTCATCCACATGCCTCGACTCTCTTTGCATTTTTATCTGTGTGCCGATTTTAATTCACACTGATGCATACGCGCATGGTTTTTCATAACACATCGGAAAAAACGATCTGCATGGTTTTTAGGCATGAGCTGCCAGCCCAATAGGCATGCGGGTTTGAGCTGCTTACCCCAGGGTTATCCCCAACTCAGCGCACAGATTGTGTGGAGGGATTGGAGACCTGCAGCGACTGCCAGAGCGTTTCCATCTTTTGCGTCACTGCAACATCCATGGCCATGGGCCGGCCCCATTCGCGGCTGGTCTCGCCCGGCCATTTGTTGGTGGCATCAATCCCCATCTTGCTGCCCAGGCCGCTGACCGGCGAGGCAAAGTCCAGGTAGTCGATCGGTGTGTTGTCGGCCAAGAGCGTGTCGCGAATCGGGTCCACCCTTGTAGTGATGGCCCAGATGACTTCGGCCCAGTCGCGGATGTTGACGTCTTCATCCACCACCACAATGAATTTTGTATACATGAACTGGCGCAGAAAACTCCAGATGCCAAACATGACACGGCGCGCATGGCCCGGATACGATTTTTTGATCTGCACCACGGCCATACGGTAACTGCAGCCCTCGGGCGGCAGGTAGAAGTCGGTGATTTCGGGGTACTGGCGCTGCAGCAGCGGCACAAACAGCTCGTTCATGGCCAAGCCCAGCATGGCCGGTTCGTCCGGCGGCCGGCCGGTGTAGGTGGAGTGGTAGATGGGAGAGCGCTTCTGCGTAATGCGGTCTATGGTGAAGACGGGGAAGGCGGCCTGCTCGTTGTAATAGCCGGTATGGTCGCCGTACGGACCTTCCAGTGCGTGCTCGTAGCCGCTGGGATGATTGGCATCCGGGTAGATATGGCCTTCGAGCACGATTTCGGCGGAGGCCGGCACGCGCAGCTCGCTGCCAATCGCCTTGACCAGCTCGGTGCGACTGCCGCGCAAGAGGCCGGCAAACTGGTATTCACTCAAACTATCGGGCACCGGTGTCACTGCGCCCAAAATCGTCGCCGGGTCGGCGCCCAGCGCCACACAGACCGGATAAGGCTCGCCTGGGTGCGCGATGCCGTGTTCGCGGAAGTCGAGCGCGCCACCGCGCTGCGGCAACCAGCGCATGATGACCTTGTTGCGGGCCAGCAGCTGCTGGCGGTAAATGCCCAGGTTTTGCCGCGACTTGTTCGGGCCCTTGGTGATCACCAGGCCCCAGGTGATGAGCGGCGCCACATCGCCCGGCCAGCAATGCTGAATCGGCAGTTGACCCAGATCCACATCATTCCCCTCCAGCACCACATCCTGACAAGCGGCGCTGCGCAACTCCTTGGGTGCCATGTTCCATAGCGTCTTGACCATGGAGCCCAGGCCGACGAATTCTTTGAAGCCGCGCGGTGCCTCGGGCTCTTTCAGAGAAGCCAGCACCTGGCCGAATTTTCGCATCTCGCTGATGTCGTTCACGCCCATACCTAAGGCGACGCGGCGGGTGCTGCCAAACAGATTGCCCAGCACCGGAATGCGGTGGCCTGTGGGGTTTTCAAACAGCAGGGCCGGACCACCGGCGCGCAAAGACCGGTCGCACAGGGCGGTCATCTCCAGATGCGGCGACACGGGCTGCGTCACCCGTTGAAGCTCGCCCAGTTGCTCCAGCTGGGCCATGAATTCACGCAGATCGCGGTAAGCCATGGCGTTATGGAAAATCGTGCACGGTTGCCTTGGTGGGCAGACCGGCCCAGCGCTGCACATCGGCCTGCGGCAGGCCCAACAGGTCCAGCACCCGGCTTAGCGTCTGATTCACCAGGTCGTCAATCGAAACCGCTGCATGGTAAAAGCTGGGCACCGGCGGGAAGATGATGCCGCCCATCTCCGTCACCGAAGTCATATTGCGCAGATGCGCCAGATTCAGCGGCGTCTCGCGCACCATCAACACCAGGCGGCGCCGCTCCTTGAGCATCACATCGGCGGCGCGCGTCAGCAGATTGTCGGACATGCCATGGGCCACGGCCGCCAGGGTGCGCATGGAGCAGGGTGCGATCACCATGCCGTCGCACTGAAAGGAGCCACTGGCAATGGCCGCACCCACGTCGTGGGCCGGGTGTACTTTATGGGCCAGCGCCTCCAGATGCTCGCGGTCTATCTGCATCTCATGGCGCAGCGTCAAGAAACCAGACGCAGAGACCGTCAGATGCGTTTGCACGCCGTCCATGGTCTTGAGCATTTGCAGCAAGCGCACGCCGTAAACGGCTCCGCTGGCGCCGCTAATCGCAACGATGATTTTCTTCATATCAGCCCGGCATCAGCCGCGACCTCAGGCTGGCAAAAACGCGCGAGGGTTTGAACTGCTCCAGGGTCAGAATGGGCAGCTCGATGGCGTCCATGGTGTTCTTGACCAAGAGGCCGAGTTCGGTGTCGCCTTCCATGGCCAGGCGGCGGTTGAAGAACAGCGTGTCCGGGTCTTCCAAGCGGCGCGCCAGCAGCACAAAGTCATGGGCGCTGGCAGCGATGGTGAGATCGGCTTCAGTCGCTTGCGTGGCGTTCTGACTGGCGACAAAGCGGCCGTTCTTCCATTCAAAATCAAAGGCCCATTGCGCATCCGTCACGCGCAGGCGCAGCTTCTTGCCGACCAGCATCGCCGTCACGTCGCTGGCCAGGTGCTGGGTCAGCGCCAGATTCAGGCCGGCAACGAACAGCAGCGAGCCGGGGTAGGCCGGCAGTCGGGCGAGCAGATCGCCGACTTGCTTGGGAACCATATACGTTGGAGAGCTCATGGTGTTTCCTTGTGATCAGGCCAGCGCGGCTTGCGCAACTTGTTTGATGGAATCCAGCTGCTCAAGGCCGGGCTTGCCATACCAGTAGCCATTGCAGGCCTCTCCGGGCAAATAGGCGGCAATCGATTGCTGGGCCTGGGCTGCGTTCTGATTGCCCTTCAGCACGGCATCAAAGGCCTGCAGGATTTCCAACGTGTGGGTCGCCTGTGGGCTGATACGCAGCACATCCACCCCCAGCACATGCATATCGCTCAGCTCGGCCAACAGCAGCTGCACGCGGGCCGACTGCGTCTGCGTGCCGTTGAGTACCAGAAAACTTTCGTCTTCGCGGGTTCGCATCAACAGGCCATCGGGATAGTCCATGCAACTGAACTGGCAGTCGTCCTTGGGCAGGTTGCGATGGCGGGCGGTAAAGCAGCGCGCCGAAAAGGCCAGCGGCATGCGGCCATAGACAAACACCTCGGTCTGCAAATTGGCCGGGCGCTCGCGCAGGATCAACGCCAGATCGTCGCGACTCATTTCCAGCGGCATCACCCAGCGCATAGCACCCAGACTTGAGAGCCATTGCAGCGTCGGCAGGTTGTAGACATTGAGGTGCGGGCCGGCCACAAACGGCGTCTTGGATGCCAGGCAATGCACGGCACCCATGTCGTTGGCCTCGACCCGGAAATCGGTGTTGCGGGTAATCTTGTGCAGCACGGTGACGTCGGCACCGGACTCGATCAGCACCTGGGTGGACAGCACTACTTCCTTGCCAGCGGCCCGCAGACGCGCGGCAATCGCCAGCCAGTCGGAGAGGCGCAACTCGTGGCGGCGCGAGCACACCGTTTCGCCCAGGTAGACGATGTCGACCGGCGCGCTTTCCACCATGGCATAAAAAGCCAGCGTGGTGTCTCGCGGCCAGTAATAAAGCAAAGGGCCAAGAGCGAGCTTCACGTGCATATTCCTTTCATTACTTCCAAGGCCTGTGATAAGCGCCTAGCGTGTGCTGCTGGCCCTCGGCCACCTTGTCCAGCGAAGTCATCCAGATCGGTTTGGCAGAATAGCGGTGTGGGTTGGCCACGCAGGTATCGATGGCCTCGCGCCAGACCTTGGTGACCTGCGCCACATAGGCCGGGCTGCGTTGGCGCCCTTCGATCTTGATGGCACTCACGCCCATGGCCAGCAACTGCGGCAACAGCTCCAGCGTGTTCAGGCTGGTCGGCTCTTCCACCGCGTAATAGTTGTGGTCATCGCCGACATCAAAGCGGCCCTTGCACAGCGTGGGGTAACCGGCGTTTTCACCGGGTGCGTAGCGGTCAATCAGCACCCCGTTCAGACGCGACTCGCGGCCCAGCGGCGTTTCCTGCCAGCGCACCGCCTTGGGCGGCGAGCAGACGCCGTGGGTGTTGGGCGCCTCGCCGGTGACGTAGGACGAGAGCGCGCAGCGCCCTTCCACCATCACGCACAGGCTGCCAAAGCCGAACACCTCAATCTCCACCGGCGTCTTTTCCAGCAACTGCTCCACCTGCACCATGGAGAGCACGCGCGGCAGCACGGCGCGGGAAATGCCGAAGTGCTCGTAGTAGAAGTTGATGGCCTCGTAATTGGTGGCCGAGCCCTGCACCGACAAATGCAGGCGCAAATTCGGATGCTGCTTTTGTGCATAGCCCATCAGGCCGGGGTCGGCCAGAATGACGGCGTCCACACCACTGGCAGCGGCGCGGTCTATGGCGCTGTGCCAGGTCTGCACATTGCCGGCTTGCGGGTAGGTGTTGAGCGCCACCAGCACCTTGCGGCCACGGGCGTGGGCATAGGCAATGCCGGTGGTAATGGCAGCCTCGTCAAAATTCAGACCGGCAAAGTTTCGCGCGTTGGTGGCGTCTCTAAAGCCCAGGTAGACGCAGTCCGCGCCCTCGTCCACCGCCGCCTTGAGCGCGGGCAGACTGCCCGCAGGACATACCAATTCCATTTTTCGAACAGGGGTTTCAGGCTGTGCAGAGACAGGGGAATGGGGATTAGTAACGCGTAAAACCATATGCAAAAGCCTGGCAAAAAAGCAGTAGCGCGAAGCTAACAGTGCCACGGCTTTGCGCCACTGATGTAGGTCAAGCCAGCGCCAGAAAAGGCTGGCGGTCAAGGAATCGGGCTCGGCCCCATAATCGCGGCCTACCGGAAAACCCATGCAATCACACTTCTTGCGCACCGCCCTGGTTCTGGGCCTGCTGTCGGCAATCGGGCCTTTTGCCATCGACATGTACCTGCCCGCCCTGCCCTCCATTGGCGGCAGCCTGGGCGCCTCGGCGGGCGCGGTGCAGGCCAGCCTGATGGCCTTCTTTATCTCCCTGGGTCTGGGTCAAATTCTGTACGGCCCGGCCTCGGACATGTTGGGGCGCAAGCCACCGCTGTACTTTGGCCTGGGGCTGTTTGCCGTGGGCAGCGTGGCCTGCGCCCTGGCACCCGACATCCAGACCCTGGTGGCCTGGCGCTTTGTCCAGGGCCTGGGTGCTTGCGCCGGCATGGTGGTGCCACGCGCCGTGGTGCGCGACCTGCATACCGGGCCTGAGGCCGCGCGCCTGATGGCGCTCTTGACCCTGGTGTTCAGCGTGTCGCCCATATTGGCGCCTTTGTTTGGCAGCTTTCTGATCGAGTGGAGCGGCTGGCGCGCCGTGTTCTGGGCGGTGACCGTGGCCGCCGCCCTGGCCCTGCTCTTGCTGGCCAGCAGTCTGGAAGAAACCCGTGGCGCCGAGCAGCGCGTGCGCAGCACGGTGCGCAGCGCCCTGGCCGGCTACGGCCTGCTGCTGCGCGACGGCCACTTCATCGGCCTGGTGCTGATTGGCGCCTTTGGCATCTCCAGCTTTTTTGCCTACCTGGCCAATTCCAGCTTTGTGCTGATAGACCACTACGGCCTGACGCCGCGCCAGTACAGCTACGCCTTTGCTGCCAATGCGGCGTCCTTTATCGGCATGTCGCAACTCACCGGGCGCCTGGTCAAACGCTTTGGCATGGAGCCGCTGGTGCGTGGCAGCGTGGTCGGCTACGGCGTCTTCATGCTGCTTGCGCTGCTGCTAAATCTGGCAGGGCTGGACGGCATGTGGACCATGCTGAGCCTGCTGTTTGTGGGCTTTGGCTTTCTGGGCCTGGTGCTGCCCGCCTCATCCGTGCTGGCGCTGGATGCGCATGGCGAAATTGCGGGTACTGCGTCGGCGCTGATGGGCACTCTGCAATTCATGACCGGCGCCGCCGTCATGGCCGTGGTTGGTCGCTTTGTGGATGGCACGGCAAGACCGATGCTGGCCGGCATTGCCGCCTCGGCCCTGCTGACCGGACTGATAACGGCCAGGACCCTGCGCGCTGGCAAGCCGGCGACTTAGAAGTCTTCTTCAGGCGACGTCATCGCATCGGGCTTGACGATCACCACCGGCACGGCGCTGGCGTGCAGCACCTCATTGGAAACCGAGCCCATCATGGCCAGGCGAAAAGCACTTTGGCCGCGCGCGCCCATGACGATCAGGTCGCAGGCAAAGCGCTCTGAAATGTCGATGAGGGTGTGGGCCGGATCGCCCTGGGCCACTTCGCACTCGTAGCTTATTTCGGCGGCATCCAGCAGTTCCTGCGCCGACTTGAGGGTGTGCAGACCGGCCTGCGCCGTGACCTGCTCCAGCACCTCGGGGTCGTGCGCGACGATCAGCTCATACAGGCTGGCCGGTTCCTGCACATTGGCCAGCACCACCTCGCCATGCAGGCCGGCCAGCAGCATGCGAATCGCAAAGCGCACGGCCTCCAGCGACAACTCCGAACCGTCAACGGGCAACAAGATTTTCATGGCAGGCTCCTGGGACAAGACACACTTCAGCGTATGCGCAACTGCGAGGCAGCGCAAGCACAATATGCGGGTCCGGCTTGCGCCAGCGCAGGGCTTGTCCCCGGCCCTATTTTTTGATCAGTGCCGCCAGCTCACAACTGCTGTCGGCCAGCTGCGCCGGTGTCGGCGAGACCTGCGCGTCCAGCAGCTTGCGCACCGCCAGGTGGTCCTTGCCGGCGTTCACGCTGTCGGCGGCGATCAGCCTGCCCTGGCGGTAATGAAACACGCTAAAGCTGGCCACGTTGATATCACCCGCCATGTCGCCCCGTACCGCCCAGCTGTCCGCGCCCATGGACAGACCGGCCATCTGCAGCTTTTTGTCGTACTGGTCGCTCCAGAACCAGGGCGTGGCGGTGAAGGGCCGCTCCTGACCCATCAGGGCAGCGGCGGCCGACTTGCCTTGTTCGGTGGCGTTTTGTACCGACTCCAAGCGCAACAGGCTGCCATCAGTCAGGCGCCGCGCCGTGCAGTCACCGGCCGCCACTATGGATTCATCGCTGCTGCGGCCACAGGCATCGACCACCATGCCGCGATCGCATTCCAAGCCCGCGGCTGCGGCGAGTTGGTCGTTGGCGCTGACGCCAATGCCCACCACCACCAGTCCGGCAGAAATCACGGCTCCGTCGGCCAGGCGCACGCCGCTGACGGCACCGGCCACATCCACCTCGAGCGCCGCGATCTGTGCGTTGAATACCAACTCCACGCCATGGCTGCGGTGCAGCGCCGCATACCAGTCGGAGAGCACAGGCGCCAACACCCGGCCCAGGAGGCGCGGCGCGGCTTCAAGCACGGTGACCGCCAGGCCCTTCTTGCGCGCCGTGGCCGCCACCTCCAGGCCGATGAAACCGCCGCCAATGACGACGACACCGAGCTGCTGGTCCAGGCAATGCGCCATGTGCTCAGCGATGCCCAAGGCATGGTCGCGCGAGCGCAGCGCCAGCACGCCCTGTGCCGAGGCACCGGGCAGGGTCAGGCTGCGTGGCGTGGCGCCGGTGGCCAGCACCAGGCCGGTATAGGGCAGGCTGCTGCCGTCGGCCAGGCGCACGGTCTTCGCAGCGCGGTCGATGAAGCTGACCGTGACGCCGCTGCGCAGCGTGATGTTTTTGCGCGCCAACACGTCGGCGGAGCGCATGGTGAGTTGCGCCGCATCCATCTCGCCGGCCAGCCAGGCCTTGGACAAGGGCGGGCGGTGGTAGGGCGCATGGACTTCGTCACCCAGGATGGTGATGCCACCGGCAAAGCCCAAGGTGCGCAGGGCCTCGGCCGTCTGCACCCCGGCCTGGCCGGCGCCTATGACGAGCACCGTGTCGTCGGCTGTCATTCCTGCATCTCGGGCAGATGCACGATCAGGCCTTCGAGTGCGGCCGTGGCCTTGATCTGGCAGGCCAGGCGGCTGTTGGGGCGGCGCTCGGCGGCCACGTTTTCCAGCATGTCGAGTTCCCCTGCGCTGGGCGCGGGCAGCTCGCCCAACCTCGCCTCGTCCACATAGCAGTGGCAGGTGGCGCAGGCGCAGGAGCCGCCGCATTCGCCAACGATGCCGTCAATGCCATTGGCGGTGGCGCCCTGCATCAGGCTCCAGCCGTCGTTGAGGCTGATGGTGGTGGTCTGGCCGGACGATTCGATATAGGTGATGTTTGCCATTTTTTATTGAACCTTGAGTTCCAGCACCAGCGGGCTGCGGAAGGTGCTTGAGGGCATCCAGGCCAACTGGTCGGCCACGCGTTTGTAGTCCGGCACCACCTTGTGGAACTCGTCAAACGCAATCTTTACCGCCAGACGCGCAATCGCCGTGCCCAGGCAGGCGTGCACGCCGCCGCCAAAGCCCAGATGGCCACGCGGCTTGCGCGTGATGTCGTAGGCATCCGGGTTCGGATACTGGCGCTCGTCGCGGTTGCCGGAGCCATAGGCCAGGCAGACAAAGTCGCCCTGCTTCATGGTCTGGCCATGCAGTTCCACATCCTTCATCAGGCGGCGGCGGAAGCGCTGGGCCGAGGTGTTGAAGCGCAGGCTTTCTTCAATCGCATCGGGCAGCAACTCCGGCTTGGCCACCACCGCGCGGCGCGCTTCGTCAAAGGTCGCTAGGTTGTAGGCAAACATCATCATGAAGCCGCCCAGGGATTCGACACCGGCCATGATCAGCGTGGTGGTGGTGAGCAGCACCTCGCGGTCGTCCAGGCGGTCGCCATCGACCTCGGCCAGGGCAAAGTTGCTGATCAGGTCATTGCGCGGCGCGGCCCGGCGCATGGCGATCACCTTGGCAGCGTAGTCCTGCATCCAGTTGTAGGCGGCGATGTGCTCCGGGCCCTTGGCACGGGTGCGGGCATCGCTTTGCACCATCAGCACGGCGTTGTCGCGCACCGTCTGCTCATCGACGATGGCCTCGGCACCCATGGGCAGACCCAGCGCCGCCATCAGCACCTTGACGGTGAACTGCGACGAAACTTCCTTGAAGTCAAACTGCCTGGACCCCTTGAGCGCCCCAAACACTTCCTGCGCCACGGCGCGGATCGGCTCTTCCAGCGCCAGCAGATTGCGCTTCATGAAGGCGTGCTGGATCAGGCCGCGCAGGCGGTCGTGCTTCGGTGGGTCGGAGCTGCCCAGGGTGGCACCGGCGCGGCCGGGCAACTCGGTCATCAAATTTCCGCTGGCGCTCGAATAGGTCTGCCAGTCCTGGCCGGCCGAGACGATGTCGGAATAGCGCGACAGAATCCACATCTGGGCCTCGGGGCTCCAGAAGCAGGGCTGCTCGTCGCGCAGCTGCTGGTAATAGGGAAAGGGGTCCGCATCCACCGCGGGGGAATACGGGTCAAAGCTGAACATGGGCTGTCTCCTTGGATCTTGGTATGCCTGAACTGTAGGCGCACAGCGGCCAAAACCCATGGCATAAACCAGCGTGGCCCTTGGTACTTTTGGATCAAAATGGAGCACATGCCCAAACCCGTCCGCAAGACCGCAACGCCTTCCACAAAGGCCGCCATCCCCACCTTTGCCCTCTACGGCGAAGCGGCGGTGGGCGCAGAGGAGCTGCTGCACATCGAAGAGGTGCGCGCCCGCAGCAGCCTGTACCAATGGGAGATTTCGCCGCACACGCACCGCGGCCTGTACCAGCTGCTGTGGGTGCAGCAGGGCGCGGTGGAGGTGGTGCTGGACGCCAACCGCCAATCGCTGACCGGCCCGGTAGCCATCGTGGTGCCGCCGGGTGTGGTGCACGGCTTCAAGTTCGCACCCGACACCGACGGCCTGGTGCTGACGGTCAGCACCCGCTTCATGCTGGAGGGCGAGTTTCAGGTCACTGGCGAGGCCTTTTGTGCCCTATTCGAGTCGGCCGCGGTGCTGCAGATTTCCGAGGACAAGACGCTGGGCGCACGCATGACGGCGCTGTTGCACAACCTGCTGCTGGAGTTCCACGCGCCACTCTCAAGCGATTCACCGGTGCTGCTGTGGCTGGCGCGCTCGGTCTTGTGGCTGCTGACGCAGATGCGCCCGGAGCGCAGCGACACCGATGCCCACCGTGCCCTGCGCCAGCAGCGCCTGTTCACCCGCTTTCTGTTGCTGCTGGAACAGCACCTGCTGGACCACTGGTCCTTGCAGCAATACGCCGCCCGTCTGGGCTTGAGCACGCAACGGCTCAATCGACTCACCCGCGAGGTCAGCGGCCAAAGTGGGCTGGAGGTGGTGCATGCGCGCCTGACGCGCGAAGCCTGTAGACGCCTGATCTACACCGCAGCCCCGGTGGGCAATCTGGCCAGCGAACTCGGCTTTGAGGACGCGGCCTACTTCTCGCGCTTCTTCAAAAAGCAGACCGGCAAGACGCCGCTGGGGTTCCGCCAGGAACGCGAAGGGGTTTGAGACGCACAAAGCAAAACGCCCTCCACAACAAAGCAAAGGGCGTTTTGAACCGGGCCTTGCGACCCGTTGAGCAGACTACGGACTAAAGCAAGCTTATGCAGCGTCCACGATGGCGTTGAAGGTGGCGCTGGGGCGCATCACGGCCGTCACCTTGGCCTTGTCGGCCAGGTAGTAGCCGCCAATGTCCACCGGCTTGCCCTGCACAGCGCTGAGCTCTTCGACAATCTTGGCTTCGTTGTCGGCCAAGGCCCGGGCCATGGGGGCGAAGTGGGCCTGCAGGTCCTTGTCTTCGGTCTGCGCGGCGAGTTCCTGCGCCCAGTACAGCGACAGGTAATACTGGCTGCCACGGTTGTCGAGCTGGCCGGTCTTGGGCGATGGGCCCTTGTTGTTGTCCAGCAGCTTGCCGGTGGCAGCGTCCAGCGCCTTGGCCAAAATCTTGGCCTTTTGATTGCCGGTCTTGAGGCCCAGGTCTTCCATGGACACGGCCAGCGCCAGGAACTCGCCCAGACTGTCCCAGCGCAGGTGGTTTTCTTCCACCAGTTGCTGCACATGCTTGGGGGCCGAACCACCGGCACCGGTTTCGTACATGCCGCCGCCTGCCATCAAGGGCACGATGGACAGCATCTTGGCGCTGGTGCCCAGTTCCATGATGGGGAACAGGTCGGTCAGGTAGTCGCGCAGGATGTTGCCGGTGGCGCTGATGGTGTCCAGACCTCGGATGACGCGCTCCAGCGTGTAGCGCATGGCGCGCACCTGGCTCATGATCTGGATGTCCAGACCGGTGGTGTCGTGCTCGTGCAGGTACATCTTGACCTTGGTGATCAGCTGCGCTTCATGCGGGCGGTACTGGTCGAGCCAGAACACCACCGGCATGCCGGAGTTGCGGGCGCGGTTGACGGCCAGCTTGACCCAGTCGCGGATGGCGGCGTCCTTGCACTGGCACATGCGCCAGATGTCACCGGCTTCCACGTTCTGGCTCAGCAGCACCTCGCCGGTGGCGACGTCCGTGATGTTGGCCACGCCGTCTTCGGCGATTTCAAAGGTCTTGTCGTGCGAGCCGTATTCTTCGGCTTGCTGGGCCATCAGGCCGACATTGGGCACGGTGCCCATGGTCTTGGGATCGAAGGCGCCATGCCATTTGCAGAAGTTGATGATCTCCTGGTAAATCCGGGCAAAGGTCGATTCGGGCATCACGGCCTTGACGTCCTTCAAGCGGCCGTTGGCGTCCCACATCTTGCCGCCGTTGCGGATCATGGCGGGCATGGAGGCGTCGACGATGATGTCGTTGGGCGAGTGGAAGTTGGTAATGCCCTTGGCCGAGTCGACCATGGCCAGCTCGGGGCGGTGCTCGTGGCAGGCATGGATGTCGCGCTTGATTTCGTCCTGCTGGCTTTGCGGCAGCGTGGCAATCTTGCCGTACAGGTCGGCCATGCCATTGTTGACGTTGACGCCGAGTTGCTTGAACAGGTCGCCATGCTTGGCAAAGGCGTCCTTGTAGAAAATCTTCACGCAGTGGCCGAACACAATGGGGTGGGACACCTTCATCATGGTGGCCTTGACGTGCAGCGAGAACATCACGCCGGTCTTGCGCGCGTCTTCAATTTCCTGCTCGTAAAAGGCTTCCAGCGCCTTCTTGCTCATGAACATGCTGTCGATCACTTCGCGGTCCAGCAGCTTGGTCAAGGGCTTCAGGACAATCGTCTTGCCGCTGGTGGTGATGAGTTCCATCTTCACGTCGCGAGCGCGGTCCAGGGTCATGGACTTTTCGCCGTGGTAGAAGTCGCCGCTGTGCATGTGCGACACGTGGCTGCGCGAAGCCTGGCTCCACTCGGCCATGCTGTGCGGGTGCTTGCGGGCAAAGGCCTTGACGGCATTGGGCGCGCGGCGATCGGAGTTGCCTTCACGCAGCACCGGGTTGACGGAAGAGCCGATGCAGCGGGCGTAGCGCTGGCGGATCGCCTTGTCTTCGTCGGTTTGGGGATCTTCCGGATAATCCGGCAGGGCATAGCCCTTGCCTTGGAGCTCGCGAATGCAGGCAATCAACTGGCCCTGCGAGGCGCTGATATTGGGCAGCTTGATGATGTTGGCTTCGGGCCTGAAAGTCAGTTTGCCGAGTTCGGACAGGGTGTCTGGCGCGCGTTGCGCCTCCGTCAGGCATTCGGGGAAGGAGGCCAACACGCGGGCAGCGACCGAAATATCGCTCTCGGCGACTTCAATGTCGGCCGGCTTGGCAAAGCTGCGGATGATGGGCAGAAACGCACAGGTGGCCAGGAAAGGCGCTTCGTCTGTGAGTGTGTAAATGATTTTTGACTTGTCTGCCATGGGTTCCTCAGCTTTATGGTTGGTGCAAAAAAGAATGAATGTATGCGATGTTAGTGTAGATAAGCTGACAGCCTGGTCACTGTTTTGGCAATTGCTGCGCAAGATCAATGGCCGCCCCTCGCGGCTCTGTCAGACCTTCTGGCGCTTAGCGGTAGAAGGCTTCGACCCGGCCCTTGAGCTTGATCAGCAAGGGCCGTCCCTTGCGGTCCAGCGCCTTGCCGGCAGGTACCTTGACCCAGGCTTCGCTGATGCAGTATTCCTCCACATCGCTGCGCTCCTTGTCGTTGAAGCGGATACCGATTTCATGTTCAAAAACAGCCGCCACATGGTGCGGGCTGCGCGGGTCAATCGACAAATGGTCGGGCAGTTCGGGGCGCGGTGCGGATTCGGTCATGGGATTCATTTTTTAATGGGGAGAAAAACCGCGCCTGCGGCCACAGCCGGCAACAGCGCGTTGCAGGGCAGGATTTTGCATCCAAAAACCAAAGCGCTGCAGCTGCTTGCGACCGAAAAATCAGACCCCGTCACGGCCTTGCAACAAAGCTTCTATAGGCATTGCTGCCACATCTAGGATAATGCGCGCTAACGCGCCTGCGAAACGGCTCAGCAAGTGCGTTGCAAAAATCCGGATCGCCGATCAAACCAAAAGGAAACAACATCATGGCAACTGCAAAGAAGGCCGCCCCCAAGGCTGCAAAAACCCTCGTCAAGGCAACTGCACCCGCAGTGGCAAAAAAGGCTCCCGCCAAGGCTGTCAAGCCCGTCGCAAAAGCCGCAGCAAAGCCAGTCGCCAAGCCCGCAGCAAAACCCGTAGCCGCCAAGAAGGCTCCGGTGTCCAAGACCGCCAAGGCGATCGCCAAGATCAATGCCAGCCTGGTCAAGCTGGGTGAGCGCAAGGCCAAGATCACTGCCGACATCAGCGCACTGAAAGACCAGCGCGCAGCCCTGAAGGCGCCCGCCGTGGTCGCGGCTCCGGTAGCCGCTCCTGCCAAGGCAGTGAAGAAGGCCGCCAAGCC
>TBL_comb47_HYPODRAFT_10003208_pt1 | contig 19549 bp, 13 predicted proteins | sample TroBogypolimnion_40_FD_10682 | JGI IMG/M metagenome (IMG submission 10682) | reverse complement strand
GGGTGGAAATAAAACTAAAAAAAATAAAAAAACTAAAAAAAGAAAACCAAGAAAACTAAAAAATTTGAGAAAAACAAAAAAATAAGTTATCTATGCATTATATCATACTCTGTTTCCCATTGAGGTAATCCTGTAATTAATTCTTGTTGAGCACGTTGTTTAGATTCTTGAAAATTTTGTATTTTTGATAAAATATATTGTTTTTTTTGTCTATTTTTTAGTTCTTTTTCAACTGGAGTTAATTTTCCTTTATATTTAAATAATAATATTAATCCTAAAATTAATAAAAATATTATTCCCAATAATATATTAAACATCATATTATTGTATTTATTTTTAAAAATACTACATTGTTTTAATGTTTCATTTAAAAAATATTTTACACCAGGTTCAATTAAAATTGGTTTAGTAAAAATATCCGAATTCATATTATATTATTATATTTACATTAAATTATAATAAAATAAATTATACACAATAACTATATGGATACTTCTTATTTATCACTATTAATTTTTATTGCAATAACACTTTTATATTATATAGCATTTAAACCAAAATTATATACTCAAGTATTTGATACTCCAGATGGAATAGAATATGCTAATTATACTAATAAAAGTAATATATTTTTATCATGTTATTTTTTATTAATTATTATTAGTCAAATTATAATGAATACAACATTAATAATAAGTAAATGTGGTGGAAGTATTTCTCAAAATTTTGGTATAGCATTTTTAATTACAATAATTCCATGGATATTTATTTTTGGAATATTAATTGTTATTTTAATAATGTTTCCTGGATTTAAATCTGCTTTTTCAAATATAATCGGGTATTTTGTAGTTTCGGGATCTGCAAATAATATTTTAAGTGAATTATTAGTAAATACAGATTTAAATCAAGCAATTGACGAATCAACACAAGGAAATTTAGAGAAAAATAAAAGTATGAAAGATGCGGCAGAAGCAATACTTAAATTATGTGGAAATATGTCTATAATAATTAACCAGATTGTGCCTGGAAATTTTACAGAATATTGGGCAATGCTTACCCCATTAATGAAAGAAAAATATCAAACTGGTGCACCTGAATTGAAACAACAATTATTAGATATTGTTGTATTAAGAGATAATATTGGTGAAGCGATGTGGTATATTTATACAGCAATATTATTAATTTCAATAACACAATATAATATTATGAAGCGTGGATGTGTTGGTGATTTAGCATCAATGCAATCAAGTCATGATCAATATTTAGTTAAAGAAAAAGAAGTTAATGATAAAAATGCAAAAGCAGAATCAACTATTTATAAATTTTAAATCAACCTTTAAAAAAGGTTGAGCCAAATTTTGAAAAACAATCTTTAAAAAAGGTTGAACCAAATCAATAATTATATAGTAAATAATATAATACAAATAAATAACACAATATACCTAAAATGATTGATAATAACCATATTGGTAATATCGTTTTATTGCGGTAACCAATACCAAAATTACGAATACTTCCATCATTATTATATAAATAACTAGGTTTTCCTAATTGAATTGCAAAAAAAAGAACCAAAAATAATATAATACTAACAAGTAATGGATTTTTTGAAATATATTTTCTATACATTATATATTTTATATATAATTTATATTTATTTATATTTATAAGTAAACAATATTTTTTAAAGATTGATTTTGGTTCAACATTTTCTAAAAGTTGTTTGGCTCGGCTCAACCTTTTCTAAAGGTTGAAATCATCACCATCATTTTCACCCCCATCATAATCCTCACCTGCATCATCTCCATTAAACCAACCAATATCATCATTTTCTCTATTAATTTCTGATGTTGTCTCAGCTTCTTCCATATAATCTTCTAAATATTGTTCCATATTTTCAGGATTTACATTTTTATTTTTAATCAATGATTTTTCAATATTAGAAATATTTTCCATATAATCACGTTCTTCATCATATGTATCCTTATCATATGTTGTTAACCCTTTTTGAAGTCCTTTACTCCATTCTCCCAACTTATTAATTTTTAATATAGTATCCATATCCCTTTCTTCTTGACTTAATAATTTAAGTCTATCTGTAAATGTATCTTTTTCACGTTCTTTTGATTTAAATACGATTTCCATAATTTTATCATAATCTAAATCAACTAAATTTTTATGATTTATTAATGTATTTATAAATACACATAACATATTTGCAGTTTTATTTTTCATATTTTTAATATTTCCAATATTTTGTTCATGATCATTATCATTATTATTGTATTCACTCACAATCATTAATCTATTTTCTGATAATTTTTTATACCCAATAAGTATTTGTAAAAAATAGTTTTCAAAAAGCATATTACATGTTCTTTTATCAAATATTGAATAAGTTTTTGAATCATTATAATTAATATCGCTCATGTATGGTGTTTCTAATGATAATTCTAAAAGACTTTTTGTATTTTCTTGAATTGTGTTTAATATTTTTAATAAATTTGTATCTTCATAAAATGGTTTTAAATTTTTGTAATAATCGTTAATAATAACATGAACATCGGAAGCATGTTTTTTAGATAAACCCCAATATGCCGGTATTTTGATTGAATTTTGATAATCAACTTTATTTAATATAATATTTGGTAAAATATTTATTATTTTATGAATATATTTTTTAATAAATTCAATTGAATTGTATGTTGTTTCATCAGAAATTGAATTTTTATATGAAATTTCTGACCCTTTACCCCATTGCATTATTTGTTTATCTTTATCAAAAAAACTCATAATATTTTTTTTATTGTTTTTTGATAATGTACTATTATCTTTAATAAAATTATTTATTTCAAATTTCATTTCTTTATTTTTTATTGCTAAATAATTTTTTAATTCTCTCATTTCAACTGTATCTTCTTTCATTGCAATATCAAATGTATCAAGGGATTCTTTTATTTTTGTTAATAATACAACATCAATAATTTGTTGATTATTTGTATCTTTTTCATTATCTTCATTATTTTCAATAATATTACGCACTTTTTGAATTTGTGTAATTACTGGATTATCAGTATTAATATTAATAATATTTTTTGTATTAATATATTGAAGTAATTTTAATAAAGAAGTATTATCATATTTTTTACCTTCTTGTTTTAATTTACGAATTTTTTCATTATTTGAATCTGAACTTAAAAAATGTTCAGGTTTACCATTACAAATTGCATCTAATTCAGGACTAATTGGTATTATTGAATTAAATTTACAAAAAACAATAAATGCACGATAAATTGTTTCATCGTTATATTGAGATTTTGATAAAGGTAAAGATTGTGATTTTTTTAAATTATTTATATTACAAAAAAATAAAGGAGCTTTTGTAACTGCATTAATATCATTAATTATATGTGATAAATCACGGACAATATTATTATAATTATATATTTCATTATCTTCTTCCATAAAATAATTAATAGCGCTTTTATTTTTCTTATCACTACAACATGCATTTTCTAAAAAAGGTTCATTTAAGGAATTTGATAAAATTAAATGTTTTTTATCAACAATCTTTTGGATATTTTCTTGAATTGCTAGAGAGAAAAATATAATTTTAGATTTAATAACTAGAATTTTCTCTCTTTGAGATGATGAACCACTTTTAAAATCATTCAAACATTGTCTTTTAAAATCTTCAGATATATTTGTAATTTGTTTTAATTTAAAATTAAATAATGGTGGTAAAAAATGAATCCATTTTTTTACATCATGTTCAATAGGAATATCATCATTTGGATTATTTAATAAATATTCTAATTTATAATCACATTTTTGAACAACATCAATATTTTTAATATAAAAATTAGTAATAAATGCTTTTATTTTTTCCATTATTGATGTTTCTTTCATTCCCATTAATGCAGACCATGGATGAATATTTTTACTACGTATTTTATAAGCAATACATGCTATATATTTTAAACTTGATAAATCTCCATCACCTTCAAAAGGAAATCCTGTAAATGATCTAATACATCCTGGATATGTTTTTCGTGTTTTAATTGATGGAATTGATGTTTGAATTCCATATAAATACGCACCAAGTACAAGATATAAAATGGTACTATTATAAACAGAAATATAACTTGGTAATTTTTTCCCTTTTTTAGCTGATTCTTCTTCATTTTTTTTATATTCTTTTTCTGAAATTAATACATCTAATAATACATCTGATGCAATTTTAATGATAAATTCTTTTTGTGTATCAATATTAATACCCATATTTTCAGATAATGTATTTATAATATTAGACATTAATTTTGTTTCTGGTGTAGTATATTTTTTAATAACTTCTTTTAAACCATTTAAAACTGTATCACCCAAATCTTTTTCCATAACTTCTCGCGTTTTTACCTTATACCCTTCTTCATATCCTTCATCAATATCAAAATCTATTTTACGTATTACATAACCACTATGTTCATCAACCCATGAATCTCCATCATCACTAATTTTACCACTTTCTTTAATAATTTCATTCATTGTTCTAATATAAATATTATGATCTTCACCCCAACATATAGCCAATTTATATAAAAATGATGGTAATAATTTAACATTAGTTTTTATACAATATCTCCAATGATTCCAATTATTATCATTATCAATATTATCACTAATAATTGATTCTCTCGTACATCTTATCGCAAATGATATAATATCATTTTGTTTTTTTGAACTATTTGATTGACCTAGAATAATATCTCTTAATTTATTATATGGAGAAATAATAATATCTGTTTCATTATATTCATTTGTAACACCAATATTAAATTGATGTCTATTATATTTATAAATTTTAGTATTATTAATAATATTTAAATTTTCAATAATACTTAAATTATATTTTAATTTATTAGTTAATAACTCATTTAATTTTCCTTTTGATAATATATATTTTTTATCAAACTGATTAACTATTTCTTTTAATATATTTTCAGTAACGAACTTTTTATTTAAATCTTGTGTTTCACATAATGTTTTATATTTTTTATTAACTTCAATACAATCTTTTTGAAAATTACATAATAATGATTGATTACTTGTTATTGTTTTTTCATCAATAGTATTATCTGGTTTCCATTTATTATTAATACGTTTAAAATATAAAAGTTTATCTTCATTTGAATCATATAATAATGAAAAATCTCCATCAAGAACACGTTTAAGACCATTAATTAATGTTTCTGCAACATATGGTGCATCATCTGCACCAAATTTATGTTTTGTAATTAATTTTTGAATTAAAAATTCATAGAATTGATCAGGTTCTAATGAATTTTGTTCTTTTGTATAATCATCTAAAATACTATATACTGTATCATCATACTTTTTATCAAAATAAGTAATTTTATCATTATCTAACGCAACTTCTTCTATTGATTTATATTGTTTTGCAATAACAATGTTCATACACTTTTTTCCATTTTTATCACCTTTTTCATTCTCAATAATTTCATCTTCAAGCGTTTTACTATCATTTTCAATATTTTCAATAATTGAATTAATATTTTCAGGCATCATTGTATTAATATTTACTAATGAAATTGCAGTATCAAATATATTGGAAAAATCAGTTGATTTCATTTTCCACAAAAGTTCAGAATTTGTAAATTTTAAATTTATATTATATGAATCTATAAAAACTTGTTTATTAATATTAACATCTTTTAATAATGAAGATAGAATTTCATATGATGGTATTTTATAATATGAATTATTTAAAATTTTAGTATTAAAAATAGAATAATCTTTTTCATTTTCTTTAAACTTAATTATATATTCTTTTATTTTCACAATCAAAAAATTATTAATATCTTTATATTGCATAAATGTTAAATCATCTATATAAACTAAAAATGGTTCAAAATATCCGACAACATCATAAATTGATAATTTACCATTAATATATTTTTTTATTAAATTAAATAATATACGTGTTTTAGGTACCATTTTTTGAAGAAATTCTTTATATATTTCATCATTTGTTAATGTTATATCGTTATTTTTTTCAGTATTTTCATTTTTAATTAATGTATAATTTTTAACATTATTAACAAATTTGGAATCATTATCTGATGCATAAAAATCTGTTTTTAAATCATGAATATCAATATTAATATTTTTGATATTTTCTTGTTTTTCATTTAATAGTTGCCAATAATTAATAAATGTATTATTTAAATTAGATTTTTCTAAAATATTTGTATTTGGTAAATTAATACGAGAGAAACGAACAACTGGTTCAGGTAAGGTCATTATTGATTTTAATTCTAACATATCAGGTTGCGTAATATCAACTCTATGGGCAATCATTTTACTTGATGTTATTTGAGATGCTTCAAGTTTATTTATACCCAAATTATAACGTTGAATAATAAATTTTTGAGTTTTAATTAAATCATTTTTAACAATAGATGAATAAAAATCACCCAAATTATCAATAATAACATTAATATCATTTAAAATAGTTATATCATTTATAACATCTCCATTTAATTCAGGATTAGTTTGTTGAAATGGTGTTAAATATGGACCTAATTCAGATAATAAATTAACATATTTATTTTGATCAGATGATATTTCATTTGATTTATATTTATCAAATATATTTTTCATTTCTTCCATATTAATATCTTGATCAATTGATAAAATATCAGGACTTTCAGAAATATCTTCAGTTGTTTTAATATTATAACATTTTTTAACATTTTTTGCAATGGGTATAATCCAAAATAATAAAGTTTTAAAATTTAATAAATTTGTAACTAAAGGTTTCCATGAAACTGTTTTTATATTTGGTCCAATTACATTTCCATGAATATCAATATTAGAAAATTCAATACGTAATTGTTTAAATCTTTCAATCATAGTATGTACATTATTTAATACAAGACTTGTTCTTTGAATATTTGGAATATTGGATAATAACTCATTTAATAAATCATCTGTTTGCGAATTAATATTAAATCGTTGATTTGAACTTTCAACTTCAATAAGTTGTGTTATTGGAGCAAGTTCTTCACCTAATTTAATTTCATCTGCACGAATAATAAATTCACGAAGTGTATCTTTTATATCTTTTGATGGTAAATTATATTCTGTATATTTTTTTTCATTATTATCTTCATGATTTAAATCAACAAGAGACTCAATTGATTCACGGTCTTGTTCTGCATTATCATAATTATAATTATTTAATTCAGATTCAGTCTGGGTTTTTAGTTTTTGTTGGTCTTTTTCTTTATTAATTATCTTTTCTGGTTTCTCTCGTATTTCAATTGTTTCAATCGGTAAATCTAATGGTATTCCTTTGTACCCAAAATCTATATATAAAGTATCATTATCAGGATATGTTTTAATTTCAATCATATCTTCTTCCAAATTAGTAATTTCTCCTGTTATTATTACAGGCGTATCCCCTCCGAAATAAATATTTATCCAAGTATTTACAAGAAGATCATTTTGTTTAGCATAACCATTATTTTTATTACGATCTAATAATGAAATGGAAGTTATTGTTTTATCTTTTAGTGATAAATCTTCATTTATTTTTAATGTAATTGTAGTTAAATCATCTATATTTATTAAATTAATTTGACGTTTATCAATATAATCAATAATAAACATATTATTATTAATAATTTCATTTAATGGTGCCTGGATTCGTATTACATCTGACAATTGAAGATTAATTGTATTTACTTTTGTTGGATTTTCATTATCTTGATTTTTTTCATTATCATTTTCATTTTCTTCAGTATTACTTTTTGATTGAGAATTTAGTAATGACATATTCCTATATTTATAATAGAAAATTTTATGTTTATATTAACCAAAATAAAAATAAAATTAGTTTAAAGAGATTTTAATAATAAAATATATCCTATGAATAATCATTATAATTTAAGTAAAATTTCAAATTTTAAAAATATTATACTAAACAAAGAATTAAAAGGACCGGAAGAAAATTTAAATTATAATGTATCTAAATATACATATAAAAATAATAACTATAATATAGTTCGGTATGATAAATCTATGTTATCATTTGATATGATTTCAAGTATTGGGTTATTGAGGTCGGTTATAATAAATAATAAAAATAAAGTAATTTGTTTTTCTCCACCTAAATCAATTTCATCTGATTTATTTATTAAAAATAATAATGATATTAATAATAATATAATTGCAGAAGAATTTATTGAAGGAACAATGATTAATGTATTTTGGGACGAATCATTGGGACTATCTGGTGCATGGGAAATTTCAACACGTAATACAGTTGGTGGAAATGTTTATTTTTTCAATGATCCAGATTTAACAAAAAATACAAAAACATTTAATGAGATGTTTCTTGAAGCGGCTAAAAATAATAATTTTAATTTTAATATGTTAAATCCATTATATTGTTATAGTTTTGTTTTACAACATCCAGAAAATCGTATTGTTATTCCATATAAAAAAGCACAATTATATTTGGTTGAAGTATATAAAATTAATAATAATAATGGTGATGTAACAATATACCCAATTGATTTTACTACAGGGTGTGATTTTACTTCAACTGATATAAAATTTCCAGAAAAATATTATTTTACACAGTATGATGAATTAAAAAATAAATTTGCAAGTATGAATACAACATATAATATAATGGGGGTTGTTATAAAAAATACAGTTACAAATGAAAGATGTAAATTAAGAAACCCAACATATGAATATGTTAGACACTTACGAGGTAATCAACCAAAATTACAATATCAATATTTATCCCTACGTAAAGAAGGATGTGTTGGCGATTTTTTAAAATATTATCCCGAACATAAATCCAATTTTTCATTATTTAGAAATAAATTACACGAGTTTACATTTACATTATATAAAAATTATATTAGTTGTTATATTAAAAAAGAAAAACCATTGAAAGAATTTCCAGATAATTTTAGAACACATATGTTTTATATTCATAAAAAATATATTGATGAATTAAAACCAAATAATAATTATGTATCAAATACTGTTGTAATTGCATATATAAATAATTTACATCCAACATTATTGATGCATTCATTAAATGATTGTTTGAAAAAACGACGTGTTGATTTTATTATATCTAAATTTAATATTTAAAATTTATCATGAATAGTTGTATAAATAATAATTGCTGATTCAAAACATTTTTTTAAATTTTGTTTAATATCCATAATTGTTATATCTTCTTTATATGCAATACGAATAATACTATCAAGATCATGTGGGTGTAATTTTTTAAAACCACAAAATGATAATGTTTTTAATCCTTCATAATATGATGAATATAATAAATATTCTAATACTTTTCCAATAGTATAATCTTCATTTTCAAGTATAATATCATAACAATTTTTCATTGTATTTTCAGATTGTGCAATTTTTAATTCATCTGTATCTATTATAGTATCTAATACTTTAAATTTATTAATAATAATATCACATGCATTTTGTATTAATTTTTGATTTGTAAATACTCCAAGCGTTTGTATTATAAAATCAAAGCTATTACGTTTAATAACTCGTTGAGCATCTAATAATAAATAATTTTTAATTTCAAATTCAATTTCTTCTTTTGTCATACCTTTATCTTTTAATTCTTGTTTTTTTTTATTAATAATTTCACCATTTTGAACATCATCTTGTGTAAAACCATATGTACATGTTGAAACAACATTAAACATACCATCATCTTTTGAATTACTAATTGAAAAGTTGCAAGTAATATGTAATTTTTCACCAGATATTTCTTCTGAAATTCTTGGACGTAATCTAACAAATTCAATATAATCTCCAGTTATTGAATTTGGTGGAAATATTTCTTTTTGATCTTTTTCACTTAAATATTCATTATTAATAATATTTTTTATTTTAAAATCTTCAGTTGTAACATATATAATTGTATCTGTTAAATTTTCAACATTTACTTCCATAATATAATTTTCCAATGGCATATTTAAATCTGAAATATGAATTGGAATACAACTTAATCGTTGTTTTATAATTTCATTATTTAATCTTGAGGTATTTGTTATAATATTGGATTTATTTTGTTCATATGGACTTGTTTTAAAAACAACTGTTGGAATATCAGATAAAATGGTTCTACGAAGACCATTTGCAATACTAACATTCACATCTTTTAATATAAATGATAAATTATCACCATCTTCTTCAATTTTTTCAATATGAGGATTCATCATTCTATTATTATATATATTTTATTTAATAATAAAATATTTTTAAATCAATTTTATTATAAATGAGTTAAAATATTAATCAAATAACATTATTATAGAATAATGAGTTCAATTATTTATTATAGTAATTTTTGCGAACATTCTAAAAAACTTTTACAATCTTTATCCAAAACTCAAGCAAATAAAGATATACATTTTATTTGTATAGATAAAAGAACAAAAGGGAATGATAATAAAATATATATTAGTTTAGAAAATGGTCAAAAAATAATTATGCCAGAAAACGTAACTAAAGTTCCAGCTTTATTATTATTAACTAATTTTAATGTACTTTATGGCGATAATATATATAATTATTTAAAACCTAAACAAGAAGTAATTACCCGTCAATCAACAAATAATAATATGGAACCAATGGCATTTTCTTTAGGAGGAAATGCTATTGTATCTGATCAATATAGTTTTTTAGATATGGGGTCAGATGAATTAGAAGCAAAAGGTAATGGTGGATTAAGACAAATGCATAATTATGTTTCTTTAAATTATTCTGACAAAATGTCAACCCCAACAGATGAACATGATTATAAACAATCAAAAATGCCAGAAGAAATGACAATTGAAAAATTACAAAAAATAAGAGAACAAGAATTTTCAAATATACCCAAATAAAAAATAAATTGTAAATAAATTGTAAATAAATTGTAAATAAATTGTAAATAAATTGTAAATAAATAATAAATATTATAATAACTTAAAAAAATAAAACTATTAAAATATAATCAATGGCGTCTGCACAATTATTAACAGCATTTAATGAACATTTTATGGAATTTGTTAATGATATTATTAATGTTTTTCCAGAAGATATTGATTTAATAACTGCAAAAAATTCATTTATTTTAATTAGAAAAGCAAATCCTAAAATGATAATAAAAATATGGGATAAATTTGTAATTGAAAAATATAAATCTGATATTGATAATGGAAATATTAGTTTTTTTATAAATAAAGATTATTCAGATGATTTAACACATGCAGAAAATTCTGATAAAATAATGGATGCAATTAATAGATTAAGAAATCCTATTAAAAATATGAATGAACCTGATCAGTTAAAAGTAATGAAATATATTCAAAATTTAAAAAAAATTTCAGTAATGTATAATAATACATTATAATACAATTATAATACAATAATAATACAATAATAATACAATAATATATATTTTTTAACATTATTTATAATTATATAATAATAATGTTAAAATGTTATAAAAGGTTTAAATAAATAATTTTATTCAAACATATATAATAATGTCAAATGAAAAAAAGATTCCTGAAGGGTTTATAAAGATTATTAAAGATTTTGTTTCAGATATTATTATTACATTTCCAGAATATCAACCAATAATTGATAAATGGTGGACTCCAATTATTAATAACGAATTAAATAATATAGATAATCAACAAAAAATAAGAGAATTATTTGATTATTGTATTAAAGTTTTTCCAGAACGTTTTTTTGATATTTTATATCAAAAAACAGATATTTTTGGGGTTGATTCGCAAATTAATACAGATTTTTTACCAGGTATTAGTTTTAAATATTTATGGAATTGTGATATAAGTGATAAAACTCGTGAAACTATCTGGAAATATTTACAAATGGTTTTAATTTGTATAATTCAAAATATTGATAATAAAGATGTATTTGGGGATACAACAAAAATATTCAATTCAATAAATGAAGATGACTTTAAAGGAAAAATTGAAGAGACACTTGGAAATATACAAAATATTTTTGAAAATATTCCAAAATTTGATAAAGGTGATACAAATAATACCAATACTAATGATAATTCAATACCACCAAATTTACCAACAGCTGATGATATTCAATCACATCTTAATAATATTATGGAAGGAAAACTTGGTAGTTTAGCAAGAGAGATTGCAGAAGAAACGACAAAAGATTTGGATATAGATATGGAAAATGTAACTGATATTAAAGATGTTTTTCAAAAATTATTTAGTAATCCTGGAAAATTAATGGGACTTGTTAAAAATGTTAGTGAAAAATTGGATTCACGTATGAAATCTGGTAATATTAGTCAAACTGAATTAATGTCTGAAACTGCAGATATGATGAATAAAATGAAAAAAATGCCTGGAATGGATAATATTCAAGAAATATTAAGTAAAATGGGTATGGGTAATATGGGTAATATGAACGAAAAAGGAAATATTGGAGAAATGTTAAGTAAAATGGGAATGGGTGATATCGGTGATTTAGCTACTATGGCTGGTTTAGGAAAAAATACCAAAATTGATACAAATGCAATGCAACAAAAAATAAATAAAAATAATAAACAACAAGCATTTAAAGATAGAATAAGAAAAAAAAATGAGGCTAAAAATATGGCAACATTAATAGAGAATATAAAAACCCCAATATCACAACCAATTCATTCAGATGAATCATTAATTACATTATTTTCACAAAATCAAAATGAAGAACCACAACAAATACAAAAAAAAAAGAAAAAGAAAACAACTAAATAAAATATTAAAACTATTATTTTAAATAATTTAAGTATATTATATAATTATATAAATGACAACAACATTTTGGTTCAATAATCCATTAATTTTATTAAATAAAGATTACATTACACAAATATTTCCTTCACCAAAAATGTCATATGAAGAAAAATTAAATGCTATAACTAGATTAATTATTATTATGACATTTTTAGGATTTATTGTAACAATGTCAAAAAATATATTAATTATAGGAATAATAACAATATTTATAATTTTTTTATTATATAATAGTAAACAAAAAATTACAAAAAAACGTGTATCTGAAGGATTTAATGGTATTAATATTAAAAAAAATGAAGAAGATGTAATTATTACACCAGATACTTTAAAAACTTATTTAAAAACCGAATTTAATCAAATAACTAAAAAAAATCCATTAAATAATGTTTTACTTACAGAAATAATGGATAATCCAACTAGAAAATCTGCACCTCCATCATTTAATACAAATGTATATGAAGATATAAATACTTCAACCAAAAAAATGATTCAAACATTAAACCCAGAAATAAAAAATACTAATAAACAATTATTTGGTGATTTAGGCGAACAATTTGAATTTGATCAATCACAATGGTCGTTTTATTCAACTCCAAATACAAAAATACCAAATGATCAAGGGGCATTTGCAGAATATTTATATGGTAATATGCCAAGTTGTCGTGATGGAGATTCATTAGCATGTGTAAAGGATAATGTTAGATACAATTTATATTAAATAAATTAAATTAAATTAAATTAAATTTTAATTAAAAATTATATTTAAATATAGTAATTTATAATACATTTATTTAGTAAAAAAATAAATGTATTATATATAAATGGCATTTGTTAGTAATTATACATTTGATAATATGAGTAGAATAGGAAATGATACATGTTATCAAGATCAAGAAACAATTCAAAATACTAGTGCATGTAATTATACACTTCAAAATTATTTTTCTAGTGATTCTACTATGAAAAAATCAATTGCTTTAGCTACTTCACAACCATGTGTATTTTATAATAGTAGTAATGGTGGTACAAATAATGTTGGTTCTGGTGGATGTGTTGTTGATGAAAGTTCTAAATTATTAATTGGTAGTACTCAAACACATCCTAAATGTAAAATTGATTTATTTCAACGACCATTTGCTACAGTACCATATTTAGGACGTGGATCAGTTGACCCAATTTTAGAAGCACAAATTCAACAAGGAGAACTTTTAACAAATAAACGCAGTATTAATAAACTATCTGAAAAAAGTTATATAAAATATCAAAATACCCCATTATTATCAAGTGTTAAAGATCGTGTTACAAACCCAACATATTGTGTTGAAGGGGTTGCATCTGAAGGATGGATACGTGGTGGTGTCCCATCTAGAGATTTATCCCGAGATCGTGATCATTAAATATTTAAGTATAAAATATAAAAATTGTAAAAGATAACTATTATATATTATTAATTGATAATTAATATTAAAAATATATTATTGGTTTAATTATGTATAATTATAATTCAAAATTTATTTCCACATATGGATTTTATGATACTAATTTAAGACAATATTGTAGTGAAAAATATGATTTAAATGATGTAAATGAATTTGAAGATATGTCAGAATTAATATATCAATCTGAATTATTACAAATATTTAATATACCTTCAGAAAAATTAGATCCAGATTTTAATATTGAAAAAATTATTGACTTATATAATAATATTAAATTAAATTTAGAATTTAATAAATGTATTGAAAAAATAAAAAAAATTCATGTATGTGAAAATTTTGAAATCGGGTTTATGATTTTATTTTCATATGATTACTTTTTTTTAACTCATAAATGTATTTGTGATTTTTTAAATACTGGAAAAATATGTGATGAATATATTAGTGATTTAAATAAACTAATAAATAAATAAAATACAATTATAAATATTTTTATATTTATTATAAATATGGCATCAACCCGAAATTCAAATACTATTGGTAATTATAATTTAGAACAAAATAGATATAAACAATTTGAAAATTATAATTTATATCAAAATTCACAATATGGTACAGCTTATAATACCAAAATGCCAGGAGATGGTATAAATCCAGCACAACTTCCATGGAATCAATTATCAAATAATGCCCCTGATATTGAATCATTTTTGTTTGGAATTAATTCAACAAATTTAGTAAATCCAACTACAACATTTGATCCAAAACTAAATAAACTTGATAGTATTAATTTTTTTAATAAAAATAATACAATAATACCAGAACCTTTAGTAATTGAAAAAAATCAAAGACCAAATTATTAAATTATTTTTTTATATTATCAATGCATTATTATTATTATTATTAAAATATATTATATTTTTATAATGAGTAACATAAATTCCCACAATATTAATAGTACGAATATTAACACAACCAACTTAATAGTTAAAACTATTAACGGTGTGCCAATTTCTAGTATTATTGGTGGATATTACCCATGCACAACATGTAATGGATCAAATGATCCTAATTATGATTGTGACACATGCAATACAGGTATTCCTGATGTATGTGATTGTTTTAAACCAAATAATATAATTGGATCTAATGGTGATACAGGTTCAACTGGATCAACTGGTCCAAAAGGGGAAGATGGTATTGCTGGTGTAGCTAGCAATACTGGAGCTACAGGAGAAAAAGGATTAACTGGTTATACTGGGGCAACTGGTGCAATTGGACCAAAAGGTCAAGATGGGGTAGCTAGCAATACTGGAGCTACAGGAGTAAAGGGATTAACTGGTGATACTGGTGATACTGGTGATACTGGTTATACTGGTGCACCTGGTGCAACTGGTGCAACTGGTGCAACTGGTGCAATTGGACCAAAAGGTCAAGATGGTGTAGCTAGCAATACTGGAGCTACTGGAGAAAGAGGATACACTGGTGCAACCGGTGCACCAGGAGAAAAAGGGTCAAATGGTTTAACTGGTGATACTGGCGCAACAGGTTCAACTGGTATAACAGGTACAACAGGAGAAAAAGGATCAACCGGATACACTGGCGCAACAGGTGCACCTGGTGCACCAGGAGAAAAAGGATCAAACGGTTTAACTGGTGATACTGGCTCAACAGGTACAACAGGAGAAAAAGGATCAACTGGATACACTGGCGCAACAGGTGCACCAGGAGAAAAAGGATCAAACGGTTTAACTGGTGATACTGGCTCAACAGGTACAACAGGAGAAAAAGGATCAACTGGATACACTGGCGCAACAGGTGCACCAGGAGAAAAAGGATCAAACGGTTTAACTGGTGATACTGGCTCAACTGGATACACTGGCGCAACGGGTTCACCAGGAGAAAAAGGATCAAACGGTTTAACTGGTGATACTGGCTCAACAGGTACAACGGGAGAAAAAGGATCAACAGGATACACTGGTGCACCAGGCGCACCAGGAGAAAAAGGATCAAACGGTTTAACTGGTGATACTGGCTCAACTGGTACAACAGGAGAAAAGGGATTAACCGGATACACTGGTACAACAGGAGAAAAAGGATCAACAGGATACACTGGTGCAACCGGTGCACCTGGATCAAAGGGTCAAGATGGGACTGCTACCAATACTGGAGCCACTGGATGTATTGGTGATACTGGTTATACAGGATCAACTGGATCAATTGGTCCACCAGGAATAGCAAGTAATACTGGTGCTACCGGTGAAACTGGAATGACAGGTTCAATTGGTCCAACAGGTCCTGCAGGAACAGCAAGTAATACCGGTGCAACAGGATCTATTGGACCAACTGGATCTTTTGGTGGATATGTATATCAAGATATACTTCCAGGGTATACAGGTAATTATGATGGTCTTATGAATGGAGTTCGTGGTGGTATTAATATTGGTTCAACTGGTAATTATTTTCATCATATTTTTGCAGATCATATTTATTGTGGACCATATTCATTAAGTGTAGGAAGTGCTGTAATAAGTCAAAATTCTCAAGGTTCAATTGAATTACCAGTAAGTACAACAATTGGCGGAGTATATCCAGGAACAATTATAATTAAAGGTGCTGTTGAATCAGTTGATAATTTAATAACACTAACTGGGTCAACTATACAAAAACCAGTAACTATTGGTGATGGATATATATGTACTTCAACATCTGATTTTTATGTATGTACATTTATTCCAATACCAATTACAACTCCACCTAGTAATTTATCTTTATATGAAATATATACTGATGCTAATGGTACACATTATGTTCTTATATCTGATATTGTTTGGACAAGAATTGGTAATATTGTAGGACCTCCGGGAACACCAGGTTATGCTACAAATACTGGCGCAACTGGATATACTGGCTATACAGGTAATATTGGACAAACAGGATCAACTGGAGCAACAGGAATACCAGGAAGTGCGGTTAATACTGGAGCAACTGGAGTAACTGGTGCAACAGGTACAACTGGATCAACTGGATCAACTGGATCAACTGGATCAACTGGTGCAACTGGATCAACTGGAGCAACAGGAATACCTGGATCAGCCACAAATACTGGTGCAACTGGTTTAGCTGGATCAACGGGAAACACTGGATCAACTGGATCAACTGGATCAACTGGATCAACTGGATCAACAGGATCAATAGGATCAACAGGATCAACTGGTGTATCTGGATCAACTGGTTCAACAGGATCATCTGGATATACAGGATCAACTGGATTTACTGGAGCAACTGGTGCAACTGGTGCGCCAGGATCAGCATCAAATACCGGAGCAACTGGACTAACTGGATCAACTGGAGCAACTGGAGCAACTGGAGCAACTGGAGCACCAGGATCAGCAACAAATACTGGAGCAACTGGTTATACTGGATCAACTGGCGCAACTGGCGCAACCGGGTCAACTGGTGATACTGGACCAACTGGCGCAACTGGTTCAACTGGATCAACTGGATCAACAGGGGCTACTGGCACAACTGGATCAACTGGTATAACTGGATCAACCGGATCAACAGGAGCTACTGGATCAACAGGATCAACCGGTGCAACTGGATCAACTGGTATAACTGGATCAACTGGAACTACTGGAGAAACAGGATCAACTGGTGCAACTGGATCAACTGGTATATCTGGATCAACTGGCGCAACTGGATCAACCGGTATAACTGGATCAACTGGTATAACTGGATCAACTGGATCAACTGGATCAACTGGATCAACTGGGGAAACAGGATCAACTGGTGAAACAGGAGAAACCGGTGCAACAGGAGAAACTGGATCCACCGGCTCTACTGGAGTTACTGGATCCACTGGATATACGGGAGAAACAGGATCAACTGGTTCTTCTGGATCAACTGGTTCTTCTGGATCTACTGGAGCTACGGGGTCTACTGGTTCTACTGGAGCTACTGGAGAAACTGGAGCTACTGGAGAAACTGGATCTACTGGAGAAACTGGATCAACTGGAGCTACAGGATCAACTGGTGAAACAGGGTCAACCGGTGCTACAGGAGAAACTGGATCCACTGGATCAACCGGTGCTACAGGAGAAACTGGATCCACTGGATCAACCGGTGCAACAGGATCTACAGGATCAACTGGTTCTTCTGGTACCACTGGATCAACTGGTGCTACCGGATCAACAGGACCTACTGGAGAAACTGGTGAAACTGGATCCACTGGTGCTACTGGGTCAACCGGTGCTACTGGGTCAACAGGAGAAACTGGAGCTACAGGAGAAACTGGATCAACTGGTGCTACTGGATCAACTGGTGCTACTGGGTCAACCGGAGAAACTGGATCAACTGGAGAAACTGGAGCTACTGGTGAAACTGGATTCACTGGTGCTACTGGATCAACAGGAACTACTGGATCATCGGGAGAAACTGGGTCAACTGGATCAACTGGTGCGACAGGAGAAACTGGGTCAACTGGATCAACTGGTGCGACAGGAGAAACTGGGTCAACAGGAACTACTGGATCATCAGGAGAAACTGGGTCAACTGGATCAACTGGTGCGACAGGAGAAACTGGGTCAACTGGTGAAACAGGTGCTACCGGGTCAACTGGTGCTACTGGATCAACGGGAGCTACTGGGTCAACTGGTGCTACTGGATCAACGGGAGCTACTGGGTCAACTGGGTCAACTGGATCAACAGGAGAAACTGGATCAACAGGAGAAACTGGATCAACTGGTGAAACAGGAGAAACTGGATCAACTGGTGCTACTGGATCAACGGGAGCTACTGGGTCAACTGGTGCTACTGGATCAACAGGAGAAACTGGGTCAACTGGATCAACTGGTGAAACAGGAGAAACTGGGTCAACCGGATCAACTGGTGCTACTGGTGCTACTGGGTCAACTGGTACTACTGGTGCTACTGGGTCAACTGGTGCTACCGGAGAAACAGGTGCTACTGGGTCAACTGGTACTACTGGGTCAACAGGAGCTACTGGATCAACAGGAGAAACTGGGTCAACTGGTGAAACAGGTGCTACCGGGTCAACTGGTACTACCGGGTCAACTGGTGCTACTGGATCAACAGGAGCTACTGGATCAACAGGAGAAACTGGGTCAACTGGTGAAACAGGTGCTACCGGGTCAACTGGTACTACCGGGTCAACTGGTGCTACTGGATCAACAGGAGCTACTGGATCAACAGGAG
>TBL_comb47_HYPODRAFT_10003207_pt1 | contig 19551 bp, 14 predicted proteins | sample TroBogypolimnion_40_FD_10682 | JGI IMG/M metagenome (IMG submission 10682) | reverse complement strand
GGTGGATCCCAGTCCGCTGGCGAGGTTGCTGCACCCGCCTGCAATCGTCGAGAGGGTGTTGGTGGCCCAGTTCCACGAGCCACCCCCGACGCTGGACTGCAGGCCGGTCGCGGCATTGGTCGTGCCGCCGGCGACGAGGGCGCCGACCGCACCCGCGAGGTTGTCCACCCCGCCCCCGACCGTCGCGTAATCCGGGGCGGCACCATTCAAGTAACCGCCGGCGACGGTGGCGGCGGCGCCGCTGACGGTGTTGCTATTGCCTCCGCCCACGGTGCTATACGCGCTGGCCAACTGAAAGCCGGGCAACACGCTTTGCGGAATCACACCGTTCGACAGTTGCGAGGCGTTGAGATTGGTCAGGGCGCCGCCGTTGCCCGCCAGCGTGGCCGTAACCGTACCGGCCGCGAAATTGCCGGAGCCGTCCCGCTTCACCAGGGTGTTCGCCACATTCGTACTGGACGCGGCATTGGCCGCGCTGGCGCCGCTCGCCACGCTCGCCGCCGTCTGACCACCCACCGTGGCCACCACCGTTGCCCCTTGGGTGCCCGTCACATTGCCCACCAGTGTGCCCGAAAAGCCGGTGGCGGTGGCGGCGCTGCCTGCATTGGGTGCGTACAGGGCATAGGGCGTGGGGGTCAGCGGCTGCAAGGGCGTCAGCGCGGTGAAACCGGCGCCGCCATTGGTGCGGACGCCGATGCCCAGCCACCGGCTGGCACCGGGATAATTCGCGCCGAAATCGAGGGTGACCGTAAACAGGCCGCCCGCCACGCCCACGTTGAGGTTGGTGAGGGTGCCGCCGACTTGGCCGCTGTTGGTGGCGCTGCCGCTAAACAGCGTGAAGGTGAAATCATAGTTGCCCGTGACGGCAGTATCGGCGGCGTTCAACCGGCCCTGGTAAGTGAAGGCCGTGCCTTGCGCGGTGGCGTGGTGGGCGCCGGCCAGCACGGCCAACGCGGTGAAGAGGAGTGCCAGTGGGTGTTTCACAGCTAGGTACGAGGATAGGGGTTGGTTCGGCAGTCGATTGGTCCGGTTAGGGCAGCGGGCAGAGGCGGAACCTCGGCGCTCCGGTCATTTCTTAGGTTCGGGGGGTTTCGCGCTCAGGTTGAATTGCTCTTTGGCTACGAGGTTTTCCGGGTCCAGCGTGAGCACATCGCCAAAGATACGTTTGGCCACCGCCGATTGGTTCTGCGCGGCTTTGACCAGGCCCAGTTCGGTGAGGAATTTCACGTCGGTGGGGTAGAGCAGCAGCAAGGCATTGTTCACTTCCTCGGCCGCCGGGTATTTTTTCTGCAGGCGCAAGGCGAAGGCGAGCCGGAGGTTGGCGTAGTAGTTGGAGGCATCGATCCGGATGATCTCCTTGGCAATCGCCTCGGCATCCTCGTAGCGTTCCTGGGCCAGCAGCGGCAGGGTGTAACCCAACTTCGCCTCGATCGAGGCTGGGGCGGTTTTCATGGCCGCCTGGTAGTAGCTCTTGGAGTTGGCGTAATTGCCGCTCAGATAGTAGAGCCATCCCAGGCGGAGGTTAACGGTATACCCTTGCGGGTAGGCATTGATCACGGGCGCCATCGCCTTGATGGCGTCCTCGTAGTTCTGCGTTTTTTCGTAACGGTAGGATTTGTGGTAGGACTCGCGAATCTCCTCCTCGCCCGGCACAGCCGCCCCCTGGGCGGTCGCCGCCGCGAGGACAAGACCAATGGTCAAAATGAATACGATTCTCATAGGGTGATCCTGGGTAGCTTAAAACTGCAGGCTCAACATGGCCAAGTACATATCGGAGGAGGCGTGCGGCGTGGTGGCCAGGTCTCGAAACTCCTCACGGCTGGCGCGCAACGCCAGGGCCAGGTGGGTGGACAAAGCGTAACGCAGTCCGAGGCCGTACCCGGCTTGGTGCCTTTCCCCCAGATTGAAGAGCGCGAACCCATCGTTGCGGACCGCGAAGAGTTGCTCGCCGGCCCAGCCATAGAGGGATACCGTCCAGCGCCGCCAATTCAGCGAAAGCCGATCCTCCAGCGAGAAGAGGTCCTGCCGCCCATCAAATTCGTGGTTCAGGTGAATCCAATACCCCCGGAGGTCGTTGTACCAGGTGTGATGGGCGCCACGCCAAAGCGTCAGGTCGAGGTGCGGCGTCAGTTGCCCGACCTCGAGCTTATTCTGGAACTTAGGGTAGTCGGTAAAATAGGCGTCCACCCCGGCCGCCCATCGGGTAGCGACGTAGTATTCCACCCCAGCAAAAGCGACCCAGCCCTGGTCGGTGTAGGGGTCATCGCTGTCAACGTAATGCCCACCGAGACGCAGTTTCAGGTGCGGGAGGCTGAGGTTTGCGTAGGTGACGGTCGTATCCCACTGGTGCAGGGAAGTGAAGCCGCGATAGAATTTGTTGAGATAATCCTCCTCGGCCTCCACGAGGTGCTCCGGCCCGTAAGCGAGCGAGGCGTACAGACCCAGGACCTGCGAGTGGTCTTTCGCCGCCGTGTCATGGTAATTCATCCAACCATAGTAAACGGTACTTTCAGCGCTCACCCGCCGAGCGGCCCCGGGATCGAACCACCCATCAAAGGCGGGCAGGGGCTCCCGGGCTACCGCGTCGCGCGGCTCGCCCAGGAGTTGCGGCAAGGCGAGCTTCTGGAGCGCTACCGGATCGCCGGGGGCGAGCGTCAACACCTCGAGGAAGAGCTGCCGGGCGGTCGCGTTTTGCCGGGCGGCAAGCTTGACGAGGGCGAGTTCCAGGAGCAAGGGCACATCGGTGGGGCGGAGCGGCAGCATCCGGTTGAGAACGGTCTCGGCCGGGGCGAGTTTCCCCTGCAGCCTCAATGCGTAGGCGAGGCGGAGATTGGCGTAATAGTTTGCCGGGTACTGGTGAACGATTCTCGAGGCGAGCGATTCCGCCTCGGCAAACCGTTCCAACGCCAGCAAAGGCGACAAGCAGCCGAGACGGGCTTCCAAAGACTCGGGCGCCAGCCGGATCGCCGCCCGGTAATGTGCCAGCGAGTTGGTGGCGTCGGCATTCGTATAACATTGCCAGGCTTGGCGGAGTTCGGACCAGTAGGCCTCGGGAAAGACGTAGTCGGATCCGAGCAGCGCTGGCGCTCCGCACCACAACGCCAGCACCACCGCAACCTTTATGAGCTGAACTCCCCGGCCCAGAAGATGCCGTTCATGCCTCATGGCTGATCCTCCTAAGCGTCACGTCCTCCACGGTCACCGAGGCGAACCCTTTATGGGGATCTAACTCGACTGAGGCGGTTCGCCGCAGGCGCAGCAACCCCGCCTCGATGACCGACTCGACGCGGTTCTCGCCCACGAACGTCTGGGTCACCTTCACCGTGGCCAGCCGGGGGTACACGGAGCTGAGGAAGCCGATGAGGGCTTTGCGCGCGCCCGAGGTGACCAGCCCCATCGGGACATAATCCTGCCAACTCAGGTTCTCACGGTAAACCAGCGGCAGCCGCGGCAAGGCCAGGAAGACCAGGGCCAGCCACCGATCGTCGCCGGAGACACGGTAGATGTAGAAGGTGCCTTCGTGTTTGCCGAAGTAGAGCTGGCCCCGAGAGGACTGAAGGCAGAACGTCCCGTCCGGCGCCATCACCACCTTGAGTTTGAGCTCACCCACCTTGCGCCCGGCGCGCAGTACTTCGTAGTGCTGTTGGTCATCCAGCACGAAGTTGGTAACGTGGTCGAGACGTTTGTCGGGATACAGCGGCTCCACCACGCTTTTTTCCGGCGGCAGATGATTGGCGTGATATTCGCCCTGTTCCGCATAACTGACAAAACTGAAGGGGATGGACGCCGCGCCCACGGTGTCGCTCGCCTGCGCCTGGACGTGGATGTGCGGTTGGGGCGAGTAGCCACTGTTGCCGCACAGCCCCAGCACCGTCCCCCGCTCGACCCAGTCGCCCGGCCGCACGCGGATCGACTTCTCCGCGAAGTGGGAGAGCTCCACAAACAACCCGCGGGCGTCTTGGAGGATGACGAGGTTGCCCCAGTTATGGGCCTCATCCACGCTGCCGACGGCACTGTCGGGCAGGTCGTCCACGATCCGGGTGACGCGGCCGCGCACGGGGGACAGCACGGGTTTGTTATAGCAATAGTAATCTTCCAGCCGCGCGCCCTCACCGGCGTGCGTTTGGCCCTGGGCGTCGGCCAGGACAAAATCGTAGGCATACCGCCAACTGCCCTTGTGCGTCCATTGGCCATCCCACCCCTGCCATACCGTCCAACGGCCCGAAAAGGGCAGGTACAGCGTGAAGTCCTGGCCGCGATAGCGCAGCCGGTTGGCGAGGAAGTTCTCCAAAGTCTCTTCCGGTGTACGGCCCACGACGGTGGCGACCATAGGATGCCGCAACAAGCCGAGCACATAAACGAACCCTAACGTAACCACATTGAAAGGCAGCGTGAACGCCGGGATGCCGTAATAGCTCCAGAACCCGGTGATGGCGTCCATCAGTACCGTCGAGACCGCCACCCCGATAAAAGCCAGCAGATAACTGGTCAGCGACGGGATGAGGAACACGCCCCCCAGCGCCATAGCGATGAAGATGAAATTGAAGTTGTTGGGGTCAGCAAAGGCCTGGCTGGTCGAACCGAGCATGCAGCTCCGAATGACCGCCCCTGAGTAGTATCCAAACAGCGCGAGGAGCAAGAGGATCCGCGAGTAGCGCAACACCACCAGGCTGAGCAACAAACCCACCGCCACGCTGGGGGCGAACAGCACCGCGCCGAACGCTTTGAAAAATCCCGCCGCCCAAAAGGGCAGACCCAAAGTCGTAGTGAGCAGCGCGGAATCGTGGTGCATCACCACCCGCAGGTTCGAATAGCGCAACGAACCGAGGTAGGCCACGGAACTGACCAGGACAAACGGCAGGCTGAGGATGGGGAGGCGAAAGTAGGTCGAGAAGACGTTAGCGGTAAAGACGGTCGCGAGAAACGTGAACACGCCGGCCGACACCAGGAAGAAAAGGGTCAGCCCGCCGAACTGAAACAGACTCCCGATCGACAAGCCGACCAGGAGTGGGTTGTAGGTATAATAGCCGGACTGGAGGAAGGGCTTCTCCATCCGCACCAGGCGCGCAAAGCCATAGGCCGCCAGCACCGAGACGATCCCCGCCAGCGCGACGTTCGGGTTGGCGAGCGTCACCGCGAAGATGACCGCGCCGGCCGCGCCGCCGGGTAGAAAGAAGATCTCGGCGTAGCTGCTGAAAATGGCTCTAAGGTTTTCCTTCATCTCACAGGAGCGCCGATGCCTTCATTTGCGGCCTCCGTCCTTTTCCAGCCGCTTGGGCAACTTCTCCCGGCGCGTGATGTCGGAGAGATCCTCGGGCTCGCGGATGAGGTCGATCTCGCCGTGGGTGCCCAGGAGCACGGAGGCGGGGCGATACTCGATGAATTGCATCGACTGGGTGTGGCTGTAGGCCCCCACCGGCGAAAAGATGAGCCGCGTGCCGCGGGTTAGTCGCGGCAGCAACACCCCCTCATCAATCGCGTCGATGTTCATGCAGAGCGGCCCATAGACAATGCTCTGCTCATTGATCCCGCCCGCCTCACGGTCCATCTCGATGGTGAACTTGTACCAGAACGAGGTGAACAGCAGGTTGACTCCCGCGTCCGCGACATACGCGCGCGTGCCGTCGGCCAGGCGCTTGGAGGCCACGACGGTGGTGATCAGGTAGCCCGCCTCGTCCACCAACGCGCGGCCGGACTCGAGGATCAGTTTGGGAAAATCTCCCGGCCGCAGCGCTTTGGACAAAGCATCCGTGATCGCCTCGGCGAACTCGTCAATCGAAGGCAACGCGACCTCGGGCGGCAGGTACACCCCTTTGAGCCGGCTCTTGGACGGGAACCCGCCCCCGAGATCCAGGTATTCGATGGCGAAACCGTAGGTCTTTTCCACCTCGTACCCGAACGCCACCATTTTCTCCACCTGCCGGGCGTAGGCCGAAGTCTCCATGATGAACGTGCCGAGGTGGCAATGCAGGCCGTTGAGGGTCAGTTTCCCCCCCTGCTTAATGCGTTTGACCGCCTCCAGCGCCTGGCCCGTCTCCAGGTTGAAGCCAAAGCGCGACCATTGCGGGTGAACGCCCGAGTCCAGGTTCAGCCGCATCCCCACCTTTACCTTCCGTTTGAGCTTCTGGGCGATCTGCTCCAGGTCATAGAGCTCGTCCAAGTGGTCCACGTTGATCATCGCGCCCTCCTTGACCGCCTTCTCCAGTGCCGCCGCCGGTTTATGCGGCCCATTAAAGATGATCTTCTCGCCGGACAGGCCGGAGGCCCGCGCCTTCTGGTATTCCATCTCCGACACCACCTCGGCGATCGAACCTTCCTGGTGCATCACGGCGCAGATGGCGCTTAGATAATTGGTTTTGTAGGACCAGCCGAAGACCACGTTCGGGTACCGCGTCGAGAACGCGGTGTGCATCTGGTGGTGTTTCTGCCGCAGGCTGCGCTCCGAATACACGAATAGGGGCGAGCCGAACTTGGCCACCAGGCTATCGATGGACACGCCATCGATGTCCGAACGGACTTTGCGGGCGTAGGCCGGGCTGCGTCCGAACTTGTTCATCAAGCCGGTCTGCAGCTTTTTGATAATCGGTTTTTCGTAGGCTTGTTTCATAGCAATCGAGAGTGGGCCGGCTGCCGGCGCTTAGGGAGTTTCGCCCCGGGTGATGGCGTTCTGAAAGGTGGTCATGTCGGTGACCAACTCGTAAGTATAGCGAACAAACAGCTTACCCGCTTGGTAGTCCGGGACGGGCGCGACGGGTAGCCCAAAAGCCCGGCGGACCAACCGCGAAGGCAGATTGACCCCCACCCCGGTCGCGAAGTACGACCAGGCCGGGAACCGGGGATTGATTTCGATCAGATAGAGACGGTCGCCGTTGACGATGCATTCCATCTCAAAGGGCCCGCGCCACTTGAACTCGCGAATAAACTCATCCACCGCCCCGAGCATCTTCTCGTTCTTGACCGTCACGCCGGTCCAGATCTTCCCCAGCGCGGTGATGGAGAGCTTTTTGATCCCCACCAAGCCCAGCGAATGGCCCTCGCCGTCCCCCAAACCGACCACGTTCAACTCGTCGCCCGTCACGACCTCCTGGACGATGATTGGGTAGCCCCACTCCGCCACCAGCGTGTGGTAATGAGAGACCGCCTCCGCGGTGGTAAAGGATCGATAGGCCTTGTAAAAACTCCCCTTCACCATGACCGGCAGGCCGATCTCCTCGACGGCTTCCATGAGGGCTTCCACACTGCTGACCACTTTCGTGCGCGGCAGCGAGACGGCGATCTTCGCCTCGATCTCCCCCAGGTGGTCTTTGCCCCGCAACTTGAACTGGTCCATGCCCGGCAGAAACGTGCGGATACCGTGCTCCGCCAGCGTCCGGGCGCACTTGATATAGAGGGGGATTTCGGCGTCCAAATTGGGGATCACACAGTCGAGCCCCACCTTTTCTTTGATGTAGAGCAACCGCTCGATGAAGGCGTCGCCGCTGCCCGACGGATAGGGCATGATGAAGGACTTGTCCACCACCCAATCCATGTAGATCCCCGGGTCCATCGCGTCGTAAGCCAGGCCCACGATGGTCACCTCCAGTTCCGCATCCTCCTTGAGGCTCCGCGCCACCCCGATGCCCGGACCGGGATTGTCGATCGCGTTGATGCCGGACACGCCGATGGTCAATGGTTTCATGCCTCGCCTCATTCCAAGCCGAAGGACTTGAGGCTGCCGTGAAAATCCATCAGGTCTCGGCGGGCATCCTCGACCGAGACCTCGAACTCCTCCGCCAGTTGGTGCACGATCTCCTCGTCGCTCAGCCCGTCCCGCAGGCCGTCGAGGACCGTCAGGCCCGTTTGGCTAACCTGGAAACTGTCCCCGGTCGCAGGATTAAAGACGAACCCTTCCGCGCTGACTGCCAGTTGTGAGAGCTTTCGCATAACTTCAATGGTCCATTATTACGCCGCCAGCCTACACCAGCCCAGATTAATGCCCCATGAATGACCATCTTTTTCTGTCCCCTTATTGGGGAGGCGTTGGGTCGAATAGGATTCTTGCGCCGTTCATCTCCCATTAATCCAGCCTCTGCGATAATGTCAACCGGATGGGCCAAATGGAACTGGCCCGATGGCGCCCCGGAGCGCGGACGCCTTCGTCCGCGCGCGCGGCTGGGGGCATTGGGCCCCCAGGCGAAGGCGGCTGCGAAAGGGACTGACAATCCCCGCCCGAACCGGTACAAACGCGGATCAAGACAATGCAATGAGACTGCTCGTGGTAGAAGATGAGCCCGACCTGCTGGCGGGCCTGGCGCGGGCGTTGCGCAAGCAAGGCTATGCGGTGGACACCGCCGCCGACGGCGAGGAAGGGCTCGACAAGGCGACGTCCGCGGATTACGACGCCATCGTGCTGGACGTCATGCTCCCGCGCCTGGACGGTTGGACCCTCCTGGCGCGACTGCGCGAAACCAAAGCCACCCCCGTCCTCATGCTCACCGCCCGGGACACCACCGCCGATCGCGTGCGCGGGCTCGACACCGGGGCCGACGATTATCTCATCAAACCGTTCGACGTCCCGGAGTTGCTCGCTCGTTTGCGCGCCCTCATTCGCCGCACGGCACACCAGTCACGTCCCACCATCGACCTGGGCGACGTACACCTCGACACCGCCGCGCGCACTGTCAGCCGGGCCGGTGAACTGGTCACGCTCACCGCCCGCGAGTACGTCGTGCTCGAGTATCTCGCCTTGCATCGGGGCGAACTGGTCACGCGCACCGCCCTCTACGAACATCTGTTCGATGAAAACGACGCCACGCTCTCGAACATCCTCGATGTCCACGTCTTTAATCTTCGCAAGAAGCTCGGGCAGGAGTTGATCCTCACCCGCCGCGGCCACGGCTATTGCATCGAATGAGGCCCTTCCACTCCATTCGCTGGCGGTTGCAAGCCTGGCACGGGCTGCTCCTGGTGATCGTCCTGGCCGGGTTCGGCTTCACCGCCTGGCGGCTCCAACGCGCGACTCACCTCCAGCGCCTGGACCAGGAATTGGAGCAGCGCATCTCGATGGTCGCCGGCGCGATGCCGCGTCGGGCCATGGGTCCCGAGGATGGTCCCCAAGGCCGTCCCCCGCCGCTGGATGGACCACCCTTCGGCGAGCGTCCCCCGCCACCCCTCGAAGTGCGGTTGCCCGAACGGGACCTCAGCTTCTTCGAGGGCGCTCCCGGAAACGGGTTTTACTATGTGGTGTGGAATCGCAGCGGCGAGGAAGCCGCCCGCTCCACCTCGGCGCCGGCGCACGTGCCCCGGCCGGTGCGCCCCGCTCAGAACCGCGATGCGCGTTTCCGCGGCGCCCTGCGCGAGCGCTTCCACTTCGCGCCGCCGGGCGAGATCATCCTGGTGGGGCGGGACATCGGCGACGACTTGGCGGGCATCCGCCGCTTTGCCTGGCTGCTCGTGGGCGCCGGCGCGGTGGTGCTGACGCTCGGACTGAGCGGCGGTTGGTGGATCACCTCCCGCGCCCTCCGGCCCATCGGCGACATCAGCGCCACTGCGGCCAAAATCGCCACCGGCGACCTCGCCCAGCGCATCCCGACCGAGGACGCTGACAGCGAACTGGGCGACCTGGCGCGAGTGCTGAACACGACGTTCTCCCGGCTCCAGGCCAGTTTCGCCCGCCAGGCCCAATTCACGGCCGACGCCGCCCACGAACTGCGCACCCCGGTCACCGTCCTGCTCACCCACGCCCAAAACGGGCTCGCCGGCGACTGCGCCAACGAAGAACACCGCGAGGCCTTTGAGGCCAGCCAGCGCGCCGCCCAACGCATGCGCCGCCTCATCGAATCGCTCATGATCCTCGCCCGGATCGACTCCGGTGAGGCCGCCACCGCGCGCGAGGTGTGCGCCCTCGACCAAATCGCCCGGGAGTCCACCGAACTCCTGCGCCCCCTCGCCCAGGCCCAGGGCATCACCCTCGAATCCGAATTCAGCCCCGCTGCCTGCCAGGGCAATCCCGAGCAACTCGGTCAAGTCGTGACCAACCTCGTCAGCAACGCGATCTACTACAATCGCCCCGCCGGCCGCGTGCGTGTGAAAGTCGCCACCGAGGCGGGCGGGGCGGTGTTGACGGTGGTCGACACGGGTCTAGGCATCGGGCCGGACGATCTCCCGCATATTTTCGATCGGTTTTACCGCGCGGACAAAGCCCGGGCCAACGCGCTGGGCCGCACCGGGCTCGGGCTGGCGATCACACAGGCGATCGTGCATGCCCACGGCGGGGCCATCGAAGTGGCCACCGTGCCCGGTGAAGGCAGCACCTTCACCGTGCGCCTGCCGGGCCTCTAGATTGAGCCCGCATTATCCGCGCCCCTCCGCGTCCCCTGCGCTCCCTCCTCGGGTCGGTTCGGTCGCTTGCCTTTCCGGTTCCGCCCAATACCAACAGGCGTCCGACCTGCTCCGCGCAACGCTCCAGCATCCCGGGAGCGCGCCGGACCAGCTCCGCCCCCGACATCGGTTCCTCCAGCGCGGAAAAGCAGGCATCGATGCCGGCCTCCAGCACCTTCCCGGCGCCGGGCCCCAGCGAGCCACAGATCGCGATGACCGGCAGGCCGAGCTGTTTCGCAACTTTGGCGACCCCGGCTGGCGCCTTGCCAAAAACCGTTTGCCCGTCGAGCCGCCCCTCGCCGGTGATCACCAGGTCGCAACCGGCAAGCCTGCCGGGCAGGTCCACCGCCTCCACCACAAGATCCACCCCGGACCGCAACCGTCCGTTCAAGAACGCCACCAACCCCGCCCCGAGCCCGCCCGCGGCGCCCGCACCCGGCAGTGACCCCACCGCAACCCCGAGATCTCTCCGGAGGATCGCCGCCAGGCGCCTCAAGCCCGCGTCGAGTTCCTTGACCATCGCCGGCGTCGCCCCTTTCTGCGGCCCGTACACATAAGCCGCCCCGCGCGGGCCGAAGAGCGGATTATCCACGTCGCACGCCACCGCAATCCGGGTTGCTTTCAGGCGAGGATCGATCCCGCGCGCGTCGATGCGCGCCAATCGGGCCAGTGAGCCGCCGCCCTCCGGCAGCTCGTGGCCCTGCTCGTCGAGGAACCTCACGCCCAGGGCGCGCGCCATCCCCATGCCGCCGTCGTTGGTGGCGCTCCCACCGATCCCAATCAACAGCCACCCTGCCCCGCGATCCAAGGCCGCGCGGATGAGTTCGCCCGTGCCGCGCGTTGTCGTGAGCAACGGATTCCGCTCCTCGGGGGTCAGCAGGACCAGGCCGCTCGCCGACGCCATCTCCACCACCGCCCGGCACCCATCGCCCGCCAGGCCGAACTTCGACTGAATGCGGCGGCCCAGCGGATCCGACACCGGGCATCGCACCCAGCGGCCGCCGGTCGCTCCCACGATCGCCGCCGCCGTACCGTCCCCGCCATCGGCCATCGGCACCTGGACAAACCGGGCCCCAGGAAGCGCTCGCCTCATTCCGCGTTCGATCCGCTCCGCAGCCGCCGCCGCCGTCAACGTCCCCTTAAACCCATTCGGCGCGATGGCAATGCGGGCGGCGGACCAGCCTCGGAGGACCGGCTTCCCGGTTGGCGCGGGACTTCGGACAGGTTTCATGTTTGTCATTGTGCCGCTGTCGCCGCGCGGCGGCGCAGCGACTGTGGCCCGGTGGCGTTAGCCCCTCCTAGCGGTACCATCGCGCCTGGGCCGGCCCATGGGCGACTCAGCCCTCAAGCCTCGTGCGGGCTGTCCGGATGGAGGGGGGTCCAAGGTCTTGAGTTTAGAGCAACTTGTTGCTCTTCGCCCAGGAACAATGAATCCCGGCCGGCGGCCATTTGTTTCAATTGCGCGACGGCGGTTTCATCCAAAGGTTTAAAGGCCTTGGCCGCCGTGATGCACCGGTCGAGCAGGTCCAGAAATGACGCGGGGATGACGGCGGCGACTCCTTGCTGGGAGAGACTGAAGCGCAACGCCAGCTCGATGTCCTGGGGCTCCTCAACCATGCGGTACCACCAGTCGCGGCTCTTGGGGGTGCCCTTGGGCCAGGCGCCCAACGAGATCGGTTTGATGGCCAGCACGGCCGTGCCCCGCTCCTTGGCCAATGCCAGCACCTCCCGGCCAAAGCCGCGATTGTAGAACTCGACGAAGTTCACGGGAAACATGACGGTGTCATAATTGTATCCCTTGAGGGCTTCGAGCGCTCCCTTGGTGGTGTGGGCGGAAAAACCGATCCACTTGATCTTGCCCTCGTCGCGCGCCTGGAGCATGGCCTCGAGCGCGCCGTCCAGGCCGAGCGCCTGTTTCACCGCCGACGGCTGCACAATGTGGTGCATCTGGTAAAGGTCGAAGTGGTCGGTCTTGAGCAACTTCAACGACTGTTCCAGTTCCTTGCGCGCCCCCGCTTTATCCCGCTGCTTGGTCTTGCAGGCCAGGAAATATTGGTCGCGATTTAACCCCTGCAGCCCGATGCCCATCCGGGTTTCGCATTGGCCGTTCCCGTAGGCGGGCGCGACATCGAAGTAATTCACACCGCGATCGAAGGCCTCGTGCAGGGCGGTGGTGCAGCGTTCCTGCTCGTGATGGATCAAGGCCAGGCCGGGAAAGCCAACGACCGAGAGTTTCTGGCCGGTGCGGCCCAACACCCGCCGCGGCAGTCCCGCCACCGTTTCCATGGGTTCTGCCGCCAGGAGGTCCGGCACACCCAACGCCGTGACGCCGGCGGCGCCACCCACGGTTTTCAGAAAGGCTCGTCGCTTCATATCATCCTTACTGCACCCGCTGCAAGCCGCTGTCCAGTCGAATTGTCTCTCCCGCCTTGGCCTGGAACGCGGTCGTCCGCTCGCCGCACCGCAGGCGCAGGGCCCCATCGTTCTTGGCGGTCAAGCGGACTCCGGCCAGCCCGCCGTCTTTCCAGTCGAGGTCCACCGTCACCGCTCCGCGGGCGCGCAGGCCGTGGACAGAGCCGGTAGCCCAGGTTTTGGGCAGCGCCGGGAGGAGGTGGATTTCACCCGTGTGGCTTTGGAGCAGCATCTCGGCAATGCCGGAGCAGGCGCCAAAGTTGCCATCGATTTGGAACGGCGGATGGGCGTCGAACAGATTCGGGTAGAGTCCCCCCTGGCCTCTGATCGCGCCGACCGGTTGCAGCAGGTTGCGCAGAATGAGCAGCGCGTGGTCGCCGTCCAGGAACCGCGCCCAGAGATTGACTTTCCAGCCCATGCTCCAGCCGGTCGCGGCGTCCCCGCGGTAGATCAGCGATTGCCGGGCGGCGTCGAAGAATTTCTTGTCTTGCCAGGTGATATCCCATCCGGGGTAGACGGCCCAAAGGTGCGACACGTGCCGGTGCGTGTTTTTCGGGTCGTCTTTGTCCTCGAGCCATTCCTGCAACTGACCATGCTGCCCCACCTGGCTGGGCGCGATGCGCGGCCGCAGGGCGGCCAGCTTGGCGGCGAAGTCGGCGTCGGTGCCCAGGGCCTTCGAGGCGTCGATGCATGCGGCAAAGAGGGAACGGATGATCTCGTGATCCATGGATGGGCCCATGACCAGGCCGCCCTCCTCGGGGGAATTGGACGGGCCGCTGACCAGCCACTTGGTCTGCGGATCTTCGACGAGATAATCCACGAAGAACAGCGCCGCCTCTTTCATGATGGGGTAAGCGCGCCGGGCGAGAAACTCTTGATCGCCGCTGAACAAGTAGTGGTCCCAGAGGTGCATGCAGAGCCACGCTCCGCCGGAAACCCAGATGCCGTGATTCGAGGCGTTAATCGGGGCCGCCCCGCGCCAAAGGTCGAAGTTGTGGTGCAACACCCAGCCACGGGCGTGGTAGTGGACCTGGGCAATCTCGTGGCCCGCGGTCGCCAACTCGTCCAGGGCGCTGAACAACGGCTCCGCGCAATCCGCCAGGGCGGTGGGTTCGGCCGGCCAATAGTTCATCTCGGTGTTGATGTTGCAGGTGTATTTGCTGTCCCAGGGCGGCCGCAGGCTGTCGTTCCAGATCCCTTGCAGGTTGGCGGGCTGCCCACCGGGGCGGCTGGACCCGATGAGCAGGTAACGGCCATATTGGAAAACCAGGGTGGCCAGCCCCGGGTCGTTCCCCGTCCGGAACTCGGCCAACCGCTGATCGGTCGGACTTTTCGCCGCGGGGGAAGAACCGAGGTCCAGGCTCACGCGCCTAAACAGGGCCTGGTGATCGGCAACGTGCGCCTCCAGCATCGCCGCCCAGCCCTTGCCCGCCGACCGCTTCGCGTCCTCGGCGCAACGCGCGGCGGGGTCGCCCGACACGTCGCGGAAATTCTTGAAATTGGTCCCGACGACCAGCTTGATGACCAGGGAAGTCGCGCCGGCGACGCGCAAGGTGCCCGCCTCCGCCGTCAGGCTGCCGCCCTCGGCGGCGGCCTTCGCTCGGGCTTCAAAGTGGATGCCCCCCTCCTCGACCTGGCCGCGCAGGATCACCGTGTTCCCCTCGGCGGTCACCGACGAGCTCTTGTGCGGGCTGGCCAGGCGCACCACGCAATCCAGTTTGCCGGGCTGGCTCGCGCTGAGACGCGCGCACAGAACACGGTCGGGAAACGAGACGAAAACCTCCCGGCGGAAGGTGACGCCGCCGCATTGGTATTCCACCGCCGCGACCCCGCTATCGAGGTCCAGCCAGCGGCGGTAATCAGCGGCCTGGTCCTGGCCCGGGAAATCAATCCAGAGATCCCCGCAGGGCTGATAGGCCTTCTGGCCCAGCGGGACGCTCATGAATTCCTTCATGCCCAGGTCTTCGGCCTCCTTTTGTTTGGCGGCCGCGCTCCTGAGCAGGGCCTGTCCCTCCTTCTCTTTGGCGGCGGCCTCCTCGACTTTGCCCTCGGCCTTGAGGGCGGCGGCCTCCTTTTCCTTTTGGAGACCATCCACTTCCAGCGGCCGCCCCTCGAAGAGCAGACGCCGCATCTCCGGCAGCGCCTCCGCCGCGCCCGCGTGCGCGTAGGAATGCGGCCGACCGGTCCAAACCGTGTGCTCGTTGAACTGGATATGCTCCGACGGCAGCCCGCCATAAACCATCGCTCCGACGTGGCCGTTCCCGAGGGGGAGCGCTTCATCCCATTTCCCCGCGGGTTGGCGATACCACAAACAGAGCGGCGACGCGGGGGCCGGGGCGGCCCCCGTCAACTCGGCGGTTTTGCCCGGGGCCGCCGCGCCCCCCACCCGGCCCGCGCTAAGCAGGCCCGCCACACAAACCCCTAGCATCCAGAAAACATTTGGTCTCATGACCCCGAGGGTAAAGGCTAAAGGCTAATGACTAAAGGCCAAAATGATGGCTACCGAAGGGCGGTCCAAAATACCCAAGCCGTAATCCCTTCTGTCATTGGACACTTTAGGGCTTGACTGGGCCGGGCGTCCCGCTTTCAATACGCCCTATGGTACGGGTGCAACGCTTTGAACGACCCGGCGGGAGCTATCACATCACGGCCCGCGGGAACAAACGCGGGGACAGCCTCCGGGAGCACACGGACAGTTTCCATTTCCTGGAGGAAGCCCGCGGGGGAACACTGGGCGCGGTTTGTAGATCGCCACGGGGACTGGGGGTGGGATGCTGCTCCTTCCGACCAACTGGCTGCCATCGAAAACCGATTATCCCAGTGACAAGCTTTGACCCCAATGACTTTATTCCGCCGGCCCATTGTGCTTCGGGGTTCCGTCGCGGAATACCCCAATCAGACTCTCCTCTCACTCGGGGGACGCTCCTTCCAAGTCCTATAAGAACGACTGCCAGAAGAATATGAAGAATGTGTTAGTATTCCCTTGCGGCTCGGAAATAGGGTTAGAAGTAAACCGTGCCCTCGCTCATTCAAAACACTTCACCCTGTTTGGCGCTAATAGCGTCGATGACCACGGCAAATTTGTCTACAAGAACTATGTTGCGGGACTGCCCTTTGTGCACACTCCGCAGTTCATTCACGAACTCAATAACGTCGTACAAAACCAGAAAATTGATTTCATCATACCAGCACACGATTCCGCGGTTCTCAAAATGGCTGAGAACCAAGATATCATCGCAGCCACCGTAATTACCTCGTGTGCGGAAACTTGTAGAATATGCCGCTCCAAAAAGAAAACCTACGAGGTGTTTGAACACTTAATACCGACCCCACAAGTGTACTCATTAACTCAGCCGATGAGCTTCCCCGTGTTCCTTAAACCCGATGTAGGACAAGGGACAAAAGGAACGTACGCGGCCAACACAAGGAAAGAAGTCGAGTTTTACCTGCAAAAAGACCCGACTTTACTTGCCTTGGAATATCTGCACGGCAAAGAATACACGGTTGACTGTTTCACAGACAGACATGGAACCCTGTCATTTGTGGCGGGACGGGAACGAACTCGTATTTACAGTGGTATTAGTGTCAACTCAAAGGAGGTGATGGATGAATCGTTTTCGAGAAATGGCGGAGACCATAAACAGGAGGTTAGCATTTCAAGGCGCGTGGTTTTATCAGCTCAAGGCACGCTCTGGCGGCGAGCTGGTTTTGTTGGAGATTGCTCCGCGAGTTGCTGGAACTATGGCCCTTTTCAGAGCAGACGGAGTTAACTTCGTGGAACTAAGCCTGTTCGACCGGATGGGTATTGACGTGAGCCTCATTCGCAACCACGCCGTCATGGAGATAGACCGCGCCCTATTTGCTAGATTTGAAATGAGACACGACTATGATTGGGTTTACCTTGATTTCGACGACACCCTCATTGTAAACGGATTAGTGAATACGGACGTTCTTAAATTTCTCTATCAAGCCAGAAATATGGGCAAGAAGCTAGTTCTGCTTTCACGTCATAGAAAGGATATTCGAGAGACCTTGAGACACTTTGCCCTCAGCGAAGCGTTGTTTGCTGAGATAATTGTATTGACCCAAGGTGAAAAGAAGAGTGATTTCATTGTAAACCCAAACTCTTTGTTTATTGACGATTCATTTGCAGAGCGAAAGGAAGTGTATGATAAGCTGCGCATCCCGGTGTTTGGTCTTGATGCGGTAGAATCACTGTTCTTGTGGCGAGTGTGAGCTAGCGGAATCGGCTTTCAACATTAGTCCAAACAATCTTGCTATGTTTAAGTGTATCATTTGCGGCTGCGAAAGTAATTACTATTTTTCCAAGACTTACTCGGAGAGTCCGTTTGCAGAGTTCATGCACAACATTGGAAGCGTAGATTACTACAAATGCGTGCGTTGCGGTTTCGTGCTGTCCAAAACCCACCATGACCTGGACGACGGCAGGTGGGGGAGCCTAAATCTCCAGTTTCACAACTGGATCGAGAACCCTGCCAGCGAGAGGAAGGGCAACCAACCACCTTATGCTGAACAGGCAATGATGATAAATCTGCTTTCGAGAAAACGAATTATCAGCACCTCGAGCATGATGGATTATGCGGCGGGATATGGGAGCTTAAGCCATATCTTAGCTAGGTACTACGATATCGAACTACCCATTTGTGACCCGTATGTGAAAAGCCAAGGCTCGATTAGATACGTTGACATGGATCAGTTAGGCACTTATAAGACGGTCATTAACTCCGCCATGTTTGAGCACGTGTTGAGGAGGGACGATTTAGATTGGGTAAACCGTCTTGTGGATGCCGATGGATGTTTGATTATTCATACGGTGGTTTGCGAAAACGTGCCCAAGGATCCAAATTGGTTCTATCTGCGCTTCCCCGTTCACACGGCGTTTCACACAAACCTGAGCATGGCGATCTTGATGGAACAGTGGGGTTATCGGTCATCAATCTATTGTCCAAAGAGCAAGTGTTGGGTGCTGCTCAGGCAGACAGTTGACAGCGTTCAGAAATTGGTAAGTGAATTGAACCAAGAACTGCAAAGCGATTGGTTTTATTGCAAGAACGGATTCGTAGATTACTGGAAGGGCTTTTGATGCGGGGTGCCTTGGTCCGAACTGCAGTCTGCCCGAGCCGAAGGCCGGTAGTCCCTCTTCAGTTGTCCAGCGTTGGGAGCATTTGGTCCTTTAGGCCAAAGAGCCCAACTACGGAAATAGAGCGCGCCCGGCTGAGCGCGCTACTGTGGCGGGGTCAAAGTTTCTCGGGAAATCCATTTGACACCGCTTTCCTCGTGTGTAAGTTTAGATTACAATTACGCCTACTAGTATGTATTTGTAGATGTATATCAATGATTTAGTATGAGAACCAAACTCCTGCTTCTGTCCACGCTGCTGGCCTTGTGGGCCGGCGTTCATTTGGCTAATGCCCAAACCGCCCGCTTCTTCCGAATTGCCGGTCCGACGGCAACCACTATTACCGCGTTGCGGCCGGATGGCACGCTGGTCTGGATCAACGCCCAGGCGGGCGCAACCTATACCATCCAGACCTGTTTTGCCCTGCCCGGCGGGACCAACTGGGTGGACTATAGCCAGGTTTCGGCCACTGCCGGCCTCAACCTCAGCCGACTGTTCGATTTGAATTCTCCCGCCGGGATGGCCTTCATCCCGGCGGGGTCCTTTACCATGGGGGACACGGATGACCATTATGTGGAGAGCGACGCTGTTCCCATCACGGTTACTGTGTCAGCGTTCTACATGGACGTTAACCTGGTGACCGATAGCCTGTGGCAGTCGGTCTATGTTTGGGGCACCAACAGCGGCTTCACCTTTGGGGATGTCACCTCGGTCACCCCCTCGTCCTACCCTGTGTCTGGTTTAACCTGGTATGATGCGGTGCAGTGGTGCAATGCGCGGTCGCTCCAGGCTGGTCTGACGCCCGTGTATTACACGGATACGAATTTGACGCTGGTTTACACCAATGGCGGCGGTGATGGCCCCTATGCGAACTGGACGGCCAACGGTTATCGGTTGCCAACGGAGGCGGAGTGGGAGAAGGCGGCGCGCGGTGGGCTTATCGGGTTGCGGTTTCCATGGGGCAACACGATTACCAGAAACCAGGCCAACTACAACTCCTGCACCACCTGCGGCATGAACTACGATTTGGGGCCCCCCGGCCCGAACCCGATCTACGCGGCGACCGGCGTCAGCCCCGTCGGCTCATTCCCCCCCAACGGATACGGCCTTTGCGACATGGCAGGGAATCTCGAAGCCTGGTGTTGGGATTTCTATGGCGGATCGTATGCGGGAGGCACCGACCCACGCGGACCGGATTCCGGGACCCTCCGTGTGTTGCGCGGCGGCGCTTGGCAGACCGATGCCCACGTCTTGCAGTGCTTTTTTCGCGACTACTACGAACCTTACCTCCGTGTTTACGTTTATGGACTTCGTTGCGTCAGGGGGCTCTAGCCGTTCCCCTTTGCTCGACCTATAGGCCTTTCTCCCCGCAACTCTTACCGCCGCGTCAACCATCACTACACCCAGACTGATATGCAACCAAACCGGCCCCACACTACGCGTTTCAGCCCATCGTGCACCGCGGGTGAACTCATAGCAGTTTAGGTGGTAGTCACGGAAAGGGGTCGCCCATAACTATTGGGTTCATCCGCAAAGTTTGTACCTGGATTCATGCAAACCTAGGAGCTTGAGAATGAAGAACTCCTCATCGCGGTACCCGTAAGCCTGGCGATTGAGGGTCTTGATCTTGTTATTCGTGC
>TBL_comb47_HYPODRAFT_10003206_pt1 | contig 19552 bp, 18 predicted proteins | sample TroBogypolimnion_40_FD_10682 | JGI IMG/M metagenome (IMG submission 10682) | reverse complement strand
CTGGGCATCCTTTATAGATAATATGGAAAGAATTCGTGATGGAAAGAAAACAGATTATGAGCAATTTGCACCAACCGTTCAAATGAATCAATAAGCCACATACCCAAACATATATTGTGCGACGTTCTATTAAACTAGCCCTTATAAACAAAAAGCCCTTCCCTCTAAATAAGTCTCTAACAAGAGCTGGAAATAGTATAACCAGCTTTTTCTGCGTCGGCAGAAGTTTGAAAATAAATTCTATTTTCTTGTTTAATAGATTTTCCAGCAGAACATCCAGCGGAATAATATTTTTTACCTCTTTTTGAGGCAAAGTAACTCCCCTGGCTATTATTGTTAATTCTGTCTGAAATCCTCGGATTTAGGCTTATTTGACTATCTTTTGCCTTAAAAGACCTAGTTCCACCTATGGCACTTGCTTCTTGGGCTGTATATTCGATTTTAAGGCCATCTGTACTGCCTTGGTTAGATAATCTACCTAGATAAAACGAGCTTATACCGACTAAAATCACAATAGCAATAGTTAAAATATCCTTCCCTTTTTCGCTCTCAATAAATAACTTGATTTTTTGCATATAATTGTTTATACTCGTATTACATTAATTATTTAGATTAATTTTAACAATTAATAAAAAGAAAACAATATGGCACATAGAAAAGCCGGCGGAACCGCCAAAAACCTGAGAGATTCAAATCCAAAGTACCTAGGTACGAAACTTGCTGATGGCCAAAAGGCTCAAGCTGGTTCAATTATCATCCGACAACGCGGAACAGTTATAATGGCGGGTACCAATGTAAGTATGGGTAAAGATCATACCCTATTTGCCCTAAAAGCAGGCACTGTAAAATTTGGCACGAAACGCAAAACTTCTTTCAATAATAAAACGCAAGTAAAGAAAACTGTAAGTGTGGTCTAAAAAATTTTAGAAATAAGAAGGGCTGGAGATTTATTTCTCCAGCCCCTTTTTTAAAGTATAATCTTTTAATTTAAAGATTTTAAAAAATCAACATAACTTCCATGAGAAGGTTGCCCTGGAACTTTTCTTTTAACATCTGAGCAGCATATTTTTCGATTTGATTTACTTTGTATCTCCTCAAACAAATTTATTGTTTGATTTATGCAAAACGTTGAAAGCATTTTTTGGAAACCTACTGGAATCGAAGCCCATTCACCCGGTTTCCCAAATGGTAGAACATATGGCAATCCGATATTTTCTTTGCCTACAAGAGAACGTCCGGAATATGGAATACCCGGGTAAAAGTCTCTTTCACACACTTCATCGACAACAGAAGAGTAGATTTTTTTACAATATATTTTTCTTTCTGTTTTATTGATACGATCAATACCTTTTTGAATTCCTATTCCTGCACAAACCAATGGAACTTTAATTCCGTTTTCAAAGAGTAATCTAATGATCCTTTCAATTAATGCACCAGAATAGATAACATCATCTACTAGGCAGACATCATTAATATCAGATGCCTTCAGTAGTTTTAATTGTTTTAGTAATGTAGGACTACCGGAACGGCACTGAAGTCCCATATCGTTTTTTTCCCAGTTAACCTTTCTAGTAAGCTCTATTGAAAAATCACAAGTAGAATAAATAGGATCAAGAGAAACGCACGGTAAATTATGATCAGAAGTAACTTCTAGAATATGACCAGATATTTCCTCTTCACTCACGAATTCAAATTCAGGAAATATTTTAAGCATCATTTTGGAGAATCCATCTCGAATATTTTCGAAGTATTTTTTGTGGGGCAAGATAAAATTATTTTGTTTCGCCCATTTTTTAAGTAGCAAATATATATCTGCTGAAACAACGTAAGGTTTTTTCTTTTTCATGTTCGTTATTTTTAGTTATTTATTTGTCAAAAAACAATTTATTTTTAATAAAATATAAGTCAATTATTTTCTATGTTTAATTTTTATTAGCTTTATTACTGTTTTAACTGCTTCTTGAGGTGTATTTGCACTTTGCACCCTTACTCGCTTTCTATCGTCCAAAAATTGGTCCATCAATTTTTCACTCCAACCTCCGGTATTCTTTAGAGCTATAATTGGAATGTTTGCCTGATAAGCAATTGCTATTTCAGTAAGAGTACCTGAACCTCCGCCAAGTGTAATAATTCCGTCGCAACTAAAAATAAGAGCGGTTTCTCTTCCCCCACCTCTTTCGGATCCAGTTGAAATAATCACATCAACATTATTTTTCTCAAAAATATCTAAGCCTCGATTGTAGGTAATTCCTACTGTAGTTCCACCAGCTTTTTTTGCTCCGCGACAAGCGGAAGTAGAAAGTGAATCATAATCTTTTTCTGCGCCAAAAATAAGCGTTGCATTATTTTTGGCTGTCCAATAGCCAACTTCTTCAGCAAGTTTTTCAATTTTTTTTGAGTATTTAAGATCACTAGCTGATCCCATAACTCCAATTTGTATTTTTCTATTTTGCATATTTTTTTATTTAACTTAATAATAAAACCCCTTCTCGGTCAAAATTGAGAAGGGGTTGGCTTTATGTTTTTATATTAAAAATTAAATATCAAGACAATCCTTTCTCAGTTTTGGAAGGATTATGATGTGAAAGATTCTTTATGACTAAACGATAACCGCCAAGTGGGCCCTTAAGCCATTTTGAGATGCGGGCAATAGTAGCAGAAGAAAGACCCGTCTTTTCTATGATTGCATCATATTGGAAGCTCTGAGAGAGCATTTGGGCAGCTGAAAGGCGTCTAGAGAACTCATCTATCTCTTGTTTAGTCATCAAATCACGTAAAAAACGCTCAACTTGATCTCTGTCTTGTAAGCTTAAAATAGCTTCTACGAGTTCTCTCTTTTCTTTTGTTTCCCAATTAATATCTGTCATATCCTCACTTTAGCAAACTAAAGAACTTTAGTCAACTAAAGTAGATAACATAGCTGTGGATAACTTTATTTTTTAAAAAACCTCCTCTGAAAAACGAAGAGAAAATATTATTTTCTTGGCAACTAAATTTTTTCTACAACTAGTTTAAAAAAAGATTTTTTACCTTTGATAATTACTGGGATTTCGAACTCCCCTATTTCTTTAATCGGTTTTTCTAATTCCATAAAATCTTCATCGATTTCTACATGTTTTTCTTTTTGAATAGCTTGCACTAATTCTTTTTTATGGATTGCCGAAAACAAATGACCTTTTTCATTTGCCTTGCCTTTGATGGTGATTGTGACATTCTTTATTTCTTCTAAATTTTTCATTAAAAGTTCTCCCTGTACTTCCCTCTTGATGGAAACTTCTTTTTTATTTCTTTCAAGTTCTGCTAAGTTTTGAACAGTTGCTGAAATGGCTAATTTTTTTGGAAACAAAAAATTAATTGCATATCCATCGTGCACTTCTTTAATATCATTCTTTTTTCCTACTCTCGATACATCTTTTAAAAAAATTACTTTCATTTATTTCCAATTAGTTAACAATTCTATTGCTTTATCCATTTGAGGATCTTTTTTTGCATCAACATCTTTTTGAGTTATTTCCACTTTGTAATCAGGAGTAAGTCCTTTTAGAGAGATAGAAGTTCCTTTCGGAGTAAGCCATTTTGCAATCGTAATTTTCAAAATAGTATCTGGAGTTATATTTACGACTTCTTGCACAGAGCCCTTACCATAACTTTGTTCTCCAACTAATTTTGCAATATTATAATCTTGCATTGCGCCAGCTAGTATTTCAGAAGCAGAAGCAGAACCTTTGTCTATTAAGATTACGAACTTTAAGTTTTTACTAAAAACATCATATCCTTCACTTCTATAAACCTTTGAAGGTTTATTTCCGTTATAATCTTCTGTTACCACTGTTTTACCACTTGGTAAAAACCAACTTGCCATAGAAACAGCTGCGTCCAAATATCCTCCTGGATTTCCTCGTAGATCAAGTACTAATTTATCTGTTTTTGCATCAGAAAATTCTTTTAACGCTTTTTGGAATAGGTTTGCAGAATTAGCTGAAAAATTATTAAGAGTGATTACAAAAATTCCATCTGGTCTTAATTTTGTTTCAACGGTTGGAACATTTATAACATCTCGCACAATTTTTACTTCTCTGGAGTCTTTTTCACCGTCACGGAAAATTGTGAGAGTTACTGTCGTTCCTTTTTCTCCATGAATCAATCTAACTGCTTCCTCAATGCTTATATCGGAGGTAACCGTTTTATCAATCTTCAAAATTTTATCTCCTGCTTTAAGTCCAGCCTTATATCCTGGGGTATCTTTTAATGGAGCGATCACTGTTAATATTTTGTTTTTCATTCCAATTTCTACTCCAATTCCGGTAAAAGAACCAGCGATGTCTTCTTCAAATGACTTAGTTTCTTCTGGATTAAAAAATACGCTATAGGGGTCATTTAAAGAGCCCACAAGACCCGAAATTGCTCCATAAACACGTTCTTGGTCAGTTATCTTCTTGGCATCTGGGTATTTCTCGTTGATAGTGTTCCAGGCTTTCCAAAAAGGAGAAAAATCAGTTGTGATTGTCGTTGGAGTTTCTTTATTTGAAAGGCCGATAACTTTTCCTATCTCAGATTGGTTATGAAAACCAATATAAATACCCAAGCCAAAAAAAATAACAATAAGAAAAATGGAGATGATAGTAGATTTTGTTTTTAAATCTTTCAGCATTATAAATTAATTTTGTTGTTCCTTTCTAGTAAAATCTTTGTTTTCAGAAAAATTGTCAAATGATTTTTTCTCTTTGTTGACTTTTTTTGATTCCAAATACATTCCATAACTTAAATACATTATTAATAATCCAGTAAGAACAAATAAAATATTTTTTATGGTAATAGGAAATCCTAAAAATGGCAGGATTACTATCCAAACACCAATTGTTAAAAAATTTCTTGGTTTATTCATGTTCCCTATTATAGCTTTTTTAAGTCCCAAAGTGCAAATAATTTTGTTTGACAAATATCATTATAAAGGTTAATATAAGCACAGAAAAATTCATTAATAAACAATATACATAAAAATAAATAAAGGGTATGAAAACAAAAACATTTTTTAAGTCAGTTTTGACCTATGTTTTGTTTTGGATTTTTTATCTTTTATACATTTATGTATTCAAAATAAGAAACAAAACAAGAATTATAGGCAAGGAAAATATGCCTAAAATAAAAAAAGGCCTTGTAACTTATGAAAATCACGAATCTTTCATAGATCCATTACCAATTAGAGCGTTGAGAATGAGATTTTGGGATATGCTTTTTCATCAAAATCGTATTCCGTTCGATATTCCTGATTTTAAAAACTTTTTTGGTAAAAGGATCAAGGCATTTTTATTTAAACATCTAAGAAACATTCCAATCAAAAGAGATTCTGAAGATGAAAAAGTTCGAGAAGAATTGGTTGAAAAGTGTTGTGATGTCTTGAAGAGATATAATCTGAATGTTTTTTTTGAAGGAGGAAGGACTATAAATGAAATTAGATTATGTACTTCAGGTTTTGCAAAAATCATTTTAAAATCAATTGAAGAAAAACTCGATGTTGTTTTTCTTCCTATGTATACAGAAGGTATAAAAAATATAATGCCAAGAGAAGTTGGTATGAACTACCTTAAAATATCCTTTGGTCATGAGGTTTTGATAATAATAGGAAAACCAGTTGATTTTTCTGATATTGTGCAAATGGATGTTGCAATGGAAAGAAAAATTTATCTAATTAAAAAAAGAGTAAGAGAATCAGTTCTTGCCCTTAAGCCTTAGCCCCCGATTCGCTTTATAGCACGGGGGCATTTTTTTATTTAAAATACTCTGGAGTGTTAGTAGACATCCAATCTAGAAGACTACGCATGATCGAAGAGGCTCCAACGCCATTAGTAGAGGGTCCTGCTTCCATCATCACAGTAAAAGCATATTTTGGATTATCATAAGGGAAAAAACCAATTACCCAAGAATTCACTTTGTTTTTTGCGACCCCAAGTTGAGCAGTTCCAGTTTTAGCAGCAATTTTTACATAAGGAACATTTAAAGCAACAGCAGTACCATAAGTAACGGCTTGTCTCATTCCATCTTGAACTGTATTAAAATATTCTTTTTTTAAATCAATCATAGTAATTTGATTTTCTTTAACAATATCCCCTAAAATCAAATGAGGAGAAACTAATTTACCGCCATTTGCAATAACCGAAGTCGCCCGAGCCATTTCAAGGGGGGTCACCTGAAAGCCATATTGTCCGATAGCAGTGTGATAGGTGTCCCCAACCCGCCAGGCATCATTATTAAAATTTTTAGCTTTCCATTCTGGGCTTGGAATTGTTCCCCCTTTTTCATCAGGTAAATCTATCCCCGTTTCTTCTCCAATACCAAAAAGTTTGGCATATTTTCCAATATTTATAATACCTAAACCTTTTTGTCCTTCAAAACCGCCACCGATTTCATAAAAATACACGTCACAGGAAACAGCTATCGCTTGCACCATATTTACCCAACCATTAACTCGCCAATCCTTGAAAACCGTTTTTTGATCTGGAAAATAGGGATTTGGAATAGAAATAGAACCAGTAGATAATATTTTTTTATTTGGGTCAATAACATTTTCATTTAAAGCTCCCAAAGCAAAAAATGGTTTTACGATAGATCCTGGAGTATAAAGTCCTGAAATAGTTCTATCTAAATAAATTTTCCTTGTGTCAGTAGAATAGTTTCTTATTGTAGCAACATCTTTCCCGAATGATAAAATTTCTGAATTGTATTCTGGAAAACTTGTTGAAGTTAATATTTCTCCATTTTTTATATTCATTACGATACCTGCCCCACCAGAAAATGAATGACTTTCTGAAAGATTTTTAATCAAAGTGAAGAGTTCACCTTGGATACGTGAATCTATAGTAGTGGTTAATTCTAAACCATGCTTTGGTGCATTCACAATATTTTCTGAATATATTTTTTTATTCACGTCAGTTTCTACTATTTTTGAACCATTTTCCCCTTTAATTTTATCGTTATATTCCTTTTCCAATCCATCTTTTCCAATAAATTCAGTTTGCCAATAATTACCAGAAGAGTCTTGTTGAGGATAATTAACATAACCTAGTAAATGTGAAAAACCCCCTGTTTTATAAGCTCTAACTGAAAAATCATTATTAATAATTTGATTACTACTAGTAGTAGTACCTTTTTTATTCCAGGCAAGTTCTACTTTATTTCTATCATAGATTATTCCCCTATCAGCAAAAATTATCTGTTTTCCTAAGGTATTATTTTCACTTCTTTTTAGATAAGCTTCTCCTTTTTGAATTTGCAAAAATCCTAAACGAGAAGAAAAAGCTAAAATAAATAAAATAAATATTAGATTTAAAAAAGTGATGGTTTTTTTTGAAATTTGCTTTTCGATTCTTCCTTCAAATTGTTGACTATCGAAATTTTGTAAATTTTTAGAATCAAGAAAAATCTCGTCTGGTTCCACAAAAGAGTTTTTCTTTTTTAATTTATTTTTTTTAATTATTTTCCATTTCATATTTTATTTTTTATAAAATTTTAACTTTCTTTTTATGAATTCAACAAGTATTAATGTTATTACTAAACAGATTGTAGAAATCAAGGTTATATTTAGAAACCTAACTTCTTTTATCCCAAACAATAAATCCGAAATAAAAAACAAAATTATCGCTTCCCAAAAAATTCTAAAGTAAATTATCCCTAAAATAGCCAAGATAATAGATACCCAAAACGGAAAAAATAATATTGAGACCAGTATTAACAAAGATGAAGCAATTCGCAATATCATCACTTCATATTATACCCAATATCTCAAAAATTCAAATAAATATTATTATGGATTATAATTACAGCCAATCGGGGCTTCAGACCACCTACTGGGAATAGAAGAAATATCATCACCATTTAATGTGGAGATCCAATAATCTACGTTATTAGATGTACCACTACTCCCTACACAAAACCAATGACCAGTACTTAAATAAGCTTCTATTGCATATTTTTGAGAATCTTTTGGAAATGGTCCAAAGAAAACAGAACCGCCACTTCGTGGTGCTGCATTAGCAAAAATATTTTTACAGATACTTAAAGCTTGGCTAGCATAAGTACCACCAAACCCTGCTGAATTACAAGAGCTGGATGATGATATCCACCATTTTTCTAAATTTAAATAACTACCTGTATCGTTGTATTCCATCTGAAATAATTTTTCAAATTCTCTTGCTCCTGCCTTAACAGCAACATCTTTCGCTTTGCTTTTTGTGTCATCTAAAACTGTAAATATTATCGAAGATAAAAGGCTGATGATAGAAATCACAACTAAAAGTTCTATTAAGGTAAAACCGAAATTCTTTTTTAAATGAGCTCTCATAGAGTTATGGTGGTATTTTAATAAAAATACTTAAAAAACAAGTTTCCAAATGAAACGCAATATTAAAAATAAAATCAATATTAAAATACAATAAAACAAAATTTTATATTTAAAAATAAAAGCAAAGATAGAAAGAAAAAATAACTCAACATATTTGAACGGTTTTAGAATATTATTGGATTTTTGCAAATCAACTAACTTATCTTTTATTTTATTTTGGGTAGCAAGTTCTTCTTCGGTAAGATCCTTTTTTGCATTGCTGTTGTTATTTAAAATATTAAGTTCGTTTTGTACTGATTCTTTGTTTTTTTCTATAGATAAATCAATATTGGTTCTTAGATTCTCGACTGAATCAATTGCTTTTGTAACAAAAGTCGGTGTTTTGTCCTTTATTGTTTTTTGGATATCAGATATCGCTGTGGTAGATTCTGTAATTTTATTTGCGATAGTATTGGGTAATTCTGTAATTATCTTTTTGGGAACGTCTCTTTTGCTTTCCTCTGTTTTATTTTCAGCTAGATAAACTTCTTCATAGCTACCATTTGAATTCAAAAATTTTGCATTTTCAATTTTTGCAAAAATTGTATGATTTCCAGAAGTTACTGTCCAATCAATAGAAAGATCTTTCACTCCTTTTGGAGCTATTTTAAAGCTTTTTTGTCCCAAAAGAGTTGTACTGTCGAAGAAAATTACAGTACCAGATAATTCTCGACTGTCTGGATTATACAAAAGAGTATAGATTTTTATCTTGTCCCCCTCCCCAAATGGATCTGCTGAATACCAAATATTGGATGGGATAAAACCCACATTTGGTATTTGAGCAAAAATATTTTTAACTGGAATTATGGAAAATATTAAAATTAAAATAAATCCTAATTTTTTTAAGGGCATATTATGTATTTTTTGTATCAAGATAATCTAAATCTCTATGTAGTTGTGATAAAAAATGGCGTTCTTCGACTGAAAACGTTTTTCCTGAATTTATCTTTTCTAAAATAGCAAGTTGAGTATTAATCGTGTGATTTATAAGTGGCGTACTGTCTTTTCTTCCAAAATCAACAGAAGGAGTAGGAACAGAAGGTAAAGATTTAACTCTAGGGTGACGTTTTTTGTATCTGAAGATAATAATAATTAGTATCAATAAAATTATTAAAGCAAAGAATCCGAGGATGAACATTAGATATTTATTTATTTGAGAGATTATCCAATTGAAACCTTCTTTTAGGGTGGAAAGAACTAAATGAAAACCAGTTGGCTTTGAAATCATTTTCACTGAGTTAGATGCTAAACTTTCTATTTCATTGATGTATGATTTAGCATAAGCATTATAATTTCCATATGGAAGACCGTTTTCACCCTGGGCAGTGAATTTCCCATCTTCTTTTGTATTTGTTTCCAAAATAGTATCATTTAATCTATTCCCGTCGGCATTATCTATAAAAATTTTAATCTTACTCTCAGGAAATGCAGTACCCTCAATTGTATATTGATCGTTTTCTTTAAAAGATTCTGGATATGAAATAATTTGTGGGATAAGAACTTCTGTTGTTTCAAAGTTTTGAGTGGTGTTAGCTTTATTTCCTGCTTTATCATAAACAATTCCGGAAATTATATGATTCCCCGGAGGAAGAACTTCTGTCGTAAAGACATGACTTCCATCATCTAGCCACTCTTTTTCTGTTCCCTTGTCGATTGTAAACGAATATTTATCAATCCCTGAAAGTGTATCAGTAGCAAAAACATTGAAACTTGTTTTAGTATCGTTTGCGTTTTTTATTTCTTGAAGAGTAAATGATTCTGGTGGCGTTGTGTCGAGATTTACTTTAAATGAGGCAGTGGGCCCATATCCTACACTATTTTTAAATCTAACATGAGCGTACCAAATACCGCTAGCTAAAGAATTTTCTTCAAAAGAAATTTGAGAACCAGTTTTTAATACTTTCGGAACAGTCTTTTCATTTTTATCAATACTTGCATATACTCGGGTCACACTTTCTGGCAATTGCCAGCCAACTTTTATGTCATTCGTTAAATACCATTTTGTCTGATCGGGAACATTTTCTGATGTAATGACTGGCATTTCTGGTAGATTTAATTTTTTAGGAATTGGAGTTGGAATTGGATTTTTGACGGGAACTGGAGTTATCTCTGGTGTTTCTGTTTTTCCGTCACCAATAATTAGAGAAATCTGACCGATATTCTCAAGCACATTAGTACCATTTCCATCGTTTGCAAGAACAGAAGCATTAGATAAAGTGATGGGGCTTGTCCCTTTTTGTTTAGCTTTCAAGCTAATTTTTATAATTTTCCCTGAAGTTCCCGTAAATCCTGGATTGGTAATAATCCCTTCAAAAGAAACTGATCCTTGGGCATTAGAAAAAGAAGGTTCTGAAACCCAAAAATTTACAATGGTGTTTGCTTTTGAGACAGAAATTACTTCCACTAAATTTTTAGGAAATAAAATTGTTCCGGATACTGCATTTATCGGTTCATTTTGGTCAGTTGAGACTGAAATTAAAAGATTGATAGTATCACCGACATTATAATTTTTAGAAGAGGAAGTTATATCAAGAGTGGCTGCCTTAACAAAAGACACACCAAAAAAGAAAGAAAGAATTAAAAATATTATAAATTTACTTTTTAATTTCATAAATATATTATATCACACGATGTATTTTTCTTTTTATAAAACGAATAAAAAAAATGATTAAAGCAACGACTAGTAAGACAAGAACAATCGCTAATAGCTTTGAATAAATAGGAATTTCTTTGCCTGAAACATTTGGAGTTATCTCCTCTACTGTGCTATTACCATTATAATCAACTGCTTTGACAAAAATAGTACCAGTCGGTGGTTGATGGATTGTAGGATAAGGGCTTTCTGCTTTTTGCCAATCAGTTCCTTCTTCTTTCGCCTCATAGTAATTTATGCCGGTTCCTTTGTCTTTAGCTTCAAAGATAATAGTGTATTTTCCATCAAATAATGCAGGGTCTTGCGATAGAGTAATAGAAAAAGGTTCTGGCGGAATAGTGTCATTAAGGTTAATGGTCGAAGGAATAATTTTCTTATCAATATTAATTATCAAATTATTTATCTTCGTTTCAAGCGCTGTACCCAGTCCGTCATTTGCTAAAGTAGTTTGTTTATTAAAATTAATAAAAGAAGGTCCTTCATTGTTTCCAACAAAAATAAGCTCTGTCAAAAGTCCTGGTTTTTGATTATTAATTGGGTCAAGGTTCATTGGGTTAACTAACCCTGAAAAACCACCAGGAATAATGCCCGAAAAACTGACATTTCCTTCTTCTTGAACATTTGGTTTCTCTACCCATAAATTAACAATTGATGATCCATCGTTTGACCCAATAAAAGTAAGATTAGAAGAATAAGAAAGAGAAACATCAAAAGCGTTAACATTTTCATTTTTGTCTGGAAGAAGAAATACATCAACAAAAAATTGTTCTTGCTGGTGCCTAGTATTATTTTCGGTTTTGAGAGTGAGAGTTACCGCAAAAGCATTTTGAATAAAAAATAAATTACAAACAAAAAATACTGCTAAGACGATAGTATTTTTGAGGAAAAATGCAATTATATTTTTTCTTATATTTATATTCATAATAAATTTTAACCTGTCCAATAATATGCCATAATGGAAAAATCTACGATGCTGACTTTTCCATCTTTATTTAAATCAACCTTCGTTGGTGGGTTAGCTCTCTTATACCAATAGGCTAGAATAGAAAAATCAACTAAATTAACCTTACAATCATTGTTCAAATCACCAACCAAAGAGCATCCTCCACCTTTTGTAAAAATGTTTGAGGAACCAACCTTGAAAGTGACAATTGGTCCAAAAGTAGAAATTTCATTAGCGACTGATGCCTTTGACTTTGTTTGGTGTTGGCCATAATCTAAAAAAGAAGTATCGAGGTTAAGAAGATAAGCGCCACTCTGGTCGGAATGAGTGCTTTTAAAAACTTCGATTGGCGAATGAACGGAAATGACAATATCAGAAGCAGGAGTACTTTCTCCAAAAATTACTAGATTGTCTCCTTGTTTCACTTCTGATTTATCAACTGCAATAGTTGGGGTAATAAAAATTCCAGAAACAGTTGTCGCAGTACCTGAAGTGATAAAAAGAGAAACATTAAATAATGTTGAATGCCTTCCCGCAGAATCTTCACTAAAAAGTGAAAAAAGATAATTTCCTTCAGATAAACCACTATTGAGAGTGATTAAAAATTTTGAATCTGGCCCCGCAACGGTTGTTATAGCCAATTGTCCATCTTTTAATAAAGAAACCTTTGAAGAAGGATATGCCCGACCGGAAAAAGTAACACTTGTCGGTACAATATAACCACCTCCTCCCCCACCACCTCCATTATTACCCCCACCTGGAGATACCACTATCGCAGAAATTAAAAGAGGTTGCGGAGGAGAAACAACAGTAAAAGCTTTTATTTGAAAACTAAAAAATAAAATGAAAATAATTATAAAACAAAATAAAAATTTCTTCATTTATTTTTTTAAATAGTTCTTTTAAATGATTTTTCTTCTTTTCGGTGGTTATTTTTTTCGGCTCTTTCAATCGCCATTTCTGCTTGTAGTATAATCCATCGATTATATCTTTTAATGAGAGTTTTCAAAACAAAGAAAATAATTACAAGAACAATGATAATAATCAAGAGGAGTTGCCATGGGAAAACAAAGAATTTTACTTCTGAATGAGCACTCGCAGCATTATCTGCTCCATAAAAAAGCTCTAGATTAGCCGTAAAATAACCAAAAGCAAAATTTCTCCATTCATATCCTACTTGTTCAAAAAAGGTTCTGTCCGCGTAGGTTTCTAAAGAAGGTGCATCTGATTTTTGCCAAACTAGGTCAAAATGACGAATTTGCCCAGGTAAAACATTACCTTCAACTGGATTAGCGTTTTCCGTTTTTGCTTTTAAGCCAAAAATATTTTTAATTATTAAATTACCGGTTGGTTTCGTACGGTCTGTCCCAGTGTTTTGAAAACGATAAAACATTTCAACAGGAAGAGCAGTAAAAAATTTTTGATTATTTTTAATCTTGAATTCTACGATAGAAGCAGATTCTTTTATTTCTCCATTTACTCGCAAAAGAATAATCGGTCCTGTTTCAGAACCAATAGCAAGCTGGGCTCCATTTTGATTAGGAGGATTTGTTCCGTAGAGTAAAGCTCCAAAATATCCACCAGGGTGAGCATCTTTTGGAATAGAAATAACGAAGATAATTGTTTGGTTATCTCCTGGGGCAAGAGTTATCCCAGCTGGTCCTGCAATCCAAGTACCCAAGCCATCTTTTGGTTCAACAAAAGTTGGAACGCCTGTCTCTCCTTGTGCTTCGAAATTGTAATAATGAGGATAGTAAGTGGTAGGAGAAGTTGTTTCATTTCTTAAATTTAATTTTTCTTCCAATACTTGTCCTGGATCGCCAGAGATTTCGTATCGAATAGGAGAAACTGTTAAGGCTTTTGCAAAAGAAGGTATTAAAGCAATAAACATTAATACTATTCCAATTCCGATATTAATACTTACAAGTTTCCAATTTAAAATGGTTGATGATTTTGACATAAAAAAATTTCTCTAACAAACTTTAAAAGTTTCCTGTAGCAATCCAAGTATTTGTCTGAGTATATACACCAGCGGGGGTAAAACTAGAGATATTAGCTAAATAATGCATTGCGACTGTTTCGCTGCTTGATAGCGGAGAAGTATTGGCAACAAGTGTATCTCCGGTAGCAACGAATTTCCAATTACCATTTCCTGTAGCATGTTGATAGGCGGTAGTTAGATTACCAATTGTTCCGCTGTAGACTGCTGACATCGCAAATTGAGCTGTGCCTGGAGTACCATCGACATCGTTAGTGAAAGCTGCAGCTGCGATGGTATTTGTTCCACTAGTTAAGGTGGGCGCAGCGGCATAAGTAAGGTTATATCCTGAAGTTGCATTGGTTGAAATAGTGAAAGTATTTCCGACTGTATCAGAAGCAGAGCCGGAAGTAGAAGTAGAAGCCCATTGAGCAGCAGTAGTTGAAAGAGTACCAAAATGAAGAGCACTCTGGTCATTGGTGAAAGTAATAGTTGGAGCAACAGTAGCATCAATCGTTACTTGATCACTAGTAATAATAGGGACAGCTAAAGAACCGGTGTCAGCGGCATTGCCGGCAGTAGTAACTGTAATCGTTTTGCTTCCGGTAGCGGCTGGATTAGTGGCGTGAGTGACAGCATAAGCGATAGTGACATAATCATTAGCAGCTATATCGTGAGCTCCGATACCATCAGAAGGGTCGGTTAGTGTTAAGGTGCATAATTTACCAGAAGTACAATTTCCATCAGAAAATACTGCTCCCCATTTTACAGCATCAGGACCTGAAGCAAGTACTTCTGTATTTTCAAGTCCCGTAGATGGACCATCTTTCATAGTAATATCAGTAATCGGTATCGAAGTAAAATCAAAACCAGAAGGAAAGGCAATTGCAATAGTGGTGGCACTGGAAGTTTTATCTAGGGCAGTTGGCGTCTTAAATTTAATCAAATGAGTAGAAGTACCACTAGCATTTTGATTGCTCATGGTGTCAGACATTATGGTTAAAGAACCAGCAATTGCTTTTTGAGGGGAAAGAAAAAACGTTCCCGTAGTGAAAAGCACCGTGCTAACCACCAAAACAAGTGTAGTAATTTTTTTAATATTCATACCCAAATTATACCATATTTAGATAAATAAAGGACAAAAAAGTTATCCACAATTCGAAGAAAAAGCCTTAATTTTCCTTTTATTTTAGAAAATTTTTATACTATAATCATATTATGAAACATAAAACAAAACACATCAAATACATTATCGGCTTTTTCGTGATAATCTTGATATTAATTTTAGGATATTGTTATTATAACAAACAAAAAAATAATCGTTCTGAATCATCAAAGGAAGATACTACTCCTGTACCAATTACAAATTGGATTCCCTATTCAAGTAGTTATGGTTTTTCTTTTATGTACCCTGCTAACTTAAAAATAACAGTGAAAAATGACCTTGTTGAAGTTGGTGGAATCATTGTGAAAATAGAAAAATTAAATTGCCAGAACCCAATACCTAAAAAAATAATCGAGAGTGGCACAAAATTTTATGGATTTAAAGCAGAAATTAATGAACCAGCTAAAACTGCTTACATTTGCAACAATACAAATACGGCTTGTTTAGATATTACTAAAGGTCAAAATTACGGAGGAATTTTAGAAACAAAAATTACCGAAGGTTTTTTTCACTCGTTTATTTCTTCTCTTAATTTAAATAAAGATTTTGATAAAATTGCTTGTCTCAAATAGCTCTAAAAGTTTCCAGTCACAAGATATTTTAAAGTAGTATGATATGTCCCTGCAGTAGTAGTTGGGGAAATATTTGAAAGATATCTTACAGAATATACCGTAGGAGTTCCGTCGCCACTTGGTGCACTACACACTTGACTCGCAGTAGAACTATCAGCAGCATAAGCAAAGCCAGTACCGTCATAAGGGGCAGAAACTACACCCGTTCCAGTTGCTACTATTCGTAAACCAAATTGTTCAGTATTGGGATTCGGTACTGCAGGTGTTCCACCAATTGGATTAATAACGTGTCCAGAAATTGCATCAGTAAGTGATGAACCAATTACACTGACACTATAACCACTCGGAGAATTATCGGTAACGGTAAAGTTATGTGCTTCTATTTGCGAAGTAGAGCCACCAGAACCTGAACCAGAAGTAGCATAATGAGATTGTGTGGTATTTAAGGTTCCAAAATCTGCATTATTTCCTGCCATTGAAAATGTTATGGTTGGTGTATAAAAGTTCCAACACGCATCATTATTCCCTGAATTAATAGAATGAGTTGGAGTAATAGTAATTGCTCCCACTTCACATCCACCATCTTTTACGTCAGCATAATCTACTACCGCAGTACCCGTTGGATGAAAATGCCACTTACTTGGAGTTGAATCAGAATAAAGTTTGATGAGTTTTCCAGAATGTCCTGTAACAGTAAATACATTAGTTACGTGAATTATATTTAATGCGATATTTGAAAAATCAACTTCTTTTGCAGTATTGTTTGTAATGGTCAAATTATAAAAGGTTGTCGGTCCACCTCCAACACTTGCAGTGGTTGCTCCATTCAAAGTAACTGTTCCATTGCGAGCGGTAAAGGTTCCCCTATTTGACCAATTACCACCGACATTAAGCGCATAATTTTGTCCGCTTACAGTGTCCAGGGTTCCATTAGTAATTGTAAGATTTCCTTGTAAATTTGTTGTTCCATTTAAAACGTAAGTCTCTGAAGCATTATTAATTGTTAAGTTGGTGTATGGGACAGAACTTTCTATTGTAGTATTTCCACTAGGATTATTCCCAGTGTAAGAAATTATCCCGTTACCAACTTTGAAGATTCCATTTATTACAATGGGTGTTCCAGTAGTTCCAGATAATGTTAGGTCATAATTTACATCGTTTACTACTGTCGTGCCTACCCCTATGGTCATAATATTTCCGACAGTTAAATTTGCCCCTATGGTTTTATTTCCACCATTTGAAGTTGTTAAGTTTGAATATGGAGAGATAGTGCTACTGATTGTTTGGTCTCCATTTAAATAATAATCAACAGTTGAGACAGAATTAAGTGTTGTGGTTTCAAAACTAGCATAATCTCCGGCAAAGGTTGAATGTTCTACTCGAATAGTTCCCCCATTGTTTACCGTTAAAGTATTTGTTCCGTTTCCAGTAATAACATAACTAGTTGTCGGATCAAAAGTTCCCGCCGAAACAGTTAAGTTGTTATTTATTCCAATTGCTGCTCCAGCAGATTTTACTCCCCCTCCTGTCTCTGTTAAATTATAAAATGTAATAGGATTTGCATTTATTATTGCATCGCCATTACCAGACAATATTACTGTTGGAGTTCCCCCATCAATAACAAAATTTCCGCCAAGAGTAAATAGGGTTCCACTTGTCTTAGTTAGAGTAATGTTTGAAGCTGAACTTGTGCAATCAAGTGTTCCGCCAGTGGTGACAATTATTGTTCCAGTAGATAAATTGTAATCTGTACCGGCTACTCTAGTAACAAGAGAAGATGTCGCACTGGAAGTTGAAGTGATGGTAGTGTTTCTTGTAGAAATTACAGTAATATCACCCCCCATGTTGACAGTAAGTTTATATGAAGAAGAAGCGCTAGGATTAATAGTAAAATTTCCTCTAATACTTAAAGCACCCCCTAAAGTAAAAATTCTGTCAAACGTCATTTTTGGAGTAAAATATAAATTGCCATAGAGTGGGACTGCCGAAACTGTCATTGGTCCATTTGCTAAATAATAAACAACAGATGTTGGGGCTAGAGTGATATTCCCAGTAGTAAAAAGGGTAGGAAAAGTAGAAGCAGTGGAAGGAGTAGTACCGCTATCGCAAGTAGCATTAGTTGCCGCTACTGTTCCTGAGATACAAAGTGCCGCACTTGCGTCTACTTGTAATATCCCACTTGAATTACCAATTATTGTTTTTCCTGAATCATTTAATACTCCAGATTGAACATATAAATTGTGAGAAACAGTAATTATCGCTGTAGCATTCACGACGGCTGCTCCTTGAGTATTGATAGTTAAATCATAAAAAGAAGTATTACCAGATGAGGACAACAAGCTTGGAGAACCACTAGCACTCGTAACTAACACTTTACTGTTTCCCACAGTAAAAGCACCCGATGCATTTTTAGTAAATAAAGTATTTGTTCCTACTCCCGTTAAAGTAATCACAGAAGAAGAACTCGTGCAATCTAGAGTTCCTCCGGCTCCTATATTTACCATACCAGTAGATATATTAAAATCAGTAGAACTAGGTCTAGTGACTAATTTTGAAGTAGCACTTGATACTTTAAAGATTGAAACAGTACCGCTAGAAGCTACAGTAATATCTGCTCCCATATTGACAGTAAGAGAATAGGCAGATCCTGCAGTAGGATCAATTTGGAGAGTGCCACTAACAGTTAATGCCCCAGACCCAAAAGTATAAATATGATTAGCGGTGATGCTAGGATCAAGAGTTAAATTATAAAAAGTAATGGTTCCAGAAGTTAAAGTAACATCTGTATTTGATTCCATATAAACAGTAGAAGTTCCCGAATTAAAAGTTCCAGTTCTAGTAAATAATGTTCCGGAAGTTCCGTTGAGAATAAGACTCCCTCCTGACCCTTGAGTAAAAGTACCCACGATATTAATTGTTGTTCCAGTTAAAGTATAAGTACTAGCATCAAGAGTTGCGGTGTTTGCAACAGTAATAGAATCAAGCGTTGCTGAATTTTCATCCATGGTCATAGTAACTCCAGCATTTATAGTGACAGCATCTCCGACTCCCGGTTTTCCACCTCCTCCTGTACAACCACTCCATTTCGTACCATCACTCCAGTTTCCGGTAGTAATAGCATTGCAAACTGGGGCAGTAAAAATCCATCCAGAATTTCCAGAAACATTAGTACTATTTGCTCCAGCATAAAATGTTGCACCACCAATTGCATGACTGTCTTGTAATGAAAGATAGTTGCTAGAAATTATTCCTGAAGATCTATATAAATTCCAATAGTTTCCGTTTGAATCGCTTTTAAGTGTTGTTAGATTCCCGCTTGTTCCAGAAACGGTAAAAGTTTTCACAGTAGTCGTTGTGCCATTAGCGAACATTACAGTGTGAGGCGGAGTGTCCACCTTAAAATCATTAAAGGTATTTGAACCTGAAATCGTGTAATTTCCTGTACCTGACCCGGTAATCCAAAAATTGTAATATGTTTTGCTTCCACCAAGAAAGTTTTTGGAAGACGATGATGTATCAGTTAATTTAATAGTAGAACTTCCTAGAGTAAATGTTCCTGCAGTATTATCAAAAACATTTCCAGCACTACTTAAAGTAATTATGGAAGATGAGTTGGCGCAATTTAAAGTTCCACCGTTATCAATAATTAAAACTCCGGTAGTTAAATTGTAATCAGTGGAAACAGGATGAGTGACAAGCTGAGAACTATTTAATCCCCCTTTGTTAATTTCAGTTACACCTGTCACCGTAATATTTGCTCCCATATTTACAGTTAAAAGGTATGGTGATAAAGCGGAGGAAGTAATATTAAAACTACCAAGAACACTTATTATCCCTGACCCAAAAGTATATGTTCTAGTTGCA
>TBL_comb47_HYPODRAFT_10003205_pt1 | contig 19571 bp, 20 predicted proteins | sample TroBogypolimnion_40_FD_10682 | JGI IMG/M metagenome (IMG submission 10682) | reverse complement strand
CTTGATTTTGATCTTCCTTACTTTCAGGGGCAGGAACTCGCATTCCGTCTACTAGTTGTTGCGTATGCCGGGCACACAAAATAAATTCATTAAATTTATAAAAAACTTGAAACTCGAGTATTAGAATCCTGAATCTTCGTTCTGATCAAATCGGAGATGCTGAGGCGTTTTTGATTTCTAGTATAAAAGGAATCACAGTATTGATTCTCCCTTCCAATAAAATCGGAGCTTTGGGGGCAGAGAGCATTTCTCAAATGCAAGGAATTGCTAGTTTAGATCTTAGTGAGAATTCCATAGGAGATATGGGTGCAGCGAGTATTTCTCGCATGGAAGGAATCACTAACTTAGATCTCAGTAAGAATTCTATAGGAGATGTGGGTGCAGCGAGTATTTCTCGCATGGAAGGAATCACTAACTTAGATCTCAGTCAAAATTCCATAGGAGATGTGGGTGCAGCGAGTATTTCTAAAATGCAGGGAATTACCATTTTAGATTTCAGTAATAATTTCATCAGAGCTGCTGGAGCAGCTAGCATCAGTCAAATGCAGGGAATAATCAACTTGGATCTCAGCGGGAATCAAATTGGAGATGAGGGATCAGTTAGCATTTCTCAAATGCAGGGAATGATCACCTTGTATCTCAGAGAGAATCAAATTGGAGATGATGGAGCTCAGTTCATTTCGAGCATGGTAAATCTTACCACCTTGGATCTGAGTCGAAATAAAATCAGTGATACTGGTGCAGCTCATGTTTCGAGTATAAAAGAAATTAGAAACTTAAATCTTGGTGGCAATCGCATCAAAAATAATGGCGCTGCTTGTCTTTTTAAAATGCAGGAAATTACAAATTTAAATCTTAACGACAATGGGATTCAAGTCTTGGATCTTGGCTCTCATGAAATTGGAGATGCAGAAGCTGTTCTTATTTCGAGTATGCGAGAAATCACAACATTGATTCTCCAATCCAATAAAATAAGAGATGAGGGGGTTTGGCACCTTTCGCGTATGTTAGGTCTTACCACCTTGAATCTCAGCTCTAATCAAATAGGAGATGAGGGGGCTCGGTACCTTTCGCGTATGGTAGGTCTTAACTCTTTAAATCTCAGTTGTAATCAAATAGGAGATGAGGGGGCTCGGCATCTTTCGCGTATGCTAGATCTTACCACTTTGAATCTCAGCTCTAATCAAATAGGAGATGAGGGAGTTCGATACCTTTCGCGTATGTTAGGTCTTAACAACTTGGATCTTAGCTACAATCGAAATACGAGTAAGAAGACTTGTGCTAGGTCATGCCAGTGTCGTTGTACGATTTTCTAAAAAACTTCTGATAAGAAGTATTTTAACTGTATACCGGTTGCATGAGTCAAGTTACTTAACAAAAAAACAGAAGTCTTTCATCTAGTAAACTATAGTGCTTTTTCTTCTCGTGAGGAATTAACCTGACGCTATAAAAACCACGTGGACTAAAAACCCTATAAAACTCGAGTTTCAAGTTTTTTCCTGAAATTTATTGAAAATATTGAAATTATTGATTTTTTTAAAACTCAGCATTTTATTTAATCCTTTTAAAATCAAATAGTTACAAAAAAACTTGAAACTCGAGTTGAAAAATCACTTTGATCTAGATTCTTTTTTTTTAAAAAAGTTCAAAAAATTTATCCAAATTTCATAAGATGGTCCTATCTTTTTCAAGTCAATCAAGGAAAATCAAAGAAATTTTCAGTTTTTATTTTTATGAGTACTAAAAAATATCGAAATGGCATCATTTTTAAACGCGAAGTTGTTCAAGTTATTTCGTAATAGGATCTAAGTTGAGGACTGCGCTCATACGAGAAAGAGAATAGTCACCGGCATCCTGGATGTGATTAGAGCTGAGATTCAAGGTAATTACTCTTGGCATACGAGAAATACGATTTGCTCCATTGTTTATGTCTTGATTTTGAGTAAAATTTAACTTTGTTATTTGAGGCATTTGAGTAATATGTGCTGCAACAGCGTCCCCCATTTGATTCGAGCTGAGATCTCAATCTTCCACCAATGCATGGTAGTTATATCACTAAAACCTTGATCTTTGATTTGATTGTACGAAAGATTGAGTCTTTTGAGTGCTTGTAAGTGAGTCATCAGAGATACGTCAGAATCATCTATGAGCTGATTTTCAAGAGTTAGGCTTTTCAAGTCGTGGTAGGCAGGATCCGTTAAAAAAGGAAGAATACATAGCACATTGACCTCAAGGTCTCTTACTGAGTTCAGTGATAATTCCTCAAGATCTAGAGGTACTCTCTTGAAGAGCTCAGGATCTATTTTTGAATCTGAAATTTCTAATTTTATAACACGAACTTGAGCGTCTTTTTTGAAAATCTCTGAAAGCTTCGGCATCAGTTGTGATCGTTTCAAGCTAGAACTCTGGTTTGACGGGAAACTTGAGATCAAGTTCCTCAAATAATGCACAGCAATAGCTGAAGAGTTATACTAAATAAAAGCCATCGTTTCAAAAAAGATCGTTTTTTCATTATCATAAATATTCTTTAAAAGAATATTTTTTAATCTTTAGAGATGAGATTATCAGTGAAAATGATCGCAGTTCTTCTTGGATGCTGTTGGATCTGCCACAGGATATGATCCTGGGATGATATAAACTTCGATACGATCGAAAGTGTATTAGATCTATTTTTCGGGGTTTCCGGTCAAAAAATTTAGTTTTGGGATAAGATAGATTGATCCAAGGGTTGTTTTGGTCGTCGCATGGTCAAGCGAATGATTAAAGAGCCGTGCTTTTGGGCCATTTTATTGGAAATATACTGAACACCCACCTGTCCGAGATCCAAAGAGGTAAGATCTAGGATCCTTGAAATGTGCCGAGCACCCGCGTCTCCGATGCAATTTTGGCTGAGATCTAAGGTGATAAGACTCCACATCCTCGAAATGTACCGAGTCCCGGCGTCTCCGATGCGATTTCGGCTGAGATCCAAGGTGGTAAGACTTCGCATCTTCGAAAGGTATCGAGCACCCACATCTCCGATTTGATTGAAGCTGAGATCCAAGGTGATAAGATTCTCCAAATTCGAAAGGTGTTCAGCACCCATATCTCCTATTTGATTGGAGCTGAGATTTAAGGAGGTAAGACCCTGCATATTCGAAAGGTGCTCAGCTCCCCGCTCTCCGATTTGATTGCTTCTGAGATTCAAAGAGGTAAGGCTCTTCATGTTCGAAATGTGGAGTGCTTCCACAGCTCCAGTTCTATTATAGCTCAGATTTAATGAGGTGAGACCCTGTATACTCGAAATGAATATAGCCACTTCGGTTTTATTGGAGCTAAGATCCAAGCAGGTAAGACCACGCATGTTCGAAAGGTGTTCAGCACCCGGATTTCCAATTTGATTGAAATTGAGATTCAAGGAGCTAAGATTCTGCAAAGTTGAAATGAGCATAGCCCCCTCATCTCCGATTTGATTAGAGCTGAGATCTAAGGAGGTAAGGCCATGCATGTTCGAAAGGTACTCGGTCCCCACATCTCCGATTTGATTAGAGCTCAGATTCAAGAAGGTAAGCATACATGTTCGAAAGGTACTCAGCCCCCTTATATCCGAGCGAATTTTCGCTGAGATTCAAGTGGTTAAGAAGTTGCAAATTCAAAAGCTGCTGAGTTCCCGCATCTCCGAGAGAATTTTCGCTGAGATTCAAGCAGAGGAGACCCTGTAAATTTGAAAGGTACTCAGCCCCCATATCTCCTATTTGATTAAAACTGAGATCCAAGGTCGTAAGACCCCGCAGATTCGAAAGGTACCCAGCTCCCGCATGTTTTATGTGATTGGAGCTGAGATTCAAGGAGGTAAGACCCTTCATGCTTGAAAGGTGCTGAGCCCCCGTATTTCCGATTTGATTGGATCTAAGATGTAAGTTCGTAATTTCCTGAATTTGAGCAAGGATAGCAGCATCATCGTCTCCGATTCCGTTGGAATCGGGATTCTCACTTGTCAGTTCTGGTATATGAGAAACCAGATTTACTCCATTTCTGATTTCATTGGACTGTAGATTCAAGTTTTTGATTCCCTTCATTCTAGAAATATGAAAAGTTCCAGTATCTCGGATTTGATTGGAGCTGAGATTCAAGGTTTCAATCCCGTTCATTTTAGAAATGCTTTTGGCTCCATCACATCTGATACTATTATCAGCAAGATCTAAGTTTTTGATTCCCTTCATTTGAGAAATGCGTTTTGATCCATGATCTCCGATGTCATTGGAGGAGAGATTCAAGTTTTCGATTCCTTGCATTTGAGCAATGTGCTTTGCGCCAATAGCTCCTATTTGATTGAGGCCATATCTAAGCTTCTGATTCCCCTCATTTCAGAAATGTAACGTGCCCCATCTTCTCCGATGCGATTGGATTGAAGATTCAAGTTTTTGATTCCTTGCATTTGAGAAATGTAAGCTGCTCCAGTAGCTCTTATTTCATTGAAGCGGAGATTCAAGTTTGTTATCCCTAGTATTCTAGAAATGTAAAGAGCTCCTTCATGTGTGATTGCATTGTCGGCAAGATTCAGGTCTGTTATCCCTGCTATTTCAGAAATGTGACGAGCGCCTTTATCTGTGATTTGGTTGGATCTGAGATTCAAGTTGGTAATCTTCGGCATTTGAGTCATTTCAGCGCAACCATCGTCTCCGATGTCATTGAAGCTGAGATCTAAGGTTGTAATTCTATGCATATGAGCTATGTAAGCCGCACCCGTCTCTCCGATTTGATTTTGAGCAAGATTTAAGTATTTTATATGAGGCATTTGAGCAATGTGCTTCGCGCCAGTTTCTCCGATGCCATTCGTACTCAGATTCAAGGTAGTGATGTTTGCATTTGAGAAACACGAGTTGCTCCAGCATCTCCGATTTGATTTTGAGCAAGATTTAAGTATTTTATATGAGGCATTTGAGCAATGTGCTTCGCGCCAGTTTCTCCGATGCCATTCGCACTCAGATTCAAGGTAGTGATGTTTTGCATTTGAGAAACACGAGTTGCTCCAGCATCTCCGATTTGATTGTTTGCAAAATTTAAGTTTGTTATTTGAAGCATTTGGGCAATAGTTGCTGTACCAGCGTCCCCGATTTGATTCGAGCTGAGATCTAATGCTCTGATTGCTTACATCTGAGCAATGTGCGCTGTGCCCGTGTCCCCGATTTGATTGCCGACAAGTTCCAGGATTTCAATTTTTTTCATTTTCGAAAGGTAGAAAGCATCTACATTTCCAATACGGTTGTGATTGAGAATGCATCGCCTCATGCTTGGGAGGCGAGCAATTTTTACAGCTTCATACGAACCAATCTGATTGTAGCTGAGGTCTAAATCTTCTAGCCCCTGCATGGTAGTGATTTCACTAAAACCTTGAGAGGTGATTTGATGGTAGGATAGTTTGATTTTTTTGAGCGCTGGTAAGTGAGTGATCACAGATACTTCAGAATCATCTAGGAGCTGATTTTCAAGAGTTAAGCTTTTCAAGTGGCGGTAGACAGGATCTGTAAACAGATAGCATATTGCCCTCAAGATCTCTTACTGAGTTCAGTTGCTCAAGACCCGGAGACACTCTCCTTAAGAGCTCAGGATTCATTTTTGAATGGGAAATTTCTAATTTTATGACACGGCCACGAGGGTCTCTTTGGAAAATCTCCGAAAGCTAGGTACCAGTCGTGATCGTTTCAAACCAGGGTTGAGTCCTGGTTTGACGAGAACCATGAGGATTAAGTTCCCCAGATGCATAGCAATAGCTGAAGAGGTATAGTAAACAAAAGCCATCGTTCCAAAAAACGATCGTTTTTTTCATCATTAGAAATATACTTCAAAGAGATTTTTTTATGGTTAGAGATATGTTGAAGTCTGCCCCCAGGTTCTCTTTATCATGCTACTAGCAAGGGGGGCTATATGAGTTTCTGATTTTTTGAATTCACCTTGGATCGATAAATTTGATTCTTTGATGAAAATACGAACTTTTAAAGAAGGGAAGGGGTACCCAACCGATGATGGATCCAAGTGCCTTGAGAAAAAGGATGCCTTCTGAAAAATTGGTTTCAGGAGGATTTCTTGATACGTTCTTTGCCATGGTTTCATGGTCTTAGGTTCGAGGTTAGGGATACAGAAATTAATCTTAAAAGTTGATTTATGGTTTTTTGTTGGCTTTTCCGGTTGCATGGGATTTTTTTAAAAAAATCGTGTAGTATCTTTTTGTGAGGAAAAACTATGCCGTCGTTTGATGTCTCATCAGAAGTCCATTGGCAGGAGCTAGATAATGCGATTCACCAAACCATCAAAGAGCTTACTCAACGTTTTGATTTTAAAGGGGTGCGTTCTGAGATCAAACTTGAGTTGAAAGAAAAAAAAGTCATCCTTTGGTGCAGTGAAGAAGGTAAGTTGGATGCATTGAATGACCTTTTTCAAGGTAAATTAGTGAAAAGGGGTATCTCACTTCTAGTGTTGGATTATCAAAAAATAGAGTCAGCATTTGGAGGAAGTGTCAGGCAGGAGATTTTGGTTCAGGCGGGCATTGCTCAGGAGAAAGCAAAGAAGCTTACGGGTTTGTTAAAGCAGTCCAAACTCAAAGTGCAAGGACAGATTCAAGGAGAACAATTGAGAGTTACAGGAAAGAATCGCGATGATTTACAGGCTGCCATTGAGTTTTTGAAGAAGCATCAAGTAGAGGTGGGGCTTCCTCTTCAATTTGGGAATTTTAGGGATTAAATGTCTATTGGGGTATATTTTGTCAGTTTAGGATGTCCTAAGAATTTAGTGGATTCTGAGGTGATGCTCGGATGTTTGAGTGAGGGTCCCTACCATAGGGTCTCTGAGCCTGAGCAGGCGGAGGTCATTATCGTCAATACTTGTGCTTTCATTGAGGCTTCTCAAAAAGAATCCATTGATCTCATTTTTGAGATGGCGCATTGGAAGGAAGAGGGGCGTTGTCGATTGCTTGTGGCTTCTGGGTGCTTACCTCAGAGGTATCCTTCTGAATTAGAGAAACTATTGCCCGAGGTGGATCTTTTTGTAGGTACGGGGCAGTACCATCGTATCCGGGAGCTTTTAGAGAAGGAGCCCTTAGCTTCTCGCAGTTATATTGATCAACCGGCTTTTATTCATACAGAAAAAAATGAGAGGGTGCATACCGGCGCTTTGTACCGTGCTTATCTTAAGATTTCTGAAGGATGCAATCGTCGTTGTTCTTTTTGTATTATTCCGAAATTAAGAGGCAATGTACGTTCTAGGACGGTGAGCTCCTTGGTCGCAGAAGCAGAAGGGATGGCAAAGCGAGGGGTTCGGGAGCTGAATTTGGTCGCTCAGGATCTCAGTGAGTACGGGATGGAGTGGAAGTACCGTGAGCGGCTTGAGACTTTGTTGCCTGCGCTTTGTCGCGTTCAAGGCATTGAGTGGATACGGTTGCATTACTTGTATCCGGATGCGTTTTCAGAAGAACTTTTGGAGATTGTGGCTCGTGAGCCTAAGATTGTGAAATACTTAGATATGCCCATCCAGCATACCTGTGATCGTGTTTTAAAGATGATGAACCGACGCTTGACCCGTTCCCGTCTTTTTGAGTTAGTAGAGAACATTCGTAAGAAGATTCCTTCTATGGTATTTAGGACGTCTATTATTGTAGGTTTTCCAGGAGAGACCCAAGAGGAGTTTGAAATGCTTTGTCAGGATTTGATGGAGCTTCGTTTGGATTATGTGGGTGTTTTTTCGTATTCTCAAGAGGACGGAACTGCTGCCGCTGAGTTGGGTCAACAGATCCATCCTCAGACCAAAAGAAAAAGGCTTCGTATTTTAACCGAACTTTTAGAACAAAATGCGTTGGAGCAGCAGAAAAAGTATTTAAAAAAACGTGCACCTGCACTCATTGAAGGCGTTTGTGCTGAGACCGATGCATTGTTAGAGGCAAGGCTTGCGTCTCAAGCAGAGAAGATTGATGGCAGGGTTTTAATCAATGATTTAGACCTCTTGGATCCTTCTGAGCAAAAGTTACTCAGAGCAGGTGATTTTGTAGAAGTAGAAATTACGGAAGTGCTTCCCTATGATTTGGTGGCACGAGTCACGCGTGTTTTGCAGCCTTATCGATTTGCCGCAGAGTATGATCTCAGTGTTACGTAGATTTGATGGTTACTTTTCTCCAGAAAGTGTTCCCAACTCCTTAACTCTTTGCCCAGAGCGAAAAAACTGGGATGTCTTTCTTAGGCCCTCTTTTTACTCTAAGGTCAAAAGTCAAACTCTTGCGAGGATGTTTTTTCCATGATAAGGGAACCCAGTTTAATTTTTTTCTTCAAAGCTATGCGGACCTTTGGGTTTGACCCAGGAAATGCCCATAGCGGCTAAGGCGATGCAACCGCAAATGCAAAGCACGGTGTGAAAAGAAGTGAGAAAGCCTCCTTCTTGATGTAAATTCCAAGTAAAAAGAGAGCTACTCAATCCTGTGCCTGTCACCGAACCCAAATTTCTGATAGTCGCAAGCATTGCAGAGGCAGTATTGATTTTAGTCTCAGCAACGACTCCCATGATCGAGCTGTTATTGGGAGATTGAAAGATTCCTGTGGCAAGTCCAATGCCGGCAAGTGAAGTGAAAATTTCCCAGGAAGCGGTTTGATTCGTGAATCCTGTGCCAAAAACTCCACCCATTTTCAAAAGGGTTAAACTCCCAATGGCAGCGCCTAAAAGACTTAAGCCTCGACTTCCCATGCGATCAGAAATTCTTCCACTGATCGGAGCTGCGACAAAAATGGTAAGTGGGATGGACGTCATTAAAAGTCCAGCTTTCTGAGGAGATAATTGCTGAATATCCTCTAAAAAAAAGGGAACCAGAAGATGAACTGAAGAAAAAGACATAAAAAATAGAAAACTTGCTGCGTTTGCGGTCCAAAATGTTCTATTTTTAAAAAGAAGCGTATCAAAGAGGGGCTGTTTGCACTGTCTTTCCACGTGCAAAAACAAATTTCCTATTAGAATTACACAGAAAGTCAGCAGGAATTGAGTGCCATGCAAGAGCTGGCTTGCTTGCTTGAGTATTTGTATGTCGGGGGCATTAAAAAGCAGCATGAATAGCAAGAGAAAGACCATTTGAAGCAAGGCTCCCGCCCAATCAAAGGAGTCAGGGATGGTAGAAGGTTTATCCCGTGGTAAGTAGCGTTGGACAAAGCTGATTCCCAAAGCTCCAATCGGGATATTGATCCAAAAAATACTCCTCCAACCAATGTTAGAAATGAGCAAGCCTCCTAAACTAGGACCTGATACCAATCCTATGCTGACCGCCATGGTCAGAATACCTAAAGCGGTACCTCGTTGTTTCCTCGAAAAGGTACTTGTGATGATGGCAGGCGCATTCGCGAAGAGCATCGCTGCTCCGATCGCTTGGATCACTCGAAAAAGTATCAGAGTATTTAAATCAGGTGCTAAGCTACAAAGTGCAGATCCCAGGACAAAAAGCATGAGTCCTGTTTGAAAAACGCGCTTTCGGCCGATGTGATCGGATAGCTTTCCAAAAGGAAGTAAGAGGGCTGTCACGGTAAAAAGGTAAACGATGACGATCCATTTCACTTGGTGGAGGTCTGCTGTGAGCGCTTTACTCAATGTAGGCAAAACAATATTGACGATACTTGAATCTAAGGTTGCCATGAAGGTGCCAAAAGCAACCGAAGTGAGGATATACCATTGATGGCGAGATTTCATTGGAACTGAGTGTAACAATTTGAGTGCTCAGGATCAATTATGCTATGAAGAAGTTATGCGAAACCTGACAAAAGTACTGAGCTCTTGTTCTGATCGGTTGAGAATACAGATTTTAAAAATGATCACTCAAGCGGGCTCAGGGCATCCTGGTGGCAGTCTCTCTGCTATTGATTTGATCACTGCTTTGTTTTTTGACGCGATGGAGGGTTGGGATGCTCTTTCTTGGGAAGGCTTAAGTGAGGATCGGGATCGGTTCGTTCTTTCTAAGGGGCATGCGGTACCGGCACTTTACGCGGTTTTTTTAGAAAAAGGCTGGATGACTCAAGAGGAAGCTTTTCAGTTGAGGCAGTTAGGCTCTCGTCTTCAAGGGCATCCTGATCGCGTTCGCTTACCCTGGGTGGAAGCTTCCACGGGATCTTTAGGGCAGGGTCTTTCTGTAGCATTAGGACTTGCTTTGGGTCTTGCTCATAAAAAGCCTCGACCGCAGGTGTATTGTCTTGTGGGGGATGGAGAGATCCAAGAGGGTCAGATTTGGGAGGCGGCCTTAGCGGCTCCTAAGTTTGCGCTTTCTCATTTATGTGTGATCGTGGATGCCAATGGCGGACAAATTGATGGGCCGGTGGAGCAGGTCATGCCCCTTGAGCCCTTAGTGAAGAAGTGGGAAAGCTTTCGATGGAATGTTTTTGAGGTGGATGGGCATTGCATGGATGAGATCAGGCAGACTCTTGCTCAGGTCAAGCGTTTCAGGGATCAGGGATCTGCTCCGAGTGTCATTATTGCTCGAACAGTGAAGGGCAAGGGTGTTTCATTTATGGAAGATCAGATCCTGTGGCATGGAATGGCTCCCAGTGAAGCACAGTGCTTACAGGCTATCGAAGAAATTCAGCGACGATGGGAAGAAAAATGAGTTTATCGACAAGACGTGCTTTTGGTGAAGCTTTAGTACTTTTAGGGGAGAAACACCCTGAGATTGTGGTCCTTGATGCTGATCTTTCTAAATCTACGCAATCAGAGCTTTTTGCTAAAAAATTTCCTGAGCGTTTTTTTGAGATGGGTATTTCAGAAGCTAATATGATTGGAGCGGCTGCAGGTCTTGCTTTTGCAGGAAAGCTACCTTTTGCCTGTAGTTTTGGATGTTTTTTAACAGGGAGGTATGACACAATCCGATTGAGTGTTGCTTACGCTCAGGCCAATGTGAGGCTTGTAGGAACCCATGCGGGATTGGGTGTAGGGGAAGATGGCTATAGTCAGATGGGTCTGGAGGATATCAGCTTAATGAGGGCACTTCCTACCATGGGGGTCTTTCAACCGATGGATGCTGAAGAAACTCGGCTCATCCTTGAGTATTTGGTGAGTGCCTGGCGTGGGCCTGCTTATTTGAGGTTAACACGTCAGAATTTGCCCGATTTTCCTTTAGGGGGGGCTGTTTTTCAGCCAGGTAAACTGCGATGTATTCTTGAAAAGCTAAAATCTCAGCGTGTGCTTGTTTTGGCAACCGGAAGTACGGTGGAGCAGGCTTGTTTAGCTTCTGAGATCCTGGAGACTTCTCCTATTGGTCTATCTGTTTGGAATGTCCATTGTTTGAAGCCTTTTGATGAAGCAACCCTTCTTGAGCTTATGCAAGGTTATTCTTTAGTCGTGACGGTGGAGGATCATACCGTGGTGGGAGGCTTGGGAAGTGCGGTAGCGCAAGTCATGGCTCAGGTATCTCGGCATCCACGGTTGATCTGTTTGGGCGTTCAAGATATTTTTGGGGAAAGTGGGAAAGCTTCTTTGTTGTACGAGCGTTTTGGAATTTCAGGTGCTGCCATTGCCTCTCGCATACTTCATGAGTTTACTTGATAGAAAGGAAAATCGGTGTTTGAGCAGACTTGGATCGTAGGATCTTTTCGCTGTAACTGTAGATTATGGGCTTGTCGACGAACAGGGGAAGCAATTTTAGTAGATCCAGGGGATGAAGCCCCTCGATTGATTGAGGCTTTGAAAGAGATCTCGTGGGATATTCCCTTGAAAGTGAAGTACCTGCTCCATACCCACGCTCATTTAGACCATATTGGTGGTACTCGTCATGTGAAGGAAGCTTTTTCAGAGAGTCAGATTGCACTTCATCGTGCGGATGAGCCTTTGTACTTGGGATTGCCATTGCAAGGGACTTATTTTGGATTGGTTTACGATGAGCCACTTCCTATTGATCAGTTTTTAGAAGATGGTCAAATTTTAGAGGTGGGAGATTTAAGATTTTCGATTTTACACACGCCCGGACATAGCCCAGGAAGTATTTGTATTCAATCGCATACTTCAGATGCACCCGTTCTTTTAACGGGGGATACCCTTTTTCGTGAGGAAATTGGGAGGACTGATCTTTGGGGTGGAGATGAGCCTCTCATGCTTGAAAATATCCATCAGAAGATTTTAACGCTTCCTCAAGATACCCGTATCTGTCCGGGGCATGGTCCTGACACTTCTGTAGGCTGGGAGAGGTCTTTTAATCCTTATTTGTGAGACTTAAAGCTTTTGTCATGATTTCAGGCAAGCGTGTGATTTTGAGACTAGGAAGTTTGACAGTGACTAGCACTAATCTTGCTTCAAAAAAAATAGTTCCCCCCTGAGGGATAAACTCTAAGGCATGGAATCCTGGGTTCCAAGGATGCTCAGAAGTAGGTACAAAAAATTGCTGAATTTTTAACCGAGCGCCTGAGTATTCTAGAAGTTGGGTGATCACAGAGATCTTTTGTTCGTAAACGAGGGGTCTGAAGTACCTAGCATGGCATTCACTCAGTGCGATGGTCAGTTGCGATGTCCACAGTTGCCGTAAAGAGCAATTTGCATCCATTAAAGCTGAAGTACGTGCTCGTTCACAAAGAATGAGGTAGTTGGGGTGATGAACAACTCCTCCTGGATCGAGCAGATCAAAATCAATCATCGTTTGATAGACATGGAATACTTGGTTTTTCATGGTTTGCTTGGGCGCATTCTAAGAAATGTACGTCTGATCCTCAACTGAAAAATTGAGCTTTTTTGATCTGATCAGGGCATTCGTCCGATGGAATAGGTAGAAGATCCTCGTCGGCTGTATCCACGGGTCTGATCAACGTATTTCTCCAAGCCTCATCAGGTTCAGTGAATTCATGTTCTTGGCTATGCAGAAATCCCAGTCGAACTATTTTGCGGAGAATGCGTTTTAATTGTCGGATGATCGAAGCAGTTTGAGCCGCAGTGAAGTTGCAACTCATCCTCCCGTCAGGAGCTAAAACCCAAAATTGATCGACTTCATTTGCGACGCATTCTATTTGTTGGGCAAGCAATCGAGTGCTTGAGGTATCAGAGCCACATAGCTCAGCGACCTCCTGGTCGCACTCCACTTGAAATCGAAGGAGATTGACAGCATTTTTAATTATTTGTATTGTCTCGCTAAACGAAGTAGCTTTTTTTATCGAAAAAAGCGTTCTTCTGATCTCATCGTAATCCGCGCTGATATACGGTTCTGAGTAGGATTCTCCTAAGGGAGGATAAGTTTGAATATCTTCGGGTGGGTGAGCTAATGAATTAGCATGCATAGCTAAACCGAAAGCAAGGAATACTATTTTTTTCATTTTCATACATCAAAGTCCAAAATTCTGCGCATGTAGTCAATCATCTCTACTCTTTTTGGATAGATCACTTGGCAGGTAGAAAAAATTATTGAATTTTTAACCGAAGTGCTTGAGCACGCTAGAAGTTGGGTCATCGCGCAGAACTTTTGGTCGTAAAGTTGAGATACCCAACGCAAGGAGCAATTTGCATCAGTTAAAGCACAAGCTCGTTCACAAAGCATCAGGTATTTTGGGTGATAAACGATTTCTGCTGGATCAAGCAGATCAAAATTAATCATGGGTTGATCGACGTGGAATACTTGGTTTTTCATGGTTTGTTTGAGTTCATTCTAAGAAAGGTAAATGCTCAAGGAAAAAATCGAGCTTTTTTGGTTTTTTCAGGGGATTCGTCCCCTGGAATGGGTAGAGGATCTGCCGCATCTATAGGTCTGATCCAGGTATTCTTTGAAGCTTCATGAGGTAAATTCAATTTTTTAAATTTATATTCTTGGCTATGTAGAAATCCCCATCGAATCATTTTATTGAGAATGTGTTGTAATTGCCCGACGATCGAAGCAGTTTGAGGTGGAATGAAGTTACTATTCTCACCTAGATCGGCAACTAAAAATTGAAATTGATCGATTTCACTTCCGATGAGCTCTAGGAGTTGGGTAAGCACATGCGTGTTAGACGTACCGCAGTCGTACATATCAGCGACTTCCTGGTCACATTGCACTCGAAATCGAAGCAGATTGACAGCATTTTTAAGTATTTGGACTGTTTCGGTGAACGAAGTAGTATTTTTTATAGAGGAAAGCGTTTTGCTGATCTCATGGTAATCGGTATTGCTATTAGGTTCTAAGTTGGGTCCTTCATCGTAACTACCCTCTAATAGCTGATGAGTGTGAGTATCTGCGGGTGGGCGAGCCAATAAATGACTGGCACCGATGGCTAAACCGAAAATGAGGAAGACTGTTTTTCTCATATTTTTCATACACTAAAGTCCGAGATACCATAGAACGTAGAATCTTATCTAGAGATTCTTTTCTCTTGTTGTAGTCAACCATCTTTTGCTCTTTTTGGACAGACCTTAGTTTGTTTTATCTATTTATTTTGAATGAAGAAGTAGTTTCAGCTACTTTGGGTTTCGTGGAGATCAGCGTTCGTTGTAACTTTTTTTAGTTTCTTAGGTGATTTCAATGAGCTTCTTTTTCATGAATGGAAAAACGCATGAACTTGAGCCTGAGTGAAGTCGCTGCCATGCGTTAAAATCAATTTGTATTGTTAAGTACGAAAGGAATCGCTTCGGTGGGATTGAAAAAGTAATTTTGGTGGATCGATTGATGTGTCTCGAGTTTTTTGTGATGCGCATTCAAATAAATTCTGTTTCGAGTTTGCTACATTGACGAGTTCAATCACCAAGTTGTGTCAAAGTAAGAAGACCCCAAAAAGATCTCGCAATGGATTATGAGGAAGCCTGGAAAAGTGGATATCCGTCAAATGAAAGCCCCCTTCTGCGGGTTTACCCACTCTTGACTGGTTTTTAAAACAACTTTTCGGAACGATTTTCCAGAGTACTTCAGTGTTATGACAAACAGGTATAAAAATTCAGTTGAGCTTCTTTCCCAGCAAAAACTCAAGCACGTAAAAATCTCGGTTCGTGACTCTTCGGCCCTTGCATGAAGCGCTTCATGGATTGGATGTTGATTCACTTCCGGTGTGCCTCACACGTTGATGAGGCTTGTTGGGACATTTTCAGTTCGATGCGAGCAGGGATTAGAGCACTTTGAGCATTTTCGACCCTCGAACTAGGCCAGACCATTTCGAATGGTCTTTTTTGATCTTGTGGTTCTCAAATTTCGAGTATAGTTGCTGAGTTTTGCTTAGGCTCGATTTCTCGGTAAGTGGTTTCTGTCCTCAGCAGTGTTTCCACTTGCTTTTTTTGCTTGTTCTTTCAAAACGTTGCCACAGGTAGTCGCCGGGATCAGGGAGAAGTCGATGTGGAGGATCCGTCAAGGTGAGCGTATCCAGGTGCAATTCAGGGGCAGATGAGCTTCTAGTTGTGTTGAAGTTTCTGTCATAGAGTGAAGGTGGTTAATTCTTTCTATCTGAAAATGAAGTAAATTTAATAAATTAAAAAAGAGCAATAGAATTAGAACAAAATCGTAGTCTTGATTGAAAAGAAAAGAGCCGCAAGCCAGAGTTTCAATTCTGGGGGGAAGTTCTCACCGATAGCATCCGTGATGCACAAAAGATCTTTTTACCAAGATACAATGCTGAATGCGTGAGAAGAGAGCATTAAAATAAAGAGCAAATTTCTATATTTTACCAGCTTTAGAATGTCCAATGATTTGATTAGACTGAATATTCAAGTTGGCAATTCCTTTCATTCGAAAAATGTGTTCAGATCCAGCTGATCTAATTTGATTGAAACTGAGATTCAATTTGGTGAGTCCCTTCATTTGAGAAATATGAGCTGCTCCATATTCGTCTATTTGATTAGAGCTGAGGTTTAAGTGGGTAATTCCTTGCATGTGAGCAATGTGAGAAGCTCCAGTAGATCCTATTTGATTGGAGCTGAGATTCAAGTCTCTTATGCCCTGCATGTGAGCAATGTGAGAAGCCCCAGGTGCTCCTATTTGGTTGAAGCTGAGGTTCAAGTGAGTAATTCCCTGCATTTGAGCAATGTGAAAAGCTCCGCTAGATCCTATTTTATTGGAGCTGAGATTCAAGTTTCTCAGGCTCTGCATGTGAGCAATGTGAGAAGCTCCAACTGCTCCTATGTGGTTTAAGGTGAGATTCAAGTGGGTGATTCCTTGTATGTGAGCAATGTGAGAAGCTCCAACTGATCCTATTTGATTGGAGCTGAGATTCAAGTGAGTGATTCCCTTCATTTGAGCAATGTGAAAAGCTCCAGTATCTCCTAGATGATTGGAGCTGAGATTCAAGTTGGTAATTCCGTGCATTTGAGCAATATGAGAAGCGCCAGCATCTTTTATTTGATTAGAGCTGAGATTCAAGGTGGTAATTCCCTGCATGTGAGCAATGGCACTAGCCCCAGTATCTCCTATGTTATTGGAGCTGAGATTCAAGTCGGTAATTTCGTGCATTTGAGTAATGAAAGAAGCCCCAGCGACTCCTATCTGATTAGAGCTGAGATTTAAGCTCATTATTCCCTGCATGTGAGCAATGGCACTAGCTCCAGCGATTTCGATGTTATTGTCAGCAAGATTCAAGTGGGTGATTCCTTGCATTTGAGCAATACGAGAAGCACCGGTATATTTTATTTGATTAGAGCTCAGATTCAAGTGGGTGATTCCGTGCATGTGAGCAATGTGAGAAGTGCCAGTATCTCCTATATGATTAGAGCTCAGATTCAAGTGGGTGATGCCACTCATTTGGGCAATATCAAAAGCGCCAGCTTCTTCTATTTGATTGGAGCTGAGATTTAAGCTGGTCATAGACTGTATTTGAGCAATGACACTAGCCCCAGCGGATCCGATGTGATTGTCAGCAAGATCCAAGTGGGTGATTCCGTGCATGTGAGCAATGTGAGAAGTGCCAGTATCTCCTATGTGATTAGAGCTCAGATTCAAGTGGGTGATTTCCTGCATTTGAGCAATGTGAGAAGCACCGGTATCTCCTATTTGATTAGAACTGAGGTCAAGAGTCTTAATCCCTCTCATTTGAGAAAGGCTGAGAGCGCCTGTTTCGCCTATGTGATTAGAGCTGAGATTCAAGTCTGTAATTCCTCCCATGACAAAAAATTCGGAAAACTCATGATCATTGATTTGATTTTCAGAAGAATTGAATCTTGAAAAAAATCGCATTTGAGCAATGTGCGCAATCCCTTCATCTCCGATTTGATTGTCGGAAAGGTCTAATTTTTTAAGTCCCTGCATTTGAGAAATATGAGCCGCTCCAGCTTCTCCTATTTGATTAGAACCAAGATCTAAACTTGTAATCTCTTTCATTTGAGCTATATGAAATAATTCTAAATTGCCTATCTGATTGCATCTAAGACTTAATTGCCTGATCTTTGGTCTTTGAATAAGTACTGCAGATCCCAATGAGCTAATTTGATTTTCGCTGAGATCTAATGATTCAAGTCCCTGCATTTGAATAATGTTCATAAACCCTTCACCTGTGATTTGATTGTCTTGTAGGTTAAGAATTTTGAGTCCTCGCATTTGAGTAATCACAGACACTTCGGGATCACCTATGTGCTGATTTTTAAGACTTAGGATTTTTAAATTATTAAAATATTTGGTATTCGCTAAAAAATGACGAATCGAAATCATATTACCATTAAGGTCTGTTACTGAGTCAAGTAGCAATTCATTAATATCTGCAAGCAGTTTTATAAATAGATCAGGATCAATTTTCGAACGTGAAATTTCTAATTTTTTAATAGAATCTTTTTGAAGAACTTCAGAGAACGTCGTATCATTAATGGTTGTTTCAAAAAACTTGAAAAATTCAGACTGACTTGAAATAGCGGGTTCAACTTCACTATTATGATGCATAGCAATAGCTAAAAAAGAATAGTGAAAAAAAATCGATATCCAAAAAAAGATAAGTACTTTCATGACAAAAACTCCTGCTCACTGCATTTGTTTGTATGCAGTTAATAATATTTTTTGCTGCGTATGTCTCAACATTTTATAAAAAGAAACTTTCGTCTAGAGCGATCACGTTTTTCGACGAGTTCGTTTGATGAATCCCATTCTATGCGAGTTTTCTTTCTAAAATAACATTTCACAATGTGTTGAAGTTTGTTACATCTTTCGTTCTCCATTATTTTTTTTCAGTAGATCTTTTTGTGTGAATTTTCTGTTCGTAGAGGATTGGACTGTGTTTTTTGCTAGAGTTTTCTCTGGTGCGAACAGCTCTATATCTTGAGTTCATCTTCTCTCAGTGTCTTATGAAGCCCTCCGGGAGTACTCTCTCGGGTTCTGCTCGTTTCTGAATGCATTAAGCTGCATTCTAAGGGTATTCTCAGCGTGTTCACAGGACTGACAGATCAACTTACTTTGAGTCTGTTGATTGTCTGGGTGAATGTGAGCGCATGGGGCATATTTCTGAGATGAGAAGCCAGACGAAACTTGAAAACCCACTTTTTCACTATGATTCGCTTTGTATCCCAGAAACAAAGTCATGATTTTCCCTGCCGAATGACACGGTTTGTGAGGTTTTGGATCTCGACTTTTTGTCATGTTTTTCATCTTGAGATCTTCTATCATGAAAATTTGCTTTTCTATTACTTGGCTGTCTTTGTGCTTCTTTCCGAGCGAGATTCGATGGATTGGGTGCGTGAAATCTCGTCTTTTATCTACAATTCTTTGATGTCTGGTCACTATATTCTGTTTAACTTTGTTTCGGTGGTTTGATCCTATTTTCTGCCTGGCTAACGGTCTTTGCAACTTCCTCATTCTTTTTTGCTTTTTCCTGGTAGTGGTCTTTTGTTCTGGCTTGTAGTCAAAAGTTTGCCCAGGAGAGGATTGAATCGCAATCATCACTTCATGTAATAGTTTGTCTAGTTTTTCGATCCGTTCTTTTTGAGTCTTTGTCGCTAAGTTTGGATCAATGGAACTGAAAGAAACCAAGTATTTTCTGTTTTTTATAGAAACAGTGATTGATGCTGGTATCTGAAAATTGGAATGAGCTTCGAAACTGAGGAAAGCAATGTTGTTTTTCTTTTTATCGACGAACAGCTGCGATTTCAGATAACTAGATTTTGAGCCAGGAGGAATCTCTGCGTCTCCCTTGAGGAATCTCTGCGTCTCCCTTGAGGAATCTCTGCGTCTCCCTTGAGGAATCTCTGCGTCTCCCTTGAGGAATCTCTGCGTCTCCCTTGAGGAATCTCTGCGTCGCTTGCAACCAAATAACTATATAATTTCTAGAAATCTCTGGTAAACACCGATTCAAAAAAGCTGTATCGCATGTATCAAGTTGCAAATAGGCTTGTGGGATTTTCTCACTGGTCAATCCAAGAAACCGATGCTTGGATTTTAAAAGATATTGCTGTTTGGTGTATTTGGCATTGTAGATGAATCCTGAGCAATTCACCAACTGTGAGAGTTTTCGTTTCTCTTGAATTGTTGGAAAGGCCCTCGTTTTCACACCATAAATTGCCATACGTCTACCGGTATCTAAAAAAACAGTGTATGTCAATACACTTTTACTCGAGTTTCAAGTTTTTTATAAATTTAATGAATTTATTTTGTGTGCCCGGCATACGCAACAACTAGTAGACGGAATGCGAGTTCCTGCCCCTGAAAGTAAGGAAGATCAAAATCAAGGGAG
>TBL_comb47_HYPODRAFT_10003204_pt1 | contig 19573 bp, 9 predicted proteins | sample TroBogypolimnion_40_FD_10682 | JGI IMG/M metagenome (IMG submission 10682) | reverse complement strand
GGCAACGGCGGCCGGAGGCCACCGCTCCTTGATGGCGGATCGGAGTACCGCCGCTCCGTGCCTGCCTAGCCGCGCGGGGTCTCGTCGGCTATCAACAGCCATCCATTGTTAGGCTCGACCGGAATCGCCACCTCGGGCGTGAACACCGCCTCGCTCTGAAACCCGTTGCATTCCGGTGCCCACAGGTTCGTCTTGAGCGCCGCCAGGCCCAGCGCCGTCCAGTCGATCGACAGCTTCACCTCGGTCTTTTGCGGCGCCCAACTGGCGAGCGCTATGAGGGTTTTGCCCTGTTTCCGATAGACCGACGCCTTGACTTGCGGGTTGTTGGTTTTCACCGGGCAGGCGGGATCCCACCAGCCGATGTAATCGGACTCGACGATTCCGAAACTATCCTCGAGTTTCCAGATGTTGCGCGGATCGCCGCTCCATGGCCAGCGGGCGCGCATGCCGAAGACCATGCCATGCCAGGGGTTGGGATGATCCAGCATTTCGCTCATCAATCCGTAGGGGATGCCGGACATTTCCACCAGCATATACTCGGGCGACGCGTTGGCGTCGAATCCCTCGCCGTGCCAGAGGCCGTTGTAATACGGATAGAGTTCCATGAAAGCGATCGAGCTGTTGCTCCACTTGGCGAGGCCGTTGTAATGGTTCCACGAATGCATGTTGACGCGGCGGCCGGTGTTGCCATCGGCATCGAGGATGCGCCGCGCCCGTTGCATCGACTTGCGGTCCAACGCGGTGTCGTCGATGTAGAGGCCGTCGATGCCGGCCTTCTTAATGAGGTAGTCGAGCCCTTCCAGATAGAAATTGTTCCAGCGCGAATCGGGAGTGGTGATCACGGCGAGATCGAGCTTTTGTTGGTACTGCGGAAACTTCAGGTTCTCGCGCCAGGCCGGCACAACGTCCGTGCCGACGTGCTCCTTGAGCCATGGGTGCGGGCCGCTGGGGTTGGTCACCGGCCATGCCACGCCATCCTTGCGCGGCAGAATGATCTCGCCCGCCATGCTCTTGAGCGCGAAAAACTCGGGCAGGTTCTGCGTCAACTCGCGGGTGGTATAGTATAGGTTCACCCGCACCCCGTCGCCATGCGCCTTCTTCACAAAGTCCTGCAGGTGGCCGAACGAATCGTCGTTGTAGGGATAGTTGATATAAGGATTGCACAGCCGGTTGTGATGGATCTCGACGATGTTCACGCCTTCCTTCTTCAGCGCCGCGGTGTCTTCCAGCGCCGCGCCCTGGTTGGAATGATAGTAGCGGTCAGTGAAGTGTTGCTTCACGTCGATGGGCTTGAAGGGGGTGAAATACCAGTCGATGTCGAAATGAAATCCGCCGTAAAGCTTGAAGCATGGAGTGACACTCTTCGGGCCGGTGAATGCGGTGAGGCTGGTTGTGTTGTTTGACTTTTCGACTCGAATGCCCCCGCTGCCCCACGATTCCGGCAATGTAAGCGGGCGGAAGTCATAGTAAGCGTTGATCAAGGGACGCTGGTAGTTGTTCCCGTCCTTGAAACGGAGCATCGCGCCGAGGTTCACATCGCCCATCCAGATCGCGTCCTGATGTTTGGAGATATCCCATTTCCAATCGAGTTTGTCCGGGCATAGCCCACCTTGTAGTCCCAGGCCCATCGCATACTTCGCGACGTCCTTGTTCCATGGCACCACAAAGCGGATGTCTTCCACATGGACCGGCGCGTCGTTGGCGCTGAGGTGCATCTCAAGTTTCAGGTTGCCGTCGTATTCCAAGTGACCGCAGACATCCAGGTCCATGTAATCGCTGCGATTGATGGCTCGCCACCGCGCACTAACCGGCGACGATTCCCAGTATTCGAACCTGTCAACCTGCCATTTGACCGGATTGCCCGCGACGATGCACTCCAGACGCGGCGGAGCGGAGAAGGCATCCGGTCCTGTTGTTAGGATCTTGGTGTTGCTGCCGGAGAAAAAACTGGTGAGCTGCGCCGGTATGCCGTTACGCCCGAGCGTGATGCGGCGGCCGAGAAACTCAATCGTGCGGGATTCCTCATTCATTTTGATAGGAGTGAACGGGCGTGTTATTTCGTCATTGCCATCCCCGATTTCCGAGTCGAGCCATTTCAGGCGGGCCAAGCGCCAGGCATCTCCAGTGCCCGATTCCTTCAGTGCTGCGCCTTCGACCTTGATGGTAAAGTCAAGGTGCTCGTCGAATAGATCGTCATCGTCAGGAATAGGACCCTCGCCACCAAAAAACGCTTTACGGAATTGAATCCGCCCCTTGTAGGTGCCGGGATCCGCGTCGTCCGGGATTTGCAGCCCTATCCAAAGCGGTATGATGGGATCGCGCGGACTCGTGGCATCGAAATCCAGCCGGCGATACGCGAGGTTGTTCCACGCCATCATTGGTGAATACCGCCCTGACAACACCCGCGCATCCGCATCTTCCAACGAATCGAAGAGAGCGGCGCATTCAACGCCCGGTCGTTCCTCCCCCGGCACCAGTCCCACCTGAAACACATAGAACTCGCCCGGTCTGGCCACGCCGCAGAACTGTTGGAATTGCTTGGCGCCATTGTCGAACCAATGGGCGGGGATGATGGTGTTGCGGATGGCGAGTTGGCGGTCCTCGCCGAACAGCCAGAACGCGGCCGGGTGTTGTTTCTTGAATGCCTCCAACACCTCGGGCGCCACGGCTTTCTCCATCTTGGCCATGGCCGCGGCGGGCTCAAGCCGGGTGGTGACGGCAGTTGGCAGGTTCGGGTTGGCTGCATCCGCCCCGCTGGCCGCCAGCCCGGCGCCTGCGGTCACGGCGGCGGCTATAAGCACGAGCAAGCGGCGGAATCGAGGCATGGGCTGGATACGTTTGGAGGGGCGGCAGTCTTGCGCGGAGGCCGCTGGCTTGTCATAATGTCGGCAACTTGCCATCACCGCTGTGATTGCCGCAACTTGCTGCGACGTGTTTCAGCAGGCGTGATGTTGTGGGCGCGCAGAAACCACAGATCGCCGCTACGATGCGTGCCTAGCAATCCTCATGCTGCGGCGGGACGTGGTCGGCATACTCGTTGCAGTCGCCACTGCCCCTCTCGTCGATTACACGCCGGCTGAAGCCAGCGCTCCATCCACCCCCAACGCGTTGGAGGCCGACTCATCACTCAAGCTAGAATCCGAGATCCTCCCCCGCATGAGTGGCGAGGCCGATTTGCTCGAGGCTGCCGTGGCGGCCGTTGTACCACAGCAGCCACCTGGCCCCGTCCCAAATGGCGAACGGCTTGTAACAAGCGTCGTGATCCCACTGGTTGTTGCCGGGACCAATGATCGGATTGGCCGGATGGCGCTGCCAGCCGCTGATGCCATCGGGCGAGCGGGCCAGGCCGATCTGCGCGTGGTCCGCATCGCGGAATCCGATGTAGAACAGGTAATACCAGTCGCCGCGGCGCACGATTTGCCCGCCGGTGACCTTGCGTTGCTCCCAAGGGNTGTTAGGGTCGGCGCTGAAGACCGGGTTGCCAGAATGCTTCGTCCACGTCTTGCCGTCGGCACTCGTGGCATACCCGATGGCGTCGGGTTCCGCTTGCTCGCCACCGGAGTACCACATGCGGAAAAGCCTGGTGGATTCGTCCCACAGGACATGCGGGCACATCACCGCCACCTTCTCCCACGGTTGGTCCGCGGACAGCACCGGTTGCTCGCTGGCGCGAGTCCATGCCTTGCCATCGGGGCTTGTGGCATAACCGATCCACGAGTGGCCGCGCGCCTGGCCGGTGAACCACAGGTGATAGCCATCGGCGCGTTTGACCACGGNCGGGCGGTTGATTTCCTCCTCCCAATCGCTCTTCGGGTTTGGCCCTAACGCAATCTGCGGTTCGCCCCAACGCACTCCGTCGGCGCTTTCGACCAACGCCACGCAATGCTTGGGACGCCAGGAAAACCACATCCGATAGGTCGGTCCCTCCTTGAGCAGCGCCAGATCGAAACACGTGCCAAGCGCCCCGCCCAACACCGGGTTGGAAGGGGACTTGAGCCAACCGGCGCGCGTTTCCACGGCAACGCCGGTGGCCTCTGCCCCCCGCACGGTTGGGAGCCACGTCAGGGCGGCAAGGATCAGACATCTGGCGATGATTGCGGTCATGACGGCCGATGGTAGCCGTATTAGGACCAATGTCCAGCACCCGGTGAACGGGGGCAACACCCCATAGTTGCAGCGGCAATTCGATTCTATTGTCGCTTGGTAACCCAGTGAAAACCATCATCATGAAATCTTATCCCTGCCTGCTCGCATCGTTGGTCGTCGTTCAGTTGATAGGAACCGGGTGCTCCACCAGTCCTCGCCCACCCGCTTCCCTGCAACAGGCCGGTTCGGGCAATGTGTCGTATTGGCATGGCGACGGCATGGTCGGCCGCCCGGCGGTGCGCATCAGTATTTCGGAACAGCGCGCCTACTTTTACAAAGGAGGCCACCTTGCCGGGGTGTCGCTCATTTCAACGGGGCGTGAAGGACGCGACACGGGTACGGGGAATTTTCATGTCATTCAAAAAGACAAGAACCATGAGTCCTCATTGTTTGGAGAATACGTTGATGCGAACGGCGTGGTCGTTCAGAAGAACGTGGACACGGGTAAAGACGCGATGCCGCTGGGTGCACATTACAATGGGGCGAAAATGCCGAATTTCATGCGCATCAACGCCGGAATTGGCATGCATGAGGGTTACCTGCCAGGCTACCCAGCGTCGCACGGTTGCATCCGCATGCCGGCAATGATGGCCGAGGCGTTTTTTCGTTCCGTGGCAGTGGGAACGCCGGTGAGCATCCAGCCTTGACACGGCATTGAGGGATGTCCGGTAGGGTTACGCCACATGTCATCCGTCAAACGAAGATGATTAGCCGCAAAAGAACGCAAAGAACACAAAGAGAATGATTTATGGAGACACCTCGATCCACCCTCAGGGTGAGTTCCTGCTTGGCTCATAAACTTTCACACGTTTCTGCTTTTGCGTTCTTTTCGGCCAATTCAATTCTTGCATTTAGGGTCATGGGATCCGTGCCGCTCCACAGCACATGCCCTGCCACCGACACCGTGTCACTGCCCCGTCACCTTGAGCCGCATGAACAATTGTCCGCCGGCCAGTGGCACGCTGAAAATGTGCTCGGAACCCGTGCCGCTGTCCGGCACCTCGGTCCAACTTTCCGGCAGCAAGCTCGCGCTGCACTCCGCGCCGTAGGTGATGCCGGTGACTCCCGCGGGCTCTGTGAATTTGATGACATAGTTGTCGCCGACGCGTTTTCCCTGGGGCAAGGCTCCCTCACCGGACACGTCCAGCCCGAAGGCGTGCGCGATGAGCGCGGAGGCCGCGTCCTGAGCGGCCGCATCGAGAGCCAAACGTTGAACGCTTGCTGCGTGGGGCGTGGCGACACCCGACGGAAGCCCGAAGACTGCTAGATTGTGCTGGGCCGCCGAGCCGCTGGCCAGCAGCATGCAGCGCGCGCCCGCTGTGAGCCCGCTGACGTCCACCATGACCGGCACCACGCTCGGTGTGAGGCTGTTGTTGCCTAGCTCACCGCTGGCATTGTCGCCCCAGGCTGCCAGCGTGCCGCTGGCGCAAAGCGCGAGGCTATGATTCCCGCCAACCGCGATCTGCGCCACAGTCGTGCCAGTGGCTATGCCCGTCATGTCGATGGCCTGTGGGATGGTGCTTTGCGCGATGCCGCTCACTCCTAACTGGCCGTGGTTGTTCCAGCCCCACGCGGACAGCGTGCCATCGTTGCACAGTGCGATGCTGTGTGAGCCTCCCGCACGGATGGCCACCACCGTCCTGCCTGGCAATGCGCCAAACGCGCCAATGGCCACGGGGACGCTGCTGGACACCGTGCTGGTGTTGCCAAGCTGGCCGTGGTTGTTATAACCCCATGTCACGAGCGTGCTGTCGGTGCACCGTGCCAGGGTGTGATATTGGCCGGCTGATAGAGAAGCAATCCGCTTGCCTGCGAGCACGCCGGACATACCCACGGCCACCGGCACCGGGCTGCTCGCCAAGCTGCCATTGCCCAGCTCGCCATCATCGTTGAAACCCCATGCGGCCAGTGTGCCATCCGAGCACAACGCAAAACTATGATACGCCCCCGCGGCCACCGCCACCACGAGCTTGCCTGCCAGCGCACCCGCGGGGGTTACCCGCGCCGGCACCCGGCTCGTGAGCGTGTCGCCGGTGCCCAGTTGTCCATAGTTGTTATAGCCCCAGGCGACCAGCGTGCCATCCGAGCACAGCGCCAGGTTATGGAACGGTCCGGCGGAGATGGCTATAACTGTTTTTCCCGCGAGCACGCCCGAGCGATCCACGGCCACAGGCACACTGCTGGAAGCGGAACTGTTGTTGCCTAACTGGCCATAAACATTGTAACCCCAGGCCGCCAACGTCCCGTCCGAGCACAGGGCCAGACTGTGGAGATAGCCCTCGGCAACCGCGACGGTGGTTTTCCCGGCCAGCACGCCCGTGGCATCGACCGGAGTTGGCAGCAGGCGGCGCGTCGTGGTGGTGTCGCCCAGTTGCCCGTAACTGTTGGAGCCCCAGCCCGCCACCAGGGTATTGGCCCATTGTAGCACCAGATCATTTCCACTAGCGCCGTAGTAATTGGCCACAAAATCATAGGGCGTGCCATTGAACGTCAGAGTGATCCTCTGCCCCTGCGCCAGATTGGAGAAGGTGCCGCAAATGAATCCGAGGCCCGTGTTGTTGACCATGGTGAGAGCGGTGCCGGGGGTCGGCGCATAGTTGAGGATCACGGTGACCGGATAGCCGCCCGCCGAGAACCCGTTGGCCGTCACCGGCATGTCACTGGCTGAATTGAACACGAAGCTCTGCGGCAGCCGGGTCACCGTGAGCGTATATGCTGTGAGAGTGACGGAATCTTCCGCTCTAACCAGGATGGTGATCGTGGTGTTGCCCGCCGGAAGGCTGATCGGACCGCTGGCGGTGCCGCTGGCTACCAGAACCCCGTTGACTTTCACCGACGCCGCCGGATGCTCGGTGGTGGGTGTCACCGTCACGCTGGTCGTGGCGAAGGGCACGGTGGCGATATAGCTTGTAGTGAGTTTATCAAACCCCGGCACCAATGTTCCGGCACTCAGGCTGAGGGCGGCGAGGTTGGCATTGTTGCTGAGTGTTGTGAAGGTCATGTCCGCGCCCTTGGTGGTGCCGTTTGGATTGCTGGCAACGACGCGAAAATGATAGACGGTGCCGGCAAGCAGGCCTCCGATCGTCTTGATAACGGCTGTCGTCACTGTTCCACTGACCGTTGCGGGAACTGCTGCAAACGAGGTTCCGTACGAACTTGTTAGCCCGTATTCAAAGGACACGGCAGTGTCTGCACCCGCGGCGATCACGCTGCCATTCAGGATGGCCCCCGTGCTTGTGATTCCGCCGGCCGCCAAGGTCGTGGCCTCGGGCGCTGCCGGCGTGGCGATCAGGCTGATGGACCCGTCACCGGCCACCATAAAGCGTTCGCCAGAAGCCAGGTTGGAGTTGCTGACCAAGACCGGGACGTTTCTCTGGTTCGTGGTGTTGTCGCCCAGGCTGCCCGCTTCGCCATTGTAGAAATTGCTGCCCCAGGCGGCCAATGAACCATCGGAACACAGCACAAAACTCGCATCGTTCGCCGCCGCCACGGCGACGAGCGTCTTGCCGGCGAGCACTCCCGAACGATCCACGGCAACTGGTATGTAGCTGTCGGTCTGGCTGTTGTTGCCTAGCACGCCGTAATAGTTGTAGCCCCAGGCGGCCAAGGTGCCATCGGAGCACAGCGCAAGGCTGTGGGAACCGCCGCCCGCAATCGCGGTCACCGTCTTGCCAGCCAGCACCCCGGTTCGGTTCACCGCCACCGGCACCTTTTCACCGTCGTCATTGGTGCTGCCGTTGCCCAATTCACCGTAGCCATTGTAACCCCACGCGACCAAGGTTCCATCAGAGCATAAGGCCATGCTGTGGCCGCCGCCTGCCGTGATTGCCACCACCCGTTTGCCCGCCAGCAAACCACTCGCGTCCACAAGCACCGGCACCGGGGAATCGGTGGTGCTGTTGTTTCCCAACTCGCCGTCGCCATTGTGTCCCCAAGCAGCCACCGTGCCGTCCGAACAGAGTGCCAGGCTGTGAGCGCCCCCCGCTGCCACAGCAATGACCTGCTTGTTGGCCAGCACTCCGCTGCGGACCACCGCCACCGGCACCGTGGCGGGAACGAAGGCGTTGTTTCCGAGTTCTCCATTGTAGTTTTTCCCCCACGCGGCCAGGCTGCCGTCAGCACACAGCACCAGCGCGTGGTAAGCTCCGGCGGCGATAGCCACCACGGTCTTGTTAGCAAGAACCCCGCCCCGGCTCACGGCAACCGGCACCAGGCTGTTGAAGGCAATGTTGCCGTTGTTGCCTAGCTGTCCGTATGTGTTGTTGCCCCAGGTGGCCAGCGTGCCGTCCGCACACAATGCCACGTCGAAGCCCCCACCGGCGGCGACCGCGACGACGGTTTTGTTAGCCAAAACCCCGCTGCCGACCACCGGCACTGGCACCAGCGCAGGGGTCGTCGTCCCGTTGCCCACTTGCCCTGCGCCATTGTTTCCCCAGGCAAACACCCGGGTGTTGGCCCACCGCAACACCAGGTCGTTGCCGGTGCCGCCAAAGTAATCGGCCACAAACCGATAGATCGCGCCTCCATGGTTCAGGAGGACGGTCTGCCCTTGGACCAGATTGTCGAAGGTGCCCGTGATCGGCCGCTGGCCGGTGTTGTTGATGACAGTGAGTGTGGTGCCCGTGGGCGGGGGGAAATTCAACTCGAAGAAAGCCGTGCCGCCGGTGGCCACGAGGCTGGTGACCGTCGCGCCCACCTGGCTGGCGGATCCAAAGCGAAAGGTCTGCGGCACCCGCGTCACTGTGACGCTATAGCTATTGGTGCTCATGCCGTCGGCGGCGGTGACCCTGATGGCAATCGAATTGTCACCTTCGGTTAGGCTGACCGGGCTGCTGGGCGCGCCTGATGCCACCGCGGTGCCGTTTACCGTGACCGTTGCGCCGGGATAGGCGGTCACGGGGCTGACGGTGATGTGATCAAGGGCAAATGACACCGTGGCTGCATATTGGGTGCCGACCGGATCGAACACAGGATCAAGTGTGCCGGCGCTCATGGTTAGATCGGACAGTGTGGCAAAGGATGTGGTGCTGAAAGTCATGTCATCCCCGGTCACCAAACCGCCGGCGTTTTGGGCCTTGACCCGATAGTGATAGGTGGTGCTGTTGCGCAAGCCGCCGAGCGAGGCGCTTACCGCCGTGGTGAGTGTGCCGCCGAGGGTCATTGGAAACGCCGCGACCGTGGTTCCATAGGCGGTTGTCAGGCCGAATTCGATTGACACCGTGGTGCTGCTGCCGTTGGCGCTGACATTGCCGTTGAGGCTGACGCCGGTGTCGGTGATGGCACTTGCCGCTTGAGTCACGGCGACAGGTGGCGGGGGTGAAGCCACCACTGCCACGCTGTGGGAGTATCCGGCTGCAGGGCCCGCGGGACCGAAGCGTTCGCCGTTTCGCAGCGCCGCGGTGTTCACCAGCAGCGGGAGCAAACTGCCGCTTGCCGGAACGTTGCTGTTGCCCAACTGCCCATACGAGTTGCCGCCCCAAGCCGCCAATGTCCCATCCGAACAAAGCGCCAAACCGTGATAGTAACCTGCGGCCGCGGCTGCAACGATTTTCCCGGCGAGCACTCCGCCGCGGTTGACGGCGACCGGCACCCAACTGTCCGTGGCGCTGTTGTTGCCTAACTGTCCGGACGCGTTGTTTCCCCAGGCGGCCATCGTCCCGTCGGTGCATACGGCGAAACTGGCCACATAGCTGGCCTCGATGGCTTTCACGGCCTTGCCCGCAAGTATGCCCGAGGTGTCCACTGCCACCGGAATCATGCTGGACGTCGTAGTGCCGCAACCCAGTTGTCCGTAATAGTTGCTTCCCCAAGCGGCCAGGGTCCCGTCAGAGAGTGCCACCACGTTATGGACTCCACCTGCGGCAATCGCGACAGCCGACTTGTTTGCCAAGACGCCTTTGCGCTCTACCATCACCGGCGTCTTGCTGTCGCTGAGGGCATTGTTGCCCAACTGGCCCGCGTTGTTGCGTCCCCATGTGACCAAGCTGCCGTCCGAGCATAGCACCAGATTGTGCGACCCGCCTGCGGCAATCGCAAGCGCCGTCTTGCCCGCCAGCGCACCTGTGTAGCTGACCGCCACAGGCACCGAACTATAATTGCCCGTGCTGTTGTTGCCTAACACAACATTAAAGTCATTGTAGCCCCATGCTGCCAGCGTGCCGTCCGAGCACAACACGAGGCAGTGGTCGCCTCCCGCGGCAATCGCGGTGACAGTCTTGCCGGCCAACGCCCCCGTCATCGTCACCGCCACAGGCACCGCGCTGTTCGTTCCTGTGTTGTTGCCCAACTGGCCCGACGAATTTTCGCCCCATGCCGCCAGTGTGCCGTCCGAGCACAGCGCCAGGGTGAAATTCGATCCGGCCGACACGGCAATGACCGTCTTGCCGGCGAGCACGCCCGAAGCGTCCACCGCGACGGGCGCCGTGCTGCTTGACTTGGAGTTGTTGCCCAACTGGCCATACGAGTTGTCGCCCCATCCCATCAGGCGCGTGTTGGCCCACTGCAACACCAAATCGTTGCCGCTGCCGCCGTAATAGTTGGCCACGAAGGAATAGAGGATGCCGGCGTACTCTAAGCTTACCAACTGACCTTGTGCCAAGTTGGCAAACTGGCCGCGAATGATTCCTTCCCCGGTGGTGTTGATGACCGTGAGAATGGTGCCGGGGATGGGCGCGTGGCGCAGCTCGAAGCTGGCTGTCAATCCGGTGGCGTCGAGGGCTTCCGTCGTTACCGGCACGTCGCTTGACGCATCATAGGCAAACACCGCCGGCAGGCGGGTTACGGTCACCGTGTAGGTGTTAGTTATCGTTCCGTCCGCTGAGGTGACCACGACTGGCACCACCGTGTTGCCCACGCTAAGCGCAANCGGGGCACTGCCGGAACCGGAGTTAACCGTAAGGCCGCTTACGCTAACTGTAGATCCCGCGTGCGCCACAGCCGGGGTCAAGGTGATGGTCGCCGCCTGAAACGGCAGCGTGAGCGTGTAGTTCAGGACGGTGCTGCCGAAAGCGGGGGTCAGCGTGCCGGCGTCAGAGACAAGACTCGCCAGTGCCGCTGCTGTACTGGTGGTGAAGGTCATGTCCGCGCCTGCACTCGTGCCGCCCGCGCTGGTGCCGACCGCGCGATAATGATAGGTGGCCCCGGCCGACAGCCCGCTGAGGGTCGCGCTCACCGCCGTGGCAATGACCCCTGACACTGATGCGGGCGTGGCGGCAACGCTGGTGCCATAGTCCGTTGTCAGACCGTACTCGAAGGACGCCGCGGTAGTGGTGCCGTTGGCATTGACGCTGCCATTGAGGGTGACGCCGGTGCCCGTAATTGCTGTTGCTGCCGAGGTGTTCGTGACGGATACGGGCGGCGAGGCGACCAAGGCAAAGATGACTGAAGTCTCGCAACCCGAGAATCCGGCGACCAAACACTCGCCTGGTTGCAAGGCGGCACTACTTATCAATACGGGTGCGGAACTGTTGGTCGTGGCTCCGTTGCCCAAATCCATGGCGGCCCCCCAAGCGGTCATGGTCCCGTCTGAGCATAAGGCAATGCTGTGCGACATGCCTCCCGCTATGCCGGTGAGCGTCTTTCCTGCCAGAACCCCGGTTCGGTCCACCAAGACGGGAACCGACTTATTAGACGTGCTGTTGTTGCCCAACTGGCCATAGGCATTGTAGCCCCAGGCAACCAGGGTGTCATCGGAGCAACGTGCAAGACAATGACCACCTCCCGTGCCGATTAGGGTAACCGTCTTGCCAGCAAGCGCAGCAGCGGTGCTAACCCGTACCGGAACCGAACTGTTGACGGTCGTGTTGTTGCCCAGTTCCCCGACAGTGTTGTCTCCCCACGCGGCCAGGGTGCCATCAGAACACAGGACAAGGTATTGACTGCTTCCAGCGCAGATTCTGACGACGGTCTTGCCAGACAGCACCCCGGTTCGATTTACCAGCACCGGCACCAAGCTGGATGTGGTGGTGTTGTTTCCCAGAGTGCCGGCGCCATTTTCGCCCCAGGCCGCCAGCGTGCCATCCGCGCACAGGGCGAGGGTGGAGCCTCCGCCTGCCGCAATGGCAATGATCCTCTTTCCGGCGAGCACTCCGCTTGTGGTCACCAGCACCGGCACCGAGCTATTGGATGTCGTGCTGTTGCCCAACTGGCCCCAAGAATTTTGGCCCCAGGCAGCCAGTGTGCCGTCCGAGCAAAGCGCGAGGCTGTGCCCGTCTCCTGCGGCAAGTGCAATGACCGTCTTGCCAGCGAGCACGCCGGACGTATTCACAGCCATCGGGACGCGGCTGTCCGAGGTGGAGTTGTTACCCAACTGGCCAAAGAAATTGTAACCCCATCCAACCACGGTCCCGTCCGTGCAGAGCGCCAGAATGTGCGAATACCCCTCGGCAACGGCAGTGACCCTTTTGCCAAGGAGCGCGCCGGTCATGGCGACCGGCACCGGAATCGACCTGGCCGTTGTGGTGCCGTCACCCAACTGACCGTAATCGTTGGTTCCCCAAGCCAGCATTCGGGTATTACCCCACTGCAGCACGAGATCATTGCCGGTGCCGCCGTAGTAGTTGGCCACAAACGGATAGGTAACTCCGCGGAATGTCAGATTCACCGGCTGCCCTTGCGCGAGGTTGTCGAAGGTGCCTTGGATAGGCGCGAGGCCGGTGTTGTTCACCACGGTTAGATTGGTGCCCACCGGCGCTGCGAAAACCAGGGAGATGTCCACGGTGTTGCCGCTTGCGGAGTAGCCGGAGGCGGTGACCGGCACCGTGGATGCGGAGGTGAAGCTGGCCGCGACCACGGCCCCTCGCACAGGCAGGGCCAACACAAGCAGACTGCTCCAAATCAGGGCGAGGAGGGGCTTGGGAAGCGGATTCATGAGCGGTCGGGCGGGTGAATGTGACGGCAAAGGAACTCAACGGCCCGGCGCCCGCGTGGCGTGCCGGCGTCACGAGGCAGTGCGGCGGACCATCGACTCTTGCTGAGACAGTCGGATCATGAGCCTTTCCACACCGGGAATCAACCTAAATCTCCCGGTAGTCCGAATGGACATCAGAGCCGCCAGGGAATGAAGGACGAGAGGATCCAGGCAGAAGGATTTCGTGCAGGAAAATGCGAGGGATCATTGTGAGCCGCCTGGCAGCGGGCAGGATGCCCGGGCCACCTGTGGCGCGGGCATCCTTGCCCGCCGCCTCTTCCTGTCGTGCTTCTGCATTGCCTAAGTAAACCGTATTGGGCAGGATGCCCGCCGCCATGCTTCCCGGCCTGGCCGACGCGACCGCGTCTAACATCCGGAACGGCGCCAGGAAGGGCGATCTCCCGAGCACCCGTCAAGGAGCGGTGAATCGCCCCACCTCGGCACCGCCGCACGGCTATTTTCGCGTTGTTGCTGGACAGGCCGCCTCAATGCGGCCAAATTGCCGCACCCCAATGCGAATCTCTGACCGCTACATCGGACGACAGGTGCTGTATGGCACGCTGTTTGCCATTGTGGTGCTCAGCATGGTTCTGGTGCTGGGCAACCTTTACAAACAAATCCGCCCGCTGCTGGTGGACAAGCATGCGCCGCTGTGGCTGGTGCTGCGGTTTGTGATGACGGTGCTGCCGTTCTCACTGATGTTCACCATCCCGTGGGGCTTTCTCTCCGCGGTGCTGCTGGTCTTCGGGCGCTTGTCCTCGGACCAGGAAATCACCAGCTTCCGGGTGGCCGGGATGAGTTTGGCGCGCCTGGTGGTGCCGGTTTTCGTGATTGCCGCGGCCCTTTCCGGCGTGTGCCTGTGGCTCAATGTCAACGTCGTGCCCCACGCGCGCGGCTCGCTCACCGATCTGCTCTATGAAGAGGCAAAACGCGACCCGCGCTCGCTGCTGAATCCCGGCATGGTGCAAGCCGGGGTGCAGGACGTGAAGTTTTTCGTGGAAGATCAGGCGGGCGATTCGCTCATCGGGCTGCATTTGTACCGCACCCCGTCGGAAGCCGCGGCCGATGAGCCGTTAGATGCCTACCTGCATGCCGAGCGCTTCACCTTCGTGGTGGATGACGCCAAAAAGCAGCTTCGTCTCAAGCTCTACAACGCCAGTTTCGAGACCCGCAAGCCGGATGGCAGCGTCGAGATGGCGTTTGCCGACGAGGCCGAGCCCTATTTGATCCCCTACGGCGCTGCCCGAATGGAAAAGTCCAAACCTTCGGCGATGACCAACCAGGAAATGAGCGACTATCAAGCCAGGCACCCGGAGCTCTCCGCGGAACAGCGGGTGAAGTTCCAAACGGAGATCACCCAGCGCTATTCGTTTTCACTGGCCTGCCTGGCGTTTGCCTTTGTCGCCGTGCCGCTGGGGATGCAATCGCGCCGCCGCGACTCGTCCACCGGTCTGCTGATGAGTTTGCTGCTGGGCACCGGCTACTTCCTGTTCATCATGCTGGCAAATGACAGCAAGACGACCGACGGAGCGTTGGTCGCCCTGTGGGCGCCCAATGTCATTTGCGTCGCGGTGGGGCTCTTCCTGTTCCGTCGCGCCCAATACAAGTGAGCTTGCCTTGAGGCGCAGGCCTCACAGCGGGATGAAGCACAGGACGTAAATCATCTGGGCGAGAGCCAAGGCGCCGAAACCGGTGGAAACGACCCACAGGGATTTTTTCTTCACGATCAGGGCGATGGCCCCCAGCGCGATGGCGACTTGAAACAACGTGATGGCCAAACCCATCTTGCTGGAATGGGCGGCGGCACTCGTCGCCAGGGCGCGGGCGACGTCGCGCGCGGCTTCATCGCGTGCCGCTTCCGCCATCACGTCAGCCTTCTCCTTGTCGTACTTGTCCACCTTCGCCTTCATTTTCGCCACCTCCGCCGCATTCGGCGGCACCGCGGCGTTGAGATGATCCAGCTCGATTTGATAGAGGTTCTGCTTGATCGACTTGGCCTGATAGAACGACCACTGGTCGGAGGCCTTCGCCTGGTTGAACGTCGCCTCGTTCATCTGCTTCAAGGTGAGCGTCGAGAAGCCGCCGCCCTTGAGCGTCGCTATGGCCGCGAGCACCGCGATAACCACCATGGTCAGCGACACATATCGGGTCCATTTGTCGCGCTGCTCCTTGTCCTTTTGCGCCGCGTGTTCCGCCCGCCATTCCGCCACCAGTTGTTTCAGGTCATCCAAGTCTGTCGTCTGCATGTTAGTTACCTCATGGGTGGGGTTGGTGGAAGAATCGAGGCCCAGCGACGGCCTCACCAACGGAATCCGCAAGCCCAAAGCGCCGACACGTTCAAAAATTGTCTAAAGCGCGGAATCCCGGCAAGATAAATCGGCGAAACCCGCTTCCGGGCTTGCGGTATGGGCAAAGGGCGGTTTCATTTGCCTCCCGCCGGCATGTTTCTCACCTCATTACTCAAGAAGTTATTCCAACTCAGGGACCGCGCGAATCCCGATCAGCTTAAGACGTTCCTCGAACACCTGGAGGATCTGCGCACGATCATTGGCAAGATTGTCATCACTCTGATCGTCTCGATGCTGGTGTGCTTCAGCTTTCAGGAAAAACTGATGGAGGTGTTGCGCCGCCCGGTGGAGAAGGTGTGGATGGACCAGTTGTTGGAGAAACTGCCGCAAGGCAAGGACGGCTCGGTGCGAGCCGTGGACGTGGACACCTGGGAGCGCGCCAAGGCGGTGGAGCACGCGGTGTTAGGACTGCAGGCCGGCCCGCGGGCGGCGTTTTTCAAGGCCCTGGGCGATGACAACCTGAGCTTTCACGCGCAGACGGTGGCGCTGTTGCGTACGGCACTGGCCTTGCCCAAGGACAAGCGCGAAGGGTTTGTCAGTTCCCTGGCGCTGCCGGCGGATCTGAAAGCCCAGGTGCAGGCCTTGCTCAAGACGGCGCCCAGCCCGGAAATCGACACCCGCGGCAACTTGCGGATGATGTCCTCGTTGAAACCAACCGAGACGTTCATGCTCTCGATGAAGCTGTCGTTTTTCGCGGGCATCGTCATCTCGTTTCCGTTGTTGCTGATGTTCGTGCTGCAATTCATCCTGCCCAGCATGCGCTCGAACGCAAAACGCGTGCTCGGGCCGTCGCTGGCCATCGGCTTCGGCCTGTTCCTGACCGGAGTGTTGTTCGCCTACTACGCCGTGTTGCCGCGCGCCCTGGGTTTCTTTTACGATTGGGGCGGCAAACTCGGGGTGTCCAACGATTGGCGGATTGGCGAGTACATCAGCTTTGCCACGCAATTCACCCTGCTCTTCGGCTTGTCCTTCGAGTTGCCGGTGGTGGTGATGGTGCTCGTCAAACTCGGCCTGCTCACCTACCAGACGATGGCCCGCACCCGCTCCTATGCCATCGTCGCGATTTTCGTGGCGGCGGCGATTCTGACGCCAACACCCGATGCCGTGACGATGACCCTGATGGCCTCGCCCATGATCGTGCTTTACGAAATCTGCATTTGGCTGGCCTGGTGGGATGCCCGCAAGGCGCGCATGGCGGCAGAGCAAGCCCCGGATCCCGCTGCGGACGAGTGATGAGGCGTGCCTATGACCACCACGGATTACACGGATTGCAGAGGAAGACTTGGGGTGGGGCGGCGTGGAGTTCCGGGATGGTTCGGGGCGAAGAACGACCACAGATTACACAGATGACGATGAATTCAGGGACGGCTTCACCCAGTTCTGTCTTCAATCCGTGTAATCCGTGTAATCCTCTTCATCTGTGGTGGTCTTCGCCCCGCATGACCCCGGCACTCCGATCTACTCCAACCCAAAATCCTGAACCGTGTAATTCATCCGCGGCCTGTCTGCGTGCGGTCGTGCACAGGCAGGTCATCTTCGACCCGCTTCACCATTCAAGCCAGAAACCAGAGGCCGGCTGATTTTCCCGAGCCGATCTCATTTTGCAGTTGTCAAATCGTTGAAACTAGCCGATCTGTGGTTACCAACCCGACGACTCCCATGTTTGACCACTTGAAACTCCACGTTCTCCCAGCCGCTGTCGCCTTGCTTCTTGGCGCATCCGTCGCCCATGCGGATATGGGCGCGATTCGCGACAACGCCGATTTCTTCTCCACCCGCGCCAAGACCGAGGCACTCAGGAACATAGGTGAAATCGGCAGACGCTTCAACAAGGATCTGGTGGTCGAGACTTTCCGGGTGATACCCAACGACATCAAGCAGGGTGTCGATTTGAACAGCAAGGCCGCCGTGAGCCGACTCTATGAGCAGTGGGCCGAAAAGCAGGCAAAGCAACAACGGGTCAACGGCATCTATATCCTGCTGTTGCAAGACCCTGCCCACCTTCAGGTTCTGGTTGGCAACGAAACCCAACGCAACGCCTTCACGCTCAAGGACCGCGACGCTCTGGTGACCCTGATGCTGGCGAAACTTCGCAACAAGCAAAACGACGACGCCCTGCTGGAGGGCGTCAACTATGTGAATGCCACCATGCGCTCGCATCTGCCGGATCGCGGCCGAGCCGCCGCAGCCGCGCGCCATGTCGAAGCTCCGGGCTCATCCCACTGGTTTCTAACAATCATTGTCGTCGCCCTCGTGGTCTGGGTCGTGCTGCGGATCGTGGGCGCGATCTTCGCCGGCGGCGGTGGCGGTGGCGCCTATTCCGGCGGCCAAATGGCGCCCGGATATGGCGGCGGCGGCGGTGGCGGCGGCTTTCTAACCAACATGCTGGGCGGCATGTTTGGCGCGGCCGCCGGCATGTGGATCTACGACCAGTTCTCAGGCCGCTCATCCTCCTCGTCGTCGTGGGGCGGCGGGGATTTTGACAATCGCGCAGACAGCGGATTTTCCGGCCAAGACAGCGACTATTCCGGCTCCGGCGGCGACTTCGGCGCCGAGGATTCAGGTGGCTCGGGTTTCGGCGGCGGCTCGGACTTCGGCGGCGGCGACTCCGGGGGCGACGACTCCAGCAGTGGCGGTGGGGATTTCTAGCTCACCGCCCCGGAATGCCTTTCCTCTGGAAAAGCGGCGGTTCTCTTCTCCCTAACATTTGATATGCTCCAGGCGTGGCAAAAACCCCAGACTGGTGAGTAACGGTTAGGATGTGTGCATTTCCCGGAAGGTGGCAATTTGGCACGCGGACGCACGGAAAATCCCGGCTGCGGCACGCATTCCGGAGCGGTAGTGGCGACGGGTCAAACCGCATGATCCACTCGGGTTTTCATCAGGTTCTGCGATGCCTATTCCAGCAGCCACACGCAATGGCAGGCGCGGCAAATTAGTGGGGCTCAGGAGTTTTTCATTGTCCGAATTTTTCGCACTTGTCGCGCGGGTTCCGGGTGTCCAACATCGCGGGCATGTCAAGCGAATCGCCATGCCCAGCCTCATCCCCATTGTTCGATCTAACCGGTAAGAAGGCCCTCGTCACCGGCGGGGCCGTGGGCATCGGCCGCGGCTATGCCCTGGCGTTGGCCGCCGCCGGAGCCGACGTGGCCATCGTCGATATCGACGACAAGGTCGGCCCCATCACCGCGGCGGAAATTTGCGCGCTGGGCCGCGACAGTGTGTATGTGCGTTGCGACGTGACCCAGGCCACGCAGGTGCAGGCGATGGTGGATGCGGTGGTGGCGCGCTTCGGCCGGCTCGACATTGCGGTCAACAACGCCGGCATCGCCATCCTCGGGGCCGACGAAACCCTCCAGCAAAGCGACTGGGACAAGGTCATCGGGGTCAATCTAACCGGCGCATTCCTGTGCTGTCAGGCCGAGGCCCGCCAGATGATCGCGCAACAGGCCGGCGGCAAGATCATCAACACCGCCAGCATGTCGGCGACCATCGCCAACTGCAACGCGTCCTACGACGCGTCGAAGGCCGGCATCGTCCACATGACCAAGACGCTTGCCGCGGAGTGGGGCTGCCATAACATCAATGTCAATTGCATCAGCCCGAGTTATATCCTCAGTCCGATGCACGCGTCCACGCCAACGGTGGTGCGCCAGCGCATCCGCGACCTCACCCCGTTAGGATATGTCGAGCGACCCGAGGACCTGCATGGCCCCGTCGTCTTCCTAGCCTCCGCCGCCAGCAACTATGTCACCGGGCACGATTTGATGGTGGATGGCGGCCACACGCTCAACGCCTGGCTCGTGCCACTGACCCGCGCGCTGCCGCCGCGTGTCTCGCCGGAGCAGGAGGCCGTCCAACTCAAGCACGATCTAACCGCCATGGGCGTCCCCTTCGACGCCGACGGCATCAACCCCGAGCTCCACCCCGAAATCGCCGGCGCCTTCAAGGCCGCGTTCGGGCTGTAGCGGTGGCTGCGGCGTCCCGCGGAGCGCCGGCTTCAGCCGGCGTGTGAAGGTCCGACTAACGGGATTGCGCGAATCGCCCTATGGAGTGGGGGCATTCTGTCCCCTGAGTCCATGAGACGCGCAAGCCCGGCCGCTAAGCGACTCCATTTGCCCTCGCCATGGGCACCACGACAATAACGTCGTGGCTCCTGCAAAAATGCGCG
>TBL_comb47_HYPODRAFT_10003197_pt1 | contig 19602 bp, 21 predicted proteins | sample TroBogypolimnion_40_FD_10682 | JGI IMG/M metagenome (IMG submission 10682) | reverse complement strand
GAGATAAAAAAAACACNATGCGATGACCCATCGAAGTGTTTTTTTTATCTCTGACGGCACGGGAATCACGGCCGAGACTTTTGGCAATGCCATATTGGCTCAGTTTGAAATGAAGCCCCGCCACATTCGCTTGCCCTTTGTCGACTCGGTAGACAAGGCGCATCAGGCGGTGCGGCAAATTAACCACACCGCGGAGATCGAGGGCCAAAAGCCCATCGTGTTTACCACCTTGGTCAATACCGAGGTCTTGTCGGTGATTCAAACGCATTGCAAAGGCATGCTCCTTGACATGTTCAGCACCTTTGTCCACCCCTTGGAGGAGGAGTTGGGGATCAAATCACACCACCGTGTAGGCCGATTCTCCGATGTGAGCAAAAGTCAAGAATACCACGACCGCATTGAAGCCATCAACTACAGTTTGGCCCATGATGACGGCCAGTCGCACCGCGATTTGAAGCAAGCCGATGTGATTTTGGTGGGCGTGAGTCGCAGCGGCAAAACCCCCACCAGCCTTTATTTGGCCATGCAGCATGGCTTGAAAGCGGCCAATTACCCTTTGATTCCCGAGGATTTTGAGCGCCAACAGTTGCCCCAAGCTTTAAAAGAGCATTTGACCAAGGCCTTTGGCTTGACCATCCATCCCGAGCGACTGAGCGAGATTCGCAATGAGAGAAGACCCAACTCCAAGTACGCGAGTATGCCCAATTGCAGGCACGAGGTCGCGCAAGCCGAGGCGATGATGCGCCGAGCAGGCATCCGTTGGCTCTCGACCACCACCAAAAGCATTGAAGAAATTGCCACCACCATCTTGCAAGAAATTCGCCCTCAGAGCCTGACTTATTGAGACAGCCCTTGGGTGCCCAGCGCCCAGCCCCCAGCGCCAAGAGACCCGCAACAAGGGCCTGGCCTGGAGCATGCGTCAGTTGCTTTTAGCCCAGAGCGGCAATACCGGCTTTGGCGATTTGAACGTCCTCGTTGGACTTCACACCGCTGACCCCAACGGCGCCAATGACCTGGCCGTCTTTGACAATGGGCACGCCGCCTTCGAGCATGCCTTTGATGTCTGGGGCGGACAAAAATGCGTAACGACCGTTGTTGATGGTGTCTTCGTATATTTTTGTCTCGCGTCGGCCCATGGCGGCGGTGTGCGCTTTGGCAGGCGCCATGTGTGCAGAAAACGCGGGCGCACCATCAAGACGCTGCATCCACAGTAAATGTCCGCCATCGTCAACAATGGCAAAGCTCACCGCCCAGTTGTTGTGCAACGCGTGATTCTCACAGGCTGAGGCTATTTTTTTAAGGTCTTGGAGTTCAAGGCAATGTTTGGTTTTCATGGTGTTGCGGTTTAAAGTGAAAAAGTCTCTAACGTAAAGGCTATTGGGCGGCCAGTTCAGGTGTCAAAGTGCCCCATGCAGCCTCTTAAAGTTGGAATTATCAACTGTTTTTCTTGGGCGTTGTAGTACAAAAAACTGTAAATTTCGGTGGGAGGGGATGTTTTTTTGGGGTAATGCTGTTTCAATGCCCTTTTTTGTGAGGATAACTTGACTATGAAAGCGATTTTGCAGTCAAATATGTGTTGTGGCGTCAAACAAAAGACCCGTGGGACTTGAAAACTCCTAAAATAGACCCCAACTGCTGATGTAGTAACTTTTGGAGAAAACCCAATGAACGACAACTATCAAACTCTTGACTATTCATTTGTCAACACCTCGTTTGAGCAAAGAAATCGCGTGCTCAGGAACACCTATTGGTTGTTGGCCTTGAGCATGGTGCCCACAGTCTTGGGTGCTTGGTTGGGTGTCGCGACGGGTCTGAGCTTGGCGCTATCGGGGGGGCTTGGATTGGTGGTCTTCTTGGTGGGCGCATTTGGCTTCATCTACGCCATTGAAAGAACGAAAAATTCAGCCATGGGCGTGCCAGTATTGTTGGGCTTTACCTTTTTCATGGGCATCATGCTTTCTCGCATGATTGCCATGGTGTTGGGTTTTAAAAACGGCACCGAGTTGGTGATGATGGCCTTTGGCGGCACCGCAGGTGTCTTTTTCATGATGGCCAGTTTGTCCACCATGATCAAGCGAGAGTTGAGTGGCCTAGGCAAATGGCTTTATGTCGGCGCGGTGGTGCTGATGGTGGGCGGTTTGATCAATATTTTTGTGGGCTCAAGTGCTGGCATGATGGTCATCTCCATGCTGTCGATTGCGATCTTCAGCGCTTATATGCTTTATGACATCAAGTCCATCATCGATGGCGGTGAGACCAACTACATCAGCGCGACCTTGGCCTTGTACTTGGACATCATCAATGTCTTTCAAAGCCTACTTGCCTTGCTTGGTATCTTTGGCGGTGAACGCGAATAAGGCTTGAGTCCCAGGGGCCTCGGAGAAAATGCTCTAGACCCCTTTCTGATCTTTGCAGTCTGAGTCCCATGGTGGAGTTGCCATGGGTTTTTTTTTGCCGGTTCAATTCTCGCCAGGACCCATCTTTTACACCATGGTGGCTTTCTCAAATACGGCCATGCTTTCCACGTGGGCGGTGTGGGGAAACATGTTGACGATGCCTGCGTGCGTGAGGGTGTAGCCTCCACCCTGGACCAAGCACTGCGCATCTCGGGCCAAAGTGGCGGGGTTGCAGCTCACGTACACGATCCTTTGCGGTGGGGCAAAGGGGCGTGCGTGAGGACCGGGATTGCGGGGGTACTCAGGAGCAGGAGTTCCGCTCTCAACGACCGGCGCGACCTCGGTAAAGCCTGGGTTGATCAATTCGACCAAGGCTTTGACCAAGGCGAACGCCCCTTCTCTGGGCGGGTCAATCAGCCATTTTTGGGCATGCTCGAGCTCAATCAAATGGTCGGGCGTGATGGTGAATAAATTTTTGGTGATGAAGGTGGTCTTGGCCAAAGGTTTGGCGCGCAAGGGATTGTCACCATGGGGGTTTTGGCTGTTGGGGATGTGTCGAAGATTCAAGGCCAAATTTTCACGGCTGCGCGCGATGAGCTCCTCGCTGCCCTCAATGCCGATCACTTCGCCAGCCAATGTTGCCAAGGGCAAGGTGAAATTGCCCAGCCCACAAAACCAGTCGATTACACGCTCGTGCGGTTTGGGGGCCAAGAGTGAGAGGGCTTTGGAGACCAAGACTCGATTGATGTGCGGGTTGACCTGGGTGAAGTCGGTGGGACGGTAGGGCATGAGCACGCCAAAATCGGGCAACTCGTAACTGAGACTCTCTTGTTGAGCAGGGTAGCGAGGGTCTTGGGTCTGCATCAATTTGACCGTGTCTAAGCCCTTGGGTTGCAACCACCATTGCACCCGATGAACAGCGCCAAATTCGAGCAAACGCGTTTGGTCTGCCTCGCTCAGTGGCACCATGTGTCTGAGCACCAAGGCGGTGACGTGGTCGCCACAGGCGAGTTCAATTTGAGGGCAATGTTCTCTCGCTTGCAAGGATTCGATCAGCGCGCGCAGCGGCATCAAGAGTGCGCTCACATGCGGGGGCAAGATCGGACACACCGACATGTTGGCCACATAACGACTTTTCCGCTCGTGAAAGCCGACCAAGACTTGGCCTTTTTTGCGCACATCTTTGACAGACAATCGGGCGCGAAAGCGGTATCCCCAATCGGGTCCTTGGATGGGTCTGAGGATGGTTTGGGCTTGCACATGGCCCAAGTGTGTGAGCAAATCTTCCAAAACGCGTTGTTTGATGGCCACTTGAGCCGAGGCATCGGCGTGTTGCATTTTGCATCCCCCGCAAGAGCCCGAGTGGAGTCCAGCATGGGGGCATTTTGGCGTTACCCTGAGAGAGGAGTCTTTGATGATCTCGGTGAGAGAGGCTTTTTCCCAATTGTCTTTTTTGCGGTTGACGTTGGCCACCACCACCTCAAAGGGCAAGGCCCCATCGACAAACACCACTTTGCCGTCCTCGCGGTGCGCAATGCCTTGCGCATCCAAGTCCATGGACTCAATGTGCAGCCATTGGGGTGGTTTCGGTGCGGGTGCGTCGGTCATGTGGGAGTCTTCATGCAATCAAGAAGCGTTTAGTTAGGGGTGCAATTGAGGCCTGGGGGGCACATGGAGGCTGGCCAAGGCGGTGAAGCAGCAAGACGTGAAGCCTTGGGGGAGGGGTGGGGTGGGGGGTGACGGGCAGCAAGCCCCCAAATCAATGCGCTGGCAAGAATTTGGTGGGGTCCACAGGTTTGCCCAGCTTTCTGATTTCAAAGTGCAAATTCACTTGATCAGAGTCGGTGCTGCCCATTTCAGCGATCTTTTGACCTTTTTTGACCGATTGATCTTCCTTGACGAGCAAGGTCTGGTTGTGAGCGTAGGCGCTCAAGTAGGTGTTGTTGTGCTTGAGGATGACCAAGTTGCCGTAGCCACGAAGGCCATTGCCGGCATAGACCACCTTACCGTCTGCGGCCGCTTGCACAGCGTCTCCCGCCTTGCCCCCGATGTCCAGGCCTTTGAGGGTTTTGTTTTCATCAAAATAATTAATGATCGAGCCGTGGGCTGGCCAAGCAAAGCTCAATTCATCGCCACTCTCGCCGGCTTGGGGGGGCGATGAGGCCAGCGCGGGATTGGGTGTCGTGGTGGCGGTGGGTGGGGGCAAATTGCCCGGGCGTGAAGAGATCAAGTTGGGCGGGCCCGATGTGCTTGATGTGCTTGATGTGCCTGATGAGTCCGCAGCAGGGCTGGCCGTGATGGGGGGTGCAATCACGGTGTTGGTGACAGCACGCACAATGACGCTGGGGTTTTGTATATCTGTATTGGTGTTGCCCGTGGGCGTTGGCGTTGGCGCTTGAACACGCAACTGTTGTCCCACTTCCAACGAGTTGGGGTTGTCGAGGTTGTTCCATTTGGCCAGGTCTCGCCAATTCTGACCTTGATCCAGACCAATGCGAATGAGGGTGTCACCCGGTCTCACGGTGTAAAAGCCAGGTTGATCGGGTGGCAGAGACGATGCACGCTCAGTGGCCGGCTTGGCTTGTGGCATGGTGGCCCAAATCGTTTGTGTGCGACGGGCTTGGCGCTCTTCAACCGGGGCTGGCACTCGGTGAGAAGAGTCCATCATTGAGCAACCCTCCAACAAAGCCAAGAGCAAACTGCCCAAGAGCAACCCACTGCTTGATTGAACCTTTGAAAAACTCAACATGTCAAATCCCTTCGCATCATGCGACTCCCGATTTTAGGGGAACAAAGTGAACGGGCTCCAGCACCTGGCGCTCTAAGCCCCGAGGGGTTTTGTCGATCACCAAAAGACTTTGTGTCGAGCCTTCACTGGACCAGGGAGCGACCAAGCGCCCACCCATGGCCAGCTGATCAATCCAAGCCTGAGGCACCGTGTCGCCACCGGCCGCCGAAAGGATGCCACCGAATGGCCCCTCACTCGGGAGGCCGAGCATGCCGTCGCCAAAAATCAGCGTGACATTGCCCAACCCCATGGGGCTCAAGTTCTCAATGGCTTTGTCGTGCAGGCCTTTGAGCCGCTCAATGCTGAAGACCTCTTTGGACACCTCGCTGAGCAAGGCGGCTTGATAGCCGCATCCGGTGCCAATTTCGAGCACCTTGCCAATCTTGCCATTGATGAGTAAATTTTTCCCTCCTCTAAGGAGTGCAATCATGCGTGCAACCACATTGGGCTTGGAGATGGTTTGCCCCAGCCCGATGGGCAGGCTGGTGTCCTCATAAGCTTGGTTGACCAAGGCCGTGTCAACAAAACGGTGGCGCTCAACTTTGCCCATGGCTTTGAGCACCCATTCGTCTTCCAGGCCTTGGAGGGCGAGTTTTTGCACCATGCGCTCGCGCACCTTGGCCGAATCGAGACCGATGCCGCTTGGCATGGTGTTGATGGGGACTTTGACCTTGTGTGAAAGTGCGCTCGAGGCCAGGACCTTGGTTGCCGACAACTGTGTGCTGGGTGGATGGTGATCTTGACCAAAATCCACCTTGGCGGGAAAACCGGGGCGTTTTTTCATGCCAGGCGCTGGCCTTGGAGGGCTTGCTGCCAAGAGGCCAGGCCCTCGTGATGGGTCAAATCGACTTGCAAAGGCGTGATGGAAATGAAGCCATCTCGGGTGGCGTGGAAATCGGTGCCTTGAGCATCGTCTTTGGCCGCGCCCGCCCCTCCAATCCAGTACATGGTTTCACCTCTGGGATTTTCTTGTGTGATCACGCGCTCGGCCGCATGCCTGCGCCCCAGGCGGCAGATCTGAAAACCCTTGTGCTGTGCATGGGGTAAGTTGGGAATGTTCACATTCAGCAGCCAGGGGGCGGCTTTTTTGCCGGGCTCGGTGAAGAGTCTGCCTTGTGCGATGAGTGCCTCGACGATTTCTCTGGCGCGTTGGGCTGCATCGTCCAAGTGTTGCCAGCCTTTTTTGACTTGAGAAAACGCAATGGCCGGGATTCCCATCAAGTAGGCCTCCATGGCAGCACCCACTGTCCCAGAGTAAATGGTGTCATCTCCCATGTTGGCGCCGTTGTTGATCCCAGAGATGACCAAGTCAGGGCGAAAGTCAAGCAGCCCTGTCAAGGCGATATGGACACAGTCTGCTGGCGTGCCGTTGATGTAGCGGGTGTGCGGGTTGACTTGACTCACGTACAAGGGGGCATTGAGGGTCAAAGCATTGGACTTGGCACTGTTATTTTGTTCTGGGGCGACCACCATCACGTGGCCCATGTCCTTGAAGGCCTCGTACAAGGCCAAAATACCAGGGGCTTGATAGCCGTCGTCATTGGAGACCAAAATATTCATGGGCGGGGTAGGCGAAAAGCTCAGTGAGGGAGATGGATGCGGCCAAGGGTCGAAAAAACGGTTTGATTTTTAGTCTTTCAGTCGCCTCCCATTGTAGGGCCTGAAGCTTTGCTGGCTCCTTTTTTGTGTGGAACTCGGGGTTTTAAAGTTCTCTACCCAACATGCACAACGCAGCGGGTTTTGGGGGTAGACAAGGATGCGGTGACGAGGGCCGAGAGGGCTGAGAGGGCCGATAAAGCCCAGAACGATGCAATCCACTTGGGGCGAGCTGTTTTTTTGCTGAAAACCCAACTCTTTTGTGCTCTTTGGGGGGCTATCAAGGATTGGGATGGTGAAGTAGGCTTGGAATTGGCTATAATCGTGGGTTTTCCCTTGCCACATCACAATTTAGACGCTGTGAGTGGCTCAATCCACAAGGAGAGTCTATGCGTCATTACGAAATCATTTTAATGATCCATCCGGATCAAAGCGAACAAGTGCCTGCGATGCTTGAGCGCTACAAAAGCCTCATCACCACAGGTGGCGGTGCGATTCATCGCATCGAGGACTGGGGTCGTCGCCAGTTGACCTACATGATCAACAAGTTGGCCAAGGCCCACTATTTGTGTGTCAACATTGAAGCATCCATAGAAATCATGGCTGAATTGGAGCATGCCTTCAAATTCAACGATGCAGTATTGCGTCACTTGACGGTCGTGAAAAAGAAAGCCGAAACAGGCCCTTCATCCATGATGAAGACTGTCGAGCGCGAGGAAGCCAGAAAGACCCAGCAAGCTGAGTTTCAAGCCTAACCCGCACGCTTTTGGCCTGATGTGAATCGTTTGGTTTTGACCGCCAGTTTGGTTGAAATTTCAGCCATGAGATACACCCCAGCCGGCTTGCCTGCCATGGATGTTATCTTAGAGCACGAGTCTCATCTTGAAGAGGCCGGTCTTGAGCGAATCGTGAAAGCGACCCTCAAGACCAGAGCACTGGGAGAGTTGGCCAAAACCATCAGCGAGTTGCCCTTGGGCAGTGAGCGTCGATTTGAAGGTTTTTTAGCCACACCTAAGCAAACCAAAAGCGTTATTTTTCATTTGACCCAGATCCATCAAATTTCATAGGAGCCTAGACCATGGCCACATTTAAAAAGTTCAACAAAGACAAGCGCCCAAAGCGCAACACCCAGTCCCTGCTCTTTAAAAGAAAGCGTTTTTGTCGTTTCACCGTGACCGGTGTGGAAGAGATTGACTACAAAGACATCGATACCTTGAGAGACTTTATCGCGGAAAACGGCAAAATCATTCCCGCTCGCTTGACCGGAACCCGTGCCATTTTTCAGCGCCAGCTCAATACCGCCATCAAACGTGCTCGTTTCTTGGCCATGTTGCCTTACAGCGACCAACACCGCATCTGACAGGAACTCATCATGCAAATTATTCTTTTAGACAAAGTGGTGAATTTGGGTGCTTTGGGCGAGATCGTCAAAGTCAAAGACGGTTATGCCCGTAACTTTCTGATCCCTTCAGGGCGGGCACGCCGTGCCACGGCTGCTGCCATTGAAGAGTTTGAGAAAAAACGTGCTGAACTTGAAAAAGCGGCCGAACAAAAATTGGCCGAGGCTCAAGCCTTGGGTGAGAAATTGGCCGGCACGACCCTCAAAGTCACACAAAAAGCGGGTGTGGATGGTAGATTGTTTGGTTCTGTCACCAATTTTGACATCTCCGAAGAGCTGGGTAAAACCGGCTTTAAGGTTCCAAAGTCTGCCGTTCGCATGCCCACCGGCCCCATTAAAGTGGTGGGTGACTCGACTGTGAGCGTGTCTTTGCACACCGATGTGGTGGTTGAAATCACGGTGAGTGTCTACGGCGAGACTGCTTAAATAGTCTTGCCGGCTCTTGGGTGAATGCGGGCCTTGGCCGGTTCACTTCTCTTTGCTGGCCGAAATTTCAAAGAAATCTCCATCCAAGTTCACGCTTGGGTGGTTTTTTTTGAACTTTTTCCGCCTCAACCAACCTTGCAAAAGCCAAGCGTACTCTGCAAAAACATGACGGCACACACTTTTTTAACTTGTTGACAGTTTATCCACAGCATTTGCACAAGGTTACTGCGTGACTTGAACCTGGAAAAAGTTTAGGATCAAAGACCGTTTCAAAGGCTCCAGTGCATGTCCGCAGTCCTCTCCCCATTTGACCCCAGTCCTTACGCTGACCCTGCGGCTGCGCAGTTGCGCATTCCTCCTCACTCCATGGAGGCCGAGTCCAGCGTTTTAGGTGGACTTTTGCTCGACAACGCCTCGTGGGACCGCATTGGGGATTTGCTGGTTGAGAATGATTTTTATCGTTTTGAAAATCGTTTGATCTTCTCTTCGGTGGCCGCACTCATCAATGCGAACAAGCCCGCTGATGTGATCACCGTCTACGAGTCCTTGCAAAACATGGGCCGAGCCGAAGAGGTTGGCGGACTGTCCTATTTGAACTCTTTGGCGCAATATGTGCCGAGTGCAGCCAACATTCGCCGCTATGGCGAGATCGTGCGTGAGCGATCTATTTTGCGAAAACTCGTCACCGCTAGCGACGAGATCGCCACCCACGCCTTCAATCCTCAGGGCAAACAAGTCGACCAAATATTGGATGAGGCCGAGCAAAAAATCTTCAACATCGGTGAAGAAGGCTCGCGCATGAAGCAAGGCTTTCAGTCGATGGACGTCTTGACGCTGGAGTTGATGGACCGCATTGATGAGATGTCACAAAACCCCAATGACATCACTGGGGTGCCCACCGGCTTTTATGACTTGGACCGCATGACCTCGGGCTTTCAGCCTGGGGACTTGATTGTGCTGGCAGCTCGCCCCTCTATGGGCAAGACCGCGTTGGCCATCAACATCGCCGAGCACGTTGCCGTCGAGGAGCAGCTTCCCGTGGCGGTGTTCTCCATGGAGATGGGGGCCTCACAGTTGGCCATACGTATTGTGGGCTCCATCGGTCGAATTGATCAAAGTCATTTGCGAACAGGAAAGCTGAGCCAAGACGAGTGGCCCAAGCTCACCGAGACCATTGAAAAACTCAGAAACATTGCGCTTCACATTGATGAGACACCCGGACTCACCCCCAATCAGTTGCGCAGCAATGCAAGACGGTTGGCCAAAAAATGCGGCAAACTCGGTTTGATCGTTGTGGACTATTTGCAATTGATGTCGGGCTCATCAAGCGAAGGCGACAACCGCTCTACTGAACTTGGTGAAATTTCACGGGGCCTCAAAATGCTGGCCAAAGAGTTGCAGTGCCCGGTCTTGGCACTCTCACAGCTCAACCGAAGCGTTGAGACGCGCAACGACAAACGCCCCATGATGAGCGACTTGCGGGAATCGGGGGCCATTGAGCAAGACGCCGACGTCATCATGTTCATCTACCGCGATGATTACTACAATAAAGACAGCAAGGAGCCTGGTGTGGCCGAAGTTTTGATCACCAAGCACAGAAATGGGCCGACTGGGGTGGTGAAACTCACTTTCCTCAAAAGTATCACCAAGTTCGAGTCCATGGCCTCCACAGGTGGCGACTATTGAGCGGAAAAGTTCACGCATGAAAATTATTGAAAGTTTTGCCGACATCTCCCGTTTTGTGGCCTTGCGCCGCGATATCCACGCCCACCCAGAGCTCGGCTTTGAGGAGCACAGAACCGCTGCCTTGGTGGCACAGTTGCTCAGCGAATGGGGCCTTGAGGTTCACACTGGTATTGCTGGCACCGGTGTGGTTGGCGTGTTAAAGCGTGGACACTCAATGCGTTCGATGGGTCTCAGAGCCGACTTGGATGCTTTGCCGCTACAAGAGGACAATCACTTTGCCCACCGCTCTCAGCACGATGGTCGCATGCACGCGTGTGGTCATGATGGTCACACCACCATGCTCTTGGCCGCGGCCTGGCACTTGTCCCAATCCAAGGCGGATTTCGATGGCTGTGTGAATTTTATTTTTCAGCCCGCTGAAGAGATGGGAAAAGCTGGCGCTTTGAAGATGATCCAAGAGGGTCTCTTTGAGCGTTTTCCATGCGACGCCGTTTTTGCCCTGCACAACTTTTATTTGGACGGGGTCGCTCACTTTGCCACCAACCACGGGGCCTTGATGGCGTCGAGCAACACCTGGCGCATCGACATTCACGGACAAGGCACCCATGCCTCTTTGCCCCATACAGGGATTGACCCGGTGGCGGCCACCATCAACTTGGCCCAGCAGCTTCAAAGTTTGATTGCCAAGGTGGTGAGTTCAACCGAACGAGCTCTCTTGGCGGTGACTCAAATCCAAGGCTCGGGTGCACCCAACGTCATTCCCGATGTGGCGTGGGTTGGGGGCACGGTGAGAACGTTTTCAGAAAACGTTTTGGACGATATTGAAAAGGCCATGCGCCAACTCGCCCTGGGCGTTGCGCAAGCCCACGGTTGCCGCGCCGAAGTGAGCTTTCGGCGTGCCTCGCCTCCCGTGGTGAACCATGAAAAAGAAGCACGCTTTGCCGCCCAGGTCATGCGCGAGATCGTGGGAGACGAGGCTGTCAATGAGCACTACATCCCCATCATGAGTGCAGAGGACTTTGCCCACATGCTCAAAGTCAGGCCCGGTTGCTACGCTTTCATTGGCAACGGCAATGGTGAACACCGCTTGGCCCAGCACGGCGCGGGTCCTTGCATCATTCACAACACCTCTTTTGATTTCAACGATGAGATCATTCCTGTGGGTGCCAGTTATTTTGTGCGCTTGGTAGAACGTTGGTTAGAACAAAGGTAGATCCATCATGAAAACGTGTTTCTTGAAGTTTTCTTTTCGTGTTGGCCTGAGTGCCGCCTTGTGTGTATTGTGCATGTTAAGCGCTGGTGGTGCCAATGGCGCTGAGCGGTTGATCAAGATCATTGTGCCCTTTGGGCCCGGTGCAGTCCAAGACACCGTGGCCAGGACGTTTAGCAATGAGTTGGGTCTTGCCTTGGGAGCCACGGTCATCATTGAAAACCATGCAGGAGCCGGAGGCACCATTGGCACCAATTTGGTGGCCAAGGCCGCGCCCGACGGCAACACTTTGCTCATGGCCGCAGCCTCCCAGACCTTGGCAGGGCACTTGTATGAAAAACTGCCCTATGACCCCGTCAAAGATTTCAGCACGGTCACTTTGGTTGGCTACTCGGGTTATGTGATCGCCGCACCCACCAGTTTGGCTGTGAAAGACCTCAAGGACTATATCTCTTACATCAAGGCCAAGCCCGGCCAGTTCAACTATGCGTCGGCCGGCAATGGATCTGCTTCCCATTTAGGCATGGCCTCCTTTTTAGCACGTGCTGGTTTACAAATGCAGCACATCCCGATGAAGGCCACCGGAGATGCGGTCAACGAGGTCTTGGCCAATCGCGTGCAAGGCGTGACTGCAGCCACCATTGGCGTGGTCGGGTTTCGGCAAGATGCCAGGATCAAACTCTTGGCCTACACGGGAGTCAAGCGCTCGCAGTTTTTGCCAGAACTCCCAACGGTGGCAGAAAGCGGATTGCCTGGCTACTCGTTTGATTCTTGGATGGGACTGTTGGGGCCAGCCAATATTCCAAAAGCGCAAAACGATCAAATCAACAATGCCATGATCAAGGTCTTGGCCGAGTCTGCTGTGCAAGATCGACTGCTTCGTCTGGGTCTGGAAATTCAGACGGCCAGCAGTGAAGAGTTTGAGAAAATTTTGCGCCAAGACTGGATCAATGCCGGGGTGATTGTGAAGGCGTCAGGGGCCAAATTGGAATGAGGTCTTCGGTCGCGTTGGCATGTGTCACAAAACCTTGTCTTGAGCAGTGAAGAAAATGGGCTCAAGTCGTTTCAAAAAGTGCAAACACCTTGTTGGAATTGAAAACATGGGTTTGCACAAAATCACTCCAAGCTACTTTTCTGCCAAGCGCCTCCATGGCACCTAGGAGTGGGCACCAGTTCAAGATTTCTTGCTGACCAGCGTCTTCAAAGTCCTCGGTGCTTTGCGCTCTCCAGAACCCAAAGTGGTTGCTTTTCATCGCGTCGTACAGTGCGCGGTCGCTCGGTGTATCGGGCCTGAGCCGAAAGGTCTTGTCGCAAAGGAAGGCGTGTGACCAACTCGATGACGCCATGAGGGCGACACGCCAAGGAGAGTCCCGCAAAGTTTTGGCAATTTGAGCCCCCATGTCCATGCAGCGCGCGGGACTCGGCCCCGGGGGGTCAAAGTCAAGCACCTCGTTCATTTGCGTCATGAAGCCTTTGGCGCTGATCACTCGCCGGCCGTAGCAATTGATGGGCATGGTGACCGTGGGGTAAGGCCATCCTTGGCGGTCGTAGTCCAAGTAAAGAATGGCATTCATGAAGGCGTGTGCCACACTGCTGTGGTGCAAAGGCTTATAGGCATAGGCTACATCAAAGTGCGCGTTGATGAGCCCGGCTGTGATCAGCTTGGCCGCCTCTGGGTGACCTTTGAGTCGGTAGTGCAATTGTGGCCCTTCGCCCCAGGCATTGGGCTTGCCGCCCTCCATCATGGAAGATCCTTGTGCGTGTCGCCAAGGGTACAAATCCATGTCGGGGTATGCACATACGCTGAAAGCCGGGATCACGTCTTCGCGAAAATTCTCGTATTGATCGTCCCCCCAAATGAGCACCAAGTCGGGCTTGAAGTCGTCAAGGGCTTTGCGCACGTGTCGGAACCTCTCGACCAAGGCAGCTCGGTGAGCGACTGCACCTTGGGCTCCATCGTCATGACCCCATTCGGCCTGCATCTCTGTGGGCCAATGCTTGGGGTCTTTGTGCTCGGGGGCGATGGATGGGTCTTGGAGGGTTTTTTTGAGGATCCAAGACATCTGCTCATCGGGTGAGCTCAGTGGCGGGTAGTGCGAGAGTCCCAAGCCCAGTATTTCAGCCATGAATTCAACCTGCCTTTCCCCGTCAAGAATTGTTTCTACAGCGCATCGCTGGCAAAGTCTGCCAGTCTTGAGCGCTCGCCTCGGGCCAAGGTGATGTGTCCACCATGTGGCCAGCCCTTGAATTTGTCCACTGCATAGGTCAGTCCCGAGGAGCCTTCGGTGAGGTAGGGCGTGTCGATTTGTGCCAAGTTGCCCATGCAGATGATTTTGGTGCCAGGGCCTGCCCGGGTAATGAGTGTTTTCATTTGCTTGGGGGTCAAGTTCTGGGCCTCATCGATGATCACGTATTTGTTCAAAAAGGTGCGACCGCGCATGAAGTTCAAGCTCTTGATTTTGATGCGACTTCGGATGAGCTCATTGGTGGCAGCACGCCCCCATTCGCCAGAACCGGTGTCGGTCTTGGCCAAGACCTCCAAATTGTCGTCCAAGGCGCCCATCCAAGGGCCCATTTTTTCTTCTTCAGTGCCGGGCAAGAAGCCGATGTCTTCACCCACACTCACAGTCGCGCGCGTCATGATGATCTCGGTGTAGCGCCTGTCGTCGAGCACTTGGGTCAGACCTGAGGCCAGGGCCAACAAGGTTTTACCAGTTCCCGCTGTTCCCGTCAAAGTGACAAAATCGATATCAGGGTCCAAGAGCAAATTGAGGGCAAAATTTTGCTCACGGTTTCTGGCGGTCACTCCCCAAACGGCATTCTTGACATGATTGAAGTCTTTGAGGGTTTTAAAAACAGCGGTTTTGCCGCGAATTTCAGTGACCCGTGCGTAAAGGCTGGGTTCACCTGGGGACTCAAAGAACACAAATTGATTGATGTGCAAGTCCGGCACGATGGGACCTGTAATGCGGTAAAAGGTGTGACTGCCGCTTTGCCAGCTCTCGACGGTTTTACCGTTCTTGAGCCAAAAGTCTGCAGGCAAGGACAGCCAGCCGCTGTAGAGGAGGTCGCCGTCTTCCAGCGTTTTGTCGTTTTGATAGTCCTCTGCGGCCAGGCCCAAGGCGCGTGCTTTCACGCGCATATTGATGTCTTTGGAGACCAGCACCACTTCACGCTGGGGGTGAAGTTTGCCCAGTGCTTGCACGACGCCTAAAATTTGATTGTCCGCTTTGCCCTGGGGTAAGCTCAAGGGCAGTTCTGCCACCAAGGCTTGGGTTTGAAAAAAGAGCTTGCCACCCACCTCTTTGTGGCCTGTGCCTGAGAGGGGTAAGCCGTTGATCATGTCGGACTCGACGGTGGCGGCCAAGGCATCCAAGGATCGACTGGTTTGGCGGGCATTCCTGGCCACTTCGGTCATGCCTTTTTTGTGACCATCGAGCTCTTCGAGCACGATCATGGGCAAAAAGACATCGTGTTCTTCAAAGCGAAACAAGCACATCGGGTCGTGCATCAGCACGTTGGTGTCCAAGACAAAGAGCTTTGTGACGTCGGTGCTTTTTTTCTTGCTGGCTTTGGGCTTGGGAGTGGCCGTGATGGTGTAAGGGGTTGTCGGTTTTTTCTCCAAACCGCTTGAAGCGCTGCTGCCCAAAGTGGCGGAGTGGGGCTCGTGTTTGAAGGGTTCAGGGGTCTTCAATGCTTGCGGTTTAGGGTCGAGGGGACTGTTTTGAAACGATGCCACTTGTTGTCGCTTGGCGCTTTTGCCTGAACTGGCGCTTTGTGTGGCGTCAGGGCTCAAGAGTGAAGCGCGTTTGGAGGGTGCTGGGGGCAATGGCATGGGGTGTGTCTAGGTGAATTGAAAATGATGGGGGGACAAAAAAGCGTGAGCAGCATCTCGCTGGCCATGGGGTTTGATGTGGCGTTTTGCAGCAGACAATAAAAAGCCGCCAAGGCGACTTGGCGGCCGTGTGCAAGACAAGAACAAAAGGGTCATGGAGGCTTGAGCGTTCAAGAGGGGATGGTCAAAAGTGACTGGCCAAACAACATCGTTGAAACATCATAACCCACTGAAATGACGACGCTGAGAAATACTTTCTCTAGGGGCTTTGCTCGGGGGGTGAAGGCAGGCTTTTAAGCGACGGCGGCAGTAGCGGGTTTTTTCAAGGCTTTGACAGCTTTGAGAACTTCGTCCACGTGGCCAGGGACCTTGAGGCCGCGCCACTCTTCTTTAAGTAGGCCATCGGCGCCCACCAAAAAAGTGCTGCGCTCGATGCCTTTGACTTTTTTGCCATACATAATTTTGTTTTTCACAACACCAAACATGTGACACATTTTCTCTTCCGTGTCTGCAATCAACTCGAAGGGGAGTTCAAGTTTGGTTTTGAAGTCGTCGTGGGACTTCATGTTGTCGCGAGATACTCCAAAAATCACCGCCCCAGCCTTGGTGAAGTCTTTGTACTTGTCGCGAAATTGCATGGCCTCTGTGGTGCAGCCTGGTGTATTGTCTTTGGGGTAAAAGTAAAGCACCACAATCTTGCCCGTGTGCGAGTGATTGGTCACTCGCAAGCCGCCAGTTGCAATGGACTCAAATTCAGGAAGGGGTTTGTTGACAACGATTGCCATAGATCTTCTATCCAATGTGACATAAGGGGCCGCACAGTCTAGGCGGCAACCTGCTATTTTAACTTGAATTTGAGTCAATCCCAAGGCCCCAGAGCGCTAATTTTAGGACGCTCTGACTTGTGCGTGATGGCGCAAAACAAGGTATTTGCAGGCCAAATTGAATCCATTGTGCAGGCCCGGTTTTTGGGTTCCAATCCCCCCATCAGCGCATTAAGAAGAGGATTTTTTGAACAAATGTGAGCGCATTTCCCGCCCTCGGCGCGAGCCAGGGGGGGTCTAGCGAAGGGGATTGCTAACGCGCCCCAGTCCTGCGAGCGCTGCGAGCGCTGACGGTCTTGAAACTCCGGCGTCAGTGCTTTTCGCCGATACTGGGCCACGAACACCACAGGTGGTTTATGTTACAACCCCGTGAGAGCTTGAGCGATGGTTGTTTTACCTTCTTGCGACATGATTTTGGCTGTGCATAATACCAGTATGCAAATTGCAACCGACCCCGTTGTTACCCAACACCCGCGCAAGCCCAAACACTGCTTGCCTGGATTGGCTGTCAGCGCTTCATCTACAACGCCAAGGTGGGCGAGGATCGGTATTTCAAACCCGCTGCATCCATCCCTATGAGCCTCAACACATCAAACCCGCTGCATCCATCCCTATGAGCCTCAACACAGGGGGGCTGGCATGTGTCGTTCAAAGGTGGCGATGGCGATGACGATGACGATGGCGCAGCCGTGCCTGAACCCAGTGTGCAGTAGACGACCGAATACCTGATGCCGTTCACCGCGTGCGAGCTGCACAATGTCACCGTGGGTGTTTGACGACAATGACCTTGATCGTGGTGTGAACCTGCCGCTGGCCGGCAGTGATGGTCAGTCGTCAGGGTGGCAACACCCAGGCGCTTGGGTCGTTGACCCAAGAAACCACCGCGACAGCCTAGGCTTAGCGGGGGGAGAATTCATCAATTTGGAGGGTTCAGTGGTTGACTCATCTGCAATCATGGTTATTGTTGAGAAAAAGTGCCTCTTCACCCGCATTTTGGCAAGGCCTCCCAAAGTTTTCTTGAATTTGCATGTGCGCCGGTACTTTGATGCAATGGTCGGGGATGGTGAACGGCGATCAATGAACGCTTAAATTTGGCCGTTGGCATCATGCCTTTGGATGCAAAAAAGTTGGATTTTGCTCGTGATGGTTGCACGAATGACGGTAGGGATGGGTCTGCGTCGCAGGCCTATGAAACGTTAAACCGGCAAACGTTAAACCGGCTGGGCTTCATGGTGTTGCCATTGGCTGGATTTTTCCACAATGGCTTGAAATGAGCAAGTGCTCAAGGGGGCTTGTCGCCTACCCACACCAATGGGAGCCTCACCCCGCGCAAAGGCCTGAACTTCATGGAGCATTTGTTTTCGAAACTCCACAATCGCCAAGTCGCTCGCTCCTAGCCGATCGTGCGACCTCTTGGTGATGGCGCCCATGGTCACCCACATGGACAAGTCCTGGTTGGGGATGCCTTGAATGCCGGTGTAGTTGCCCGCTTTCATGGCTTGGCGGTCTTGTAAAAAATGATTTTGCACGTTGCGAATGGGGTGGTATTGCTCATCCACGTCCACCCCTTTTTGCGTGTGCAAAAACGCTCTCCAAGCCTGAGTGTCGGGTGTTGTTGCGGCGTCCCCCCAAGCGATGAAGTGAAATGCGGTGTGGGTATCGTCCACCGCCGTGTTGATGTTGGCCACGTTGTAGGCGTTGTTGGGGGGGATGAGGGCAGAAGCGGGCGCCAAAAACACCGTGCAGCGCACATAGTCGTGGGTGGAGGCTTTTTCGATGGGACGGCGAATGGCGACGTAGCGAAAGCCATAGGGTTCGATCTGGGCTTGCATGCGCGGTGCTTTGTCGGTGCTCGGGCGCAGCCAGGTTTTGTCATCGGCAAAGGCGCCATTGAGGCGCGCGGGCATCATGTCCGAGGAGTGAAGGGATGAGCTGTGGGCCGAGTCGATTTGACCCTCCAATATTTGGGCCCAGTTGCAAGGAATGATCATTTTGCAAATCGACACCCGTACATGCTCGTTGGGCGCCCAAGGCGGTGGCGTGAAGGGTGTGAAGGTATCTTTTGCCCCCATGTAGCACCACACAAAGCCGCCCCACTCTAGGGCTGGGTATGCGGTGTGCTGCACTTTGCCCGGCAAGCTGCTCAAGCTCGGCTCGGAGCTCATCTCCAAGACCTCGCCACTCACACTCATCTTCCAGCCATGGTAGAGACAGCGCAGTCCCCCATGCTCGTTGCGCCCATAGACCAAGGAGACGCCGCGGTGAGGGCAAAATTCGCCCATCACCCCCACCAAACCCAGGGTGTCTTTAAAAACCACCAAGTCTTCTCCCAGGACACGCGCGCGCACCGGTGCACCATCAGGTTCGGGCACTTCCTCACTCAAGCACACCGCTTGCCAGTGGCGACGCATGAGCTGGCCCATGGGAGCATCGCCTTCAACACGGGAGATCAATTGGTTTTCTTCTTCGGTCATCATGGGCTTGGCCTGTAAGGGGGCGGTAAAGTGGGTTAAAATTATTAGGTCTCTAAGTTTATCCTACTCCTTTGGTGTTCCTGATGGCTGCAAACCCTAAAACGCTGCGTGTGTTGCAAAAAGACATGCTGACCCCTGACATTGCCTGGTTCAAGCTGGGCGCTATGGACGGTCAAGCTCTGGCCCCATTCACCCCGGGGGCGCATTTGAGTGTGGTGACCCCGAGTGGTCAAACACGCGCCTATTCGCTGTGCAGTGACCCGCACGACCTGAGCGCCTACGCCTTGGCCATCAAGCGCGAAGCCTCAGGTCATGGCGCGTCCAAAAGCATGGTCGATCTCCTTGAAGTGGGCCATACCCTAGAGGTCAAAGCACTGGCCAATTATTTTGAGTTGGCCTACGACGTGCAGGAATATATTTTTGTGGCCGGTGGGATTGGCATCACGCCCATTTTGTCCATGATGCTTCACCTCCAGGGTTTGGGTGAAAAACGCTTCAAACTATATTTTTGCACCCGCTCTCCTGAGTCCACCCCGTTCCTGGACTTGTTCACCAGCGAGCCCTTGGCCTCTCATGTTCACCTCCACCACGACCAGGGTCTAGCCGGCCAACAGTTTGATTTTTGGCCGCTCTTTGAGGTCCCCAAAGCCGCCCATATATATTGCTGTGGCCCTCAGGTCTTGATGGATGGCGTGAAAGACATGACTGGGCACTGGCCGAGTGAACACGTGCATTTTGAGAGTTTTGGCGCCGTCCAAGTGGCCCCCGAAGACAATGAAACGTTTGAAGTGGTGCTTGCCAAATCGGGCCAGCGCCTGACTGTGCCCAAAGACCAAAGCATTTTGGAGGTCCTTCGATTGGCCGGGGTCCCTGTGCCCAGTTCCTGTGAAAGCGGCACCTGTGGCTCGTGCCGCACGCCACTCCTGTCGGGCGAGGTGGATCACCGCGACTTTGTGTTGATGGATGAC
>TBL_comb47_HYPODRAFT_10003195_pt1 | contig 19611 bp, 19 predicted proteins | sample TroBogypolimnion_40_FD_10682 | JGI IMG/M metagenome (IMG submission 10682) | reverse complement strand
GTCTACCGCATTCAAATTAATATTGTACGAATACGGTGTTGATATATCAAACCCGCTTGGTGGGAATACCAAATTGGATACGGTAATTATACCAGTAACCGATGAATAGCTGCTAACACGACCAGTGATCAAATTATTAATATTGGTACTGGATACCATCACTACCGAGTTTCCTGGGATATACGAGAGTCCTGGTGAGACAAACCATGGACCCACATAAACGGATAAAGATGAAACTGTATACTGTTGTAATGTCTGTGTATTGTATCGATCAGCATATCCAGTCGGACCAATGCATCCCGTTGGACCGGTCGTACCAGTTGGACCCGTTGATTCGATTGAGTTCAAGTTAATATTGTAAATATAGGCATCGGTCGAATTAAAGGTCAGCTGGACATCAGATATCATATAGATACTAATCTCACCTGTCAATGTATTGTACGAGTTGACAATACCTGTTAAGCGATTGGCAGGTAGATTGGCTGCAACCACCACCACCGAGTTTCCGTTGATATAAGCCAGATTTGACGCTACGGTGAAAGATGTTTGGGTGTATGATGGAGGGGAGGAAGAAATGGATATGTACGCTGCTAATGAACCGCCTATAACTGGTTTGGTAGGAGATCCATACGGACCATTCGGAGCAGATAGAATAATTGCAGAACGTGTACTCGTATTGTATTTATCAGCATACCCGGTCGGACCAGTACAACCTGTTGGTCCTGTTGGGCCTGTTGCTCCTGTCATACCAGTATTACCGGTATTACCAGTGAAACCAGTATTACCGGTACACCCAGTAGAACCAGTCGAATCAATCGCGTTTAGGTTTACATTATAGTAATCTGTTTTCGATCCAGGAGAAAAAGTGTATAGATATACCCCATTCACAACCATTACACCAGTTGAATTATTATAACTATTGACAATACAGTAGAATACATAATTTCGTGGATCAGTCATGGAGGTTATCACTATCATATTTCCTGGTAGATATGCCAATCCAGACGCAACAGGTAATGTAATCAGTGTACTAACACTGAATAATTGCGATTGAGAAATGGTTTGAAGACTTGTTGTCCGGGTGTTATACTTATCAGCATACCCGGTTGGACCTGTCGCTCCTGTTGCCCCTGTTGGCCCCGTCGGGCCTGTCGGACCAGTTTGACCAGTTTGACCAGTTTGACCGGTACACCCCGTTGACCCCGTTGAATCAATGGAATTCAAATTAACATTATAGGTTCCAGTATATGTATAGTTAAAACTAGGAGAAATATCATTAATAAAATTAATCGACATTACCCCACTAGTTACCGAATAAGATAGTACGGAACCATAAAAGTAATTGTTCAATGGCAAATTTGTTGCAGTTACGACAATTGTATTCCCTTGGATATAGGCCAACCCATACGCAACTGTGCAACTCACCATCGAGTTTAAAGTGAAAAGAGGACCGGGAGAAAGAATAATGGTTCCAACTGTTACCGTGTTGAATCGATCAGCATACCCGGTTGGACCTGTACACCCTGTTGGACCAGTATTACCAGTGCATCCAGTTGAACCGGTTGAATCAATTGCATTCAGGTTGATATTGTAAAACCCAGTATAGGCTTGCCAAGATAATGATACATTATTGATATTTGTAACCACAATTGCTCCTGATAGGGAATTATAACTTTGTACGGAACCATAAAAGACATTGTTCATGGGTAATGTCGTTGCGACCACTACTACCAAGTTTCCTGTACTATAAGCCAGACTTTGTGCGACAATAAACGATAATGTACTACCAGTAGTAGGTTTTGAGAACGAATAATCACCCGTTGTAGTAACGGTATTGTATTTATCTGCATAACCTACTGGACCTGTATTACCCGTCGATCCAGTGGATCCGGTTAGACCAGTTGGTCCTGTAAAACCAGTATCTCCTTGAATACCTTGTGGACCAATATTACCAGGACGACCTTGTATTCCTTGTGGGCCTATAGGTCCAGTATTTCCTATAGGGCCCTGACGACCTAATGCTATGGCGTTGCTCATGATTTATTATATAACAAAAATGAATTTAAATTACATTTAGAGAGTGATTACGATATAAAAAGAAGCATGAATGCGTCACCTGTTGATATTTTACATATACAAAGTATATCTGCACAATCTGGGTTAACAACATACCTATCTGCTACTCAATTTGAACATTTCATTTCAAATGATCAAGTTTGTGATTGGTTATCCATTGTATTACCAAAGAAACCTCTACGTCATCCATTACAATCCTTGTTCAATAAGGGCATTCACTTTGAAGCAACTGTATTATCGACACTACGAATACAATTTCAGTTATCTCTACCAAAGCTTTCCAGTCTAACAACCAGTCGTGAATATACGGCATACGAACATCAATTAGATCTACAATCTACCATCGCCGCGATGAAACGTGGTGATCATCTTCTGTACAGTGCCTACATGGCTAGTGAAAAAGAAGAATTAAGAGGTATTCCTGACTTGCTTGTACGTAGCGATTACATTGAACATTATTTTGGTATCACAGACGTTCCACAAGAACCTTCGTCATTTGGTGACTATTATTATATTCCAGTCGAAATCAAATATTCTAGTCTATCTTTTGATAAATCAGATAAAACATTATTAAATGTAAACCGAACCAAATTATACAAGACACAATTATGTGTGTATGCAAAAATCTTATCGGATCTGCAGGGAGTTTTTCCTTGTTGTGCGTTTATTATAGGAAAGTTTTCACCAGGGATACAAAAAACTGGTCCCTTTACCTTCCCACTAGGACATGTCTATTTTAATACACGAGATAATGATATTCGAGCATTGTTCTACAGTGGTCTCGAATGGTTACGAGAAGTACGTAAACATGCCTTTAATCGTCAGTGGGTCCAAGATCATCTAACTGTACTATTACCGAATATGAAGATCCACCAACCACTCTATGAAAAGGAAAAACAGCTACTATGTGATTATTATGGAGATGTTACCGAATTCTGGCAATGCTCCGTTCGTCATCGTCTGAATCTACTCGATACAACAAATCAAATGATTTATTCATGGAAACACCCAGACTTTTCGGTTGATATGTTACATGTTCCAGCTTGGTATACTAAAAAAATAGACGCATTGTTCGAGATTAATAAAGATAAAAATAGAACTATTCTACAACCTAAACGTATTACACATGATTTATATGAATGGCGTACAGGACCTCCATCATCGTCAGAATGGTTCATTGATTTTGAGACGACTGGAAACGCAAACGAAGATGAAGAATCCACTATTTACCTGATTGGTATTGGACAACTAAAAAAGTCATTTTCTTATACCTATTCTATAGCTGATTCTGTCAGTCCTGGCGGAGAAAAAAACTTATTATTGTCATTCTACAAGTACTGGAAAGATAATGGTAGCCCCCGTCTATGGCATTGGTATGCGGACGAATCTTTTTGGAATCGAGCTTGTAAAAAATACGATTTAGACTTAACACTAACCTGGATGGATTTGCATAAAGTCTTTTTTGAAGGGGATGTTATGGTAAAAGGATGTAAGAATTTTAAACTAAAAAGTTACATCTATGCATTAACACAACACAAAATCATTAACATTACTCTACCACCAGAAGAGTGTTGTAACGGTATGGATGCATTATCACTAGGTGAAGAATATTATGAAAAGAAAAACAAGGACATCTTGGAAATGATATTGCTCTATAATAAGTTTGATTGTGAAGCCCTGTATGTACTACTCGATATGATCCGAAAGAAACTATAACCTAAAATTGATTAAAAATATAAAAATAATAAGAAAATAAAAAAAGGACGGGAATGTCAAACATGGTTCCGTTTGAAGATAAAAATTCATTTACCCTGAAAGACGAGATTAAACTATGCAAAGGTCGTTTTGATGGTGATAAAAAAGTGTGGATGGTTCCTCCTCAAGCTATCGCACATCTTAAGGAGTTATCCAAGAAAATTACAGAATATGAGAATGATCCAGACAATAAAAATTCTACAGCCAATTTATGGAAGAAAGCATGTTCAATTTGTGGGTACCGTTTTGTTAAGAAAGGTACGGAAGAATACGATAAAGTAAAGGTTCAGTTTAAACTACTGTTGAAAAATAAAGATAATGGAGAGGATGAAGAGGATGATGCAGAAGACGATGGTGTATTTGATTAAACTTATAGAAACCCAGAGGGTTTTTATAATCTATATTTTGTTCGGTTCCAAATGTCATTCTTATGACTTTTCAATAAGAGACCATACATAGTTTCTTGATTTTTTGATCCTATTTTTTAAGCTTGTTCCAACTGGATAAATTTCATATATTGCAGTATCAAATGTATAATTCAATGGTTCACAAACATCAAGGTGAAGAGAACCTGGATAAAAACGTTTTGTGTACACATCATTTTCAAATGTCCCAACGAACTTAGTGACAGCAAACTTGCTACCTGAATATGTAATGCATGACAAGTTTGGTGGACAAGATAAATCGTCAAACGTAAATGGTTGTTCTCCGATCCGTGGATCGATGATAACCGTATCATGACACAACCAGATCAATACAGAAACGTAGTAATTGGATTCACTGTCTATCTTGACACAAATGTAGACACCTTCAGTGCTTTTTTGCTTGATGAATGGAAACAACTTTTCACTAACTTCAGTTGCACTCAACTTTCCCAAGTTGATTTCACCATGGTTAGAGACCATCACTCTATATGCTTTTATTGTTTTTCTCATATAAAATCAGTTTTACACGGGCAATCTATTCTTTGATAAAGGCTAGAAATTCCATCTTGTCTTTTGCATTACAATGAGGACCTACTAGGTCAAATGGTCCCCGGATTTCTCCTTTCTGTTTATAATGTTCCTTACAAGAGTACAGTTCTGATATTGTGTAGTCTCCGATCATTCGAATTTTTTTCTTGAATGCTTTTTCTTCCTGATCTCCATCTATTTCATCCACGGATAATAATAGTGTATCCGTATTTTCACGATCCCTTACGGAAGATGGTAAGATTTTACTTAGCTGATTTCTGTACCCATCACCATCTTTGATAATATTCATTTGTTCATACGCGTCATCTAACGCACGGATTTCATCACGTGTATAGTCAATTAATGCCTTATCTTCCTTTCTCTTGTATTTTGCCAGATCATCATGGAGACGAACATACTCTTCATGATACAAACGACTAATAACCGGTCCCAATCCATTATAGACCATCTTGATCAAGATGGTGGCATTCATATCTTCTACCTCATTCTGCTCTTTGTCGGTAAAGAAAAACTTGTTACGAGCACGGTCCTTGCACAAATAAAGTGGCCTCCCTTCCCCTGATAAAAAGTTTTTCATAGTAAAATCAGCAAGAGTCTTCTGACTGCCTAACAACAGCTCTTTTATTGTAAAATGTTTCTCGAACGTTTCCTGGACGACTTCCTTGGTCATATAGCTAATGATACTAGTATAGTTATTTGTGTTGGTAAGGTTATTGGTAGTATTATTAATTGTAATATTTTTTACATTTTTTGGGTTTTCTAACTCTTTACGGACACTTTCTAACTGTTTTTTAAGTTCTTTAACTTCATCTAATACTTCTATCATTTGTTCACTCGAAACACGTTTACTTTTACATATTTCAAGATGGTATTTTAATAAATTTTTAGAGGTTAATTCCTTATTACAAAAGTCACATTCAAATAACTGTTTCATTGTTGGTTTGTTCTGTTTCTCTTGTATGTTTAAACAACTCTTGTTTGTACGATGATGTCTATTCAAGCTTGATTTTGAAGTAAAGTTACTCTTGCAAAAAACACATTCATGCATCTTTATTTATATATTTTTATTCTTTAAATCTCTAATCTATGAAAAACATAGTATATACTAGTTCTGCATAGTTTTCTATGTAAACTACAAAAAGTTAACCTTTTTATGCTTAGACTATGAAAAATATAGAATATTTTTAAAAAAATACCAACATTTGCAAAAAAAGTAGTTTTTTTCTGGTTTTCTTTCAGACTGATACTATGCAATACTATAAAAAACACATTTTTCGTGGTTAAAAAGTTGCATAGTACGTAATTGTGTGTGTGTAGAACACTTTTTTAATTATAAAATTTAGTCCTATTTTTAAAATTTTCATTTTTAATTTACACAACTTCTTAAAAAATTATTTTTCATAAATTTGAATTTTTAATAATAAAATAATATTACTAGAAACAACCATGGTCCAGTGTGAATTCTGTAAAACAGAATTTGAACAACAATCAAGCCTTAGTCGTCATCTAACAACAGCTCGTTTTTGTATAAAGTTGCAGGCAGAAAATGGAAGAGAAGTACATGAAAAATTATTTGAATGCAAGTACTGTCATAAAAAATTAACATCAAAAGCACGTTTACTCTACCACGATAATATATGTAAGAAAAAACAAAACTCTGATGAAAAAGATCATCGAATCAAAAAATTGGAACAAGATATACTCGAGTTATCAGAAAACTACAAGAAGACTTTACTTGAGGTAAAAATAAACATGAAAGAATTAGAAAAACAATTAAATATTATTAACCGAATTGAACCTGAAAAATATAAAAAAGTACGAGTACCAAAAAGTATGAAAATGAGTGTGTGGTACACTTATGTCGGACGAGAGGTTGGAGTACAAAAATGTATGTGTTGTGAAACAAAAGAGATCACACAGGGTGATTTTGAATGTGCTCATGTCATTGCTGAAAAGAAAGGCGGTCCTAATACAGTAGAGAATTTGCGACCGATTTGTTCAACCTGTAACAAAAGTATGAGAACTATGAACATCTTTGAATACAAAGAAAAGTATCATACGGTTCAACCAGTAGGTAATTAAAAATTTTGAGGAAAATATCCTTAAAATTATTCTATTTCAATGTTAGTGTCCGCCAGCTCATGTTTTTTTCAGGTGATCGTTCCTTTCTCCGTGCTGCTTTTAGTAATGATTTTTTACCGTGTTTCTTGACCAGTTCAGGGATGGTAATAGGCGTCTCATCGGTAATACGAACCAGTGGACGACAGGCAGGTAAGCGACGATGGCTACCAGGACTTCGTCCACAAGGCGTTACCTTACTATGTGTTAGATAAGGCACAACCTGGATCCATTCTTCATCAAACCAGCGTAACAGACCGACGCTTTTTGATTTTTTTGGACTCTTTTTCTTAGGACTCTGACTCTTTATCTTTCCACCATATTCTTTGTATTGCTTGACAATGTAACTGGAACGGTAAATAGACGATTTTTCACCATAGACTCTGTTGGCATCGAGTAATGCTTTTTTATATGGAGGACTCTTCTTGTCCATTCTCTTTATCTAATTATTCTTTTTATTGAAAAGTTTTCCTTGACCAGTAGAAACCATACAATTACCCTCTACTGGAGCATAACGTAATCGGATGGGGTTTTTACAGTCTTCCCATCTTTTGAAAACCAAGTTGAACATTCCTTTCTTATTGATCCGTTCGACGTAGTTTTTTATTTTTTCATGATCAACCTGACCAGTTTCAATGTCACACTTTTTCGAGGTCTCAGGGTAATCTACACCATGGTGGTACTCTACCTTGTCCTTGTACTTTTCAAATTGGTTCATAATTTTCTCAGGTGGGATGTATTTATGAAGTGAGATGAGATAGATTCCTTCGAGTGTTGCTACGATATGAAACCCTGAACAACACAATCCGTACATATAGAGAAACGAAATATAGTCATCGGCAGAAGGCCACGCGATACAAACCTTGTACTTTTTATAAGCATCATAGGGATGGGTATGGAAGGTTCCAAATGATTCAATATAACTCGCTGATTCTTTTTCACCTTTTTGTACGGATGATTCATCTACTTTCAATGTTACCGTATTGTTTACGTTGTTTTCTAATTGAAACCGACCTGAAATTTCTCTTTGTTCTTGGTTGTCTTTGAACTGGAACGTAATGTACCGTGTATGGTTATAAAGGTAATCAACAGCAGATGGAGACAGGTGTATAAAGAGTTCACATGGTGTCTGGTTGGCTTTTACAGATCGGATAATATTCTTCATACTTGTTTTTAACATTCTTTTTTGAACCTCTACCGTGGTATTATTATCTTTCTCTGGTTTTTCTTTTTCCCATACAATCATGGGTCTTTCCCAGACTGTTTCTCCTATTTTTGTAGTAATGACCGGATTTCGATACCCATCATTAAACATACGATGGCACACATTATCCAGATGTGGTGTATCTATCCCAATCGCAACGATGTCTTGATTCATTTATTTATAGAAATACATTTCTATAAAAGGTTAACAATCAACATGAAAATTGATAAGGTTATCTATATTAACTTGGATCATCGATACGATAGACGTGAAGAACTCGAGTCAGAGTTAGAACGGTATGGATTAAAGAGTATTTCTGAACGTTTCTCGGCAATTAAGGATGATTTCGGGGCACTCGGATGCGCAAAATCACAACTAGCAGTGCTTCGAAATGCGCTAGACCAAAACTATCAACGTATCCTTATTCTAGAGGATGACTTTACATTTTTGGTTTCAGCTGAAGAATTCCGAGAAGAGATAGATAAACTTGATACAATCGAGTTTGACGTATGTATGCTTTCTTATAACTGTCCACGCTATGAAGATTCGGTGTACCCATTTTTGAAAAAAGTAATAATTGCTGGTACTGCTAGTGGTTATATTGTAGATGCTCGATACTATGAAACTTTGATCGGTGTGTTCGAGGATAGTGTAAATGCGTTGGAGAGTACTAGGATTGAACACCTATATGCCGTTGATGTGATATGGCAACAGCTTCAACCATCATCTGACTGGTATAGATTCACTACCCGTATTGGAAAGCAACGCCACAGTTACAGTGATATTACTAGAAGTATGGCTCGTTACGATGTTTAAGTAGTCAAAAATTACAGATTTAATTCAACTTATAAACATATCCTTTCATGAAAGAGGATAAAGATGCTTACCGTGTACTCGGATGCTGCTCAATACAGTAGGGATGTCGTATCTTATGTAAAGAGTCTTCCATCTATACCATCCTCCCTTACCATGCTTCATATTTCCGAATATCTTCCCATTACTGATCAGTCTTTCGTAATTCTACTGTCAGGGGAGCCAGAAGATTTAGCACACTATGTAAAGGCAAATTTAAAAATTTTACCATACCGTTTGGATCGTCCTGACGTCATTTATTATCCATTTTTGTACTCTAGTTTATGTGAACGTTATACATTTGAGGTTAATGTGCAACAAAAACAAAAATTCTGTGCCTTTATGTACCGTCAGAACCATCAACACCGAAATGACTGGTTCTACCGTTTATCTGCCCTACGACATGTGGATGCATTAGGTGATGCATGTAAGAATGTAACGACACCTAGTACTCGAGGAGTCTATACAGATAATGAAACCTACAACGATATTGCTGTCCGTTTGTACACTGAATACTCGTTTGTGCTCGCTATTGAAAACACATGGAGAGAGGGGTATTTTACGGAAAAATTAATCAATCCTATTATGGCTCATTCGATCCCTTTATACTGGGGGCATCCATCAGTGTTTGAATACGTAAATAAACAACGGGTGTTGTACCTACCTGATTTTGCGACGATAGAAGACCTTTATGCGGAATTATGTCGTTTGGAAAAGTCTTCAGAAGATTACCAAAAAATTATCAACCAACCATGGTACACTGAAAAGGGGCAACCCGATAATGTAAAAGCCTACATGATCGATGAACTAAGTCGTCACCTTTCGTCGACTTAAAGATTTCTTCTAGAATAAAATGAAGACAACAGTGGTTACAATGTATATATCTCCGAATGGAGAGTCTACCGACGAATATATTGAAAAAGGAAGACGTCTGATGGCCATTGATCATCCCATGATTGTTACAGTAGGTGATGAGAAGGCTCGTGATGCAATTCTACGAATGCGAGAAGGAAAACAAACGGTAGTACATGTGTGCCCATTGAACCAGTTGTATTTTTACCAACACCGTGAACTTATCGAGAAAAATCGTCGTATGTACTGGCCTACAAGAGATGAACGTTGTTCTACCGATATCCATATCATTTTATTGTCAAAATTCAAGGTAATGCTGAGGGCTATGGAAGACAATCCCTTTCAAACCGAGTATTTTGCCTGGATGGATTTTAACATGTTGACCAAGAAACCATATGGTTCTGACCATTATACAACTGATTCAGTCTATGAAAAATTAAACGAAATTTTTACAAATCCTCGTCAAAATGTTACCATGACAGTAATTAAATATTGGGATCCAGCAATCTATGATCGCTTACTTGAGTTCTACCATAAATACCGTTACATTGTGGTTGGGATGTTCTATACTGCTGAGATCAATGTTGGAAAAAAAATAATAAAAAAAGTGATTGACTTTGCGGAGTACGTAACCAGCCAAGGATTTGGTCACGGAGAAGAACACTTATTTGGACGTATCATTGATCAGAACATTGATGATTTTACCTTGGTCATGGGAGACTACCAAGATACCATTCATAACTACTACAAACTATCTACTAATAAGCATTATGTTCTTCCCATTATGAAGGATATGAAACGGAATGAACGATTCTATAAACTGTTACGAGAAAATTCAATTAGTCTTGATCAACTTGATTAATTAGACCGAGATAGCTAAATTTTAAAGTTACTTTAACATTAAAATTAAATATAGTTTAGACAATACGCATGTCATAAGCATTAGCAACTACATCTTTTAAAGTAGTAGTTGTATGTCTAGTAACAAATAATGAGGAATGGTGAAGTGGAATACTATTCATGTATAAAATATACGATATAGCACAATCTTCATTAACATACGGGTATGACTGGGTAGGTTCGTCGTATGAAAATATATCATAATTGATCTTTTTTAGTTGTTTGACAAGTATATCACATGCATAGTTAGAAAGATATATAAGTTTACCCCATACACCTTCAATATAAGGTCTCCTCGTATAGTTTTTAATGTTCATACCTTTTATATTATGAAGGGGATTTTCAAAGTCTTGTGGATGGGTATCATAGTAACGTACCATCCAATCATCATCATGACTATTTTTCATAATATCAAAAGATGGGCAATAGACTGGGTTTTTGTTTGGATTATAACCATAAAAATCAGGTTTATAAGAAGCCAAAAAAGTATTTAGACGCTCTTCATTATAGACTAATGTATCATTAGCTCGTAAGATACCATCTTTAATAATAAATAGGGTATTAACAGCCTCTATCGCTAGAACTAATTTTTTTAATAAATGAACATAAGAGTCTTCGCATTTAAGTGTTAATACAGACATTAACGTTGAGTGTATCTGATAGGTGAATGGTTCATCTATGAATAAATTTCCAACCACATGAATAACTTTCCAGCCTCCATAACAAGGAGATACTGGGAACTGTATCATTCTATCTTTTATATGATTCTGGCATGTTAGGATAAGAATCAAACCATCAACTTTTTGCATTTTAGTTTTTTAATTATTATTTTTCTTCTTAAATTTAATCTAAATAAACTAAAAAATAATAAAAAGAATGCGTATCGCAGTATGTATACCATGCAATGGTCATCATCTCCACTATCTTGACAAGTGTATTGATAGTATTAGAAAACAAACGGTACTCCCAGATATTATATCTATCAGTATCTCTGGGAATGATAAAGATGTAGTGGTGTCTCATTTTGAAAAAATAACTCCAATAATGAGTGTACGGATGTTCGTTACTATAATAGAACAGTGCTGTTGTGCTGGTACCAATAGAAACCAGGCTGTAGCAGCCATTGCTGATGAGGTTGATTGGATTACTTTTTTTGATGCTGATGACTTGATGCATTCACAACGGATTGAAGTCATTAAACGCCATATCGGTTCAGGGTTAATCGATGTTTTTCTTCATTCCCATACAAAAGTAGAGGTAGTAGATGGTGTTATTCCGGAAGTGATTGAAGAACCTGTCGGAAATCCGTTAGAGACTGATGGTTTTAGTGAAAGCCGTGACATTTGTGGTAGGGTTAGTGGAAAAGATTCAACGAATGGACATTGTTCTGTATCAGTAGAAGCTTGGAAGAATATAAAATATCCTGAAAACTATGGGTTAGGAGAAGACTCAGAGTATAATTGGCGTTTATTTGTTAATGGTTACCGATTTGGATTTGTCTCTGACCGGTTGTCATTCTATCTCCACTATTAAGATAAATTCAAATTCTTATGCATAGCATAATACTGGGTATGAGACCCCGTTTAAAGACATAATAAGTGTATAAAAAGGATGCTTGCATCGTTTGACAACCTTCAGTATCATACCAATGACTCGGCATTCTATTGGTCAATTAATAATGGACAGAGCGAACCTTATCCTCGTGAACTAGATATTGTCAAGAGATACCAACAGCTTCATCCAGAAAAAAACCATACGTTTATTGATGTAGGTGGGCATATTGGAACCACATCTCTCCCTTACTCTCGTTTGTTCAATGACGTAATTGCATTCGAACCCAATAAGGAATCTTACGATTTTTTTACCCGTAATATATCTATTAATAACGTTCGAAATGTAATGGTGTATAACAAGGGAGTGTATAAGCATCAAGGACACTGCAAGGTTGTTCAGCATAATACATGTAACTCTGGATGCTTTTACATCCGAGAATGTGACTCATCTGAAAGTGGAGCTATAGGTGTTGTAGCATTGGATGGGATGAATATCCGTACCCAAGTCGACTATATCAAGATCGACACCGAAGGTTCTGAGCTCTTTGTATTGGAAGGTGCGAAAGAGTTAATCAAAAAATGGAGGCCTTTGCTTCAGATTGAAACAAATTATTGTTCTGCTAGTTATTTTGGATATGATAAGAGTGAAATTTTCAAGTTTGTAAAGGAACTCGGATACGAGGTGTTTGACGACGATGGAAACAATCCATTTTTTTGTTATCCAGATGAATTAAAGGTGGCTTAAAAACATAATCTTGCATATAGGCAAGCCCCATTGGCCAAGTGGTAAGGCGTTACTCTTGTAAAGTAAAGATCACTGGTTCAAATCCAGTATGGGGCAGCCTTTTTACGACAAAATTGTCGTAAAACTATTATAAAGTTTTGATTCCTATGTATAAAAGGATGTTTGATATTGTTATTCCAGTAGGGCCGAATGACGAGTCTTTTGTTATAACAGTCATTAACTGTTGTCAGAAAAATGTCAAAGGATATAGAAACATTTACTTGGTTAGTTCTAACCCAGAACTAACCGTTGAATCATGTACAACAATTGATGAAAAAATTTATCCATTTTCTATGAATGATATTAGTAACAGACATGGTAAAAATGAACGCAATGGTTGGTACCTTCAACAGTTATTAAAACTATATGCTGGGTTGACTATACCAGGAATTCTAGACACTTACCTGGTTGTGGATGCTGATACTTGTTTTTTAAAACCAACCGAATTCGTAAAAGATGACATATCATTGTTCAACACAGGTGTTGAGTATCATCTACCCTATTTTGAACATATGAGTCGTTTTCATCCATCTCTCTTTAAAACACACACACGTTCTGGTATAAGTCATCATATGGTCTTCAAGACAGACTACATAAATGAGTTGTTTTTATTAGTAGAAAAATACCATAATGGGAAACTATTCTGGCAAGTATTTTTAGAGACAGTAGATCTAAAAAATGTAACAGGTTCAGGGGCATCTGAATACGAAATATATTTTACATTTATGCTTCAGCATCATGCTGATAAAATGTTAATACGTCCACTAACATTGATCGACTGTAGTACTTTTTCTGAGAAGCAACCAGATACTACTGACTATATTTGTGTCCATTATTACAATCGTTTAAATTGATCGCACCAGTAGTCCGTGTACAACATGTATTTTTTATCCCACACCAAGTCTTTTGATTGTTCTTCCAACCATTCTATACTTATGTTCGACCAGTCTTCTATAAGGATAATAGGGAGCCCCATTTTTTTGAATGTTCTCGTACTAATACTATCATCTACTAATGGAATAGTATCCACGTAAAGGGCTTCCCACATACGATGAACGTCGACCCCATTACCACGAGGTGAAGCTACCCATTTACAGGTAGATAACTCACACATATAGGAACGGTGGTCTAGTGAACTGGTAGATGTCTTTGTGAAAGGATAACGAGACAAACATGATTGCACTATTGTTCGATGGGATGGATAGGTGTGTGTGTTCATGTTTACATATACTAAGTTTTGTTTAGTACTGTTCAACAGTCCAAGTAAGTTTGATGGATTACCATGGGGCCACATACTATTAGCAATTCCAATAGGAATTGGAAAAAGTTTAGGGTGTTCTATCTCTGTATTCTGTGAGTACATACGAGTTAATAATGGATGATCTAATAAGGTTATATACTTAATTGTTACTCCATAGTCTCCGTTATGGGTAACTAGTACAAATGGTTTCGTACGACTAGGTAAAATAGTATCGATAAAAAGTGTCAACTCATCTATATAAACAAATAAAATTGTACCATCATCTGAGTTACAATTCTTATCAAAATATAAACAACGTGCAGAAGGCTCTAACGATGTATGAAACTCTTTTTTGTCTTCTGTGAGCCATGTTACATCACATAGTGTCTGAAAAATTTCACCTGATAGTAAGACCGGAATAGATACGTTCGGTAGGTTTGCTGGTTTTTCACGATCACTTAACCATCGTGTTAAATTTTTATTGTGAATATGCAGGTTATAAACAGTATACCAATTATCTTTATCAACACTCACTGTTAAACGATAGAGATTTTTGATCACAATCCATTTAAACCACAGTTGATTTACTTTAAAGGCACATTCTGGATTGATATAACCATCTGTATTGTTTGGATTATGAATAGGATCAATTCCTCCAAGGTATTGACCTAGTGCTGCAGCGTCAAACAAACCTTTGTAAGGTTCAACATTATATAATCGGCGGGGTTGAACTACGGGAATACCACACGTTGGGTGGTAGGGTTCATTGTATTCGGGTGGAACCACTGGTAAAGATTCAAGAACGTCAGGTCGTTTTTTATAAAAATTTGACATGATAACCATCTCATAAGAATTTTCGTGATATTCAGCAAAAAATTTATTTAGAACTGATAGGAGATCTGTATTCGGTACGATACAAATACCGGCAATAAAACGAGAATCGTTATCGCTTGGAATGAGTAGTTTAGAACCATCGCAATAGGAAAGAAGCTCTTCAATCTTAAAATATATTGTATTGTCGAACTCAAGATGAATTACATTTTCTAGGTTGTGTTGTCTCATACATTCTTCAAGGTAAAAAAAACGTTCCATTGTATATCTTAAAAATTCACCACCATTATAGCTTTGTTGAAACTGTTGGTGATATAAGGTAGGTGTAGGTACTAAGTCATGGAGATAAACAATGACAGTATTGTATACCTTGAATTTTTCAATAATAAATTTGTTCTGTTCAGAGTCAGTTACACATAAGTAAATAGGAGTAGATGGGTTCCATAACCTAATCTGGTGGATTGTATCGATCATATACTCCCGAAGGTTACCAATAAAAACAAGAACAAAACTAGGACTAGAATCCATTAATTTCTTTTTATAAAAAGAAATGATTTAAATTGGTAATAATTATTTTTACATAAATATATTTTTAAAGGGTTTATTAACCCTAGGATACGATTATTTGACTCGTCTACGGGAAAACAACCGGATACTTTGAGACCAAGTCTCTCTTATCGAGCTTTTTGCACCTAGTATCATAGATCTCATCATGATGTGCTGTAAGAGCTGCGATTCTTCCAAAGTTAGAAAACGACGAAATATAAAGTCTACTTGTGTTATGGGACAACAAGTAACTATCTATAAAAATCTTTGATCGATCCGCAGAAACAGGCGCCCTATCAATGTGTTGGATAATATCATTTACGTAGATGATCTGACTTTCATCCCATACCTTCATCGCGAGTAGGTAAATAGGAAAGTAATCACTCGTGATAAAGATATGGTAAGATGAGTAAGGAATATGACCCTTGATAGTGTTTAGGATAGAAACAAGTTCTTCATCAATAGTAGGACCATACACATCGTACCCTTCACCGCCATTCGTTATCATATGGGTATCACCAGCACGGATCTGTATACCGACGATCGTTTCCTTTCCATCTACAAGTGTTTCAATACGTTGTCTAATTAGTTCAGTTGATTTAAACACATCAGTATACAATTTTTTGTATTCATCCAGAATATCACGATAGTATGTTTCTTCATCTTTGTAAAAATAGTGAGCGTATTCAAGGTTTATAAAGCATACATTAAGTTTTGTCGGGTCAAACTCGGATGGGTCAAGTCTTTCAAGTGCCTTATCAATGTAGTTGTGGTTTTTTATCTCTAATGAAACAGTAGGTTGTTTTTCAAAATCATACTTTTCATAGTCTACATACGCTCGTATATCATCAACAGACCACAATATATAAAAAGACTGGTTTAATCTTTTTGCGATTAACTTGCACGAAATGATACCAAGTATACGGTCACCAAGTCCTCCGTGTTGACCTATAGCATTAAAAGCTATTACAATCATTTTTTATTTACATCTTTGGACATTTAAAACGCCAATTTTTTAATTTGGTGAGACTTGTTCTAACGGCATTCTTAATCTTATTTAAAAACAAAAAATCTATAATATAGAAGAGAGAGTGGTGAAGTGGTATCACAAAAGTCTTATGAATTTTTTCTAAGGTAGCTTTTTTCCCGAGTTCGATTCTCGGCTCTCTTATACTAATTTATATTAAAAATATAAATTTATCATACTAGTTTTGTTTCACCTGTAGTCATGAAAGACATTTTGAGGTAGTGTTCGTAGTAATTTATCCTTATGGTCATAGCATACTTTATGAAAAATATTTCCAAGAAGTTCAGTCCATCTGAGAGGGTACCCAGTGCCTGCTTCTTCACAATCTTGTGGATAGGTAGATGGATGTCCACACAATGCTTCTAACTTTTCATCCATCTTTTCCATCATCTTCTTATACCATTCGGTAGTAAAGGCTGTACGAGGTTTGAAAATATAGGAACAGTTACCAATAAGGTCTACCCAACTCTCTCGTGGGACAGTACTAGCTGTACCGCCTTCGACTTCTTTATATCCACAACAGTAAGCATCACTGTTTGCTAGGTCTCTAAAACATTGCTGCCATGAACCAGTAGTCTCTTTGATGTCAGTATAACCACCTCCGTGAAAATGCATTAAATAAGTACGAAGGTAATCTGCCTTGTGTGTTTCTGATAAAGAACAGAATCCGGGGTGAAGTGGTTCTGACTCTAAAATATACTGTGGTAGATTGTTTGGGGTAATAAGTATTACTTCACACTCGGAAATACGTGTTATTTGTTCAAGACATCGTTTTCGGTTATCTGACATCTCATTTGTACCAGTCCATAAACAGTAAATTTTTGGTGTACTTTTTTTAATATGATACATATCCCAACCTTCGATAAGGCCATTAACAGCAGCAAAAATAATGTTTGTGTGAATGTTATTTTTAGCCATTAGAAAAGACAACTCATGGACCTCATCTTTTAAATTACGCGATATGGTCGTCATTTTAATTAAAGTCGTTATCTTAAAATTGATTTGATTGAGCTAATTTTTACTAAATAAAAAAGAATGTCATCTTCGTTGTTCAAACAGATTGACTCAAGTATCCTTGAATTCTGCAGGTTCCTTGCTGAAAAGTATGAGATTGATCAGCAAGAGATTTTTGCGTTATGGAAAGGAGATGATAAGGCAAAATCTGAGACAAAAAAAGTAGTAAAAAGTACATCTACTTCTGAGTCAGAATCATCAACGGTTGAATTGACACTCGAAAAAATTATGACGTCTTCCAAGACGGTTTTAATGGCCTTTTGTAAAGCAAAAGGTGTAGTTCAATCGGGACGCAAAGAAGACATTGTTGAACGATTGACTGCTTTACTGAACAAACCAGTCGAAGAGTCTGCTTCGGCTAAAGCCAAGCCAGCTCCTGCTAAAAAAGGAACTTTAGGTAAAACATTGGCTGCGGTACCAGTTTTATCTAGTCTTTCTGAAAAGTCGGGTAGCTTTGAGATTCGTAAAAACAAGTTCGGGAACTATGAACATTTTGATACTGGGTTAGTCTTTAACAATGATACAAAGACTGTAATTGGACACCAAAATGTGAATGGAAAAGTTGACTCATTAACAGATAAAGATATTGAAACATGCAAAAAATTTAAATTTACGTTTAAACTACCGGAGAATCTGAGTACTTCGAATGGGTTAACCAGTGTAAAGGTTGATGAAGTCGACGAAGAAGAGGAAGAGCTCGATGAAGATGATATTGATGAAGAGGAGGAAGACGTTGAAAATGAAGTTGACCTTGAAGAAGATTAAAATTTAAAAATTAATTGTACTAAACAATTAATTAGAAAATCAACCGATAATGACAGGGGTTATTAATGAACCAAAACGTACCAAAGATACCTCATCTAATGGTGGAAACTCCTTTATAAAAAATACATTAGAACAGTTATCCTTTAGGATGGTTTGTTGTGTTTCATTTCCATTCAGAATGTAGACACGTCGAGCCCTGCGACACATGTAGACTGTTATATCCACTCGACCTCCTCCGATATCAATCACATCACGATCAGGAAATAAAAAGGGTGTTACTCTATCAAATAAATCAGTCTGGGGGAAACTCAATAAAAATGTCTTGTTAACCCACATATATTCATCATTGTAGATATTGACCTTGTTGTAATTTTCTTCAGTACAACTACGGATAAGTTTTGATATAGTTGAATACTCGGATTGTAGGCCATTTAGTATGTAATTGTCATAGACATTAAACAATAGGTTTTCTCGATACCATGGTAAGTGTTTTGCTGTAAAACAACCAGCAACACGGATGTCATTCGTAAAGTAGTCATCTGTCAAGTAGGTCTTATCAATAAGACAAAACGTTGTATCAATTGAAGTACGATACATTTCATAAGAGGAGTCTTCAATACGATTTTTCCAAAATTCACCCTCCCAATCCCTGATCGTCATATTAGAACCTATATATACTCCATGGTACATTCTGTCATGGTCCGATATGTCAAGAGCAAACCCAATTTTTCCGCAACGATATTTAGTTGCCAGTCTACTTAAAATTTCTATATAATCTGGGGGTAAATCTTGATTAAATTCAAGGTCTGGATCAGTAATAATAAACTGAGTTGGTAGACTATTATAAAGGTCTGTATTAGAATATGTATTTATACGTGGACCTTTATTCTCTCTGTTAAAGATAGGGTATCCACAAGAGTTAAGGTAGGTAATAGTATCTTGTCTTGTACTACTATTGTTTACGATTGTGATACGAGCAAGATCAGCTTTATTTACTCGTTCAATATTTTTTATCGTATTCTCTACGTATCTATGGTTATTAAAACAAATAATTAAAATAGGAATCATGTCTTTAATACTTTCAACTAACTTTAAATATAATTAATCACACTCCATACGA
>TBL_comb47_HYPODRAFT_10003193_pt1 | contig 19622 bp, 19 predicted proteins | sample TroBogypolimnion_40_FD_10682 | JGI IMG/M metagenome (IMG submission 10682) | reverse complement strand
CAGGCACGCGTGGACCAGGCGATTGCGCTGGTGGCCGAGGTGCGCGCGCAGTGGCAGGGCTGGCTGACCGACGTCGAGCCGCTGTTTGCGCAATTGCAGGATCACAGCCTGCGCGCCAGCTGGAAGACGCAAATCCGTGCGCCCCTGCAAGCCATCTTTACCGGCGGCGCGTTTGAAGCGGTGCTGAAGGAATGCACCGCCATCCACCAGCGCGTGCTCAAGGGCCGCGTCTGGGTCGCGCTGCACATGCATGCCGGTGACGGCAATGTGCACACCAATATCCCCGTCAACAGCGACGACTACGACATGCTGCAAGCGGCCCATGGCGCGGTCAAACGCATCATGGCGCTGGCCCGTTCGCTGGACGGCGTGATCTCGGGCGAGCACGGCATTGGCATCACCAAGCTGGAATTTTTGAGCGACGCCGAGCTGGCGCCGTTCACCGCCTACAAGGCCAAGATCGATCCGGAAGGGCGTTTCAACAAGGGTAAGCTCTTGCGGGGAACGGACGCCTATGCAGATCTGACGAATGCCTACACGCCGTCCTTTGGCCTGATGGGCCACGAGTCGCTGATCATGCAGCAGAGCGACATCGGCGCCATTGCCGACTCCGTCAAGGACTGCTTGCGCTGCGGCAAGTGCAAGCCGGTGTGTTCAACGCACGTGCCGCGCGCCAATCTGCTGTACAGCCCGCGCAACAAGATCCTGGCCACCTCGCTCTTGGTGGAGGCCTTTCTCTACGAAGAGCAGACGCGCCGCGGCATCAGCATCCGGCATTGGGAAGAGTTTGAAGATGTGGCCGACCACTGCACCATCTGCCACAAATGCGAGTCGCCCTGCCCGGTGAAGATCGACTTTGGCGATGTCACCATGAACATGCGCAACCTTTTGCGCAAGATGGGACAGAAGAGTTTCAGGCCAGGCGGCTTTGTCGCCATGCTGTTCCTCAATGCCACCAACCCGCAGACCATCAAGCTGATGCGCGCCGGCATGGTGGGTGTGGGCTTCAAGCTGCAGCGCTTGGCGAACCAGGTGCTGCGCCTGGCAGCCCGCGCCCAGACCAAAAAGCCACCGGCCACGGTGGGCACCGCGCCCATTAAGGAACAGGTGATCCACTTCATCAACAAGAAGATGCCCGGCGGCCTGCCCAAGAAGACGGCGCGCGCCCTCTTGGACATTGAAGATGGCGATTACGTGCCCATCATCCGCAACCCGGTGGCCACCACGGCCGAGACGGAAGCAGTTTTCTACTTCCCAGGCTGTGGTTCCGAGCGTCTGTTTTCGCAGGTGGGTCTGGCCACGCAGGCCATGCTCTGGCATGCCGGTGTGCAAACCGTGCTTCCGCCCGGCTACCTGTGCTGCGGCTATCCGCAGCGTGGTTCGGGCCAGTCCGACAAGGCCGAGAAGATCATCACCGACAACCGGGTGCTGTTCCACCGCGTGGCCAATACGCTCAACTACCTGGACATCAAGACCGTGGTGGTGAGCTGCGGCACCTGTTACGACCAGCTTCAGGGCTATGAGTTCGACAAGATATTCCCCGGCAGTCGCATCATCGACATCCATGAATTCTTGTTGGAAAAGGGCATCACTCTGGTGCCCGAGGGCGGAGCGGGAACCGGTTACCTGTTTCACGACCCCTGCCACAGCCCCATGAAGCTGCAGGACCCGATGAAGACCGTCAAGGCCCTGGTGGGTGACGCGGTGCTGAAAAGCGACCGCTGCTGCGGCGAGTCCGGCACCCTGGGAGTGAGTCGGCCCGATATCTCCACGCAAATTCGTTTTCGCAAGGAAGAAGAGTTGCGCAAGGACGAGGTGGCGCTGCGGGCGCTGACGGCCGCGCCCGGCGAGGCACCTTCCAAGGGCAATCTGAAGATCCTGACCAGCTGCCCCAGCTGCCTACAGGGCCTGACCCGCTACGGCAACGACCTGAACAACGGCCTGCTGGAGGCCGACTACATCGTCGTCGAAATGGCCAATCAGATCCTGGGCAAGGACTGGCTGCCCGACTACGTGAAGATTGCCAACGACGGAGGCATTGAACGGGTGCTGGTGTAGGTCCGTACAATTTACATATGGCAGGTTTACAAACAGGTTCGCCCACTCCACAGGCCCTCACGGTGCATGCGCAATCGCGCGTGCTGGAAATTTCGTTCTCGGATGGGGCGTCGTTTCGCATTCCGTTCGAGTTGATGCGCGTGTACTCGCCATCGGCCGAGGTGGCGGGCCATGGTCCGGGCCAGGAAACGCTGCAGACCGGCAAACGCCTGGTGGAGTTGACCGGTCTGGAGCCAGTGGGCAACTATGCGGTGCAGCCGCGTTTTTCCGATGGCCATGACTCCGGCCTGTTTTCCTGGGACTATTTGTATTTTCTGGGCTCGCAGCAGGAACAACTCTGGGTCGATTACGAGGCGCGCCTGAAGGCCGCCGGTGTGTTGCGCGATGCCCCCATGCCGGAAAAGGCCGGCCACAACTGCGCCAGTCACTAGGAGTCCGCCTAAAATGGGCAGATGACTACTACCCATTTCGGCTTTGAATCCGTGGACGAGGCGGAGAAAGCCCGCAAGGTGCGCGGCGTTTTTGATTCCGTCGCGCCCAAATACGACCTGATGAATGACCTCATGTCCATGGGGCTGCACCGCGCCTGGAAGGCCTACACTCTGCTGGTGGCCAACCTCAAGCAGGGTGACCGCGCCCTGGATATTGCCGGCGGCACGGGTGATCTGGCCCTGGCGTTTTCCAAAAAAGTGGGGGCCAGCGGTCAAGTGGTGCATACCGACATCAACGAGGCCATGCTCAGTACCGGGCGCAACCGCCTGCTCGATGCCGGTGTGTCCCTGCCCACCCTGGTGTGCGACGCCGAGAAGCTGCCTTTTGCCGACAACTATTTTGATCTGGTCAGCGTGGCCTTTGGTCTGCGCAACATGACGCACAAGGACGTTGCACTGGCCGAAATGAACCGCGTGCTCAAGCCGGGCGGCAAGTTGCTGGTGCTGGAGTTTTCCAAGGTTGCTGCGCCCCTGGAGAAGGTCTATGACTGGTATTCCTTCAAGGTGCTGCCGCGCCTGGGCAAGTTGGTGGCCGGTGATGACGCCAGTTACCGTTACCTGGCCGAGTCCATCCGCATGCATCCAGGGCAGCAGGAATTAAAAGCCCTGATGCACAAAGGTGGTTTCGGACATGTGGACTATCACAACCTCACCGGTGGCGTAGCCGCCTTGCATGTTGGAATCAAGTGCTGAATATTTTGGAGCAATCATGAAGTGGTCTGTGGTGTTTTTGACGTTGGTGCTGGCCTTGGGCGGCATGAACGCCGAGGCCAAGCGCTTGGGCGGCGGCTTGTCGATTGGTAAACAGTCCAGCAATGTGGCGCAGCGCAGCACGGTGGCACCGGCCCAGGGCATGAACAACGCGGCCCGGCCCCTGCCGGCTGCCGCGCCCATGCCGGCGCCTATGCCTGCGCGTCGTCCCTGGGGTGCCATGCTGGGTGGTCTTGCCGCCGGTCTGGGGCTGGCTTGGCTGGCCAGTTCCTTGGGGCTGGGCGAGGGCTTTGGCCAGATTCTGATGGTTGCCCTGCTGGCCTTGGGTGTGGTGATGTTGATCGGCGCCTTCAAGCGCCGACGCGACAGTTCCTTGGCGGCACAAGCCAGCCCCTTCGCCTTTCAGGGTACAGGGCGCGCATCGATATCGCCGGCCCAGCCTTACCGCCCGGAAAACGTGGGCAATGACGCGTCGGCCCGGCCCTTTGAGCGCAGCAACCTTATTCCGCTGGAGGGTGGTGGTGGCACGATGATCGGTTCGGTACTGAACGGCTCGCAGGCCTGGGGCGTGCCGGATGGGTTTGACAGTGAGGGCTTTCTGCGCGCCGCCAAGGCCAATTTTGTGAGCCTGCAGGCTGCCTGGGACCGTTCCGATATCGCGTCGCTTCGCGCCATGATGACCGACTCCATGTTGGGCGAAATTCGCAACCAGCTCGCCGAGCGCGAGGCCCATACCGGCACCGCACCCAACAGCACCGAGGTCGTGATGATCGAGGCGCACCTGCTGGGCATTGAAGAGTTGGCCGACGAGTACATCGCCAGCGTGGAGTTCTCGGGCATGATCCGAGAAGACCCTTCGGCCGGTCCCAGCCCCTTCCGCGAGGTCTGGAACATGACCAAGCCCAAGCGTGGTGGCGCTGGCTGGCTGGTGGCCGGTGTGCAAGCGCTGCAATAGACACAAATTCGCCCTGCTTTCAGGGAATAATCGGGGACTATGGCAACACAGTCCCCTTTTTTATTTGTGGAAGACTTTTTCAAGTCTCTCCCGGTTCCCACCCCACCGGCCTGGGCCATTGACGAGGCCCATCGCAAGTGCGTGCTGGTACTCAACCACGTGCTGATGCAGGAGCCCCAGGCCATGCAGCGCCTGGTGCGCCAATCGGGCCGTGTCGTGCTGACGCAGTGGCGCAGCTTCAGCTTCAAACTACGCGTCACGCCGGCCGGGTTGCTGGACCTGGCGGATGAGGCAGCCACGCCCGACCTGACCCTGGTGCTTACCGAAGAATCTCCGTTTGCCTTGGCCCAGACCTTGGTGCAAGGTAGCAAGCCCGCCGTACGCATTGAGGGCGACGTGCAGCTGGCTGCCGAGGTGAACTGGCTGGCCGACAACCTGCGCTGGGATGTGGAAGAGGATCTGTCACGCATCATCGGCGACGCACCTTCTCACATGGTTGTGCAGGCCTGCCGCAAGGTGTCTGGCGCGCTGCGTGATTTTCTGGGTCAAAAAGTGGCCGGTCATTCCGGTGCCGACGCAAGCTCCGGCACCGCCACATGAGCCGCCTGCTTCGCGGCTCCTACATTGTCTGGATCGTCCTGCGCTACGGTCTGGATGAACTGGTACTCAGCAGTTTTCAAAAGCCCTGGCTGCACTGGATAGCCCGTGTGGTGTCTGTCGGACGGCGCGACGAGCCACGCGGACAGCGCCTGCGCGAGGCTCTGGAACGCCTGGGCCCGATTTTCGTCAAGTTCGGCCAGGTGATGTCGACCCGTCGCGACCTGATGCCGGTGGACATTGCCGATGAACTGGCGCGCTTGCAGGACCGGGTGCCGCCGTTTCCGGCAGCCCAGGCAGTGGCCATCATCGAGCGTGCCTTGCGCCGTCCCTTGAAGGACATTTTTGTTTCCTTCGAGCAGGAGCCGGTGGCCAGCGCTTCAATTGCGCAGGTGCACTTTGCCGTGATCCAGGACCGCAGTGGTCAGCAGCGCGATGTGGCGGTCAAGGTGCTGCGTCCCGGCATGCTGTCCACGATTGACAAGGACCTGAGCCTGATGCGCATGATGGCCGGTTGGGTGGAAGGTTTGTCCGGCGATGGCAAGCGCCTGAAGCCGCGCGAGGTGGTGGCCGAGTTTGACAAGTACCTGCATGACGAGCTGGACCTGATCCGCGAGGCCTCCAGCGCCGCGCAACTGCGCCGCAATATGGAGGGTCTGCAGATGGTGCTGATCCCAGAAATGCTGTGGGACTTCTGCACCACCGAGGTGCTGGTGATGGAGCGCATGATAGGTGTGCCCATCAGTCAGGTGGAGCGGCTGCGCTCGGCCGGTGTGGACATCCCGAAGCTGGCGCGCGACGGCGTCACCATTTTCTTTACCCAGGTGTTCCGGGACGGCTTCTTTCACGCCGACATGCATCCGGGCAACATCCAGGTCAGCCTGGATCCCAAAACCTTCGGGCGCTATATCTCGCTGGACTTTGGCATTGTGGGCACCCTGACCGAGGTCGACAAGGAGTACCTGGCGCAAAACTTCGTGGCCTTTTTCCGGCGCGACTACAAGCGGGTAGCCGAGTTGCACATCGAGTCCGGCTGGGTGCCGCCCAGCACCCGCGTCGATGAGTTGGAGGCTGCGGTACGCGCGGTGTGTGAGCCCTATTTTGACCGGCCGCTCAAGGAAATTTCCCTCGGTCTGCTGCTGATGCGCCTGTTCCAGATGTCACGCCGTTTTCATGTGGAAATCCAGCCGCAACTGGTGCTGTTGCAAAAAACGCTGCTCAATATCGAAGGCCTGGGGCGTGACCTGGACCCCGACATGGACCTCTGGACCACTGCCAAGCCCTTTCTGGAAAAGTGGATGCTGGAGCAGGTCGGGCCGCAAAAGTTTCTGGCGCAGCTCAAGGCCCAGGCGCCGCACTACGCCAAGTTGCTGCCGGAGTTGCCCATGCTGGTGCACAACTACCTCAAGCGCGGCAACCAGGCATCCGGTTCCGACAAACTGGTGCAGGAGCTGCTGTTGGAGCAAAGGCGCACCAACCGCATGTTGCAATGGCTGATTGCCATGGGCATTGGTTTCGCCATCGGCGCGGCGCTGATGCTGGTGTGGATGCGCCTTCGCCATTACTAGTGGCTGGTCGGCGAAGGGCTGGCCAGCCCTCTATAATTGAAGGCTTTGCAACCACCGGTCAGAGCCTCAATGCCTATATACGCCTACAAATGCGAGTCCTGCGGGTTTGCCAAGGATGTCCTGCAAAAAATGTCGGACCCGCTCCTGACGGATTGCCCGACTTGCGGCAAGCCCAGCTTTCAAAAGCAGGTGACGGCTGCCGGTTTCCAGCTCAAGGGCTCCGGCTGGTATGCCACCGATTTCAAGGGCTCGGGCGCGGCCCCTTCCACTGCGGTGGCCCCTGCCAGCGGTGATGCAGCCCCTGCGCCATCCACCGACGCGCCGGCCAAGGCTGACACCGCAGCGCCTGCTGCTGCGCCCGCAAAGCCCGCTGCTTCGGCCAGTTAATTCCAGTTCACGTTCATCGGACCCACCGTGCCCTTTAAAAAATACCTGTTTGCCGGTCTGATGGTTTGGCTGCCTCTGGCCATCACGCTGTGGGTGCTGTTATGGCTGGTGGGTACCCTGGACTCCGTGTTTTTTGGCGTGCTGTCCATGTTGTCGGCGGTGACGCCCACCGATCTGGATCCGGTCATTGAGCGCCTGCACCATATTCCGGGTCTGGGCGTGCTGTTGGTGGCTGCGGCCCTGTTGATCACGGGCGCGCTGGTCGCCAATGTGGCGGGGCGCTGGTGGCTCAAGCAATGGGACCGGCTGTTTACCAATATTCCCATCGTCAAGACCATTTACAACGGTGTCAAAAAGGTTTCCGACACGCTGTTTTCCAGCAATGGCAATGCCTTTCGCACGGCCATGCTGGTGCAGTACCCGCATGCCGGTAGCTGGACGATTGCCTTTCAGACCGGTGTGCCCGGCGGCGAGGTGCAAAAGCACCTGGGCGCGGACCTGGTCAGCGTCTATGTGCCGACCACGCCCAACCCGACCAGCGGTTTCTTTTTGATGTTGCCGCGCTCCGAGGTGATTGAGCTGGAAATGAGCGTGGACGAGGCCCTGACCTATGTGATTTCCATGGGCTCGGTGTCACCCTCCGAACATCCGCAGAAGAATCCTCCGGTCATTTCCAAATAACCCATTCACAATCCAGCTGCCAGCAGTGCAGTGTTTAGAAAGCAAACCATGGCCATGCGTTCCCACTATTGCGGTCTTGTGACCGATGCCCTGTTGGGCCAAACCGTTACCCTGTGCGGCTGGGTGAACCGCCGCCGCGATCACGGTGGCGTGATCTTTGTCGACCTGCGCGATCGCGAAGGCTATGTGCAAGTGGTCTGCGACCCCGACCGCGCCGAGATGTTCAAGGTGGCCGAAGATGTGCGCAACGAGTTCTGCGTGCAGATCAAGGGCCTGGTGCGTGCGCGCCCCGAAGGCACGGTCAATGAGAACCTCAAGAGCGGCAAGATCGAGGTGTTGTGCCACGAGTTCAATGTGCTGAATCCGTCTGTCACGCCCCCGTTCCAGCTCGATGACGACAACCTGTCGGAAACCACCCGCCTGACGCACCGCGTGCTGGACCTGCGTCGCCCCTATATGCAGAACAACCTGATGTTGCGCTACCGCGTGGCCATGGAAGTGCGCAAATTTTTGGATGCCAACGGCTTCGTGGACATCGAAACCCCGATGCTGACCAAGAGCACGCCCGAAGGCGCGCGCGATTATCTGGTGCCCAGCCGCGTGCACGATGGCCATTTCTTTGCCCTGCCGCAGTCTCCTCAGCTGTTCAAGCAGCTGCTGATGGTGGCGGGCTTTGACCGCTACTACCAGATCACCAAGTGCTTCCGCGACGAAGATCTGCGCGCCGACCGCCAGCCCGAATTCACCCAGATCGATATCGAAACCTCGTTCCTGAGCGAAGAGGAAATCCGCGACATGTTCCAGGGCATGATCACCACGGTGTTCAAGAACACCATCGGTGTGGACCTGGGCGAGTTCCCGGTCATGACCTACCAGGACGCCGCGCGCCTGTATGGCTCCGACAAGCCCGATCTGCGCGTCAACCTCGAATTCACCGAAGTCACCGATGTGATGGCCGATGTGGACTTCAAGGTCTTCTCGGGTGCCGCCACCATGAAGGGCGGCCGTGTGGTGGCCCTGCGCGTGCCCGGCGGTTCCAAGGAAGGCGGCGGCATCAGCCGCGGCGAGATCGATGCCTATACCGAGTTCGTCAAGATCTATGGCGCCAAGGGCCTGGCCTATATCCGCGTCAACGACGTCACCAAGGGCCCGTGCCCGGAGGGCCCCTCACGGTGGCCGGGTCTGCAAAGCCCCATCGTCAAGAATCTGCACGACAAGGCCCTGGCCGAAGTGCTGGAGCGCAGCGGCGCGCAAAATGGCGACCTGATTTTCTTTGGCGCGGACAAGGAAAAGATCGTCAACGACGCCATTGGCGCCCTGCGCCTCAAGGTCGGCCACAGCGAATTCGGCAAGAAGAACGGGCTGTTCACCGCCGCCTGGCGCCCGCTGTGGGTGGTCGACTTTCCGATGTTCGAATACGACGAGGAAAACGCCCGCTACAGCGCTGTGCACCATCCGTTCACCGCGCCCAAGGAAGGCCACGAAGACTGGATGGTCACCGCGCCCGAGAAGTGCATCTCGCAGGGTTATGACATGGTCTTGAACGGCTGGGAAATGGGGGGCGGCTCGGTCCGTATCCACCGCGCCGATGTGCAGCAAAAGGTCTTCGATGCGCTCAAGATCACGCCCGAAGAGGCGCAAATCAAGTTCGGCTTCCTGCTCGACGCGTTGCAATATGGCGCGCCCCCGCACGGCGGTCTGGCCTTTGGTCTGGACCGCATCGTCACCATGATGACCGGTGCCGAGTCGATTCGCGACGTGATCGCCTTCCCCAAGACCCAGCGCGCCCAGTGTTTGCTCACGCAAGCACCCAGCCTGGTCGACGAGAAGCAGTTGCGCGAGTTGCACATCCGCCTGCGCAATACCGAGTTGGCCGCCAAGCCGGCTTGATTCCCTGCATGGGCACCAGTGGTGCACAATGAAAGGGCGCTTGGATAGCGCCCTTTTTTTTGAATGCCTGATGTGACTCAACCCTTCAAGATTGCGCAGTCCGTGCTGGTGGTGATTTACACCCCGGCGCTGGACGTGCTGCTGATCCGCCGCGCCGATACGCAGGACACCGATTTCTGGCAGTCCGTCACCGGTAGCAAGGACGATGAGGCCCACAGCTTTGCCGAGACCGCCATCCGCGAGGTGCAGGAGGAAACCGGCATAGACTGCTCAGAGGGCACGCCCTTGCATGAGGGCCTGCAGGACTGGCATCTGGAAAACATTTACGACATCTACCCGCGCTGGCTGCACCGCTATGCACCGGGCACCGTGTTCAATACCGAGCGCGTGTTTGGCCTGCGGGTGCCAGCGGGTACGCCGGTACGATTAAGCCCGCGTGAGCACACGCATTACCAATGGCTGCCGTATCTGGACGCTGCTGCCCTGTGTTTTTCCCCGTCGAATGCGGAGGCATTTTGATGCTGCCGCGCTTTGCCAAGGCTGTCCCGACGCAAGGCGACGGAACATGACGCAACTCCGTGTCGCCACCTACAACATCCACAAGGGTGTGCAGGGTCTGGGCCCGAACCGACGACTGGAAATCCACAACCTGGGCCACGCGGTGGAGCAGTTCGATGCCGACATCGTCTGCCTGCAGGAGGTGCGCAAAATGCACCGCCGGGAGGCCACTTATTTCAAGCGTTGGCCGGAGCAGGCGCAGGCCGACTACCTGGCACCCGAAGGCTATAACGTGGTGTACCGCACCAACGCCATCACCCGTCACGGCGAACATGGCAATGCCATGCTGACACGCTGGCCGGTGCTGGCACACCAGCACGAGGACATGTCGGACCACCGTTTTGAGCAGCGCGGCCTGCTGCATTGCGAGGTGCTGGTGGAGGGCCAAGCGGTGCATGTGCTGGTGGTGCATCTGGGCCTGATACGGGCCAGCCGCGTGCGGCAAATGGAGCAGCTGGCGCAGTTCATTGCGCGTGAAATTCCTGTCTACGCGCCGGTCGTGGTGGCCGGTGACTTCAATGACTGGGGCGCCCTGCTGGCGCAGCCCATGGCAGCGGTGGGTCTATACAGCAGCTCTGCCGTGCAACTGGCAACCTTTCCATCGCGTCTGCCGCTGGTGCAGTTCGATCACATCTTTGTGCGGGGGCTGAAGCCCCTGTCGCAGCAGGTGCCAAAGGGGCGGATCTGGTGGCGCATGTCGGACCACCTGCCGCTGATCGCCGAGTTTGAGCTGATGGCACCGGTGGCCTGAGATGCCAAGTTTGCGGGCCGGCCATAGCGTGCAGTTGCTGGTCACCGGTCAGGCTTTTTTCCCGGCCCTGATTGCTGCCGTGGACGCCGCCCAGCAGGAGGTGCGCCTGGAGACCTATATCTTCCATGACGATGCGGCCGGAGAGTCTGTGCTCGGTGCCTTGGAGCGCGCGGCCTTGCGGGGGGTTGCCGTCTATCTGGTGGTTGACGGCATTGGCACTCCCCAGATACCGCAGCAGTGGATCCATAGGCTACTAAGCAGTGGTGTGCAGTGGCAGCAGTTTTTGCCGCTGGGTTCGCTGGGCCTGCTCATTCCCGGGCGCTGGCGCCGCATGCACCGCAAGCTCTGCGTGGTGGACCGCGTGCAGGCTTTTTGCGGTGGCATCAATATTCTGGACGACTTTGTGGAGCTCAACCACGGCCTGCAGGCTACGCCCCGTTTGGACTTTGCGGTGAGGGTGCGCGGGCCGCTGGTGGCCGATGCCTGGAGCCTGATGGAGCAGTTCTGGAGCCGCTTGCAGACGGCGCGCACGCTTGAGCGGGGAGAGTTTCAGGAGGCCAGGCGTGCGCTCGAGCGCCTGGTGGCTGTTCCCAGACCATTCACAGGCACCGCGGGGCATGAAGTCCCTGCCGGCGGGGTGCGCGCCGCCCTGCTGCTGCGCGACAACGTCGGCAATCGCACCCGCATTGAGCGCGCCTACCGGCAAGCCATCGCCCATGCCAGGACCGAGGTGCTGATTGCCAACGCCTATTTTTTGCCCGGTGCCAAGCTGCGCCGTTCCCTGATTCACGCGGTGCAGCGCGGTGTGCGGGTGCGTCTGTTGCTGCAGGGCAAGTACGAATTCTTTATGCAGTTCCACGCCGCCAAGCCGTTTTACGGTGCGCTGCTGGATGCAGGGGTGGAAATTTACGAATACCAGGCCAGCTTTTTACATGCCAAGGTAGCGGTGATTGACGGCCACTGGGCCACCGTGGGTTCTTCCAACCTGGATCCCTTGAGCCTGCTGCTGGCGCGGGAGGCCAATGTGGTGGTGGAGGACGAGGCCTTTGCGCAAACGCTGCGTGCGCCGCTGCTGACCGCCATGGAGGAGCACAGCCTGCGCCTCGATCAGACCCATTTTGAACACCGGCCTCTGTGGCAGCGATGGAAGGACCGTCTGGCCTACAGCCTGATGCGGCTGACACTTTTTTTAAGCGGCAATGACTACTGAGGCATGCGGTCAAGCCTTTGAGAGGCTTGGTTTGCGCAGGTGACCCGGCCTATAACCTTGCTGCTCAAAGGCTGGTAACATGAAAAAATGTTAATGAAAATGCAGAGCAGAATGAACCCAAACGATGCCGACGAGGGGACTCCGGTCTCCGTCAAGATCCGTGAGCGCATCGCCGCTGCGCGCAAACGCTTCAATGCCAATGACAATATTGCCCCGTTCATTGAGCCTGGCGAGCTGGAGCTGTTACTCGACGAGGTCGAAGAAAAGATGAAGGGTGTACTGAGCAGCCTGGTGATAGATACCGAGCGCGACCACAACACCGACAACACGGCCCGCCGCGTGGCCAAGATGTATTTGCAGGAGGTGTTCAAGGGCCGCTATGTGCCGGCACCTTCCATCACCGAGTTTCCGAATGCCGAGCATTTGAACGAGCTGATGATCGTCGGCCCCATCACCGTGCGCAGCGCCTGCAGCCACCACTTCTGCCCGGTGATCGGCCAGATCTGGATCGGCGTGCTGCCCAACGAGCACACCAATGTGATTGGACTTTCCAAGTACGCGCGCCTGGCCGAGTGGATCATGGGGCGCCCACAAATTCAGGAAGAGGCGGTGGTGCAACTGGCCGATCTGATCCAGGAGAAAACCCAGCCCGACGGTCTGGCCATCGTCATGGAAGCCAGCCACTTTTGCATGTCCTGGCGCGGTGTGAAGGACATGGACAGCAAGATGATCAACTCGGTCATGCGGGGCGCGTTCCTGAAAAATCCGGATCTGCGCCGTGAATTTTTGTCCCTGATTCCCCGGAAAGGCTGATCCCATGTTGGTACGTTTGCTCTATGCCAGCCGCGCGGTGGATCCTTCCTGCAGCGCTGTGGACGACATCCTCGCCGAATGTCGCCACTTCAATCCCGTCAGCGGCATCACCGGAATCCTCTGCTACGGCGGCGGTATCTTCCTGCAAGCGATTGAGGGCGGACGCATGGCCGTCAGTGAGCTCTACGCGCACATCCAGAAGGACCAACGCCACAAGGATGTGGTGCTGCTGCAATACGAAGAAATTGACGAGCGCCGCTTTGGTGGCTGGACCATGGGACAGGTCAATATGTCCAAGGTCAACGCCAGCATTCTCCTGAAGTATGCCGAGAAGGCCGAGCTTGATCCGTATGCGGTGTCGGGCCGGGTTTCCCTGGCCTTGCTGGAAGAGTTGATGGCCACCGCCTCCATCATGGGTCGGGCTTAAAGCATTTAATGCCGCTGTCGGCGCTGACCCTGGTCGTTCTGGCGGGGCTGATTCACGCTTGCTGGAATATCGTTGCCAAAAAGGCCGACGGTGATGTGCGCTTCGCGTTTTTCATCGGCTTGTTTACCTTGGTGGCGTGGGCGCCCATAGGCTTTTATCTGGGCTGGGAACAGCTTGGTACCTGGGGTATGGGCGAATGGGGCTGTGTGGCTGCCAGCGGCCTGATCCATGTGCTGTATTTCATTGTGCTGTTCCGCGGCTATCGCAAGGCCGACCTGACGGTGGTCTATCCCTTGGCGCGCGGTTCCGGGCCGCTGATGTCCTCGTTGCTGGCCGTCGCGCTGTTTGGTGAGCACATTTCTGCTTTGGGTTTTGCCGGCATCGCCGCTGTGGCTCTGGGCGTGTTCCTGATTGCCGGGGGGCCGGGCATCTGGCGCAAGGCCCGGGATGCAGAGCAGCGTGTGCGTCTGCAAGCTGGGCTGCTGTATGGCCTGGTCACCGGCGTCAGCATTGCCGCCTACACCTTGGTCGATAGCTATTCGGTCAAGGTCTTGCTGTTGTCTCCGGTCCTGATGTTCTATGGAGCCTGTTGCGTTCAGACCCTGTTGATGCTGGCCCCAACCCTGCGGGACCGTGCGTTGTCAAGGCAACATTGGCAGCGGCAGTGGAAGCACGCGCTGCTGATCGGTGCGCTCAGCCCGGTGTCCTATGTGATGGTGCTCTACGCCCTGCAGCTTGCACCCGTGAGCCATGTGGCGCCGGCGCGCGAGGTGTCCATGCTGTTTGCCGCTCTGCTGGGCGGGCATTTGCTGGGCGAGGGCGATCGCCTGGCCCGCCTGGTGGGTGCAGCCTGTATTGGCCTGGGCGTGGTCGCGCTGTCCTGGACATGACACAGCTTCTGGGGTGTGATTTTTCCAGCAGTCCGAGCCGGCGCAAGCCGATTCTGCTGGCCTGGGGCACAGCCTTGAAGGGCAGGGTGCAATTGCAGCGGCTGGAACGGCTGGAAACCCTGGATGCATTCGCCGCATTTTTGGCAAGCGAGGGCGACTGGCTGGGCGGCTTTGACCTGCCTTTTGGCCTGCCCCGCGAATTGGTACAAGCCCTGGGTTGGCCCCTGGATTGGGATGCCTGCATGCGCCATTACGCGGCCTTGAGCCGCGCCGAAATCCGGGACTGTTTTGCCGCTTTCTGTGATGCTCGCCCTGTCGGTGGCAAATTTGCCCACCGCGCCACCGACAAGCCCGCTGGCAGCAGCCCCTCCATGAAGTGGGTGAATCCGCCGGTGGCTTATATGCTGCATGCGGGCGTGCCGCGGCTGATGGATGCTGGCGTGTATCTGCCCGGGCTACAGCCACCACCCAATGCGCCGGGAAAGGTGGCGCTGGAGGCCTATCCCGGCCTGCTGGCCCGTGAACTTCTGGGGCAGCGCAGTTACAAAAGCGATGACCGGGCCAAGCAGACTCCGGAGCGGCTGATCGCGCGCAAGGACCTGCTGAACGCCCTGGAAATGGGCAACACCCGGCTGGGGCTGCGCCTGAAGCTCAGCCATGCCCAGCATGATGCGTTGGTGGATGACGCCAGCGGTGACAGTCTGGACGCCGTGCTGTGCCTGCTGCAGGCCGCCTGGGCCCAGCAACAGCATGCAGACGGTGCGCCGCTTTTTGGCTTGCCGCCCGAGCTGGACGGATTGGAAGGCTGGATTATCAGCGCCTGAAACGACCCACACGCAGTGGGCGAACGTGGGGGCTCTTATCCCTTCAGCGCGGCACTACCACTTCCTGGATTTTTTGCGCCAGTTGCGTGATCGCCAATGCCGCCGGGCAACCGGGGGCGTTCTGGATCAGCAACTGACGGCGCATGATGGCCTGGCGCACCGATGGGTCGCCCGGAATATCGCCCATGTGAATCAGTCGGATGGAGCGTCCCGGCTCGGTGGTCACAAAGCGATCCAGCACCTGCTGCAACTGCACGGTGATGGCCCGGCCGTCGCCCAGACGCGCCGTCTGGTTGATGACCATGCGAATGATCTGGCGTTTTTGCTGCCCCACCAGCACCTTGATGGTGGCGTAGGCGTCGGTCAGCGAGGTCGGTTCCGGCGTGGCAACCACAATCACCTCGGAGGCCAGCGACACGGCAAACAGCACCACATCCGAAATACCGGCTCCGGTGTCGAGCAGCACAATGTCGTAGTGCGGCACCAGGCCGGCAATGATGTTGAGAAATTCGTTGCGGACCTCGGGTGTCAGGCGCGAGTACTCGACCATGCCCGAGCCGGCCAGCAGCACCGAAAAGCCGCCGGGCGCCTTGACAATGGCATCTTCCAGCTTGGCCTTGCCCTGGAACACATCGTGCAGGGTGACCTTGGGATAGAGATTGAGCACCACGTCCAGATTGGCCAGGCCCAGGTCGGCATCCAGCACCAGCACGCGCAGGCCACGCTTGGCCAGGGCCGCAGCCAGATTGGCCGACACAAAAGTTTTGCCCACACCGCCCTTGCCGCTGGTGACCGCGACCACCTTGCCCAGGGGTCTCAAGGGAACCTCGGGCGCCTTGGCGGCGCTTGCGGGTGGATTTACTACATCAGACATCAATTAACCCTCTGCCCAGCGGCAAGCGCTGCGGCGTCACCCGAACCTGCCTCGATCCAGGCCGGTTCGCCCTGAGCCAAATGCCCGAACAGCATGTTTTTTTCTTCTGCGCTGACAAAAATCTCCTGTTGTGTATCCAGAATAACCCGGTTACGGCCTTCGTGTTTGGCACGGTAAAGTTGTACATCGGCGCGCTCGGTCCACAGGCTGGCGGTGGACCGCACCCACTCCGGTGCGTAGGCTCCGCCAATGCTCACCGTGACGTTGATCGGTTGGCCCGAGGCAATGGGCACGCTCATATTTTGAATACTCTGTCGAATCCGTTCGGCCACCGTCACACCAAAGAAGGTATGGCAGTTGGGCAGCACCACGGCAAATTCCTCGCCGCCATAGCGCGCCACCGTGTCCATAGGGCGCACACATTTGGCCAAGGTCTGCGCCACTGCCAGCAGCACCAAGTCTCCGGCCGGGTGGCCATGGGTGTCATTGACCGCCTTGAAATGGTCTATATCCACCATCAGCAGCAGGGCCGGTTCACCCGAACGCGCCACCATGTCGATGGTGCGATCCAGCACCGCGCGGAAGTGGCGGCGCGGTTGGCCAGACCCGTCAAAGGGTCCTTGAGCGATAACTCGCACAGCCCGTCTATCACCCGCTGCAAATATTCAAGCGCGTTCACTTCACGGCCCGAAGGTGCCAGCGACACATCCCTGTCCAATAGCGCCCTTGCATCGTCGAGACGCAATTGTTCTATCGCAACAAGGGATACAGGTGTTGGTGAGGCCACTGGTAGTTATTAGAGTTCAATGGAAAGTCTAACAGCAAGCATTGCATTAAAAGGCACTTTAAAGCGCAAAAACCGGTGCTTTTTAAGGCTTCGCCGGGCGCGCACTGCAGACTGGGCAGGTTGGGTTGCGCGGCAGGCGAATTTCATTCCATTCCATGGCGCGGCCGTCAAGCATCTGCAGGCGGCCGTTCAAGCTGCGCCCGACCCCTGTCACCAGCTTCAGCGCCTCGGCGGCCTGCATGGAGCCGATGATGCCGACCAGCGGTGCGAACACGCCCATGGTCGCGCAGCGCGCCTCTTCAAAGCCGGCATCCGGCGGGAAGATGCAGGCGTAGCAGGGAGCCTCGGCAGCCCGGGTGTCATAGACACTGATCTGCCCGTCGAACTGAATCGCAGCGCCCGACACCAGCGGTTTGCCGTGGCGTACGCAGGCGGCATTGACGGCGTGGCGGGTCTTGAAGTTGTCGCAGCAGTCCAGCACCACATCGGCGGCCTGCACCAGCGCGTCCAAGGTATCCGAGTCCGCGCGGATCTGTAGGGCGTTCACCTGGGTCAGGGGATTGAGTTCGTGCACGGTGCGCTTGAGCGACTCCACCTTGGGACTGCCCACCGACGCCGTGCGATGCGCAATCTGTCGCTGTAGATTGGTCAGGTCTACTGTGTCGTGGTCGGTAACCGTGAGGGTTCCAATCCCGGCCGCTGCCAGGTACATGGCCACCGGCGAGCCCAAACCACCGGCGCCAATCACCAGGGCGTGGGTCGCCAGAATGCGTTCCTGGCCCTCGATGCCAATGGCATCGAGCAGGATGTGGCGCGAGTAGCGCAGCAGTTCTTGGTCCTGCATGGCGAGGCGCTACTCTTCTTTTTTCTCTTCCTTGCGCTCGACCTGTGTCTTGCTGACCTGCACCGGCTTGCCCTTGAGCTGGTTGATGGCCTGCATCAACTGGAAGTCCTTGTCCGAACCGTACTCGGGCGCCTTGCGTTCCGAAGGGGGTTTGCGCGACTCTTCCTCCAGGCGCTTGAGCGCTTCATCGCGGGCCTTCTCACGTTCCGGGTTTTTCTTCTCTTCACCCTGGCCGCTGCTCAGGTGCTGGGCATAGTCGGACTCGCGCATGCGCAGCACGGCATAGGGGCTGCCTTCCTCGGTTTCATCCACCATCACGTCGGGGACTATGCCCTTGGCCTGGATGGAGCGTCCGCTGGGCGTGTAATAGCGCGAGGTGGTGATCTTCAGGCCGGTATCTGGCCCCAGGGCGCGGAAGGTCTGCACCGAGCCCTTGCCAAAGGTCTGGCCGCCCATCAGGGTGGCGCGTTTGTGGTCCTGCAAGGCACCGGCGACGATCTCGCTGGCCGAGGCCGAGCCCTCGTTCACCAGCACGATCAGGGGCACCTTCTTCAAGGCTGCAGGCAGGGTGGCTATGGCTTCGGCGCCCGGAATGCCGCGGAAGTCTTCCAGCTTGGACTTGAGTGTCTGTTTGCTCTCGGCGGTCTGGCCATTGGTCGACACCACGGTCACGTTGTCCGGCAGGAACGCGGAGGAAATCGCGACTGCCGCATTGAGCAGGCCACCCGGGTCATTGCGCAGGTCCAGCACAAAGCCCTTGATCTTCGGGTCCTGGTGATAGATGTCGTTGACCATTTTCACAAAGTCATCGACCGTGCGTTCCTGGAACTGGTTCAGACGCACCCAGGCGTAGCCAGGCTCGACCAGCTTGCCACGGACCGACTTCTGTTTGATTTCCTCGCGGATGATGGTCACCGGAAAGGTGCGGTTCTCATCCTTGCGGTAAATCGTCAGCAGGACCTTGGTGGCGGGCTCGCCGCGCATGCGCTTGATGGCCTCGTTGAGGGTCAGGCCCTTGACCGCTGTGTCATCAATCTTGGTGATCAGGTCATTGGGCTTGAGGCCGGCGCGAAAGGCCGGCGAGTCTTCAATCGGAGACACCACCTTGACCAAGCCGTCTTCCTGCGTGATCTCGATACCGACGCCGACAAACTTGCCCGAGGTGCCTTCCTTGAATTCCTTGAAGGATTTTTTGTCGAAATACTGGGAATGCGGGTCCAGGCTGGAGACCATGCCCGAGATGGCATCGGTGATCAGCTTTTTCTCGTCCACCGGTTCCACATAATCGCTCTTGATCATGCCGAAGACGGCGGCCAGCTGCTGCAGCTCTTCCAACGGCAGGGGCGCCAGCGCACTGCGCGCCACGGTTTGCAGCGACACGGTGGTCAGTGCCCCGGCCATGACGCCCAGCGCAATCCAACCGGTGATTTTCAATTTTTGACCCATAGATGTTCCTGTCTCGTCTCAATATACACGCGGGAGCAACATTCGGGTGCAGCCCATCCAGTTGCCCCGGCTTTTCAGGGTCATTTTTACCTAAGCTTTGCCTTGGGAGGCGACCGCCGCTGCCGCCTTGGCCGCTGCCTCGGCGTCGCCCAGATAGTAGTTGCGAATTGGCTTGAGATGGTCGTCCAGCTCATACACCAGCGGAATGCCGTTGGGGATATTGACGCCCACGATGGCGTCATCGGCGATGTCGTCCAGATATTTCACCAGCGCGCGGATGGAGTTGCCATGGGCGGCAATCACGATTTTTTTGCCGGACTGAATGGCGGGGGCCACCGCTTCATTCCAGAAGGGCAACACGCGGGCCACGGTGTCTTTCAGGCACTCGGTCAGCGGCACCTGGTCGGGCTGCAGCTTGGCGTAGCGCAGGTCGGAGCGCTCACAGCGCGGGTCCGTGGCTTCCAATGCAGGCGGTGGCGTGTCGTAGCTGCGGCGCCATTGCAGCACCTGGGCCTCGCCGTATTGCTTGGCCATGTCGGCCTTGTTCAGGCCCTGCAGCGCGCCGTAATGGCGTTCATTGAGACGCCAGGAGTGCACCACCGGCAGCCAGGTGCGGTCCATCTCGTCCAGGCAATGCCATAGCGTACGGGTGGCACGCTTGAGGACACTGGTGTAGGCCAGGTCAAATTCGTAGCCCTCGGCCTTGAGCAGGCGCCCGGCGTTCTTGGCCTGCTCCACGCCGGTGGGGGTCAGGTCGACATCGGTCCAGCCGGTGAAGCGGTTTTCAAGATTCCAGGTGGATTCGCCGTGGCGAACCAGTACGAGTTTGTGCATGGTGGGGACTTTGTTCAGGGAATAGA
>TBL_comb47_HYPODRAFT_10003191_pt1 | contig 19626 bp, 13 predicted proteins | sample TroBogypolimnion_40_FD_10682 | JGI IMG/M metagenome (IMG submission 10682) | reverse complement strand
GCGTCGCGGCCTTCCACTTAGGCGTCTTCCTGCGGGTCCTGCTTCGCCTTGGCCCGCTCCCACTGGCGTTGGCGCTCGCGTGCGCCGTTTTTTTGCGCCTCCGAGCTGGTGGCGTGGCAGCGCGGGCAACTGACACCGGCTTCATACAGCGCAGATTCGGTGGCGCCCGCTTCGAGCGGCTGGCGGCAGGCCCGGCACAACGCGTGCGGCCCCGGCGCTAGCCCATGCCCGACCGAGACGCGCTCGTCAAACACAAAGCATTCGCCCTGCCACAGGCTTTGCTCCGGTGGCACGGTTTCCAAGTATTTGAGGATGCCGCCCTCCAGGTGGAAGACCTCGTCAAAGCCCTGTGCGCGCAGGTAGGCGGTGGACTTTTCGCAGCGGATACCGCCGGTGCAGAACATCGCGACCCGGGGTTTTTTGCCGCCAGCATCCTGGCTTGAAAGGCGCTCTGCTTGGTCCAGCCAGGCCGGCAGTTCGGCAAAGGTTTTGAGTTGCGGGTTGATGGCGTGGGCAAAGCTGCCGATCTCCACCTCGTAATCGTTGCGCGTGTCTACCACCACCACGTCGGGGTCGGCAATCAAGGCATTCCAATCCGAGGGCTTGACATAGGTTCCAGCCATCAAGGTGGGGCTGATGCCTGGCACATTCATGGTGACGATTTCCTTTTTGAGTCGCACCTTCATGCGGCGAAACGGCGGCTTCTTCGACCAGGATTCCTTGTGCTGCAGACCGGCCAACAAGGGGTCGGCGCGCAAATAGGCCAACACGGCACGCACATCGTCCTCGGCGCCGGCAACGGTGCTGTTGATGCCCTCCCGGGCTAGCAGGATCAGGCCTTTGATGTGAAGCCTTTCACACAGGGCCAAGAGCGGCGCCTTGCGCGCCTCAAAGTCGTGCAGGGCAACAAATTGGTAAAAGGCGGCGGTGAGATAGGGTGCGGGCATGGGCCTATTTTGCCCTTGCTGTGGCAAAAGCACTTTCCCCGGTACCGCGACGCAGGTCTTGGCGCTAGCTCGGCCAGGTGGAGCCGTGTTCCGGTACCAGGGCGCGCCAGCCCAACTCACGCTGGATGCGGGNACGCAAGGTGTCGGAGGCCTGGCGTTCACCATGTACCACATACACCTGCGCGGGCGCTGCTGGCATGCTGCGCAACCAGTCCAGCAACTGGTTGCCATCGGCATGGGCCGAGGCCGATTGCAGACTGACGACTTCGGCTTCTACCGCCACATCGTGGCCATGAATGCGCACGCTGCGCTCGCCGCTGGCCAGCGTAGCGCCACGGGTGCCGGGGGCCTGAAAGCCGGTCAGGATGATCATATTTCGATGCTTGCCTGCATGCTGCTCCAGATGGTGCAGCACGCGCCCACCGGTGGCCATGCCGCTGGCCGACAAAATCACCATGGGGCCATGGCGAAAGGCTAGCGCCTTGGATTCGTCGGTACTGCTGACCATGGTGGCGCCGTGGGTGAGTGCGCGCACTTCCAGGTTGTTCAGGCGGTGCTCGCCAAGATGCTGTTCAAACAGCTGGGTGGTGTGCACTGCCATGGGGCTATCCAGAAACACCGGCAAGGCATGGGGAATCTCGCCGCTTGCTNTGAGCTGGTTGATGGCGTGCAGCAGGGCCTGGGCGCGGCCCACGGCAAACACCGGTACCACCGCGACACCGCCTCTTGCAGCCAGCCTATGCAGGGCCGGCCCGAGTTCTGCCAGCAGATTGTCTTGCGGGTGGACGCGGTCGCCATAGGTGGATTCAATCAGCACGGTGTCGGCGGCTGGCGCCCGATCGGGCGGATACATGATGCTGTCATCCGGGCGGCCCAGGTCACCGGAAAAAAGGATGCGCCGCCCCGCCACTTCCAGCAGAATGCTGCAGGCACCCAGAATGTGGCCCGCACTTTGGAAGGTGGCGCGCCAACCGGGGATGGGCTGGAAAGTGGTTCCCATTGCCACGGTCTTGATTAAATGTTGGCAGTCCAGCGCATCTTGGCGGGTGTAGAGCGGCAGGGCCGGCGCATGTTTGGAAAAGTGGTGACGATTGGCGAACTCGGCATCCTCCTCCTGAATGTGGCCACTGTCGGGCAGCAGAATTTTGCATAGGTCGCGCGTGCCGGTGGACGCGAACACAGGGCCGGTAAAGCCTTCCCTGGCCAGCAAGGGCAGGTAGCCGCTGTGGTCCAGATGGGCATGGGTCAGCAGCACCGCGTGCACCGACTCTGGCAGCACCGGCAGCGGGTTCCAGTTGCGCAGGCGCAGTTGCTTGAAACCCTGGAACAGGCCGCAGTCCACTAGCAGACTGTCGTCCTGATGCCGTACCAGGTACTTGGAACCGGTGACCGTATCGGCGCCACCTAAAAATGTAATGCTCACTCCCATGGCAAACCTCCAAATAAAAATGCCGCCAAGTCCTTTATAGACCTGGCGGCATTGCTTGGATAGCGGGTTGATCAGCTAAAGAAGCTTTTCAAGCGGTCTGTCCAACTGTCGCCCGTGGGGGAGTGCTTGCTGCCGCCTTTCTTGAACGACTCATCCAGCTCGCGCAACAAACGGCGCTGGTGTTCGCTCAGCTTGACCGGCGTTTCCACCACGATGTGGCAGTACAGGTCGCCGGGGTAGCTGGCACGCACGCCCTTAATGCCCTTGCCGCGCAACCGGAACTGCTTGCCGGTCTGGGTGCCTTCGGGGATATCGATGGCCGCCTTGCCGGCCAGCGTGGGCACGTCGATCTCGCCACCAAGGGCGGCAGTCGCCATGCTGATCGGCACCGAGCAGTGGATATCATCGCCATCGCGCTCGAAGATGTCGTGCTTCTTGAGGCGGATCTCGATGTACAGATCGCCGGCCGGGCCGCCATTGGTTCCGGGTTCGCCGTTGCCGGCGCTGCGAATGCGCATGCCACCGTCGATGCCGGCCGGAATTTTGACCTCTAGCGTCTTTTGGCGCTTGATCTTGCCCTGTCCATGGCAGGCGACGCAGGGTTCCGGAATGACCTTTCCATTGCCGCGGCAGGTCGGGCAGGTTTGCTGCACGCTGAAAAAGCCCTGGCGCATTTGCACCGTACCTGCACCATTGCAGGTGGCGCAGGTCTTGACCTGGGTACCAGGCTTGGCGCCCGTGCCCTTGCAGGTATCACAGCCATCCCAGCTGGGGATGCGGATCTGCGCGTCCTTGCCGCGGGCCGCTTCTTCCAGAGTGACTTCCATGGCATAGCTCAGGTCGCCACCACGGTAGACCTGGCGGCCACCACCGGCACCGGGGCGTCCGCCGCGTTGCTGGCCAAACATGTCGCCAAAAATGTCGCCAAAGGCCTCGGCAAAACCGCCGTAGCCCTCGCCACCGGCACCGCCGCCACCCCGGTTGGGATCGACGCCGGCGTGGCCGTACTGGTCGTAGGCCGCGCGCTTTTGCGCGTCCGACAGCATCTCGTAGGCCTCCTTGGCCTCCTTGAATTTTTCTTCGGCTGCCTTGGTCGTATCACCCTGGTTGCGGTCCGGGTGGTGCTTCATTGCCAGCTTGCGGTAGGCCTTCTTGATGTCCTCATCGCTGGCGTTTTTTGCAACGCCGAGGGTTTCGTAATAGTCTCGTTTGGCCATGTTCAATCGGGGTCTGTATACAACACAAAAGCCGCGTTGAGCCACCCAAGGTGTTCAACGCGGCGCATGGGCGAATCGCCTGAGGCTGCTTAGCCCTTTTTGACTTCCTTGACTTCGGCGTCTACGACGTTGTCATCGTTGGGTTTGGCAGAGGCTTGTGCACCTTGTTCTGGTGCCGCACCTTCCGTGCCACCCGCTTCAGCAGCCTGCTTGGCCTGCATGTCGGCGTACATCTTTTCGCCCAGCTTCTGGCTAACGGTCATCAGCGCTTCGCTCTTGGACTTGATGGCATCCTTGTCTTCCGACTTCAGAGCCTCTTCCACGTCCTTGATGGCGGCTTCGATCTTTTCCTTTTCGCCGGCGTCGAGCTTGTCGCCATACTCGGTGAGGCTCTTCTTGACGCTGTGGACATTGGCTTCGGCTTCATTGCGGGCCTGTACCAGTTCCAGCTTCTTCTTGTCGTCGGCAGCGTTGATCTCGGCGTCCTTCACCATCTGCTGGATTTCAGCTTCGGACAGACCGGAGTTGGCCTTGATGGTGATCTTGTTTTCCTTGCCGGTGCCCTTGTCCTTGGCGCCCACATGCAGAATGCCGTTGGCGTCAATGTCAAACGACACTTCGATCTGAGGCGTGCCACGGGCTGCCGGCGGGATACCTTCGAGGTTGAACTCGCCGAGCAGCTTGTTGACGGCGGCAATCTCGCGTTCACCCTGGAACACCTTGATGGTCACGGCCGGCTGGTTGTCGTCGGCGGTGGAGAAGGTCTGGGCGAACTTGGTCGGGATGGTCGTATTCTTGGTGATCATCTTGGTCATGACGCCACCCAGGGTTTCAATACCCAGGGATAAAGGTGTCACGTCCAGCAGCAGCACGTCCTTGCGGTCACCGGATAGCACCTGACCTTGAATGGCGGCGCCCACCGCCACGGCTTCATCGGGGTTCACGTCCTTGCGCGGCTCGCGGCCAAACAATTCCTTGACCTTCTCTTGCACCTTGGGCATGCGCGTCATGCCGCCGACCAGAATCACGTCATGGATGTCGGCGACATTGACGCCAGCGTCCTTGATGGCGGTGCGGCAAGGTGCAATGGTGCGCTCGATCAGCTCTTCGACCAGGCTTTCCAACTTGGAGCGCGTGAGCTTGATGCTCAGGTGCTTGGGGCCGGATGCGTCGGCCGTGATGTAGGGCAGGTTGATGTCGGTTTGGGCGCTGCTGGACAACTCGATCTTGGCCTTTTCAGCGGCTTCCTTCAGGCGTTGCAGGGCCAGCACATCCTTTGCCAGATCAACGCCCTGGTCCTTCTTGAACTCGGAGATGATGAAGTCGATGATGCGCTGGTCAAAGTCTTCGCCACCCAGGAAGGTGTCGCCATTGGTGGACAGCACTTCGAATTGCTTTTCGCCATCTACATCGGCGATTTCGATGATGGACACGTCAAAGGTACCGCCGCCCAGGTCATACACGGCAATCTTGCGGTCGCCCTTTTCGTTCTTGTCCAGGCCAAAGGCCAGCGCTGCAGCCGTGGGTTCGTTGATGATGCGCTTGACATCCAGACCGGCAATGCGGCCGGCATCCTTGGTGGCCTGCCGCTGTGCGTCATTGAAGTAGGCGGGCACCGTGATCACGGCGTCTGTCACTTCTTCGCCGAGGTAATCTTCTGCCGTCTTCTTCATCTTGCGCAGAATGTCGGCGCTGACTTGTTGCGGTGCCATGCGGTTGCCGCGCACTTCGACCCATGCGTCGCCATTGTCTGCAGCAGCAATCTTGTAGGGCATCAGGTCGATGTCCTTTTGCACTTCTTTTTCAGTGAACTTGCGGCCAATCAGGCGCTTCACTGCGTACAGCGTGTTGCGGGGGTTGGTCACCGACTGGCGCTTGGCGGATGCGCCAACCAGCACTTCGCCGTCTTCCTGGTAGGCAATGATGGAGGGCGTTGTCCGCGCGCCTTCAGCGTTTTCAATAACCTTGGGCGTGTTGCCTTCCATGATGGCCACGCAGCTGTTGGTGGTGCCGAGGTCAATACCGATGATTCTTCCCATGATTTACTCCTGCTTATTCAAAAAAATTCAGATGTCCATAACATGTGGACGGTTATTGGGCTTTCAAGCCCCGCGCGTATTTGCTTTTATTTGGGCGCTGCGACGGTGACCAGGGCAGGGCGCAGCACACGCTCGACAATGGAGTAACCCTTTTGCAGCACGCTGACCACGGTGTTGGCTTCCTGCTCGGACGGAACCACGCTGATGGCCTGGTGCTGGTGCGGGTCAAATTTGGTTCCGGCGCCTGGGTTGATGGCAATCACCTTGTTGCGCTCCAGTGCGGCTAGCAACTGGCGCAAGGTGGCCTGGGCGCCTTCGCGCATCTGTTCGGCAGTGGCGTCCTTGATGCCCAGGCCGGCTTCCAGGCTGTCGGCGACCGGCAGCAGGCTTTCGGCAAAGCTCTCGACGGCAAATTTGCGTGCTTTGGAAATTTCGTCTTCGGCGCGACGTCGGGCGTTCTCGGCATCGGCCTTGGCGCGCAGGTACTGGTCTGCCAGATCGGTGCTCTTGGCCTTCAGGGTGGCCAGCTCGGCCTGCAGAGCGGTCATGGCATCGGCCTCGGTGGCGTTGAGAGATGCGACCAGCTCTTCCTGGCTTTGTGGGGCGGCTTCGGGGATAGGGGGAGTGGGGGTTTGTTCAGACATGCTGGTGTAGTCGCAAAGTTGGCTGCAAATAAAACGATGCCCCGCAACTGGGGGCAATCAAATGACTTTCAAGGGGCTTTCAAGAGCCTGGCCCCGCAGCTCACGGGGCTTGGATATCCGAGAAATTAAACGCCCAGCAGTTCCACGTCAAATTTCAGGGTGGCATTGCCTGGAATCACGCCACCGGCGCCGCGTGCGCCATAGCCCAGTGCGGCGGGGATGATTAGGGTGCGCGCACCGCCCACCTTCATGCCTGCCACGCCTTCGTCCCAGCCCTTGATCACCATGCCGGCGCCCAGGCTGAACACAAACGGATCGCCACGGTCCTTGCTGGAGTCGAATTTGGCACCCTGGGTGTCGTCGTTGTAAAGCCAGCCGGTGTAATGCACCTTGACCTTGTTGCCGGCGACGGCCTCGGGGCCGCTGCCTACGACGGTGTCCAGATACTGAAGTCCGCTTGCTGTGGTTTGCATGAATGATTCCTTGGGTGATGCCGGTCGGCAGATGGCGCGCTGCAAAGACGCGAGCGCAAAAGCCCTTAATTATGCCGCAAGCAAGGCTTGTCAGCCCCTGGGCGTGGTGCTAAGGTCACTGGCATGGAAGTGCCATAGCAGCCACGGAGAAAATACATGAAATACAACTTTGATCAGGTGCACAACTACTATGAACGCCTGGTGTTTGAAGAAGTGGTTCGTCGCGCCCAGGAGCCCGAGCATGAAGACTACACGTCCGATATGCTGGCCGATGTGGCCTGTCTGGCCTTGAATCGCCTGCCCGCGCGCTATGTGCGCCATGACGTGGACATGATGTTCTATCTCACCGAACCGGAGCGCCATGCCATGGAGCTGTCGCTTGACGAGGTGCTCAAGTTCTCCTTCGGCTTTGTCAAGGAGCGCCTGGCGCGCAGCCTGCGCTAGCCAGCGCCACTCCAATCGTGCAGACGGACCGTGTCTGCGCTACGCCTAAAAAACAAAGTGGACTGATCAGCCCACTTTGTTACCTCACAGCGTGTCTGTGAAGCTGCGCAGTTTGTCGGAGCGACTGGGATGCTTCAGTTTGCGCAAAGCCTTGGCTTCAATCTGGCGAATGCGCTCACGCGTCACGTCAAACTGCTTGCCGACTTCTTCCAGCGTGTGGTCACTGGTCATCTCGATACCAAAGCGCATGCGCAGCACCTTGGCCTCGCGCGGCGTCAGGCTGTCGAGAATGTCCTTGACCACATCGCGCAGACCGGCCTGCATGGCGGCTTCCATCGGGGCGGTGTTGGCACCGTCCTCGATGAAGTCACCCAGATGGCTGTCGTCATCGTCACCGATGGGCGTTTCCATGGAGATAGGCTCTTTGGCGATCTTCATGATCTTGCGGATCTTGTCTTCGGGGATCTCCATCTTCTCGGCCAGCACCGAGGCATCGGGCTCAAAGCCGAACTCCTGCAGATGCTGGCGGCTGATGCGGTTCATCTTGTTGATGGTTTCGATCATGTGCACCGGAATCCGGATGGTGCGCGCCTGGTCGGCAATCGAACGCGTGATGGCCTGGCGAATCCACCAAGTGGCATAAGTGGAGAACTTGTAGCCGCGGCGGTATTCGAACTTGTCCACGGCCTTCATCAAACCGATGTTGCCTTCCTGGATCAGGTCCAGGAACTGCAGGCCACGGTTGGTGTACTTCTTGGCGATCGAGATCACCAGGCGCAAATTGGCCTCGATCATCTCTTTCTTGGCGGCACGGCTGGACGATTCGCCCGAGTTCATGCGCTTGTTGATGTCTTTGAGCTGGGCCAGGGGCACAACCACGCGCGACTGCAGATCGGTCAGCTTTTGCTGCAGATCCTGCACCGGTGGAATATTGCGACCCATCACTGCCGCCCATGGCTTGCCCGAAGCTGCCTGCTTTTCGATCCACTTCAGGTTTAGCAAATTGCTGGGCGCGGGCTGGTTGTGTTTGTCGCGGCCGCTGAATTCGGCAATGAAGAGTTCCTGCGAGTAACCGCACTTGTCGACGATGATGCGGCGCAGTTCGCGCTCCATCTTGCGCACGTCATCGACCTGGCCGCGCACCATGTCGCACAGCTTTTCAATCGCCTTGGCGGTGAAGCGGATGGTCATCAGCTCTTCGCTGAGGGCCTTTTGTGTCTTGACGTAGGTCGGTGTGCCGTAACCTTCCTTGTCATAGGTTTTGTGGATTTTTTCGAACAGCTCGCGCAGCTTGTCGAATCGCTCCAGTGCTTGTTTCTTGAGCTCTTCGAGCTTCTTGGTCAGGGCCTTGGAGCCGCCCTTGCCGTCATCGTCATCGTTCTCATCGAACTCGTCGAAGTCTTCTTCGGCCACATAGTCATCGGCCTCGTTGGGGTTGGAAAAACCGTCGACGACGGTGGTGATGACGACCTTGCCTTCGCGGATTTCTTCGCCTAGGCGCAAAATTTCGGCGATGGTGGCGGGAGACGCACTGATGGCCTCCATCATGGCCATCAGGCCGCCTTCGATGCGCTTGGCGATTTCAATTTCGCCTTCGCGCGTCAGCAACTCGACCGTGCCCATTTCGCGCATGTACATACGCACCGGGTCGGTGGTACGGCCGAACTCGCTGTCCACGGTGGACAGGGCCGCTTCGGCTTCTTCTTCGGCTTCTTCAACCGTTGCTGCCGTGGACACATTGTTGTTGAGCAACAGGGTTTCCGCATCGGGCGTCTGTTCGTAAACGGCCACACCCATGTCGTTCAACATGGAGATCACCACTTCGAGGGTTTCCGCATCGACCAGTTTGTCGGGCAGGTGATCGGAAATTTCGCCGTGCGTCAGGTAGCCGCGCGTCTTGCCCAGCGTGATCAGGGCCTTCAGGCGGGCGCGGCGTTTGGCCATGTCCTCTTCGGACAACACGGTCTCGTCCAGGCCGAATTCCTTCATCAAGGCGCGTTCTTTTGCCTTGCTGATCTTCATGCGCAGGGGTTTGACCTTTTCACCGGTGGCCGTGGTGGTGACGGCTTCGGGTTCACCCACCAGATCCGCTTCAATGTCGGACATGTCCATGTCTTCCGCGACCCCTGCGCTCTTGACAGCTGTATCCGCCTTGGGCTTGCGACCGCGCTTGGCCGCCGGAGCGCTGGACTCGGTGGCGGCGGCCTTGGGCGGGCGGCCGGGCTTTTTCTTTGCCAGAAGTTCGTCGGCTGCGGCTTTCAGAGCGGCTTTGGATGTGGACACAGGTTGCACTTTCTTGTCGGTCTTGGTCGCGCTGGCGGGCTTGGTGGCGTTGCTTGCTGGCTTGGCTGATTTTTGAACGGGCATGCGAAAACCTCAGGTCATCAAAACAAATCTGGCTGGCATCAAACGCCATCCGGGTCGCGCTGGGCGCCTCAGGTGGCAGGGGAGGGAAGAAACATCCCACGGCAAGATGTATGGGCGAACATTTGGAATGCAATCCTTGCGGTAAGGTGGCCTGCTGAGAACGGTGTCTACATATGGCCTGGACCGGAGGTGTTGCTGTCGCTCTTGCCGAATCAACCCAGCATTATACCAGCGGTTTTTCCAGGCTGTTCATTAGTTCCACCCGGCGTAGCCGCAGTTCCTGGTAGCGTTGCAGGGCGCTCGGATCGGACTTGGAGGCTGCAATGGCATCGGTCTCCTGGGCCTTGAGGCGATCCACGAGCATGCGGTTGAGCAGATCGCGCAGCTCGGGCGCTGATTCGGCGGGCGACGGCACCGGAATGGCCGGTCCCGACATCAGACGCAGTGCCAGTTCCTCTGCCGGGTGGCCGCTCAGGGATTCGCGCAGCGCTTCCCAGGGCAGGGCGCCATGTTCATGGAGTTGGGCCTCCAGCCAGGCCAACAGCGGGCCATGGCCGTCGGGCAAATCGCAGAGCAGGCTATGGTCTTCGTTGCCAAGCGTGTCCCACAGCGCCGAGTGCCCGAGCAGGATGCGCGTGGCATGGTCGGCGCGGCTGGCCGGTTGCGAGCGGCCAGCCACCCGACTGCGGACCGCGCCGTATCCCGCGCCGCTCGCAGAACCCGACCAGTCCTGGCCAAAATTGCCCCTGCGCCAGGCCGTTTCACGCGTCGGCTTTGCGCCGGCTGCCACCGGATTCCATAACGCCGAGAGTTCGCGCCCGGTCAGCTGCACCAGGTCGGCAATCTCGCCCAACAGCTGCATTTTCAGTGCACCCTCGGGCATCGAACTCCACAGCGGTTTGGCGTTGCTGGACAGGTGGGCGCGGCCCTCGGCGCTGTTGAGATCTAGGCCCTCGCGTGCCGACTCGATCAGAAAGCGACTTAGATGCGTGGCCTCGGACACATAGCGGGCAAAGGCCTCACGGCCGTTGGCGCGAATAAAACTGTCCGGGTCATGCTCGGCCGGCAAAAACAAAAATTTGATGCTGCGCACGTCGGTGGCATAGGGCAGTGCACCGTCCAGCGCCTTGCGTGCGGCGCGGCGTCCGGCGGCGTCGCCATCAAAGCTGAACACCACCGAGTCGGTAAAGCGGAACAGCTTTTGCACATGCTCAGGCGTGCAGGCCGTGCCCAGCGTGGCCACGGCATTGGGAAAGCCCAGCTGCGCCAGCGCCACCACATCCATATAGCCCTCGGTCACCAACACATAGCCCTGGTCGCGCAGGGCAGCGCGGGCTTCAAATAGGCCATAGAGCTCGCGGCCCTTGCTGAACACCGGTGTCTCCGGCGAATTGAGGTATTTCGGTTTGTCATCGCCCAGCACGCGCCCGCCAAAGCCGATGCACTCGCCCTTGATATTGCGGATCGGGAACATGACGCGGTCGCGGAAGCGGTCGTAGCGCTTTTCCTCAGCGCCGGGCTCTTCCGCCGTGCTGATCACCAGGCCGCTTTCTACTAGGAGCGGGTCGTCGTAATGCGGGAAGACGCTGGCCAGGCTGCGCCAACCTTCTGGCGCGTAGCCCAGGCCAAACTGCTTGGCCACCTCGCCCGACAGGCCGCGTCCCTTGAAGTAGGCAATGGCGCGGTCCGACTCACGCAGTGCCCGGCGGTAGGCGTCCCCGGCCTGCTCCAGCACGGAGGTCAATGTGTGCTGCTTCTCGCGCTGCTCCTGGGCGCGGGCGCGGTCCTGCGGCGTGCCTTCTTCCTCGGGCACCTGCATGCCATATTGCTGGGCCAGGTCTTTGACGGCTTCAATAAAAGTCATGCCGGCGTGGTCCATCAAAAAGCTGATGGCATTGCCATTCTTGCCACAGCCAAAGCAGTGGTAGAACTGTTTGGTCGGGCTGACCGAAAACGAGGGCGACTTCTCGCCGTGAAACGGGCACAGGCCCATGAAGTTGGCGCCGGCCTTTTTGAGCGGCACATAGCGGCCGACGATCTCCACCACGTCGGCGCGGGCGACGAGTTCTTGGATAAAGGTTTGTGGAATGGCCATGGGCTGCTGATTATGCTAGTCGCCCAGCACCAGCCCTTCGCGGCGCGGATCGGCGCCGCCTAAGTAGCCGCCCGGTATGCGTTCAATCGCCTGCAGGCCGCTGGGCAGGGGCGTTTCTACGACGTTATGACCACGTGCCCGCAGTGCTGCCACCACCGGTGCCGGGAAGCGCCCTTGCTCCAGAAACAACGGCCCACCCAGGCTGCCGAAATTGGGAAGGGCTATGGCCTGTTGCGGGTTCAGGCCCCAGTTCAGCACGCCTAGAAGCGTCTTGGCCGTGAAGTGGATGATGAAGGCGCCGCCGGGGCTGCCGACACTCAAGACCAGCTTGCCTGAAGAGTTGTCAAAAACAAGAATCGGCGACATGGAGGAGCGCGGCCGCTTTCCCGGCTCCACCCGATTGGCTACCGGCGCACCATCCCTGCCCAAAGGCTCAAAGCCGAAATCGGTCAACTGGTTGTTGAGCAAAAAGCCACCAGAGAGGCCCAGTCCCCGGTTCACCATCAAGCGCGCGCCCCAGGCGTCCTCGATGGTGGTGGTCATGCTGAGCGCGTTGCCGAAGGCATCGACGATGGAAATGTGCGAGGTGCCGTGCTCGGTTTGCTGCGGCATGGGCGCATAAGCCACAGCCACCGCTCCCGGTGTGCCCGGCTGGGCTTGTTGCATGGCTGGGCCATCTGCTTGAATGGCTTTGGCCCGCCCAGCCAGGTAGGCTGGTGCCAGCAGACTGGACCAGTTGCCCGCCGGGGCGTCCACAAAGCCCGGGTCGGCCACATACTGCGCCCGGTCGGCAAAGGCCAGACGCGTGGCCTCGGTGTAAAGGTGCAGCCATTGCGCGTTGGGCAGGCCTTGTGCCAGTGGCTGGTCTGCGCCCTGCGTGGCGTTCAACAGGCCCAGAATCTGGCCGATTGCCAGCGTGCCGGAGCTCGGTGGCGGCATACCGCAAATGCGCAAGGCGCGTGCCGTTTGCGACACCGGGTAGTCAAAACACAGGGGTTCGCGCACGATTGCCCGATAGGCTGCCAGATCGGCCAGCGCCAGGCTGCCGGCATGGGTATCGCCATGGGCATGCGACTGTACCTTCTTCACCAGCGCCTGCGCCACAGCTCCGCGCATCAGGGCATCCGGTCCGCGCTGGGCAATGGCCTGCAGCACGGCTGCCAGTTCCGGATTGCGCAGCACATGGCCTACCGGCCAGGGCTTGCCCAGGGTGTCGTAAAAATAGGCCAAGGCCACCGGGTCGCTCTTGAGTGACTGTTCTGCTGACAGCAAGGTGGCCATGCGCGGGCTGATGGCAAAACCCTGCTTGGCCAGGCGGATGGCCGGTTCAAACAGCATTTTCCAAGGCAACCTGCCATGCTGTTGCTGCGCCAGATACAGCATGCACAGCGCGCCGGGCACGCCCACCGAGCGCCCGCCCAGCACCGCCTCCATAAAGCCCAGCGGTTGGCCGGTGGCGTCCAAAAACAGACCCGGTGTGGCGAGGGCTGGGGCGGTTTCGCGCCCGTCATAGGCCTGTGTGCGGTGGCCGTCAAAGTGCAGCAAAAAAGCGCCGCCACCTATGCCGCTGCTTTGGGGCTCCACCAGGGCCAGCACCATTTGCACGGCGACTGCGGCGTCGACCGCACTGCCACCCTTTTGCAAGATTTCCTGACCGGCACGGGTGGCCAGGGGATTCGCGGCTGCGACGGCATAGCGCTGCGTGGTCCAGCCGGGTTTGTCGCTCAGACCGCTGGACAGTTCCGGTTGCGCCAGCACGTCGGCCTGGCTGTGTGCTGGGCCGCTGGCGATAGCGCAAAGCAGCAGGGCGCCCCGTGCCAATGCCCACCAGCGGGTCCAGGCTAGACCGCAGTGAGCAAGCCGCATGACCTACTTCTTTTCCCTGGGCAGACGCCCAAGCAGGTAGAACTCGGGATTGGGCAACATGCCGGTGACGCTGGCCATGCGGTTGGACAGGCCAAAAAAGGCCGTGATGCCGGTGATGTCCCAGATGTCCTCATCGTCAAAGCCGTGGGCTTGCAGCGCGGCAAAGTCGGCCTCATCCACCGCCTGGCTGTTTTTGCAGACCTTCATGGCGAAGTCCAGCATGGCGCGCTGGCGCGGCGTGATGTCGGCCTTGCGGTAGTTCACCGCCACCTGGTCGGCCAGCAGCGGCTTTTTCTCATAAATGCGCAACAAGGCGCCGTGCGCCACCACGCAATAGAGACATGCATTGGCCGCACTGGTGACGGTGACAATCATCTCGCGATCGCCCTTGCTCAGGCTGGAATCCTCGCGCAGCATCAAGGCATCGTGGTAGGCGAAAAAGGCGCGCCATTCGGCCGGACGCCGCGCCAGTGCCAGAAACACGTTGGGGATAAAGCCGGATTTTTCCTGCACCTCCAGAATCTTGGCCTGGATATCGGCGGGCAGGGAATTGAGCTCGGGCAGGGGAAAGCGCATGAGAGTCTCCTTCTAGTAATGCGGCGGCAAGTCGTCGCGCAGATTGCGCGCAGCCCCACCCTCGGTGGTGCTGGACGCCTGGTCGCGCAGGAAGCGCAGCTCTGAAACCAGCGCGTCTAGGGTGCGCTGCTGCGCGGTAATGATTTGGTCCAGCTTGTCCACCAGGTCCTCGCTAAAGCTGGCCTTGATTTCCAGGGCTTCCAGTCGCTGCTCGATATTGCTGTTTGGGGTCATGGCCTGGATTGGAACAGATGGCTGCCCTGTGCCGGTCACAGCATGCGCACCAGGGTCTCGAATTCGTCTGCAGCAATCGGCCGGGCAAACAGATAACCCTGGCCGTAGTCGCAACCGGCCTCGGTCAGCAGGTCGCGTTGCTGTGCCGTCTCTACGCCTTCTGCAATCACCTGCATGCCTAGGGCATGGGCCATCACGATGATGGCCTTGCACAGCGCCAGATCGGTGGATTCGGGAATCAGGTGGCGCACAAAAGACTGGTCGATCTTGATGAAGTCGATGTCGAATTTCTGCAAATAGGCCAGCGAGGAATAGCCGGTGCCAAAGTCGTCCAGCGAGACCTTGATGCCGGCGTCGCCCAGCGCCAGCAACTGCTCGCCCACCACCTCATTGGTGTCAAGCAGCAGGCCTTCGGTGATTTCCACCACCAGGCTGTCTCCGGGCAGGCCCATGGCGTGCAGCTGCATGCCCCAGGAGGCCTGGCCGCTGTCGGTGTGGCGAAACTGCACCGGCGAGCGGTTGACGCTGATCTGGAAATCCGGATGCAAGGTCTTGCGCCATTCCTGTACCTGGGCCGCAGCCTGCTGGAATACCCATTCACCAATGTCCACAATCTGTCCACTGGACTCGGCAATGGGAATAAAAGCGGCCGGGCTGACCAGACCGCGCTTGGGGTGTTGCCAGCGGATCAGCGCCTCGGCCTTGTGAATGGAGCCGGTGCTCAGTTCAATGATGGGCTGGTACAGCACGCGGAACTGGTTGTCACTGAGCGCGGTGCGCAAATCGCTGGCCAGGCGCACCCGGGTCTGCGCCGCCTCCTGCAGTGCCGGGGTAAAGAAACTAAAGCGGTTGCGCCCCTCGCCCTTGGCCACATACAGGGCCTGGTCGGCGTTCTTGTACAGGTCTTCAATATCGGTGGCATCCAACGGGTACAGGGTGATGCCTATGCTGGCCGACACAAATACCTGTTCGTCGCCAATCTGGAACAAGTCGTCCATCGAGCGCAGTATCTTCTGCAACAGCGCCTCCAGGTGGTCGGCGTTGGCGATGTCGGTGAGGATGACGGTGAATTCGTCACCGCCCATGCGCGCCACGGTATCGCAGTCGCGCACACAGGCGCGGATGCGACTGCCGGCCTGCACCAGCAGTTGGTCGCCACTGTCATGGCCCAGGGTGTCGTTGACCTCCTTGAAGTGGTCCAAGTCGATGAACAGAATCGCCAACTGGTGGACGTCGCGTTTGCAGCGCTTGATTTCCTGCTCCAGGCGGTCGCGCAGCATGCGCCGGTTGGGCAGTCCGGTGAGCGTGTCAAAAAATGCCTGCTGCCGGATCAGTGCCTCTGCGTTCTTGCGTTCGGTGATATCGGTATGCGTGCCAATCATGCGCAGCGGCCTGCCCTCGCTATCCCGGTTGATCACCATGCCGCGGCTGAGCACCCATTTCCAGTTGCCGTCCTTGCAGCGCACGCGGTGTTCGTTGTGGTAGGTGGGCGTCAGGCCCCGGAAATGGGCCTCGCGGTCCTGCTCCATTTGGGCCACGTCTTCAGGGTGGCTGCGCTGGTCCAGTTCCATAGCGGTATCGGCAATTTCACCCTCGGAAAAGCCGTACATCTCGATCAGACGTCTGGAGTAATGCTCAACGCCGCTGGGAATATGCCAGTCCCAGACGCCGTCGCCGGTACTTTCCAGCGCCAGTTTCCACAGGTTTTCCGAGTCCTTGAGCGCCATGCGGGCCAGCTTGGCTTCGGTAATATTCTGTACCACCGTGGTCCGGGAGACCAAGCGCCCGTCCTGCCACAAGGAGGTGCCCACGGCGTGGAGCCAGATGCGCTGCCCCTTGGCCGTGATGGCTTCCACTTCCAGGTCGTGCGTGGCCGGTTGGTTGACGCTGTCGAAATAGGATGCGCGCATCAATTGCACCGATTGCGGTGTAAAGAAGCGCTCTGCCGTTCCCATGGCGGTGCCGGGGGAATATTCTTCGGGCGAGGTCTCCAAAATCCGGTACACGCCCTCGGTCCAGAACACCTGATCGGCCAGCACGTCCACCTCCCAGCCACCCACCTGGGCCAGGGACTGCATCGCCTCCAGCAATTTGTCCTGCCGTTCGCGGTACTTTTGCACCTGCACGTAGTCGGACACGTCCGAGAAAGTTCGCACCATGCCGCCTTCGGGCAGTACCTGGGTTTTGACTTCCAGCGTGCGCCCCTGGGGCGTGACGCGCAGGTAGATGGGGGGGGCTGGCCCCTTACCATCACTGAATATGTAGTCCCGCGCATGGCTTGCCACCCGTTCGGCATCGCGGCCAAAATCGCCGCGCTGGAGCTGCAGCTGGTTGACCTCCTGGAGCGTGGGTTGGCGGTTTAACCAGTCTGCGGATAAGTCCAGCAGTTCGCAGGCACGGGAATTAAAGGAGACAACGCGATGCTGGGCATCGAACACGAAGACGCCCTGGCTGATGCTGCCCAGGGTGTTGCGCAGCAGCAAGGAACGTTGGCGCAACTCGGCCTCTGCCTCCTTGCGCGCACTGATGTCGGTGTGGGTTCCTATCATGCGCTGGGGCCGACCGGCGGCGTCGCGCTCCACCACCGTGCCGCGCGAAACAATCCAGCACCAGTGACCGGCCTTGTGGCGCATGCGGACATCACAGGCATAGCTGGGAGCCAGGCCTTCGAGATAGCGCTTGAGGGCGAGCTGCTCCTGGGCCAGGTCGTCGGGGTGGACACGGCTGGCAAATTCCTGGAAGCCGCGCTTCAATTCGCCGGCCGAATAGCCCAGCATCTCTTCCCAGCGAGCGGAATGGGTTTGGTGCCCGGTCCGTATGTTCCAGTCCCACACGCCCAGTCCCGAACGTTCCAGTGCCAGTCTCCAGGGGTTTTGCGCGTCAGAGGCGGGCAGCGAACGGCTCCAGATGTCGGTGGAAGGTGGGTGGCTCGGCATGGTGGTCAGAAGCTGCGACTATTCGTGCACCGCCGGTGCTAGCATTGTGTGAAACCGCATGTCTTTTCCCTGTGAGTCATTGGGGATGATATTACTTGTATTCAGGCGTACGTCGCAACTTGCGCGCCGTCCACTGCCCCAGGTCATCCACATAGGTAAACACCGCCGGGATGACCAGCAGGCTCAAAAACGTGGAGGTGATCAGCCCGCCAATCACGGCAATCGCCATCGGCGCCCGAAAGCTGGTATCGGCCGCGCCCAGGCCAATGGCAATCGGCATCATGCCTGCACCCATGGCCAGGGTGGTCATGATGATGGGACGGGCGCGCTTGCGGCAGGCGTCCAGCAGCGCCTCCCAGCGCGTCATGCCATGCTCGCGCCGCGCCAGGATGGCGTATTCCACCAGCAGGATCGAGTTCTTGGTGGCCACGCCCATCAGCATGATCAGGCCGATCAGCGAGGGCATGGAGAAGCTCTTGTCGGCCAGCAGCAGGCCGACAAAGGCTCCACCTAGAGAGAGCGGCAGGGCAAACAGAATCGTCACCGGATGCAGCAGGCTCTTGAACAGCAGCACCAGCACGATGTAAATGCACAGCACGCCGGTCAGCATGGCCAGGCCAAAGCTTGCAAACAGCTCACCCATCACCTCGGCATCACCCACCTCGCGCACCGCCACACCGGGCGGCAGGTTTTTGATGGAGGGCAGGTTCTGCACGGCAGTCGCCACCTCGCCCAGCGGCAGGCCGGAAAGCTCAATGTCGAAGTTGATATTGCGCGAGCGGTCGTAGCGGTCAATCACCGCCGGACCTCCGGCCATCTCCAGCGTGGCCACCTGGCTCAGCATCACCGGGCCGCGCACGCCGGGCACGCTCAGGCGGCCCAGCAGGTCGAGGTCGGTGCGGGCGGCGCTGTCGAGCTTGACCACAATCGGAATTTGTCGCTGGCTCAGGTTCAGCTTGGGCAAGGCCGAGTCAAAGTCACCCAGGGTGGCAATGCGCAGCGTCTCGCCAATGGCGGCACTGGTGACCCCTAGGTCGGCGGCGCGGGCAAAGTCCGGGCGCACGGCAATTTCGGGCCGCACCAGACTGGCGGTGGAGGCCACATTGCCCAGGCCTTTGATGGTGCGCAGGTCGCGCTCCACGGCGTGCGCTGCAGCGCTGAGGGCTGCCGGATCTTCGCCGCTGAGCACCAGCACGTATTTCTCGCCCGAACCGCCCAGGCCGACCTTGCTGCGGATGCCGGCAATCGGCTCCAGCGCCTCACGTATCTGCTGCTCAATGCCCTGTTTGCGCGGACGCGCGCTGCGCTCGTCCAGCAGGATGGTGAGAGTCGCCTTGCGTGCCTCGGAGACGCCTTGGGGCGCAAACGGGTCGCTACCGGCCGAGCCGCCGCCAATCGTGGTGTAAATGCTTTTCACGTGGGCCACCTGCATCAGCCGCAGGCGTGCGGCTTCCGCCACGACCTGGGTCTGCGCCAGCGTGGAGCCGGGCGGCAGTTCCAGATAGGCCTGGGTTTGCGAGTTGTCGTCCGGCGGGATAAAGCCCTTGGGCAGCAGCGGGATCAGCATCAGCGAGCCGACAAAAAACGCCAGCGCTGCCAGAGAGGTGATCAGGCGATGCTTGACACACCAACCGGCCCAGCGCATGTAGATGCGCATCCAGCTCGGCTCGGCATGCGCCGTGACGATGGGCTTGAGGATGTAGGCCGCCATCATGGGCGTCAGCACCCGCGCCACCAACAGCGATGCGGCAACGGCAAGCGAGGCGGTCCAGCCAAACTGCTTGAAGAACTTGCCAGGAATGCCGGCCATAAAGGCGGTCGGCAGAAACACCGCAATCAGCGTGAAGGTGGTGGCGATCACCGCCAGACCAATCTCATCGGCTGCCTCCATCGCCGCCTGGTACGGGGTCTTGCCCATGCGCAGGTGGCGCACGATGTTTTCCACCTCCACGATGGCGTCGTCCACCAGAATGCCGATCACCAGGGACAGCGCAAGAAGCGTTACCACATTGATGGTGAAGCCCAGCTGCTGCATGCCGATAAAGGCCGGAATGGCCGACAGCGGCAGGGCCACGGCCGAGACAAAGGTGGCGCGCCAATCGCGCAGAAACAGCCACACCACCAGTACGGCCAGTGCCGCGCCCTCGTAGAGCAGGTGCATGGAGCCGTCGTATTCCTGCTGCACCGGGGTCACAAAGTCAAAGGCCTCGGTGATCTGCATGTCGGGGTGCTGCAGGCGCAGTTCTTCCAAAGCCTTGCGCACACCGGCACCCACTTCCACCTCGCTGGCGCCCTTGCTGCGCGCCACCTCAAAGCCCACCACCGGCTTGCCATTGAGCAGGGCGGCGGCGCGCGGATC
>TBL_comb47_HYPODRAFT_10003188_pt1 | contig 19650 bp, 17 predicted proteins | sample TroBogypolimnion_40_FD_10682 | JGI IMG/M metagenome (IMG submission 10682) | reverse complement strand
GGCCTGGGCGGGACCGGGATCCAGGGGCTCGGCTGGCTCGATTGGGGGGGCAGCGGCCTGGTCAAGCTCGTCTTCCTCTCCGCCCTCTTCCTCCAGTGGTGGCTCTGCCGGCTGGGCCGGGCGGGCGGGCCCGGGCGCCTGGCCGGGCACCTGGGGCTCAGCTTCCGCCGGCTCTGGGCCCACCCGGTCCAGTGGTTCACCCTGGTCCTCGGCGGGGTGCTGCTGCGGGCGGGGCTCACCCTGCTGGCGCTGATCCTGGCCTGGCGGCTGGGCGGCGGCACGCTCCCGAGGATCTGCGGGATGCTGGCCCTGCAGCTGGGGGTGGTGGTGGCGAACGCCTGGACGCTGGGCTGGTTCCTGCGCCTGACGGCGCTGTTCGTGCGCCACGACCGGACGGTGCGGGACCTGATCGAACGACTTAAGGCCCAAGCGGGAGCGGCATGACCCTTTTCAGATCCACCGTGCTGGCCCTCGCCTGCGTCCTGGCCGCCCGCGCCCAGGAGACGCCCCATCCCAACCGGCTGGCCTGGCTGTCCATCTTCCCGGAACCCCTGCCGGAAGGGGTCAGCCAGCTGGGCCTGGAGGCCACCAACCAGTTCCTCCGCCCCGAACGGGAAGCCACCGCGGACGGCCGGACCGAGGCCCACCTGGCCGGGGACGACTGGGAGCTGGTGTCGGACCTGGCCACCGGGCTGGGCCCCGGCCGGATCAACCTGCGCACCCGCATCGACCACCGGTCCGGGGGGATCACCGACCGGCTCATCCGGAACTGGCACGACATCATCGGGGTCGAGCAGGGGGGCCGCGAGCATGCCGCCACCTTCCAGGACCGCTGGCAGCTGTTCCGGGACGGCCGGACGGTGTTCGACAGCACCAGCCCGCGGACCTTCGTCCAGGGCCTGGACCTCTCTTACGCGATCCCCCACGGGGACGGCGCCGACGGCTGGCGCCTGGGCGGCAGCGTCCAGCTCTCCACCGGCGGGGAGCGGATCATGCAGAGCAGCGGCGGCACCAACTTCATGGTGGGCGCGGCGGCCTGGCGCACCTTTCGGTTCGGCCGGGTGTGGGCTCAGGCGGAGCAGATCTACATCGACCTGCCCCGGAACAGCCCGCTGCGCACGGTGATCAGCCGCGGCCAGTTCCTGCGGGCCTGGGCCGGCGTGAACCTGGGCCGGTGGCGCGGCTTCGGCCTGGACCTCTCGGTGGCCTACAACGAGACCCCCTACCACACCGGGCTGGTGCGGCTGGACAAGTACGGCCTGCAGCAGACCTGGGTCTTCTCCCATACCCGGTGCCCGCACTGGCGCTTCGGCTTCACCGAGAAGGCCGGCACCTTCGCCACGCCCGAAATCACCGGCTTCACCACCTACCGGTTCTGAGTGACCTGGATCAAAACCCGAAGGCAGGGCGGCATGAACCGGTACCCGTCCGGCGGGCTGGATGGAGAATGAGGTTCGCCCGATCCCACGATCCCGGGCGTCGAGGGGGAACCTGATGCCGCACACCATCCTGGAGTATTCGGACAACATCGTCGATTCGGCCGATCTCCAGCCCTTCTGGGCCCAGCTGCACCCGGTCCTGGCGGCCACCGCCCCCTGCCGGCTCCAGGACATCAAGAGCCGGGCCTACCGCTGCGAGGCCTTCCGCATGGGCGACGGCGATCCCGCCAACGCCTTCGTCCACCTCAGCATCCGGATTTTCGAAGGCCGGGACGCCGAGACCCTGGCCAGGATCGGCGAGGCGGTCCTGGAACTGCTCAAGGCGCACTTCCACGGCACGCTGGCGAAGCGGCAGTGCGACATCACCGTGGAGCTGACGGGCATGCGCAAGGACTGCTACTTCAAGGCCGCCAGCTGCCGCACCTGACCATGCAGTACGAGTTCCCGGTATTCGAGAACCTCTGCCCGTCCTGGGACCAGGTGACCCACATGGCCGCCCGCCAGATATATCCCAAGGGGGCGCTCATCCTGGACATGGAGACCCCCGCCGAGGGCATCTACTTCATCAAGGAAGGCCAGGTCGACACCGCGCTCTACACCCTGAACGGCCCCGAGAAGGTGCTCTACGGGGTCGGCCAGGGCTGCGTGTTCGGCGAGGCCTCCTGCTTCTCCACCGGGGTCACCGGGGAGGCCACGGTATGGGCCCGGACCGCCTGCGTCCTGTACTACTTCCGCAAGGAGACGGTGGAAGGCCCCATCGCCCGGGAACACCCCCGGCTGCTGATCGAGCTGACCGGGATGCTCGGGCACATCGTCCGGATGTACGGCGTGTGGCTCCAGGACAGCCTCAGCCAGGACTATTTCGTGCGGGTCTGCCGGATCCTGGTCTACTTCGTGCGCTGGAAGCAGGGCACGGCGGACCGGCGGGGCAACGAGGTCCTGATCCAGTCCGACGTGAGCCAGAGCGACATCGCCAAGCTGCTGGGCATCCACCGGGTCACCGTGACCAAGGCGGTGAGCCGGCTCAAGGAGCTGGGGGTCATCCGCCGGTTCACCAAGAACGAGCTGGACATCGCCGACTACCAGGGGCTGTGCCGGCTGGGCGGGCAGAAGGCGTGAGGCGGCCTGGAAAAAAAATAATGTTGAATGAGCAAATTTTTACCTGATACCTTCCCCGGGTTGGATAATATGAAGATATCAAATAGATATTTCATTTTTCCCAATCCCGAATCCCGCCCGCCCCGGTGGTGTTCCTGCACGGAGGAGGCCAGGCCATGAGGCTCCAGGACCGGCTGACGATCAAACAGAAACTGACGTACGGCATCATCTGCCTCACTACGGCCCTGGCGCTCTGCGCCTGCGTCCTCGCCGGGATCCTGTTCCGGCAGACCATGACCGACGCCATGTGGGCCAAGGGCGCCAACCTGGTGAAGATCCTCGCGGCTGACGTGGGGCCCAGCCTCCAGAGCGACAACATGGGGACCACCACCGGCGCCGCGGAATCCTTCCTGGACGAGGTGAAGGGCGACGCCGACGTGAGCATGGCCTGCGTGGTGGAAATCGCGGACGGGAAAGGCGATGTCGCCCGCCGGAAGGCCTTCGGGGAGGGCGCCAAGCTCGATGCGGCCGCCCTGGCCCAGCCCCTGGCCGCTTCGCGCCTGACCCAGTACAAGCATTCGGGCTGCCTGGTCGTCGCCGCCCCGGTGATGTTCGGCAGCCAGGAGTCCAAGAGCAGCTACCTGCTCATCGCCATGAACACCCGCCGGCTCCAGCACGAGATGGGCAAGAGCCTGGCCTGGATGGTGGCCCTGGGCCTGGGGATGGTCCTGGCGGGCTTCGCCGCGGCCATCAGCCTCGGCAACGCCATCGTCGCGCCGCTGAACGTCATCGGGGCGCGCATGCAGGACATCTCCGAAGGGGAAGGGGATCTCACCGCGCGCCTGGCGGTGCGGGGCCAGGACGAGATCGCCCGGCTCTCCACCCACTTCAACCGGTTCGTAGGGAACATCCAGGCCATCGTCCAGGAGGTCACCGCCATCTCCTCCACCATCGCCTCGGGCACCCTGGAGATGCACGCGGGCATGTCGGAGATGGCCACCACCGCCGACACCATCGCCCAGGGCGCCGATCAGCAGAAGACCAGCGTGGGCCAGGCCAACGACAAGGTGGGCACCATCGCCCGGTCGTCCCAGGTGGTCTCCACCAATGTCTCCGACGCGCTCCGGGTGTTCGGCCAGGCCCAGGAGGCCGCGGCCCGGGGCGCCTCGGCGGTGGGCGAGGCGGTGGCGGGGATGCGCTCGATCCAGGACGATTCCAAGCAGATCGGCAACATCATCACGGTGATCACCGAGATCGCCAACCAGACCAACCTGCTCTCCCTCAACGCCGCCATCGAGGCGGCCAAGGCCGGCGAACAGGGCAAGGGGTTCGCCGTGGTGGCCGAAGAGGTCCGCAAGCTGGCCGAGCGCTCGGCCCAGGCCGCCAAGGAGATCACCAGCCTCATCCACACCTCCACCAAAGGCATCCAGGACGGGAGCGGGAAGGTGAACCTGGCCGGAGCCTCCCTGAAGAGCATCAACGAGTCCATCCAGGCCAGCAGCGAGCGGCTGACGGCCATCGGCGGCCAGAGCCAGGCCCAGAGCCAGGACAGCGTCACCGTGGTGGGCGCCATGGGCAGCCTCACCGGGATCGCCGAGCAGAACGCCGCGGCCATGGAGGAGATGGCCGCGACCCTGAGGGAAACCTCCCGGACCGTGGAGGACCTGAGCCGCGCGGCCGAAAAGCTCAACGCCCTGGCCACCCGGTTCAAAGTCTGAGGCTGCAGCCCGGCTTGAGCACCGCGCCGCGGTTCCTGCGGCCGTTGAGGGCGATCTCCAGCGGGTCCGGGAACCTCAGGTGGCGCAGGTGGGCGGTCTCCCGGACCGGCGGCTGGGCCTCGATCCAGTCCCAGTCCAGGAGATCCACCGTGCCGCGGGTCTCCACCGTGAGGTAGCCGATGCCGAAGGCCATGATGTTCTGGAAGAAATGGGAACCCTGGGACGGGTCCACGTGCATGTCGCCCATGTCCGTCTCCACGATGCAGCGCACGCCCGCGATCTGGGCCCAGCTCACCGGGATGCCCAGCCAGGGGTCGGCGCTGCCCCAGCGGCCCGGGCCGAGCAGGAGATAGGGCCGCCCCTCCTTCTTCAGCTGGGCGTTGAGCTGGCCCACTTCGCCGGCGATCACCGGCGTGCGGGCCCGCTCGAAGGTCCCCGGGCGGACGTAGACGATGTCCCGGACGCCGTCCAGGAACCCGTTGCCCATCACCATCCGGGCGGTGCAGACGGCGTCCGCCGGCGCCAGGCCGTCCATGGGGATGTCCTGGGCTTCGGCGCCCACCACCATGGGCCGGATCTGCAGGAAGTCGAAGGCGTGGGGCTGGGCGGGATCATCGGACAGGGTGACCGCGAACTCCATCTCCACCGGGCAGGAGTTGGCGGCGGACCCCGCCTTCAGCAGCAGGGTGAGGACCTCGCCCAGGGGGAACACCGAGCCCTTGAACACCCCGGCCATGGTCACCAGGGGGATGCCCGGGCGGGAGCAGCCATCGTAGATGGCGTCGTTGTCCGGGGAGTAGACGCCGCCCACCGGGAACAGGGTGCGGTGCTCGGCCGCCACGTCCAGCCCGAGGGTGGCCAGGTTCAGCATGGCGCCGCCCGAGACCGGGTCCGCCGCGGCCCCCTCCAGGTCCAGGGCGACGAACTCGCGCTGGGCGTTCTCCAGGTAGTCCTCCGGGGAGAACCACTGCAGCGGCTTGGACGGCTGGCCCGGACAGAAGCGGGCGCAGCGGCCGCCGTCCACCACGGTCTTGCCCAGGCCCAGGGCCACCGAACCGATGCCCTCCTCGGGCTTCATCCCGGGCATGGGATAGAAGTTCAGGGACCGGCCCACGCCGGCGAAATGGGGATACAGGTAGCGCCCGTGGCGCCGGCCCGCCACCTGCTGGATCACCACGGCCATCTTCTCCTCCTCCAGGCGGTTGGGGGTGGACTCGATGTAGGCCTTGGCGTCGGAGTGGTAGGTGGAGGCGTAGACCATCCGCACCGCGTCGCTGAGCTGCGCCAGGCGGACCTCGGGGTCGTCGGCGTTGTTGGGGATCATGCAGGTCTGGTAGATGCCCGCGAACGGCTGGTAGGACGCGTCCTCCAACAGGCTGGAGGAGCGCACGGCCAGCGGGTAGCGGATCCAGTCCAGGAAGGTCCAAAGGGCGTCCACCACCTCCCGGGGCAGTGGAGCCTCGAGGAAGGCCCGGGTGATCGCGTCGTCGTCCTTTTCGGCCAGGGCGAAGGCGGCCAGCCCGGAGGACTCCAGGAACCGGTCGAACACGCTGGTGGCCAGCACCAGGGTAGGGGGAACGGCAATCCGGATGCCCGGGAACCGGTCCTCCAGATGGTAGGTGGTGATGAGCGAATTGATGAAGGCGAGGCCGCGGCCTTTGCCGCCCAGGGAGCCGGTGCCCAGCCGCACGAACCGGCTGCTGGCCTCGAACCCCACCGGGGAGAACTCCGCCACCACCCCGGCGCCGGTGCGGGCGCGGTGGGCGGCCAGGGCCTCCAGCAGCTGCCGGCGCAGCTCCTCGGGGGCCAGAGGCTGGGCGGTGATCCGCTGGAGGTTCCCGCCCAGTTCGAACTCGGTGCGGGCCATGAGCCACTTGCTGAAATCCCCGCGCCGGGCGTGGAACAGGAGGCTTTCGGCGGGGATGGCCTGGATGGCCCATTCCAGGCTGCGGAGGTCGCTGGCCCTGGAGACCACGGCGCCGCCGGGCCGGCGGAAGATGAAGTCGCCGAAGCCCAGGTGGTCCTGCATGAAGTCCCGGAGCCCCTGGAGCTGGTCCGGGGCGGTCTTGCTGACGAACACTGCGGGCAGCTCCGCCCCGGGATCGCCCAGGGGGGACTGGGACTGGACCACGATGGGCAGGTCCGGGGTGCGCTCCCGGGCGTAGCGGGCGAAGGCGGGGCCGGCGTCGGGATCGAGCTTGCCGGCCCGGGGGAAGCAGGCGTCCAGCACCAGCCCGAGCAGGTCGGGGCGGAACTGGTCGTAGAGCGCCAGGGCCTCCTCGTAGCTGTGGGCGAGCAGGATCTTGGGCCGGGCCCGGCGGCGGATGACGCGCTGGGTCTGGTTCACCCCTTCCGCCATGAGCGCCTGGGTCTGCTTCATGACCTCGGTGTAGAGCATGGGCAGGTAGGCGGAGTATTCCAGGGGGTTGTCCTCCACCAGCAGCAGGCACTTGACCCCGGCGGTGCGGGCGTCGTGCCAGGCGTTCATGCGGTCTTCCACGCACTTGACCATGGCCAGGAACAGCCGCACGTCCCCCAGCCAGACGAAGACCTCGTGGATGCCCTTGAGCGTCTCCAGCGGCTGGAGCTGCACCAGCTCCCGGATGTTGCTGGCCAGGAGGATGACCGGCAGGTCCGGGGCCGAGGCCTGGACCGCCGCGCCGAAGTCGCGGACGTTCATGTCCCCCACCCGGGGCATGGAGATGACCAGGTCGAAGCTCTCCCGCTTGATCAGCTCGAGGGCTTCGGCGCCCGTGGACACCCGCTGGATGTTGGGGGAATACTGCAGGTTGAGTTCCAGGAACTCGTTCAGCAGCATCTCCGCCAGGCGGCCGTCCTCGATGAAGGTGTAGCTGTCGTACAGGCTCATGACCAGCAGCAGGTTGTTCACCCGCCGGGGCATCAGGGAATCGAAGGGGGTTTCGGTCTGGCCGGGAGCGCCGAGCAGCGCGTCAAGAATCGTATCTCTCACGGCACCTCCCACCTGGCCATTCCGGAACGGGTGGCCCGAGCAAGGGATTCATAATGAGTCGGCTGACGGGTATGAATCATAGCACTCAGACGAAATAAGGGGATAATACCCACCGAAAAGACACCCATCGAGCGTGCACCCCGCATTCGGAGGGACCCTGGCATGAGCGAGGCCACCCAAGAAGGCAACCTGTCCACGACCCGCGGCGGCGCGCCGCACTTCCGCTTCCGGGACCTGCTGCACCGGCTGTTCTCCATGGCCAACCAGGGCTACCTGCGGACGGAATTCCTGCGCATGGCCACCGGCTCCATGCTCGAACTGCTCGGCTGCGACACCCTGGAAGTGCGGGTGGAGGACGCCGGCAAGGTGTGCCGGTGCAGGGGCGCCCTGGGCGAAGGGGTCTCCCGCTTCATCTGCGAGGTCCCCGGGCCGGAGGGGGCGGAAGCTCCCGGCGGCGCCGAGGCGCTGCCGATCCACGACCGGATCATGGATTCGGTGCTGAGGGGCGAAAGCCTCGCGGCCGCGCCGTTCTCCACCCGGGGCGGCAGCTTCTGGACCGTGGATTCCACCCGCCCGGTGCTGATCCGGGAAGGCGGCCGGCACGACGCGCGGCCCCGGTCCATGGTCATCGGCGGCGAACACCTGTCCGTGGCCTACGTGCCGATCCCGGTGGACGGGCGGATCCGGGGGGTCCTGCACCTGGGCAGCCGCAAGGCCGACGCCTTCACCCGCGACGATATCCAGCTGTTCGAGACGGTGGCCGAGACCCTGGGGGTGGCGGTGGCCTTCCAGGCCGCCCAGTGGGCGCTCCGGGAGCGGGTCAAGGAGCTGGACTGCCTCTACGGCATCGCCCAGGCGGCCCAGCCTTCCGCCCTGGACCTGGCCGGGCAGATGCAGGCGATCGTGGAGCTGCTGCCGCCGGCCTGGCAGTACCCCGACCTCACCCAGGCGCGCATCATCCTGGACGGGCGCCCCTACGCCACCCGCGGCTTCGCCGAGACGGACTGGCTGCAGTCGGCGGACATCCGGGTCAACGGCAAGGTCCGGGGCACGGTGGCCGTGGCCTACGCCCGGGCCATGCCGGAATTCGACGAGGGCCCGTTCCTGCAGGAGGAGCGCAACCTCATCGAGGAGGTGGCCCGGCAGGTGGGCCTCATCGTCGACCGCCGGGAGGACGAAAAGGCCAAGGCCCAGCTGTTCCATATGCTGGAACAAAGGCGGGAATGACCGGTATCATTCGGACAAGGAGACGGGAAGATGACGATAACCCTTCAGTTCGAATGCTACGAATCAATGGCGGATGGCTGGGTCGCCTGCGGGACCGTGACCGGCGTGGCCGGCGGCTCCTTCGAGGAGCGGCCGGTGTGGTACGGATGCCAGGGGGACACCTGGGCGGAGCTCCAGGCCGGGATGGGCAAGCTGGCGGAAGTGCTCAAGCCCCGCCTGGCCGAGGGGCTGAGGACCACGCCCATCGAGGCCTACCTCACCGTCTGGCCGGAAGGCAAGCCGCTGCTGCTCCCGCCCCCGGGCGACGCGGAAAAGCTGTTCGACAACCTGGTCTACGTCGGGTCCAGGCGCCGCGCCTGGGTGGAGAACGCCGACGAGGTCCAGATCGTATCGTTCCTGAAGATCGGGGCCCTGGCCATCGTCAAGCCGGAAGGGGAATGGAAGCCCGAACTGGTGTCCAGCTTCCTGGAATTCGCCATCGGCCTGGTGCCGGAACATCCCACCCCCGCCCCGGAGCGGGCCGGCCAGACCCCGGCGGACCTGATCGAAGAGATCCTGCTCGGCGGCAGGGACTGAAGTTCGTGTCCCGACCCAGCACCAGAGTCGTCGCTGTCAGTTCGCTGGCGCGAACTGCATCGACGGAACGGATTGCGGCACGGATGTCGGGGCCTCGTCTCGCCCTTCGTAGGAGGCGAATCAAGGGCGTACCGCAAACCCGTCGATTCCGTTTCCCAAACGAAAGTGGAACAAGGTCCTTGCCTGTGTGCCGTGCCCCCTTTCCGTCGATGCAGTTCGCGCCAGCGAACTGACAGCGACGACCCTTGATGCCGGGTCGGCGGACGGGTGCCACCGTCAAACGTGGGACCTGGGCATGAAAATATAATGAAATTCACCGGTCCCGAACGGCTTCGGGCCATGTCAACATAGGCCCACTTCATATTTGAAAGGGGCCTATGAGACTTTCCGCCCTCCTCCGCATCGTCCTGGCGCTCGCCGCGGCGGGCGCGCTGCGGGCCCAGGACCTGGTCCGCCTCGGCAACCTGAAGTTCGCCCACTACGGCGCGGTGTCCTACATGAAGGAACTGGCGCCCCGCTACGGGCTCCGGATCGAGGAGCGGATGTTCGCCAAGGGCATCGACATCAATCCGGCCATCGTCGCCGGGGAGATCGATCTGAGCGCCAGCGCGGCCGACGCGGCCGTGGCGGGCAGGGCCGCGGGGGTGCCGCTGGTGGTGGTGGCGGGCTTCGCCAAGGGCGGCGCGCGGATCGTGGCCCGGCCCAAGCTGGGCGTCCGTTCCGTGGAGGGCCTGAAGGGCAGGAAGGTGGGCGTGGCCCGGGGCGGCGCCCAGGAACTGCTGCTGCTGGCGGAACTGGCCCAGCACCAGCTCACCTGGTCGGACAAGCCCGGCAAGGACGTCCAGGTGGTCTACCTGGCCTTCCCGGACCTCAACCAGGCCCTCATGTCCGGCGACATCGACGCCATGTGCCAGTCCGAGCCCTACTCCTCCCAGGCCATCCGCCGGGGCTTCGGGACCGAGGTCATGAAGCCGTACGACACCCCCATGGGCGAACCGGTGCGGGCCCTGGTCATGACCGAAAAACTCTACCGGGAGCGCCGGGACGTGGCCCTGCGCGTGCTCAGGTGCTTCGTCGACGCCACCCGCACCTTCCTGAACGATCCCGCCCTGGCCGAGCGCTTCGTGCGGGAGAAGATGTTCAGCCGCCAGCTGTCCAGCGAGGAATACCAGGACGCCATCGGCAACTCCCCCTTCACCTACGACATCAGCGTGGAGCACGTGCAGGTGACCACCGACCTCATGTTCAAGTACAACGTGGGGCGCATGGCCAATCCGCCCAGGGCGGCCGACTGGACCCGGCTGGACCTGCTCCAGCAGGCCAAGCGCGACCTGAAGGTGCCGTAGTCCATGGCCCGGACTTCCGGCTCCAGGCTGCTGCGCGGCGTGCTGGTGCCCCTGGCCGCCCTGGCGGTGTGGCAGGCGCTGGCGGCCCGGGGCGTGTTCAACCCCCAGGTGCTGCCGTCGCCCGTGGCGGTGTTCAGCCGCTGGCTGGCCTACCTGAAGCCGCTGGAGCCGTTCGACCCCGCGCTGATGTCCCGGGCCCGCTGGCTGGTGTCGGGGGAGCTGCCCCAGGACGCCTTGGGCAGCCTCTACCGGGTGGCGGTGGGTTTCCTGCTGGGCGCCGGGCTGGCCCTGCCGCTGGGCCTGGCCATGGGCACCAGCCGGCTGGTCCATGCCCTGCTGGACCCGCTGCTGCAGATCCTCCGGCCGATCCCGCCCATCGCCTACATCCCGCTGGCGATCCTATGGTTCGGCCTGGGCAACCCGCCGGCCTTCTTCCTCATCAGCCTGGGCGCGTTCTTCCCGGTGCTGGTGAACACCATCGCCGGGGTCCGGAGCGTGGACGGGATCTACCTGAGGGTGGCCCGGAACCTGGGCGCCGGCCGCTCCGCCACGTTCCTGCGGGTGATCCTGCCGGGGGCCGCCCCGTTCATCCTGGCCGGCGCCCGCATCGGCATGGGCACCGCCTTCATCGTGGTGATCGTCTCGGAGATGATCGCGGTGAACAACGGCCTGGGCTACCGCATCCTGGAGGCCCGGGAGTACATGTGGTCGGACAAGATCATCGCCGGGATGCTCACCATCGGCCTGCTGGGCCTGGGCATCGACACCCTGATGGGGCGCCTGAGCGACTGGCTGCTGCGCTGGCACCGGGGGATGGAATGACCCAGGCCGCGCAGATCCGGATCCAGGCCGTGGGCAAGACCTTCGAAGGCGCGGGCCCGGCCGTGGCCGCCCTGGCCGGCATCGACCTGGAACTCCGGGCCGGCGAGTTCGTATGCCTGCTGGGCCCTTCGGGCTGCGGCAAGTCCACCCTGCTCAACATCATCGCCGGGTTCACGGCGCCGACCGCGGGCCAGGTGCTGGTGGACGGCGCCCCGGTCACCGGGCCCGGGCCGGACCGGGGCATGGTGTTCCAGGAATATGCCCTGTTCCCGTGGATGACCGTGGAGGCCAACATCGCCTTCGGCCTGGAGATCAGGCGCCGGCCCCGGCCCGAGATCCGCGAAACCGTCGACCGGCTGCTGAAGATGCTGCACTTGCAGGACTTCCGGGCCAGGTTCCCCAAGGACCTGTCCGGCGGCATGCGCCAGCGGGTGGCCATCGCCCGGGTGCTGGCCCTGGATTCCCCGATCCTGCTCATGGACGAGCCGTTCGGGGCCCTGGACGCGCTCACCCGGCGCACACTCCAGGACGAGCTGCTGCGGGTGTGGGCGGAGCTGTGCAAGACGGTGGTGTTCGTCACCCACAGTCTTGAGGAATCCATCTACCTGGCCGACCGGATCGTGCTCATGACCTACCGGCCCGGCACGGTCAAGCTGGACCTGGCCATCACCCTGCCGCGCCTGCGCGATCCCGCCTCCCCGGAATTCAACGCCATCAAGAAGGAACTGGGCGCCCTGCTCATGGCCGAGCAGCAGCGCCACGTGGAGGCGGAATTCGTCTGATACTCTTTAGGAGTGACGACTCTCGAATCTTTCTCCATCGGCCCCCACGTGATCCAGCCCCCGCTGGTCATGGCACCCCTGCACGAGATCACCGACCAGCCCTTCCGCCGGATGATCCGGCAGGTGGGCGGGGTGGGGCTCACGGTCTCCGAGATGATCTCCTGCGAGGCCCTGATCCGGAACGCCCGCAAGGCCGAGGCGATGATGGCCGGGGACGGCGAGCATCCCTACACCATGCAGCTCTCCGGCAGCATCCCCGACCACCTGGCCGAGGCGGCCCGGATGGCCGAGGCGGCCGGGGCCGACATGGTGGACCTGAACATGGGCTGCCCGGCCAGCAACGTCACCAGCGGCGGGGCCGGCTCGGCCCTGCTCAAGGACATGCGGCTGGCCGAATGCTGCGTGAAGGCCATGGTCAAGGCCGTGCGGATCCCGGTGACGGTGAAGATGCGCGCCGGCTGGGACAACAGCCAGAAGGAGCGGGCCGACTACCTGGACTTCCTGCGCATGTTCGAGGCCGTCGGGGTCCAGGCCCTGGCCATCCATCCCCGCACCCGGGCCCAGCAGTACACCGGCGAGGCCGACTGGAGCCTCATCGCCCGGGCGGTGGAATCGGGGGTGTCCTTCCCCATCATCGGCAACGGCGACGTGAACAGCCCCGGGGACGCCCTGCGCATGTTCCGGGAGACCGGGTGCGCCGGGGTGATGATCGGCCGGGCGGCCCTGACCAACCCGTGGATCTTCCGGCAGATCCTGGATCCGGAGCTGGTGGTGACCGAGCTGCAGCGGATCGAGCTGTGCATCAGCTTCTTCCGCATGCTCATGGAGCTGCTGGAGCCCCGGGAGGCCCTGCACAAGATGAAGAAGATCGGCTCGTGGTTCACCAAGGGGATTCCGGGCGGGGTGAACTTCCGGCACAACCTCCATGCCTGCAACGATCCCGAGGTGCTGTTCGCGATGCTGGAAGCGCTGAAACACTAGACGGTTACGGCTGGCGGATTGGGATGGAAAGCAATGTCATTCCAGAACCAGACTACTGGGAGCCCGGCAGGAACCGGCCCGAGCAGCCGCTCTCTCCCTCGGGCTTCGGCCAGGCCTGGCGGCCGTTGACGAAAACACGGCGGATCCCTTCGGCCCGCAGCCGCGGCTCCTCGTAGGTGGCCCGGTCCCGCACGGTGCCGGGGTCGAACAGCACCAGGTCGGCGAAGCCGCCCTCCCGCACCGTCCCGCGCCCGGCCAGGCCGAACACCTCGGCCGGCAGCGAGGTCATCTTGCGCACTGCCTCATGGATCGGGAACAGCCCCCGGGTCCGGGCGTACTCCCCCAGCACCCGGGCGAAGGCGCCCCACAGCCGGGGGTGGGGATGCTGGTCGTGGGGCAGGCCGTCCGAACCCACCATGCAGCGGTCGTAGGCCAGGAACCGGCTCACGTCCGCCTCGTCCATGTGGAAGTAGACCGCCCCGGCGGGCTGCAGCCGGCGGATGGCCTCGGCCTGGGAGCAGCCCCAGTCCGCGCCGATCCGGTCCAGGTCGCGGCCGTTCAGCTCCGGGTGGGGCAGGGACCAGGCCACCAGCACCCGCCGGGACTGGGCCACCGAGACCGGGTCCAGCACGCTGGAGCCGGCGGTGTAGGGGTAGGTGTCGATGGCGAACGGGATGCCGGCGCCCTCCCGCCGGTAGATCTCCAGCAGCTCCTCGCTGCGCCCGTGGTTGGCCTTGCCGGCCACCTTCTGGTGGGAGAGCACCAGGAAGGCCCCGGACCGGGCGGCGCACTGGAGCGCTTCCCGCACCGCGCCGGCGACCCCGTCGTACTCGTCCCGGATGTGCATGCACAGCCTCCCGCCCCGCTCGGCGGCAGCCCGGGCCAGGGCCACCACCTCGTCCGTGTCGGCGCCCCGGTTGGTGGGGTAGGACAGGCCGCAGCTCAGCCCCGCCGCGCCGGCCTCCATGGCCGCCCGGACCTCCCCGGCCATGGCCTCGATCTCCCCTGGGCCGGCCTGGCCGCCGTAGTCCGCCATCCGCCCCACCCGCAGGGTGCCGTGGCCCACCAGGGCCGCCACGTTCAGCGGCAGGGGCGCGGCCTGGAGGGCCGAGACGTACTCGGCGAAGCGGTCGAACCGGAACCGGGCCCGGTCGCCCAGGAGGTTGAGCGGGGGCGGCGGATCCCCCGCCAGGCGGAGCGGGGCCAGGCTGATGCCGCAGTTGCCCACCACCACGCTGGTGACGCCCTGGCTGAGCTTGGCCTCGCTGGCGGCCCACTGGAACACGGCCTGGTCGTCGTGGGAGTGCACGTCGATGAACCCCGGGGCCACCGCCAGGCCGGCGGCGTCCAGGCTGGCGGCGCACTCGGCGCCCTCCAGCATGCCCACCGCGGCGATCCGGTCGCCCCGGACGCCCACGTCCGCCCGCCGGGGCGGAGCGCCCGAGCCGTCCAGCACCATGCCGTCGCGGATGACCAGATCGAAGGCAGGGTGGGTTCCGCTCATGTTCGGCTCCTTCGGCGACCGGATAGGCCGGATCGCCGGTTTCGATTATCATGATAACGGTCCGAGAAGCGCTGCGAGACATCCCATCCGTCCCAGGCTCGGCCCCGGCAGCGGCCGGTTCATGGTTCCAACGGCGCTTGCCCGACCCGATCCGATGGCTTTGGTTGACGGGGAAGCCCACCACTGGCACCATCCTTCAGCCCAGCCGCCCGCACAGGAGCAAGCCGTGAGTACCTCAATCCAGAATAAAAGCCGCATCGCCGATCCGTCCCTGGCCCCCTGGGGCCGGCGGGAGATGGCCATCGCCGAAACCGAGATGCCCGGCCTCATGGCGATCCGCGAGGAATACGCCGCCGCCCAGCCCCTGCGCGGGGCCCGCATCGCCGGTTCGCTGCACATGACCATCCAGACCGCGGTGCTGATCGAGACCCTGAAGGCCCTGGGCGCCGACGTGCGCTGGGCCTCCTGCAACATCTTCTCCACCCAGGACCACGCCGCCGCCGCCATCGCCGCGGACGGCACCCCGGTGTTCGCCTACAAGGGCGAATCGCTCACCGACTACTGGGCCTTCACCCACGAGATCTTCGCCTTCCGGGAAGGCACCGCCAACATGATCCTGGACGACGGCGGCGACGCCACCCTGCTGGTGCACCTGGGCGCCCGGGCCGAACAGGACGCCTCGCTGCTGGACCACCCGGCCAACGAGGAGGAGGTCGCCTTGTACGGGGCCATCCGCGCCAAGCTGGCCCAGGATCCCACCTGGTACTCCCGGCAGCTGGCGGCCATCAAGGGCGTCACCGAGGAGACCACCACCGGCGTGCACCGGCTCTACCAGATGGCCGAACGGGGCGAGCTGAAGTTCCCCGCCATCAACGTCAACGACTCCGTCACCAAGTCCAAGTTCGACAACCTCTACGGCTGCCGCGAGTCCCTGGTGGACGGCATCAAGCGGGCCACGGACGTGATGATCGCCGGCAAGGTCGCCGTCATCGTCGGCTACGGCGACGTGGGCAAGGGCTGCGCCCAGGCCATGCGGGCCCTGTCGGCCCAGGTGTGGGTGACCGAGATCGACCCCATCTGCGCCCTGCAGGCGGCCATGGAAGGCTTCCGGGTGGTGACCATGGAATACGCCGCCGACAAGGGCGACATCTTCGTCACCTGCACCGGCAACCGCCACGTCATCGGCCACGGCCACATGGCGGCCATGAAGGACCAGGCCATCGTCTGCAACATCGGCCACTTCGACAGCGAGATCGACATCGCCTCCCTGGAAGTCCACAAGTGGGAGGAGATCAAGCCCCAGGTGGACCACGTCATCTTCCCCGACGGCAAGCGGATCATCCTGCTGGCCAAGGGCCGGCTGGTGAACCTGGGCTGCGGCACCGGCCACCCCTCCTACGTGATGAGCTCGTCCTTCGCCAACCAGACCCTGGCCCAGATCGAGCTGTGGGCCAACCCCGGCAAGTACCCCATCGGCGTCTACACCCTGCCCAAGCACCTGGACGAGCGGGTGGCCCGGCTGCAGCTGAAGAAGCTCAACGCCCAGCTCTCCGTGCTGAGCCAGGAGCAGGCCGACTACATCAACGTGCCGGTGGAAGGCCCCTACAAACCCGACAGCTATCGTTACTAATGTTCCATGGGGGGACCGCCCGCGAGCCGCGCTCGCTCTACGTCCCCCCACACCCCCACTCCATGCCCGGGCGGAGCCCGGACATGGAGTCTGCCTAAGGAGGTCGGGATGCGGGTCCTGGAGCTGTTCTCCGGCCTGGGCGGCTGGAGGTATGCCCTGGGCCCGCGCGGAACCGTCGCGGCGGCCTACGACATCAGCCCGGCCGCCAACGCCGCCTACCGGCTCAACCACGGCTGCGCGCCCCTGGTCCGGGAGATCGCCCGGGTCCCGGCGGGGGCGTTCAAGGCCCACGGGGCCGACACCTGGCTGCTGAGCCCGCCCTGCCAGCCGTTCTGCCGCATGGGGAAGGGCCAGGGGCTGGACGACCGGCGCAGCGCGGCCTTCCTCCACCTCATGGACGTGCTGCGGGAAGCGCCGCCGGAGCGGCTGGCGCTGGAGAACGTGGAGGGCTTCCTGGGCTCCCCGGCCCATGAGCTGCTGGACGCCCGGCTCGACGAGCTGGGCTTCAGCCGGATCGTCCACCGGCTCTGCCCCACCAGCTTCGGCGTGCCCAACCTGAGGCCGCGGGTCTTCATCCTGGCGGCGCGCGGGCCGCTGGAAGCGCTCCCGGTGCCGGAACTGCCACCGTCCACGCTGGAAGCCTTCCTGGACCGCGAGGAGGACCCGGCCCTCTACCTGGAGCCCGCCCTACTCGAGCGGCACGGGCCCGGACTGGACCTGGCCACCGCGGAATCCCGGCGCAGCGCCTGCTTCATCGGCGGCTACGGCCAGAAGTTCGTGGGCAGCGGCTCGTTCCTGAAGACCGACCGGGGCGTCCGCCGCTTCTCCCCGGCTGAGATCGCGCGGCTCATGGGCCTGCCCGAAACCTTCCGGTTCCCGCCGGAACTGGGGCTCGAACAGCGCTACCGGCTCCTGGGCAACGGCCTGAGCCAACCTGCGGCGCGCTGGGCGCTGGCGCAGTTGTGCCTGTAAAAAACAGGCGGGCGACCGCCCTTTTCCCACGGTGAGGTTTGCGGGGTATCATGGAAGGATGCAGTCGGATCCAACCACCCTCGACCGGACCATCATCCGCCTCCCCTTGCCGCGCTACGCCAAGTGGGCGGTGAGGATCTGGGTGGTGCTGTTCCTGCTGAGCCCGCTGCTGGTGTTCTTCAGCCTTTCGATCCTGCAGATCCTGATCCTCGCCGCGATCCTGGGCGGCTTCGTGCTGCCCTTCCTGCTGGGCCGGCTTCCGGGCGAGCTGGAGGCGGCCTCGGAGCGGGTGATCTTCCTGAACCCCCGGGCCCACCGCTACGCTTGGCTCTACCTCCTGGGCCGGGACAACCCGATCACCAACCCCAAGCCCAGGGCGTTCCCCATCGCCGAGACCAGCCTCCTGTGGGAGGAGCAGCGGCTGTCGCTGAACGCCGGCGACGGCAGCGTCATGCTCGGGCACGGCGAGCAGATGGAGCCGGTGATGGACTGGCTGCTGCACCGCGGGGTCCAGTCCGGGCGGGACGCGCTGCCGCTGGACTGACTGGTAGGTCGATCTTGTATCGCCATCTGGAAACGACCGGATCTGCCTTGATGTCCTGGCGGCCGGCTCCTTTTGAATGGTCGGGGAAATCGTCCCTTCAATGTCCGAAGGCCATGCGCACCGCGCCAAGCCCGAGGCCGACGACCAGCCCCACGATGGCGCCGGTGACGCGGATGCCGTGCAGGGGGTCGCCGATGGTCCGGTCGATGTAGGCCACCAGTTCGTCCCGGGTGAGCCGCTCCTCGAAGACATGGACCAGCAGCTTTTTCAGGATCACATACATGGAGGGCAGGTTGGCGATCAGCAGGCTCCGCAGCTTGCGGTCCACGGCCGCCGAGGATTCCCCTTCGCCCAGCCGCGCGGCGCCCGCCCGCAAGGCGTTGGCGACGATCCGCCTGAGGGCCTCGAGCCGTTCCGGTTCCGAACCGGCGTGCAGGGCCAGCCGGATCTCATCGTGGAGATCCGCGTCCGCGAGAATGGCCTCCTTCAGCGCCTCGACCTCCTTGGCGAGGACCGAGGAGGGCGTCCGCAGCTGCAGGACCGCCTTCTTGAGGATACCTTCCAGCTCGCGGGCCACCCCGGTGCCGGTTTGCAGTTCCATGCCGAGATGTTCGAGCGCATCCTGGGCGGCTCGGATCAGGTCGTCCCGGTCCGCGAAAACGTTCAGCTTCGCCCGCTCCATCAAGGACATTCCGGCGAACCCAGCCTCCATCTCCCGCTTCAGGAAACGCCGGGCCTCCGGGCTTCCCGCTTCCTTTCCGATCCAGACCGCGACGAAGCGCAGGGCATCGGATCCCCTGCCGTTGCCCAGGGCGGCCTCAAGCTGGTCCGCCAGCAGCGGACCGAAGCGGATGTTGGAGACGATTTTGGCGAGGAACGTGTGCAGTGTCTCGACGGTCTCCTTATCCGGGTTGCGCAACGGGCCTGCCAAGGCATCCACCAGACGGGTGGCCAGCTCCGATTCGGGGGTCGTTTCCAGGTAGGTGAGCAGCAGGGCCGAGGGACTCACGTTCTCGATCATCCGGATGATGGAAGCCTGCGGGGCGAGCCGGGTCTCGATGAAGGAGGAAAGGCCGGTCCCGATGGCGTCGTGCTGTTTCCGGATGATGTCCGTGTGCCAACCGATGCCGAGGGGCTTGCCGAACAGGGCGGAAACCGCGAACCAGTCCGCGAAGGAGGCCACGAACACCGCCTCCACTGCCAGGAAGATCCAGCGGCCGATCCTGCCGTCCCTGAACAGGGCCGAGCCGATGAGCAGGACCAGCGAGGCCAGGAGGATCAGATTGGCGGTTCCGCGGGAGGTGCGGAGATTGAACGGGATTGCCATCAGAGGAGCCTCGCCAGTTGGAGGATGCCGTGCACGGCGCACCCCGCGATGAACCCGAGCACCGTGCCGGTGATCCGGATGGCGGCCAGGTCCGCGGCGACCCGCGCGGATCCTTCCCGCCGCAGTTCCGCGTCCGGCATGGCCTCCAGCGCGTCTTCGATGGCTCCGGCCACCTTCGGGTGCGAGATGAGGACCGGGAGGTGGTCCGCGGCGAGGCGGTTGAACCAGTGCCGCCCGTCGGCCTTGCGCATGGACTCGGCGATGAACCTCGCGGCGCCCGCCATCCTGGGGTTGCCTTCGGCCAGAAGGTCGTTCCGGAAGCCGTTGAGGAACCGGGCAAGCTCTCCCGCCGCCGCGGTCCTGTCGGCGCCCTTCTCCTTGATGAACGCCTGGATCAGTCCGGGCAGTTCCGGGTTGCCCACGCCCATGCGCAGGGCGTCCAAAGCCTTGTCCTTCAGGTCGGTGTAGATGACCTGCACGGGGCCGTCGGTGGCCCCGGTCCGCTCGAGTTCCCGGAGCCGGTCCGCCAGTTCCGTGATCTTCCCGGCGAGGGTTTTCCTGACCGCGTCGCCGGCCATGGGCGCCACGATGGACCGCAGCAGCGCCGCGGTCTTCCCGTCCGCCAGGCCTTCGTAGCGGCTCTGGAAGATGGCGATGGCTCCCTCGACGATCTGCTCGGTGGTGGTGCATTCCAGGACCTTGGCCAGCTCGCC
>TBL_comb47_HYPODRAFT_10003187_pt1 | contig 19650 bp, 13 predicted proteins | sample TroBogypolimnion_40_FD_10682 | JGI IMG/M metagenome (IMG submission 10682) | reverse complement strand
GTTCACAGAGAACACTGAGATGATGGACTGAGAAAAGACATAGCAGTCAGCAAATTCCTGCGGACATCGCAGTAATTTGCTGACACCTGTTTTCCCTCCGTGTCCTCTGTGCCCTCCGTGGTAAAAAAATGGTTCTGCTCAAGGACACTCTAAACACTCGGAGTTGTTTGAAAAAACTGGAAAGTATTATGTTAAAAGGGTCTCCAATGACTCGGAGTCCGGATTTCTCTGTGCCTCTGTGTCTCTGTGGTTAGGTACTGTCCAGAATGAGGAGAAGTACTGTCCATAATGGGAATAATGAGACTGTAACAGGATCATAACCGGATGATGTTTTCTCCGGCAACTTTTCCTGAACTAAGAAAGCCGACGCCTTCATTCAAGAGCAGTTGTTTTTTTAACGCCGGGCCGGAACAGCCGACGTCTTTTTCACCCATGAAGCCGCCGATGGTTCCGTCGCTGTTGATTACCCGGTGACACGGGAAAAACAGCGGGAACAGGTTTTTGCGCATGACGCCGCCGACAGCCCGGGCGGCGCGGGGTGAGCCGGACATTGCGGCCAGGGCGGCATAAGCGACAACTTTGCCGCGGGGGACTTTTTGATGCAGTGTCTGCAAAACTTTAAGTTCGAAGCCGGATAACGGCGACAGGTCAAGCACTTCCGGCGGCAGATGGACGGGTTTGCCTTGGACAAAGTCTTTGATGAGATTAAGCAATTTGGCGGCACGGGAGCCGGACGGCGGCAGTTTTTTGCCGGTTGAACAGCCGAGTTCGACCCTGAGCAGTTTCAGTTCAGGCTCTCCGGCGCAGGTAATGCAGATTCCGTTTCCGTCGCTGTATCTCTTTGTGGAGTCCATTTTTTTGCCTCCGTCGCTTGTATTATAATCATATAAGGGTAATAATAAATCTTAATCCCGATTTCGGTAAAAACAAATATTTTAAAACACTTTTATTAATAGATGCAGTAACGTTGTTATGCTTAACTGGATAAAGATAAAAAACCTGGCCCTGATCGAACACTCTGAAGTGGAGTTCGGCGGCGGCTTCAATGTGATCACCGGAGAAACCGGCGCCGGCAAGTCGGTATTGCTGGGAACGATTAACCTGCTGCTCGGCGAACGCGCCGATAAGGGCGTTATCCGTTCCGGAGCTGAACGCTGCGAAGTTTCCGCCGGTATTTCGCTTTCCGCCGAGACTTACCGGGTTTTAAAACCGCTGCTGGCGGAAGCGGCAATCCCGATTGAGGAAGCGGCCCCCGAATTGCAGCTTCGCCGGGTAATTTCCCGGGACCAGACGAAAAACTTGATTAACGATACGCCGGTGACTTTGCAAACCTTGAAAAACATCGGCGAACTGCTGGTGGATGTGCATGCGGCCAACGAGCATCAGTCGCTCTTTTCGCAGTCCTGTCAACTGGACATGCTGGACCGCTATTCGCACCTTGAAAAGCCGTTGCAGGAATGCGCCTCGGTTTGCGGGGAACTCAAAGCGCTCCGGGAAAAGCGAGCCGGCATTTTTAAAGACCTGCCGACGGCGATAGAAGCGGAACATCTGCGGATGACCATTGAAGAGATTGAACGCACCGCGCCGGAAACGGGCGAAGATGAGCGGCTTTCGGCGCGTCACCGCGTCGCCGCCAATGCCAAACAGATTATGGAACACGCCGCGGAGTCGGTGCAGATACTGAACGAGTCGGAAAATTCCATAGCCGATCAATTGGCAACGGTGTACCGCAATATTCATGAACTGGAAAAAAGCGACCCGGAAAAGGGCGGAGAAATGGTTCAGGCCTGCGACCAGATCAGCGAATTGCTCCGGGACCTGGCGGGCCAGATCGAGGATTACAGCAGACGCGTCGAACTGGACGAACAGGAATTCACGGAGCTGGAAGCCCGGCTGAGCGTGATTCAGACGCTGAAACGGCGGTACGGGCCAAGCCTCGACAATGTGCTTGAAAATCTGGAAAATGCCCGGCAGCGGCTGGAATTGTTCAGCAATGCGGAAAAAACCCGTCATGAACTTGACGCCGAAGAGCAGTCCCTGCTCAATAAATTGCGCAAAGCGGCGGAAAAGCTTTCCGCCGCCAGAAAGAAGTCAGCGGAGACTTTCCGCCGTAAAGTCGTTGATAAACTGAAAGTGCTGGGCTTCCTGCGCAGCGCACTGGACATAAGTTTTGCCGAAACCGAACCCGGCGAGAAAGGCATGGATAAAATTGATTTCATGTTCTCCGCAAATCCGGGGGAAGAACTTCAGCCGTTGCGCAATATCGCCAGCAGCGGGGAAATTTCCAGGGTCATGCTGGCGTTAAAAACCGTTCTGGCCGATGCCGATTCGCTCCCGATACTGGTTTTTGACGAGATAGACGTAAACATCGGGGGGGAAACCGCCAATCAGGTGGGGATTGAACTGAAGGCCCTGGGGCGGAAGCATCAGGTGCTGTGCATTTCCCATCTGGCCCAGGTGGCGGCCCAGTCGGACGCGCATTATATGGTGCAGAAAGAGGTCGTCGGCAACCGCACCTGCTCCAGAATTGCCCGTCTTGACCATGAGGCAAAGGTTAAGGAAATCGGACGGATGCTCGGCGGCGGCAAAGCCGCCGCCGCACATGCGAAAGAACTAATTGCGACGGTTATCAGCGCCTGATAAAATTCAGAATTCAGGAGTAAGAATGGGGAACCGGGAATTCAAAATACAGGGGAACAGTTGCGATGGCAGATAAGCCAATGGAGGGTTGTGCTCCGTCACAACCTTTCCTCAATCCCAGTCACGATCCCGCAGTCGCGGGACTGAGACCATTCATTAACGCAACTGCTTGATAAACAGGCGTTTAATATGACAATTTTTATAGACGTTTAAAGTATGGAAATCTAAAACAAAGATACTAAAGAGATTAAAATGAAAAACAAAATGACGGATCGAAGTTGCAGCGGCAGAACAATGTTTTTAGCGGCGTCAGCAATTTTGCTTTTGGCATTATTCGCGCCGGTTACGGTTACAGCGGTAAATCCGGAACCGATCGGCAGAATGGAGATTGTGTCATTAACGGATTTTGCAAACAACGCCAGCAAGCTGGCCGGAAAAATCGCGCCCGATCTTCAGGCGCTGCCGTTTCTCGGCATCATCGCGCTTACGCTGAACCCGGAATATCAGGCGCTGGATTTTTCCGCCCCCGTATCCGTATTCATTTATTCCAAAGAGGATAAATTTATGTGGTTTGCGGCGGTCGGCGCCAATGCGAACCAGAAACTGCCGGAAACGGTAAAATTTCTCGGGCATGAAGCTTTCGTCAAAAAACTGGGGAACCGGGTGGGCTTGAGTTATTCCAATCCCCTGCTCAATTCCATTAATACTTTACCGCCGTTGATCGCGCCGGTAAAAGACGACAACCTTTCCACCGTGCTGATGACTTTAGACGTGACCAAATACCTGAACGGCTGCAAAGATGATTACAACGAGTTCAAGAATAAATACCTGGACAGCGCCCTGTTAAAGAACCTGGAAAATAATCACGGCAAACTTTCCGCGGAGAAAATGAAGCAAACGGCGGAGGAAATCGAAAAATTAATCAGCCAGCTCGGTAAAATGACCGTCAAAATCAATGTATTGCCGGACTATATAGACGTCCAGATTACGGTAGAACCGGCTCCCGGTTCCGATTTATCGGAATTTATTTCCAGGCAAAGTCAGAACAAAGTCCAGTTAATGCCCGTGGTAAAAAACAAGGCGTTAACGGCGTCGGTGGATATGGAATCCGCGCCGGATATGATTCGCCGGCTGCCGGGATTGCTTTTCGAATACCAGAACGATCCGCAACTGGACTCAGGCATTAAAAGCCTGCTGGCGGTAATTACCGCCTCCATCGACAACCGGATCAGTTATTACACCGATCTGGAAAACGGAAGGCCGGTTTTCTTTCTGAAAACGGAAAGCCGGACGGAAAAGATTTCTTTTCTCAAAAAGACGTTTAATATCGAAGGGATAAAACCCCTGTCCGAAGAGACATATTGCATAAAAGAATATGACGCCGGAAAGCATCCGGCGATATACTGTAAGCTGTATTATGATACCATTGCCGTAGTCAGCGGCGATTTTGATGCAAAAAGAGCATTGGAACTGTTGAAGGAATCTGAAACGCCGGAAAATCTGCTGACGCTGGAAAAGCAGGAAAATCCCATACAGATCTTCATCCAGCACGACAAGGAACCGGTTCCGTCAGCCGTCACGGCGGATATGAAAGACAACCGCATCAATATCAAGTTCAGGGTAAATCCGCTGCTGGTCAAGAAATTCATCCCGGCGGCGCTGCTGGCAAAAAACAAGAAAGTAAACCTTCCGTCATCAATGTCAAACTGACGGTTTGTTCTTGAATGCTTTGACTGCCGCCAGATAAACTTCTCTTACGGCGGCCCCGGATTCTCTGGAAAGGCGGATGCAGTCGTCTATCTCCGGGGAACAGGTAATGTCTTTGCCGTTTCTGCTTCCGACTTTAATTTTGACTTTGCCGTAAGGCGTGTCGGCCTGCTCAAATCTTCGCGCAAGGCATTGTCTGGCGGCCGGATACTCCCGGATTCCGAATGTCGTCGTCTCCTGAAAAATAAGATCGTAAATGGTTTTTCTGCAATCACTTCTGCAAATGACGGAAAGCATGATTCCAGGACGCTGTTTTTTCATCAGGATCGGCGTCGTCCATACGTCAAGCGCTCCGGCGCTAAGCAACCGTTCGAAAAGCGGACCGATAAATTCCGCCGGGCAGTCGTCAATATTTGTTTCCAGAATAATAACGGAATCTGTTCCGTCATCATGTTCCGTCATGGTATTTTCCGCGGATTCATAAAGGATTGCGCGCAGCAGGTTCGGCCTGGAATTCAGTTCCCTTTGTCCGAAACTGTTAGCCGCATCAACCAACCTGCTTCCGTCCGGAATCTCCGTCCGGGGCCAGACCGAAAGCAGCGCGGCGCCGGTCGGGGTGACCAGTTCATAAGGTTCGTCCGTCAAAACGGATTTCAGGTTTTTCATCAGTTCGACGGTGGCGGGGGCGGGAATCGGGTATATCCCGTGACGGCATTTGAAGGTACCCTGCCCGGACGGCAGCGGCGAAACGGAGATACCCTGCGCCCCAAGCATTTCCAGCGCCAGGCAGCAGCCGGTAATGTCAACGATGGAATCAACCGCCCCGACTTCATGAAAATGCACTTCGTCAGCCGGCATATTATGAACTTTGCCTTCCGCCGCGGCCAGCGCCGAAAACACGCGGATACTCATTGCTTTGACCGTATCCGTCAATTTGCTTTTTTCAATCAGTTGCCGAATATCGGCAAAAGTGCGTCCGCCATGTTCATGATGATGCCCATGCGAATGACGGGCATGCGGTTCGTGGATTTCCACTTTTGCGGTAATGCCATTAATGCCGTGAGATTCTTTCGGCACGGTGACTATCCTGAACTTTTCCTCCGGCAGCAGTGAAATAAGCTCCCGGTTCAGAATATCCGCATCCGCGCCGAGTCCGATCAGCGCGCCGAGAATCATGTCGCCGCTGGCTCCGCCAACGCTATCGAATCTGATGACTTTCATAACCTACTCCGATTAACTGTTTGAACCGCAGACAAACCATATCGCAGGTCTGGATGCGGGGCGGATCAACTGTGCCGGATATTTTATCCGGTTGCCGCAGTCGCTAATATATTCCGCCAGATCGAACTTTTCATGGTCTGAAACCAGGAAAAACAAATTTGCCGCGGCATTAAGCACCGGCAGCGTAAGCGTTACCCTCGGCACAGCGGGCCGGGCAGTCACCGGCGGCGGAACTTTTATCACTAATCGCCGGTTTTCTTTCAGCGAATCAGTATCCGGAAACAACGATGCCGTATGTCCGTCATAGCCGATGCCCATCTGGACGATGTCAAATACCGGAATGCCGTCGGAAGTTTTTCGCATCATCTTATAGTTATGCTGCAGCAGTTCGTAGTCGTCTGCGGCGGAAGCTTTTTCAGCCTCAATCCGGTGAACGTTCCGCAGCGGTACCGGCACGTTTGCCAGCAGCAGCCGCGCCGCTCTGCCAAAATTACTGAACTCGGAATCAGGCGGAACACAGCGTTCATCCACCCAGAAAAAATGTCCTTTGGCCCATTCAACGCGGTTACGGTATTCACTGGCCAACAGCGAAAACAGTTCATCCGGGGTCGTTCCGCCTGAAAGCGCAACGGTAAAAAATCCGGATTCCTTGACCGCTTCCGCCGCGCAGTCGCAAAAAAACTGGGCGGCGGCGGCGAAAACATCGCTTTTCCCTGGAAAAACCCTGAAATTATCGTTCATTTAAACGCCTTACTTGGTGAAAAGGAAATTTTTGATACCCGTGAAAATGATTTGCGAGGCCAGCGCCGCCACGACCAGTCCGGTAATTTTAGACAGAATGTTCAACCCTTTCCGGCCAATCCCGTGTTCGATCCAGTTCCCCACAAACAGCATGCTTCCTGTCAGTAAAACCGCCACCGCAATACCGGAAACGTCAATCATTTTTTCGGCGGCGGTTGTCGCCGATCCGCCCATTACCAGCAAGGCCCCGATGGTTCCGGGTCCGATAGTAAACGGGATAGACAGCGGAACTACCGCGATATCGCCGTCTTCAGCGTCCGGCAGGCTCGGGGTTTTTCCTGAAATCAGGTCGTATGCGGTCAGAAAAAGGATGGCTCCCGCCCCGATTCTGAACGCATCCAGCGTGATTCCGAGAAAATAAAACAGCGGCACTCCAAAGAAATAGAGCAGCAGACAGATAATTAAATTTGACGTCATTGTTTTCGCGGCAACGGAATTCCGCCGGGTCCGGCTCATGTGCTGGGTCATCGCCACAAACATGGACAGGGTGAAAAACGGGGTCAAAATGAAAAAAATCTTGATGAGTACCGCGATAAACGAATTTTCGGGAGCCATTTACAATACCTTCATATTTAATGAGTTCAGTTTAAGAGCACCTTGATGATATTATCATCCTCTTCGATGGATTTGATGGTCTCCGGATCCGGTTCGGCGTCAAGCCGCAACGTGCATGAAGCCGCGTGTCCGCCTTCAAAAATCAAATTTTCCATCTCTTCAATATTGATACCCTCATTTCTGAGTTTGTCAAGCACTCCGGCAAGAACTCCGACACGATTATAGTGGCGGATGACCAGATTGATGATGGCGGATGACTTGGCGCTGATGTTTACCGTATTCAGCGGCCTGCCGGTTCTTTTGTAAGATTCAACGATCTTTACCACTTCTTCGGCAATGGCTTCGGCGGCCTGTTCGGTGGACGCCCCGATATGCGGCGTGCCGGTGATCATTTGGGCCAACTCAGTATCGGCAAAATCGGCTTCCCCGCCCGCGGGTTCGCTCTCAAAGACATCGGCCGCAACATTCAGCCCTTTCGACTTGATGGCGTCTTTAAGCGCGGCAGTGTCAACAATTTCGCCGCGGGAGGTATTGATAAATATAGCGCCGCTTTTCATGCGGGACAGGAAATATTTGTCGATAAGATTTTTCATTTCAGCAGAATAGGCCAGGTGAACACTGACCGCATCGGCTTTTTCCGCGACTTCCGGCAGCCTGGCGCAGTATCCGATGTTCATTGCCTCGGCGGCTTCCGGAGTCAGGCTGCGCGACCAGGCAATCACATTCATGCCGAGGCCTTTGGCCCGTTCGGCCACGGCTTTGCCGATAGATCCGAGCCCGATAATGCCCAGCGTCCGGTTTTTGAGCCCGTTGGCTTTGCTGTATTCCTTTTTCTGCCATTTGCCGTTTCTCAAATCAGTTGCGGCATTTACAATCCGCCGGTCGGCGGCAATCAGCAGGCCGATAGCCAGCTCGGCGACTGCGTCGGTATTTTTGCCCGGACAGTTGGCAACGTGAATCCCGCGGCTGCTGGCGGCGTCAAGATCAATCGTGTTGACGCCGGCCCCGGCGCGAATTATCAGCGAGAGCAATGGCGCGGATTTTATCGCTTCCGCGCTTACTTTGGTCGAACGCACAATCAGGATTTCCGTATCCGCAAGGTTTTGCGGTAACTCCTCCGCGGACATTGACTTGCATGTTACGCACCCGCCGAGTTTTTCCAATTGCGCATTTACCGCGTCCGACAGTTTGTCAACAACTAATATCTTCATTCTTTTCTCCCGTTAAAAGAAACCGTGCAGTTGGTTTAAGATTATAAAATAGCAGGGAAAAAAGAGGATGCAAGTTTTCAACCCGGACTTGCCTGCTTTAAAATCTATCTGGTTGCTTATGGGGCCTGGTAGCCGGACTCTCCGCCCATTGACTTCCACTTGCGATACACCAGCCATGCCACACCGGCGCCGGCCAGATAGAACGGCACCGGCCACAAAAACACGTAGCGGTAATCTTTTACATGATCGAAGAAAATGCCGCACAAAGGGCCGATTATCGCGGCCACAATGGAAGATGTCATTGCGCTGGCGGAACCGAATTGTCCGTACCGGTCGCGCGGGTAAAGATCGATCAGCCATTTCATAATTGCCAGGCTGACCAGGCAATACGGCACGTTGCTTAAAATATTACATATCAAGAGCGACCAGTAATCGTGAATGAAGCAAAAACTGACCATTTTCAATACCGCGCCGCCAAACAAACCGGCGATCATGGACTTATGGCTGCCCCAGCGGTCAAGCAGAATGCCCAGCGGATAAATGCTGAGCGTAGTGAATACTGCGGCATAAGCTTTCATTTTACCGATCTGGTCCAGCGTCAGACACAGTTGGTCGCGGCTGAAGAAGATATCGAACACCCCGGCGGCTCCGGCCCAGATATTGAGTCCGTAAGTCAGAAAAATCAGGGGGTAAATCGGATGCCCGAAACACTCGTCGGCATAATTACGGATGCCGCTCCACCAATGGCCGCGTTCCTCCCGCGGATCAGGCGGCGGATATTCGCCTTCTTTCACCTGCAGGCACATCATTGTAATGAAAAAACCATAGATCAGCGCCATGCCGATAAAAATCTCGTGCATGTGGGTTTTCGCCATGCCGAAAATAAAATAGTTGAACGAAAGCCCGGCCAGGGTGCCGAATACCCGGAACAAGCCGTAAAAACGACCGATAAACGCCTCCGGCACCACGTCGGCAATCAGATAATAGTAAACCGAGTTGACGAACGTATTGAAAATCTGAAATGTTCCAACCAACACGGCGGAAACCAGCACTATCGAGCCCACCGGACTGTATTTGAGCAATGCCGTAACCCATCCGACTCCGCCCAGCGCCAGCGATATCTCCGGCGCAAACGGAATCATCGCCAAAAACAGCACGACAAACGGCGTGGTTACCAGCAGGAACGGGCGGCGGCGGCCCCAGCGGCTCCGGAAGCGGTCGGATTTGTAGCTGATGATGGGGTTGCCGACGGTGTTGACCAGCATGGAAAGGCTGGACACGATAAACGCGATAGCCTGATTGCTTACCCCGTTATCCCGCAGCGTCAGAGGTAGCAACGCCGGCAGCACGTGTTCCATCAGGGTATAAACAAAATCACCCCAAAGCAGCCAGGCAAACAGCGTTACCAGGCCGGCACGAGAGTAAATCAGTGTACCGACACGGAATCTGGAGTCATCATGAACATTCATCTGTTACCACTTTCCATTAAACAAAAATCGCTAATTCAGCGAAAAAATCAAATTGCTCTTCTCGCTGGATTAACGATTTTTTCCGTAGCAGAACAAGTTAAAACTAATTATCAGCGACTCGCCCATAGACTGGAGCCAAGCGTCCAGTAGACGCCGCCGGGAGCGCTGAGTTTACCCGCCAGCCCACCATATATTGTTTTGGCAACATGACCGTCAAAATGAAGCTGACTCGGATATCCGTTATGCCATGATTGCAAAATATAGGGGCCGTCGAGCAAGCCGCCAAAACCGTTAATTCCATATACTTTATTGCTGGGCATTGCCGCATCAGAGTTATCTATCCGTTGTGCGCCATTGGATTCAAGAATATAAATCAGCACGGAAGGTTTCAGCACCATATTGGCTTTAACTCCATTATTGGCGAAAATCGTCTCGTCAAATTGCATATTCATGCCGTAGGAAAGACCCCAATAACCGCCAAGGGTGCCGTAATTTGCAGCCGGCAGGCGCTGAGCATGGCTTGGGCAGAGATACAGCGTTTTCTTAGTTGTATATTTTGCCGTGACGTCCGCAGGGGTCCTGCCAATCCCCAGATATACGCCAAGATTGGTGGTCCACAAATAACTGCTGGTACTTTTAGCTGACGCTGAATAGTCCCCATTATCATTACCGTACTGCATCGCCGCTATTCCGATCTGCTTTAGATTGTTCTGGCACTGGCTGCCTTTCGCAGTTTCTCTTGCCTTGTTTAACGCAGGCAGAAGCAGGGACGCCAGGATCGTGATGATAGCAACCACGACCAGGAGTTCAATGAGTGTGAAAATATTGATTTGAACGCGGGTTTCATGCGTATTGCTTTTACGAACATTAGGCCATGCATGCTTCTTCATTTTTCGTATCTCCCTTGTTTCACAAAGTAACCTAAAACAGCAGTATTACAATGTTGCATATGGAACGTTACAATAATTATAACCTATGTCCTTTTTATTGTCAATAGTGTTTTCATAAAAAATGTAAAATATTCTGCTGTTCAAACAAGGCATCAATAGAACTTTTTGATTTCAATAAAACTGGCCTAATTTTTTTGCCTTCTAGTATTCCGTGTCTGTCCTTACCTCCAAATGGCAGGGTTTGCCGGGAAATTGGGTTTAATTTTTCGCTCTCCCGCCGTTCTCGCGGCGGGAGAGCAAGTTCAATCTTATTGCGGATACCTTATTGTGAGATCAAGTCGATATCGTCAAGATATGCGTCGCCGGTGCGCATCAGGAAAGCGTTTACCGAGGTTATGGTAACGCCGGGCTGTGCTTCCGTCAAGTCCTTTTGCAGATCTCTGGTATAGGTATGCCAATTATTGTCAATAGTGTTTGAACCGAGCCCGTGCAAGACATACTGGCCTGTTCCAAGCGCATCACTGTCGACATTCGTATATTCCAGATACATGCTTCCGGCGGAGGTGCCTACCAGGATATATATATTGTAACCCATGGCAGTCTTCATGCTCCACGACAGCGTCTTCTGTGTTGTATTGCTCCAGTTTGCGCCGGCGTCATTCAGTTTTTCGAATCCGGTGTAGGTTTGATCGCCGTGTAAATGGATTACTCTGCCGCTGTGGCCGGAAACAGTCGTGTTTGTTATCGTTCCTGTAGTTTGGGTGTCATAAATGCTCCAGCCGGCGGTATCACCATTTTCGGCGTCCTCGTAAATGCTATTCTGATTCAGCAACTCAATATCGTCAACATAACCGTTCCCGCATATCATGTAGCACATCACACTATTTATCGTTCTGCCGGAAGTATAATAATTTAAATCGGCTTTGAGATCCCTGACAACAGTATGCCATCTGCCGTCTGTCATGGTTGAGCCGAGATTGTAGTTAATATACATTCCCTGTTCGCCGGGCGTGCCGTCGGCAGCATAGTAAGTGAGGTATTTTGTTCCCGCGCTGGTGTCAAGCTGAATGTAAACGATGAAGTTTGTGGCATATTTCATTTTCCATGACAGCGATAACTGTGTGCTGTTACCCCAATAAGTCAGCGAGTCGGTGAGTTTTCTATAGCCGGTGCTCCGGCCATTAGCGCTGTACAGACTTATGACCCGGTTGTCGCGTTCGGCGTCAAAAACATTAGTTATCGTTCCGCCGGTGCCGGTATAGACATTCCAGCCGGTCGTATTGCCGTTTTCCGCGTCTTCATATACGGTGCCGGAAGTTGTAATTGCCGATTTCAATAAAATCGTGCCGCGGCGGGCCGGCAAAGAAATGGTATTCACATTCGTGATGGTTGACGGGTCATTTTTGAAGTTGCTGTGAGTAAGCTGCTTGCATGTTTCTCTAAGCCCAATATTATTCACGTCCGCGGCTGTGGGATTGACATACACATAGCCATTGTTAAACTCCCGCATATAGATATTACGGCCGGAAATCACTTTTATCTGATACGGCCCGACTGCCCGGCCTAAATTCAGGTAGGCAGTGTTAAGTTCGTCATACCAGGGTAGCGAACTATAATTCTTGTATGGGCAAAAAGTAAAATAGCTATTGTCGTCAACGTCATTTTTTCCCAGATGGTACGAGCATAAATCATACCAGAGAACATCGTAAAAATTAATAGATATACCATAATTATCCGTGCCGTTTGCTCCATCGGCAAGGCTAACTGTGGCTAAATCATCAATTATATAATGATGCACTGCCCCCAATACGTCAACCTGCCGTTTCCAGTCCGCTTCAGCAAAGAAGGACACGTCACACCCCGATCCTGCCCCAAGGGTAAAAGCGCTTTCTTCCAGCGTGGCGTATGGAGGATTGACAATGCCGTCAAGCGATATGTATGCGTTATAACCGTCAACCGTATTGGAGGAACCCCGGTTGCAAAAAGCCTTTTGCGTGGGGCTGGCATTCTTCAATCCAAGAGTTGTTGCATTGATAAAACTATTCATTGCAGTCACCCATGACGGGTTGTCCGGATATTTTGTCGACCACTTGCCCTGATACCACCATAAAGTACAGCAGTTGTCCAGAAATATTCCGTCCGCAACCCATGGCTGGTTGACTACATCATTAACAGTACAGCTCAACCAGTAGTTCTGATAAGCCGCCAGCCCGACGTCCATCCTCCAGCTATCCGGATAAGCAGTATTATTTATGGGTTGATGATTGACCGTATCCACCAGCAAAAAATCAATATTATCATCATAGATGTCAGTGCCGGGACCGCCGTTTGCTATGCGCGGGTTCTTCCAACGGCCCAGATTATACAGACTTTGAAAAGTAAAAGGGGGGTCGGTATTATCGTTAGCTTCACTGCCCAGTTGATACAGAAAAAGTTGAATATTGGGGTTGATGCCCTTTATTGTGCCCCAGGTATTTCCCGGGAAAGAGGCGGTATTATAGAAGCTGCGGCAGAGCACAGCTAAATCATATTTCCCTATAGTGGTTTCATCGCCGGTGCTAATAAGGGTACCGCCATTGCGCACTATACAGTTGCGGGTAAATTTATAATCAACGCCATAGCATGCAAAGCCCGTCAGGCATAATCCTAACACCAGAATCTGCCGCCGCCATCCAAAGTTTTTTATAATCTTCAGCATCATCTTTTCCTCCCTTTTTTGTTTTTATTTTTTCCCCAGGCACCCAAGCGCCGCCGTTTCTGAATCGCAACATGCATACGATGAAAACAGCCAGGGCTTAATCAGTGAATAATTCCTCCTTTCCGGTTAGTTAATTATGTTTATTGCATACATTGACATTTTTGTTGTCCGGTTTGTTTTTTGATTTTTTCGCCGCCGGCTGGAGTTTCTTATATTGAGAGACGGCGGCCATTGTTATACGCTGAACCTCTTCCGCCTGCTCGTTGTTATGTCCATAGTAGTAACATGACAGATGATCCGGGCAGGTATCCCGCAACGTGAACGCCAACTCCTCCTCAAACGCGTTCAACTGACCTTTCGGGATCAAGATATTCTCAATAAGCGCAAAGGTTCCGCAATGGCTTCCGGCCTCGCGCTGCGCGCGCTCCCAAGTCTGCCTTATTGACGGTTTGTTTTGACGCGGAGTCTCGTGAAAATAACTTTGCAGACAGCAAGTCCCGTCGAACCCGGCGTAATCAATCCCCGGCAGCCGCGCGGCGGCGGCGGTAAATTCAGCAGGCGAGGACGGCATATTGAATATAGTCATCGAAAGTTCCGGTCGGATTTTTCTTGCGGTATGGGTGAGCAGCGCGATGTAATCCAGCGCGCTTTGGATCATCTGCGAAGCGGAAGGGCAAGCGCCGTAACGGGCGGCGGTTTCAACGTGCGAACTGATTAAATTAACTCCTTTGGGCTCGTCCCAGATGATCCCGTCTATCTCAAAAGATTCGGTTATCATTCGAATAAAGCTTTCGGACCACGAAAGGAATTCGGATGAATCAAAACAGGCAACACGCGGCTCTTCCGGAGTCTGTGCGCTCTGATGCGCGGCAAGCCAGGGGCTCGGCATATATGGAGCTCCGGCCAGGCGTCCGCCGATCCGGCTTGGAATAACAAATACTTTCAGCCCCTGCCGGTGCGCCGCTTTCACTTGAAGCTCAAATGTCCGCATCGCATACATGGCCTCGCTCTCGCTGAATGAAAGATCAACCGCGTCAAAGCCGAGTTCTCTCATATCCCCGAAAACTTTTTCCCAATGGCCCGGAATAACCGTCCAGTTGCCATAGCTCAAACAGTAGGCGGAAAGCAACATCTTATTGCCTCTTCAATTTTTCTGTTTTAATTTTTGGGGCGGCGCTGTTGATTTTCTTACAACAAGCTTTACTTCCAGTTTCCGGTATTCAGTTTTGTACGAAGATCCGCCCTCTTATTTTTTATCGCGTCCATCAGCAGGCTTGTCGTTTCTCTGCTCATCTGTTCAAAGGGTTGGCTCGCCGTAGTCAATGGTACTACCGCATAATTTTGCAATATCCAGATCAGTTAAATGAACAACCCCGCCGCGGAGCGCAACGGGGTGTCTGGAAAATGACTGGTCAGCGCGCGGCCCATTGACTGGAGCCAAGCGTCCAGTAGACGCCGCCCGGAGCGCTGAGTTTGCCAGCCAGCGTGCCCCAAGGCGACTTGGTGACATGTCCGTCAAAATGAAGCTCGTTCGGATTCCCGTTATGCCATGCCTGCAAAATATAAGGGCCGTCAAGCAAACCCAATCCATTAAGACCATATACTTTATTGCTGGGTATTGCCGCATCGCCGTTATCTACCCGCTGCGCGTTATTGGATTCAAGAATGTAAATCAGCAGGGAAGGCTTCAGCACCATATTGGATCTGACTCCCTGATTGCCGAAAACCGTTTCGTCAAACTGCATATTCATGCCGTAGGAAAGTCCCCAATAACCGCCAAGGGTGCCGTAATTTGCGGGCGGTTGGCGTTGAGCATGGCTCGGGCAGAGATACAGCGTTTTTTTCGTTGTATATTTTGCGGTAACGGCCGCAGTGGTGTTTCCCAGGCCCAGATACATACCAAGATTGGTAGTCCACAAATTACTGCTGGTACTTTTGGCGGATGTCGAATAGTCGCCAAAATCATTGGCGTACTGCATTGCCGCCGTTCCGATCTGCTTTAAATTGCTTTGACACTGGCTGCCCTTGGCTGTTTCACGGGCCTTCGCCAGGCCAGGGAGCAGCATCGACGCAAGAATTGCAATGATGGCGATCACGACCAGGAGTTCAATGAGTGTGAAAATACCAACTTGAAAGCGGGTTTCATGCGCCCCGCTTTCACGAACATTAAACCATGCCTGCTGCTTCATCTTTTCGTACCTCCTTGTTTTAGGTAAGATATTCTTTTTTGGAACTTGTTCGATCTGCAACGATTGTTCATAATGCCGGAACTGGTTGCTGTTTCTTTTAAAGAATCCATATATTTACAACGTTGTATATGTAACGTTGTAAATATTATAACCTTTTCTCTTTCCGTTGTCAATAGCGTTTCGTAAAAAAGGTAACTAATTGTAAAGTTTCAATCTTTTTTTAATGGCAATACCGCGCGTTTCATGGATTATTGCCTCACGTTGAAATTGATGAATCCGCACGGCTCCAGGCGAATTGTCGTCAGTTTCTCCGCAGTCTTTCCTTCAGGGATAAAACAATCTTCGATTTCCATCGTTTTGCCCGCAGCGTCCATAATCTTGAATTCCTGCGGTTTGGTTCCGAGATTGACGGCATATCCGATCTTTTTCCCTTCATATGCCGCAAAGCGCGCCGAGACGAATTCAGGATGTTGTCCATTAACGTTTTTCAGGGTAAACATCGGACTGATTCCAGCCGTTTGCAACGCTTTTTCCGCATTGGAACGATAGTTCGCCGCCGCCGCCAGTTTCCAATGGTCAGGATGAGAAAGTTTTATTTTTTCGGAAATTGGCCTGTCGTATGTGTCGCGACTGAGATTTTCGTCGCCGACAAGCAGGATATGAACCCCCTTTTCCTCAAGTTTTTCAATGGCGCGGAGTGTGGCTGCATCGGCATAGCGGGCGTTCGGGATGATGAGCAGCTTCATGTCCGGGGGAAGCGGGCGTTCGCCCTTAAGCATGCGTTCCGTGACAAAACCGATGTTGACGTCCTGGAAATAAAACGCTTCGAAAATCGCCTCTACCGCCTCAATGTGTTTCTTTCCGTCATAGATGGCGGAGGAGAGGGAATGATAGATGCGGACCGGATGTTCGCTTTCGGGGAACTGGCGAACTCTCTCCATGGAATCGCCAATGCGTATTGCTTCCTGGGAGTAGGCGTTCATGATCGAAGGACTCCAATCAACGCCCCAATCCATGATCCATTTCCACCATGCCTCGGTTCCGTATTGGAACATTCCATAGATCGTGCGGTGCTGTTTGTCGCGGTAGAGGGCGTACAGCGTGGTCGCGGACTGTCCCTGCCAGGCGCCCAGCCATACCGCGGCGCGCACCTGTTCCCCCGATACTGAAGCTATTGGCGGCAGATGCCATTCGTCATCAAAGATCGGCTGTTGCGGGGCCAGCGAGCGCAGATATTCCACCGGAGCCGCGATGCCGAACCAATTCATGGCGTATGGACTGCCGCGCTGAAGCGCCTGCAAGCCTCCGTCTCCGCCATTAATGGTGGTCAGGGTTTGGAGAAGTTCCCGGTCATATCCCCGGTCGAATGATACGTGAGGGCTCCATGTTTCATGATTCATGAACTTCACGAAGACATTCGGAGGCGGATTTTGACCGGCTTTAGCCACCAGGGCATTCTTTTCATTGTTGAAGTGCGCATAGAAGCGCTGCTGGCCGAAGACGCACCAATCATAGTAGGCGACCTTGTGACGATCATCGGGCAACAGCGGACGGATATCGCTGATAGCGTCGAATCCGGCAAAGTCCGTATGCCAGGCGTCATTCAGCGCCTTGACGTCTTTATACTTCTTACTCAGATAGTCGCGGAAATTACTCATCGTATTTTTGGTGATGCTGGTGAAAGCCGGCTCATTGGCGAGATCGCAGCCGATAATTGTTCCGCGAACCTCACGGGGAAGCGCGGCGAGACATTCGCCGCAGGCGGCGCCCGCTTTGCTCATGAATTCCTTCACCGCCGGACTGTCGGGGTCGAAGTTCAAGAAGTGGTTGCCGGGAGTTTTGTCATCCTTGTATAGCTTTGAGAACGGTTCCCTGTCCATGAAACTCTCGGAAAAAGAAGAAAGATCGAGGACGATATTGTTGGCTCGTTTCTGTTGGGGCTGATGATACGAATCCTCGACTTTTGCGCTGACGGTGTAACCAGGCGGTTCCTGGGACGGTTGCGTCCGGGGCGGCCATGACATGGCTTCGACGGTGATGCCCAATTGTTTGCGCACCTTGAAGTCCGGGCAAGTTATCCACGAGTAGCAATAGCCGAATGGATAAACCGTCTCCCCGCGGGGATTGACGAAACGGCCGTTGACGATCTGAAGGTCCAGCACCGACTTCTCGCTGGAAAGGATGAAATTCCCGCTTTTCATGTCTTTAATGGCGGTCAGTGCGATCTGCAGAGTTTCCTTTGCTTCGCGCAATGCCCATGCCGGATGCTTCAACTCAATATCTTCGACGATGTAATCTTTGAACAATTCAACAATCGCCAAAGAGGCGATCTGCCCGCGGGGTTTCCGATCCTTGGAATCAAAAGGACTCAACAGTTGCCTCAACGTTGTCAGGCAGTCGTTAATCTCCTGCCGCAATTTCGCAACTTCCTGGATTATGTCCTGAGTTGAAAGCGCGTTGATTTTCAGTTCGCGGTTTAAGATGGTAATCTGTTCCGGCAGCAGCCGCGCCTGCACGCACAAGGTATTACCGCCCTGTTTTAAATCTTTTGAGTTCAATCTGATGGTGAAGCTGGTTTCGCCGGCTTTTAAGGCATATTGCTTGTCATTTAAGACGGTTCCGTTCACGGACACCGTCAGCGCGATGGTTTTAGGCACAGCGGCCGGAACATGCACTGTCGCCGCGATGCTTTCTCCCTCAAAACAGTCAGTTTTGTCGATGGTCAGCACGGCTGACACGCCTCGCGATTCCTTGTCCAGCAACAGCATTCCATATTGAGACGGATTTTTGCTCGGGCCGATACCCGAAGACCATTCACGGAACGAACGTCCTTTGCCGTCATTTTGATTGACCAGAAACGAGTATCCCAGCCAATTGCTTTGCTCGTATAAGAAGGGAGCCAGCGCGCGCCACGGCAGTTCCACCTTATAACGCGTAGTTTCCGGCCCCGCGGTAATCTCCGTCTGGATGTCGAGCAGGCGGAACGGATGATCCGGAGGAACGAACGACGGACAAACAAACGGTTTTCCGTCAACTAAGGCGAAAACCATTTCGTAGTCGTCGGATTTGTTGGGGGATTCAGAACGGTCGCCCATCGTGTCAAATGCCATCTGGACGCTGTCGCCTTTCCATATTTCATCGTTTTTGTAAGGTTGAAAAAAGGTTTTGTCGGGTACGCTCACGTCAAAGTAAAGTCCGCGGTCGTCGAAAGTGACGCGGTTTATAATTTTTTGTCCGTCAGCGTTCTTGACACATAGCGCCGCCGCCTCGTTGCTATTGAGTTTCCGCCGGGGAATCAACGCCGCAGTGGTGAATTCATCACTATGAGCAACCTCGACCGCGCCTGACTGATTTTCAATGCGGATATTGGCGATCTCAATGACGCCATTGACTTGACCAAATGATATTTGGAATATTGCGTAACGTGCTTTGGATGGAACTAGACAGTCATACTGGTAGTCTACCCAGTCGGTCGCGGTTTTTATTCGATCAAGAGTTTCCGAGCCGCAGTTAGCGCTCCATGCCGTTGAGGTATTTTCCGGATAAAAAGTCAGCAGCGGACAAATGTAGTTCGCTTTCCGTTCATTGAAGCATTCCAGGGAGTCTATTTTCATTGAGAAAGAAATATGAAGCCGCTTGCCCTGGCAAGGCTCCACCTTGATCCAGTCCTTTGTCATGAAACTGCCCCACTCCGCCGTTTTGTCCGTTTTCGTCACCGTGAACAGCTTTGCGCCCGGCCTGGCATTATCATTCCGGGCGGTGAATTTGGCGTTGCCGGTGTGCCACGCGGCGGTGTTGCTGTCCATGAGAACGTCCGCTCCGGCCCTCAGCATCAGCATCTGAAAGAAGATCACCAGCATCAGGCTGATAAACGAGGACGCCAGATACGATTTACACAATAGTTTAGCGCTTAAAAATTGACTTGCTGAAAAAATTCCCATCTTTTTATTCTCCGTTGTTTTTATATTCATAATATTTTCTATAACTGTTAGAAATTTAAATAGTGCAAAGCTGATTAAACGTCCCGGCGATATTCCATCGCTTTGACGCTGCAAGCAGTCGCTTTTATTTCGTGCTTTTGAAATAACCTCATATTTAAAAGCGGGTTTCACTGCGCGCTTTTTTGCAGCCGCAGCTTTCTCTCAAAACAAGTTCAGGCTTTATCAGCGTCGGCGTCTCAGGTTCAATTTTCTCCAATATGTTACGTATCAATATTTCAACGGCTTTTTCAGCAAGCAACTCCACGGGTTGCCGCACCGTGGAAAGCGA
>TBL_comb47_HYPODRAFT_10003183_pt1 | contig 19661 bp, 13 predicted proteins | sample TroBogypolimnion_40_FD_10682 | JGI IMG/M metagenome (IMG submission 10682) | reverse complement strand
GTGCGCGCCGTCGGCGGGCAGAGGACTGCCCGCCCTACCAGATTTTGCCGCCGTCGCCGGCAAATTTTTCAGGCCGAGATATTTTCCGATGCCGTGCTGCAAATGCACCACCAAATCGCCTTCTTCCAAATCCGTGAAATCAATGTCCAGCGCCGAACGCGCCGCAAGCGCGTGAGAATTTTTCTGCCGGCGCGGCCGCTGAATTTTGTAGCGGCCAAAAACTTCCGCGTCGGTGACGATGACCAGTTTCGCCTCGTCGCAAATGAAACCGCGCGCCAGCGAACCGATTTGGATGACCAAGTTTGCTTCGGTGGTGAAACCAAGTTCCTTCCAGATTTCTTCAAAGCGCTGCCGCTCGCTCTCGTTGTTGCAAAAAACATGAACGGAATATTTTTGCCGCAGCCAGCGGTGAAGCTGCTGAAAAAATTCCCGCCGCTGGGCTTCGGCGACTTGCGGTTCGGGCGCGCGTTCAGCCAGCGGACGAAACGCGTCGAGCGAAGAAAAAGGCAGCGACGATTCTGCGGATCCATTTTCTTCCGTCAATTCGACAGCGACAAATCCGCGCCGATGCAACTCCGTCAAAAAATCCGGCCGCGAAATATGAAACGGATCGCCCGCCGGAACTTGCTGAAAATAATTGTCCGCGTGGACAGCCAGAGATTCCGGCTCACAAAAAATAAAAATGCTTTCACGCGGCAGGTGATCAAGCAATGTAGCAGGCGATTGCTTTTGTCCGTCGCGTTTCAGGATACCGATTTCACCGGCGGAAGGCAGCACGATTTCCGAGATTTCCTCGCGCGAGATCTGCGTCTGCGGATCGAAACAGCGAAGCGACTCCAACTCGTCACCAAAAAAATCCAGTCGCACCGGCCATGGACTCGTCGGCGGAAAAATGTCCACGATGCCGCCGCGCAACGCGATTTCACCGCGCTGCGAAACCTGCGCCTCGGGTTCGTATCCCTGTTCCTCCAGCCATTCAATGAGATCAAGCGGTGCGATCCTGTCGCCACGGAGAATTTGCCGCGTGCGGTTTTGTAAATCGGCGGGCGCGAAGGTTTTTTGCAGCAGCGCAGTGACGCTGGTAACAACGAGTTTTGAACTTTGCGTTTTTATTTTTGAGTCACCGGCAAGCGCAACCAGCGTTTGCAAACGGTCGCTGATGACATCGGCATGCGGCAATTTGCCTTCGTGCGGCAGGATTTCCCATGCGGGATAAAATAGCAGTTGGGAACTGGCAGTTGAAAGCTGGGAATTCCACGTCTCCAAGTCTTGCTGAAAATTTTCCTGCTGTTTCAGATTTTCGGCGACGAGAACTATTTTGCGATGAGGAAAAATCCGTTGCAGTAGCGCGGCAAAAAATGGCTGTGCGGATGGTGCGACCCCAGATAACGACAGGGCTCCGCCAACTTCCATGCGCCGCGCAAGAGTTTGTGCGGCGGGAATTTTCTGAACGTCAGCGAACAGTTTGCTTAGCGCTGACATATTTTGGGTCTCCGGCAAGCGCAAAGATTCTGCACCGAAATTCCGCAGACTCAAATCATTTTGCCGGATTCAGTTGAACCGTAACGCAGCGTTCGCAATACTTTTCCTGATGTCGGCACCGCCCATTTTACTTTTGCCCTTCGCGCTGTTACTCGGCGCGATGGCACTGGCGCCAGTCGTTGCACCGCGCTGGTGGCTGCGGCATTACGCGAAAGTGGCACTTGGTCTCGGTGCGATCACGGCAGCGACTTATTTGTTAGTTCTGCATGATGCCGCCAGTCTCGGTCACGCGGCGCACGAATATTTCAGTTTCATCGCGCTGGTCGGCTCGCTCTTTGTGGTGTCCGGCGGCATTCACATTGGCGTCAAAGGCGAAGCCACACCCTTCGGCAATGTGATGTTTTTGCTATGTGGCGCCATCGTCGCCAACTTGCTCGGCACCACCGGCGCGGCGATGCTCCTCATCCGGCCGTGGCTCCGACTAAACCAATCCCGCATCGCCGCGCACCACGTCGTGTTTTTTATTTTTCTGGTCGCCAATGTCGGCGGCTGCCTGACACCGATTGGCGATCCGCCGCTGTTTCTCGGCTATTTGCAAGGCGTGCCGTTTTGGTGGGTGGCGAAAAATTGCTGGCCGATGTGGGCGGTAGCCACCGGCCTGCTGCTCGGGATTTTTTACGCCGTGGACAAAATTCACTCCGTGCGCACGCCGCAGCCCCTCCGCAAACCAATCGCCGCTTCCGAAACATGGAAATTTGCCGGCGGCGCGAATTTATTTTTTCTCGCCGTCATTCTCGGTGCGGTGTTTGTGAACTGGCCGCCGTTTCTGCGCGAAGGCTTGATGCTCGCCGCAGCGGCGGGATCTTATTTCACCACGGCGAAATGCATTCACGCCGCGAACGATTTTAATTTTCATCCGGTGCAGGAAGTGGCCGTGCTGTTTGCCGGCATTTTCACCACCATGCTGCCGGCATTGGCGTGGCTGGACCGACACGCGGCGACCCTCTTGGGACCGGCACCCACGCCAGGTCTGTTTTTTTGGGGCACCGGCGGACTGTCCGCCATTCTCGACAACGCGCCCACTTATCTTGGTTTTCTTCGCACGCTTTTTGGCACGGCCGGCACGACCGAGATCACGGATTTGCTCACCCAAAAACCAGCCCAAATCCTTGCCATCAGCATCGGCGCCGTATTTTTTGGCGCGGCGACTTACATAGGAAACGGCCCGAATTTCATGGTGAAAGCGGTCGCCGAGCAAGGCGGCGTGCGGATGCCGTCGTTTTTGGAATTCCTCTGGAAATTCACTTTGCCCGCGCTGCTGCCGGTGCTCATTCTCATCTGGCTACTTTTTTTCAGCCATTGAAATTCTGTCGCGATTGTGGAACATTATTGTTCCTTGGTTTTCTTGATTGGGGAAAAATGGGTTAAGGTACCTTGGGCATCAACGTGCGGACAATTTACAACGTTTTATTTTTAATTTTTTTCACGCTGTCGTCGCCATATTACTTCTGGCGATTGCGGCGACGTGGCGATTGGCAACGCGACTTTGGTCAGCGGTTTTCCACTTACGATCCCTCGCTCAAGCAGGCGCTCACCAATCGCCACGTCATCTGGCTGCATGCCGTCAGCGTTGGGGAAGTGAATCTCTGCACCCAGCTCATCAACGCGCTGGAACCGCGCGTGCCCAATGTCAAAATCGTCGTCTCCTGCACCACCACTACTGGCATGGCGGAATTGCGCCGCCGACTGCCGACGCGCGTGAGCAAAATTTATTATCCGATTGACCGCCGGAAATTTGTCCGCCGCGCGCTGGCCACCATCAATCCCGTTGCCATCGTTTTGGTCGAAGCAGAAATCTGGCCCAATTTTCTCTGGCGCGCACGCGATTTGAACATGCCGGTTTTTCTGGCCAACGCGCGGCTTTCGGACCGCTCGTATCCGCGCTACTTGAAATTCAATTTTCTATTTCGCGGTCTCTTCGCCTCGCTGGCCGGCGTCGGCTGTCAAAACGAAGAGGACGCCGTACGGCTGCGCAACGTCGGTTGCCGGCCGACGGCGGTGCAAGTCGTGGGCAACATGAAATTCGATGCGGCCCGCTTGTCCGAACAGCGCTCGCTGAACGTGCGCGGCCTGCTGCGACAACTCGGCGTAGCTGACGATGCGCCGGTGCTCGTTGCCGGCAGCACCCATGATGGCGAGGAAATTTTGTTGGCGGAAATTGCCGCGCGCCTGCGGAAAACTCTGCCGAATCTCTTTTTAATTTTAGTGCCGCGTCATTTCGAACGTTGCCCGGACATCGGCCAAAAGCTGCGCGCCCGCGGCGTGAAGTTTTATTATCGCAACGAAATTTTTCCCGCCACGCAGCACGCCCCCGGCGCAGTGGAATGCCTGCTGGTGAATACCACCGGCGAATTGAAATTTTTCTACGGCCCGGCCAGCGTGGTGTTTGTCGGCAAAAGCCTGACCGCGCACGGCGGACAAAACCCGATCGAACCGGGCGCGCAAGGCAAAGCCATCGTGTTTGGACCGAACATGGAAAATTTTGCCGACATCACGCGAACCTTTTTGTCTCGGCAGGCCGCCGTGTCGGTGCAAAACGCGGAAGAGCTGGAGCGCGTGCTCGGCGAATTGCTGGCGGATTCCGCCCGCCGTGCCGCGTTGGGCCGCGCCGCGCAGGAAGTCGTCACCGAAAATCTTGGCGCCGTGGAGCGCACGGTGGCGATGATTCTGCCGGAACTTCAGCGCCGGGGCATTTACGTGAAAATAAAAAAATAACCCGTCGGCATTTCGCCGCTTGACGCCGCCGCCACGGGTTTTATATTCGCGCGGTTGAAAGCCAGTCAGGAGCGATTTACCCATGCCCAAAACCAAAAACCACTCCGCCGCCAAGGTTTCCCTGCCCACCGCGCCGGGTGCGCCGGTAGATGTCGCCGCCGGTCTGGCGGAAAAAATCCGCGACCTCGTCCGCTTGGCCAAAGAACAGGGCCGACTCACTTTCGACGACGTCGGCGAGGTGTTGACGGACGAATTTTCGCAGCCCGGTCATCTCGATCAGGTTTTCGCCAAACTCCGCGAATTGGAAATCGAAGTGGTAGACGCCGCCGAAGTGGACCGCGTCAAGACTGTCAATGAGGAAGAAGAAGATTCCGATGATCGACGGCTTGATGCACTGGATGACCCGGTGCGCATGTATCTCAAACAAATGGGCGCGGTCCCGCTACTCACCCGCGAGCAGGAAGTCGAGATTTCCAAACGAATTGAAACGGCCGAACTGGAAGTGACGCGCATCATCGGCGGACTAGGTTTTGCCGCCAAGGAGCACATCGCGCTGGCCGAAAAATTACTGGCCAATCCGCCGCGCGAGCGCTTTGACCGCGTGGTGCAAGACAACAAAATTGACAATCGCGAAAAACATCTACGCGCTTTGCGGCGCATCATCGCTCGCGCCCGGGAACTCGACGAGGAGGCGGATCGCCATTTCAACCACTGGCGTGCGGCGCATCAAAACACCAAGCGCGAACGGGAACATTCCGAATTTCAAAAGTTGGACGCCAAGTTGCAGGCGCTGTTCCCGAAATTTTGTTTCAAACACCAGGTCATCGAGGAAATGGTGCTCGTCGCGGAAAACATCCACGACAAACTGCGGTACAGCCTCCACGCGTTGAACGACGCCCACCACCAGCGCGAATCCAGCGCGCAAAAACATTTGGTCGAAGCGGAGCAGCAAAAAATTCGCGCGCTCGAAGAATTCGTCCGCATGCCGCACGAGGAATATTTGCGCGAATTCAGTCGGCTGCGGCACGCGGCCGCCGCCGCACTGCAAGCCAAGACTGAAATGGTCGAAGCCAATTTGCGCCTCGTTATTTCCATCGCCAAAAAATACACCAATCGCGGACTTTCGTTCCTCGACCTGATTCAAGAAGGCAACATTGGCCTGATGAAAGCGGTGGAAAAATTTGAATACCGGCGCGGCTACAAATTTTCCACCTATTCCAGTTGGTGGATTCGCCAAGCGATTACTCGCAGCATCGCCGACCAAGCTCGCACCATCCGCATCCCGGTCCACATGATCGAGATCATCAACAAGCTCCTGCGCGCCCAGAAAAATCTGACTCAAGTCCTTGACCGCGAGCCGACCCCGGAAGAAGTGGCCGAAGAAATGCAACTGCCGGTTGAGCGCATCAGCGGCATTTTGCGCATGGCCCAACAGCCGGTGTCACTGCAAACTCCCGTGGGTGACGGCGACGACGCCAGTTTTGGCGATTTTCTGGAAGACAAAGCGGCCGAAAATCCGCTGGACATCACCAGCTTCAGCCTGCTCAAAGACAAGCTCAGCGACGTGCTATGCAGTCTCAACGAACGCGAGCGGCAGGTGTTGGAACTGCGCTTCGGCATCGGCGACGGCAACGCGCGGACGCTCGAAGAAGTCGGCCAGCAATTTCGCGTGACGCGCGAACGCATCCGGCAAATTGAAGCCAAGGCCTTGCGCAAAATGCGACACCCCACGCGGCTGAAGCAACTGAACGGTTTTCTGGACATAGAAAATTTGGACGTTGAGTGATCACCAGCGGCGGAGTTCTCCAGTTCACCGAAAAATAAACCTGCCTCCTTTCGGAAGATCGGAAATGGCGCAAGCCACCTAGCTTCGCCGATTTTTCATTTTTATTGAAACGAATGACAAGCGGTTTTCCAGCCGCTATGATTCTCTGGTTATCCCGTAACCATATGATGTTCACCCTTTTGCACCAACGGCTGACGCTAACATTTTGTATTTTTTTTGGCATCCTTGCCACAAGCTTGACTGTCAAGGCTGACAACTCCGCTACCGAACAGAGGCTCACAGACGGCTGGGAATTTTATCAAGGCGCGCTCGGGAGCCGTTGGGAAATTTGGCGCGGCGACGCGGCGACGGATAATGTGAATTGGACGCCGGTCACGCTCCCGCACTGCTTCAACGCCCGCGACGCGGTGGATCCCGACGCGCATTATTATCAAGGGCCCGGCTGGTATCGCACGCGGCTGACGGTGACGAATCCATTTCCTGAAGGTCGGACATTGCTGCATTTCGAAGGCGCCGGGCAAAAAGCTCAAGTATTTATTGGTCTGGAAAAAGTCGGCGAACACATCGGCGGTTATGATGAATGGACCGTGGACATCACCGACGCAGCAGCGAAGGCACTGGCAAAAAATGAAAACGGCGGCAGCATTCCGCTGGCGGTGCTCTGCGATAATTCGCGCGATGCAGAAATGATTCCCTCCGACCTGAGTGATTTTTGCCGCTACGGCGGACTTTATCGCCCCGTCCGTTTGCTTTGTGTGCCAGCAATTTCGCTCGGCCGCGTGCATGTCGTTCCCGTGCTCGCAACGAACGGCCAAGCCACCGTCACGCTGCGCGCCGCGCTGGAAAATCCAACCGCGTTGAAGGACGAGGTGGAACTCGCCATGACCGTCAGCGATCCGCAAGGCAAAGTCATTCAGACCTTTTCCCGAAAAATGCCGGCGTGGTCGGGGGAAGCGGAAATTGCGTCGTTCGCCATCGCCGCGCCCAAACTTTGGTCGCCGTCCTCGCCGGCGCTGTATCACTGCGCGGTCAACTTGCAATCGGCGCACGGCAACCACACGGTGAACGAGCACTTCGGCGTGCGGGCTGCGACGTGGCTGGCGCATGGTCCGTTTCAATTAAACGGCGAGCGTTTGCTGCTGCGCGGCACGCAGTATCACGAAGATTTCGCCGGCGTGGGCGCGGCGGTGCCGGACGCCGTGGTGCGCGAAACGTTCCGGAAAATCAAGACGATGGGCGCCAACTTCGTCCGCCTCGGTCATTACCAGCAATCGCCGCTGGTGCTGAATTTGTGCGACGAACTGGGCCTGCTCGTGTGGGAAGAAATTCCCTGGTGCCGAGGCGGCTTGGGCGGCGAAACGTATCAACAGCAATGTCGCACCATGCTGCATAACTTAATTGACCAGCACTACAATCACCCCGCCGTCATTTTGTGGGGTTTGGGCAATGAGCTTGATTGGCCCGGCGATTTTCCCACCTACGATACCAATTCCATTCGCCGCTTTCTGGGCGAGTTGAATACGCTTGCCCACCAGCTTGATCCGTCGCGCCCGACCTGCATCCGCCGCTGCGATTTTTGCAAGGACATCGTGGATGTTTATTCGCCCAGCATTTGGGCCGGCTGGTACAGCGGACGTTACACCGAATATCGCAAGGCGACGGAAAAGGCCATCGCCGACACGCCGCATTTTTTTCACGCGGAATGGGGTGGTGACAGCCACGCTGGTCGCCATGCAGAGGAACCCGAAAAATTCTTGCAGCAGGTCGTCACTGGTGAAGGCACGGCGGAAGTGGGCAAAGCTTATAAATTAACCGGCGGCAAGGCGCGCGCCGCGAAAGACGGGGATTGGTCGGAAAGTTACATCATTAATTTGTTCGACTGGCACCTGCACGAACAGGCCACGATGACCAATCTGACCGGCTCCGCCATGTGGATTTTTCAGGATTTCCCCACGCCGCTGCGGCCGGAAAATCCCGTGCCGCGCGTGAACCAGAAAGGCGTGCTCACGCGCGACGGGATGCCGAAGGAAAGTTATTACGTTTTCCAAAGTTACTGGGCCGATGCGCCGATGCTGCATATTTACGGTCACACCTGGCCGGTACGCTGGGGCAGCCACAACGAGCTGAAAGAAGTAAAAGTATTTTCCAATTGCCGCGCCGTCGAATTATTCGTCAACGGCATTGCTGCGGGGGTGAAAATACGCAATACCGCTGACTTCCCGGCCGCTGGCCTGCGCTGGCAGGTGCCATTGAACTCAGGCACTAACGTCCTCCGGGCCGTGGCGCAAAGTGCAGCCGGCGAATTACGCGATGAGATTTCATTTGCGTACCAAACGGCCGCGTGGAGCAAGCCCGCCCGGCTTACGCTCAAAACCATTGCGGCAACGAATGATATTTACACCGTCGAAGCGCAGATGTTCGACAAGGATGGCGTGCCCTGTCTCGATGCCGCGAATGTCGTGCGCTTCGGCCTCACCGGCGATGGCCGGTTACTGGACAACCTCGGCACGCCGAACGGTTCGCGCGTCGTGCAACTGGCCAATGGCCGCGCGCAAATCAGCCTCCAACTCACGGCGCGCAAAGCGGTGGTGAGCGTGGCGAGCGAAGGTTTCAGCACACAATTCGTGAACGTAACCAACGCCAACTGGTCGCCCGCCGTGAGAAAATCCGCCGCCGCTGGCAAATCAAAACGCACAGCAAAAGAATCCGCTAGGGCCTCGACGATTGATGTGGGGGCGATTGACCGCGAACGCATTTTACGCGCAGCGGATGCAGCGCTCGGTCTCGCGCCGATCACCATTACGAAATTTCCTGCCGAACAAAGCAAGGGCGGACCGAATGATTATTTTTCCATGGCGGATTATTACTGGCCCGATCCGACGAAGACGAATGGACTGCCATTCATCCAGCGCGACGGCGAATCGTATCCGGGCCTTTTCACCGCGCACCGGATGGCGCTGCGCAATTTGCGCGACGCCGTGGCGGCGCTGGGCGCGGCGTACAAGATTACTAGCGACGAACGTTACTCGACCAAAGCGGCGGAGCTGCTGCGCGTGTTCCTGCTCGATCCGGTGACACGCATGAATCCGAATTTGGAGTACGCGCAGGCCATTCTAGGTAAATCACCCGGTCGCAGCTACGGCATCATTGACACGCTGCACCTGATCGAGATTCCCCGAGCCGTGGTGGCGATGGAAAAATCACCGTCCTTCCCGCCGGAATTGGTGACTGGTTTGCAACAATGGTTTCGCGATTATTCGGACTGGATGGTTAACAACAAAAATGGTCGCGAGGAAGCAGCGGCCAAAAACAATCACGCGGTAGCGTTTTGGTTGCAGATTGCCTGCTTCGCTCAATTCACCGGCGACGAAGCGAAACTCGCGGAGTGTCGCCGGCAGTTCAAGGAGGTTTTTGTGCCAAACCAGATGGCACCGGACGGCAGTTTTCCGCTCGAACTCAAACGCACCAAACCGTATGCGTATTCTATTTTTCAACTCGATAACATGACCACGCTTTGCGAAGTGCTGACGACGCCGGCGGATGATTTATGGAACTTCACGCTGCCAGACGGTCGCGGCATCCGCAAGGCGGTGGCGTACCTGTATCCGTTTCTGGCGGACAAATCGCAGTGGCCGCTCAAGCCGGACGTGATGGCGTGGGAGGGTTGGCCGGCGCGCCAATCCAATTTGTTGTTCGCCGGTCTGGCATTCAGTAAACCGTCCTATCTCGCGTTATGGAAAAAACTGCCGGCCGATCCAACCGACGCCGAAGTCCGTCGTAACATCGCCATAACGCAACCCGTCTTGTGGCTGCAACCCGCCATGTCAAAAAATAATAATCCTTCCGCGCCATGATACTTTGGCCTTTCGCGCTCCATCAACCGGTCGGCTCACGCTGGTTTTTTGCGGGTCTTTTGGCATGGCTTATCTTCGCCGGCAGTTTGCCCGCCGGCGAAATCGCTGCGCCATATTTTGGCGCGAAACCCGGTTCGCTTGCCGAGGCCAAACGCCGCATCGCCGCCGGCGATCCGGATTTGGCGCGAGCTTTGAAAAAACTATTGGCCGATGCGGATGCCACGTTGGAAGCCACCCCACCTGCCGTCACGGAAAAAACCAAAGTACCACCGAGCGGCGATCGGCACGATTATATGAGTCTGGCGCCTTATTTCTGGCCGGACCCCAAATCACACGACGGTCGTCCGTATATCCGCCATGACGGCAAGGTGAATCCCGAAAGCCGCGACGAACAAATGAATGACGGTCCGCGCATTCGCAAGATGGGCGACGGCATCGAAACGCTGGCACTGGCATATTATTTTACCGGTCGCGAACCTTACGCTGCGCAGGCGGCCAAATTTGCCCGGGTCTGGTTTCTGGATCCCGCCACGCGGATGAATCCCACTTTTCAATTTGCACAGGCGGTGCTTGGCCAAAACGATGGTCGCGGCACGGGCATTTTGGAAGCGCGTCATATCGCCATCGCCGCCGACGCGATCCGCCTGCTGAGCGGTTCCGCCGCGTGGACGCCGGCCGACCAGACGGCGATGGATCAATGGTGCCAACAATTTCTCAATTGGTTGCTGACCAGTGACGCCGGCAAAAGTGAACACGCCGCACGCAATAATCACGGCACTTGGTTTGATATGCAAACGGTCGAGCTGGCGCTGAGTTTGGGACAGACCAATCTGGCTCGCACCATTCTCACCGCCGCCAGAAAGAATCGTATTGCTGCCCAGATTGAACCGGACGGCAAGCAGCCGCTGGAACTGGTGCGCACCACTTCGTTCAGCTATTCGCGGTTCAATTTGGAAGCGTGGTGCGCCCTGGCGACGCTTGGCGAATACGCGGGGGTGGATGTCTGGCAATTCCAGACGGCGGAGGGTCGTAGTCTCCGGCGCGCGCTGGATTTTCTGCTGCCGTTTATCAACGACCCGAAAAAGCCCTGGCCTTACGAACAGATTAAAGACAAACACGACCGCGCCAATTTCGCGCCCATCCTGCGACAGGCGGCACTGGCGTATTCCCAACCTGCTTATACTGCCGCCGAGGCAGCCGTGGCGGAAGGCCAGGCCAAGACTTATCAGCTCCTGTTCGTCAAATAATCCGCCCGCCCCCGGCGCGGCGGGCACTGTAAAAATCTTTACACCTTTTTTGCCAAACCGCAGATTATGGGGGTGTTGACCGCAAGTAATTCCGGAGTATCGCCGGCTGTTTCCGCCGCCGCTCCGATGGCAGATGCATTCTCCGCCGCGCTTCAGGCCGCCCTCCAGCGGTCGCAGAATTTCCTTTTGTCCGAGCAAAAAGCCGAGGGTTATTGGGTCGGCGAACTCATGGTGGATTCCACCCTGGTTTCGGACACGGTCGCGTATCATCATTGGAACGGCCAAGTGGACCTGGAATGGCAGCGCAAGGCGGTCAATCATATCTTCTCCATGCAGTTGCCGGACGGCGGCTGGAATATCTATTACGGCGGTCCGTCGGAAGTGAACGCCACCATCAAGGCCTATCTGGCCCTCAAACTCGCCGGGGTCTCCGTCAAAGACCCGCGCATGTTGAAAGCTCGCGAAGTGGCGCTGCATTTCGGCGGCGTGCCGCGCATGAACACATTCTCAAAATTGTATCTCGCGCTCATCGGCCTTTATCCGTGGGAATACGTTCCCACCATTCCGTGCGAAGTGCTGCTGATCGGCAAATGGTTTCACGTCAACTTCTGGGACATGAGCAATTGGTCGCGCGGTATGCTCGTGCCACTGGCCATCATTAATCACTTCAAGCCCACGCGCCCCGTGGCCGTGAATCTGGACGAGCTTTTCCCCGATGGCATCAATGAACGCGACCTCGCCCTGGCGCCGGACCCCGAGAAAATCTCCCTGCGCAATTTCTTTCTCTGGCTCGATCGTTTGCACAAGCTCGCGGAATGGTTTGCGGAACACAGCATTCACCCCTTCCGCAAAACCGCGTTGAAGAAGTGTGAAAACTGGATGCTTGAGCGCTTCGAGGGCAGCGACGGTCTCGCCGCAATTTTTCCGGCGATGCTGAATTCCATCATCGCCCTGAAAGCCCTCGGCTATCAGGATGACCACCCCATCTTGCAGCGTGAAATCCGCGAATTCGAGCGGCTCCAGCACGAGACTGCCGACAGTGTGCGCATCGAACCGTGTTTCTCGCCCGTCTGGGACACGGCCATCGTGGCCATCTGCCTCCGCGAATCCGGCATTCCTGCCGATCATCCCCAGATGAAACGCGCCGCCGAATGGCTCATGGAAAAGGAGATTCGTTTCCGGGGCGATTGGCACCACAAAAACCCCGTGGAGGTCGAGCCGAGCGGCTGGGTGTTTGAATACGCCAACAAGTGGAACCCCGACGTGGACGATACGGCGATGGTCCTCCTCGCCCTCCGCCTCATTGCCACCGACAATCAGCCCAAGCGCGATGAATGTTTTCAGCGCGGCCTGAAGTGGATGATGACCTTTCAATGCAAAGACGGTGGCTGGGCCGCCTTCGACAAGGATTGCACCAAAAACATTTTGGAGAAGGTCCCCTTTGCCGACCACAACGCCATGCTCGACCCCGAATGCGCCGACATCACCGCCCGCATTCTGGAGTTGCTCGGCTACGAAGGCTGGAGCCTTTCCCATCCGCAAATCAAAGACGCCCTCGTCTACGTCAAATCCCAGCAGGAAGACGACGGCTCCTGGTACGGCCGCTGGGGCGTGAACTACATTTACGGCACCTGGCAAGTCTTGCGCGGCATGAAGGCCCTGAACCTCAACATGGCCGAGGACTGGCTCCAACGCGGCAAAGCCTGGCTCGAAAGCGTCCAGCACGAAGACGGCGGCTGGGGCGAACGCTGCAACACCTACGACGATCCCGTTTTCAAAGGCCAAGGCCCCAGCACCGCCTCCCAAACCGCTTGGGCCGTCATGGGCCTCTGCGCATTTGACGATCCGGAAAATCCCTTCCTCAAACGCGGCATCGAATATCTCTGTCGCACCCAGAACGCCGATGGCTCGTGGACGGAACTGGAAACCACCGGCACCGGATTTCCGAAGGTATTCTACCTCAAGTACGATATGTACCGGAATGCCTGGCCCCTGCTCGCCCTCGCCACCTACCGCCAAATCCGCGACCGCGCCGCCGCCGGGCGCCACCGTTGACTTCCCTCCGGCCGCACTCCTAGGTTTCGCCGCGTACGCCGCGTTCAGCGCCACCCCATCGCTTCACCAAAACGCTGACGGAGCGGTGGTTGGTTTTTACGCTTTCACCGGCGTGGGTTTTGCCTAAACTCAAAGCATGAACGTCTTTGTCACCGGCGGCGCCGGTTATATTGGGTCGGTGTGCACGGAAGAACTCCTCAACGCCGGCCATCAGGTCACGGTCTATGACAATCTCACGGAAGGCCATCGCTCCGCCGTGGACCCGCGCGCGAAATTTATTTTCGCCCGGCCGGAAATGGAGGGTGATATTCTCGCCGCTGTCCAATCCGTGCGCCCCGACGCCATCCTCCATTTTGCCGCCTTTGCCTTGGTGGGCGAATCCATGACCAACCCGAAGAAATATTTCCACAACAACTTCATCAACGCCCTCAAACTCGCCGATGCCGCCGTGGAATGTGGCGTGAAGAAATTTGTCTTCAGTTCCACCTGCGCCACCTACGGTCCGCCCGACCGCGTGCCCATGACGGAAGATTTGCCGCAGCGCCCGATCAATCCCTACGGCGAGAGCAAGCTGATGTTCGAGAAGGCCCTCCGCTGGTACGAGGAAATTTACGGACTGGAATTCATCGCCTTCCGCTACTTCAACGCCGCCGGCGCGAGCGAGCGTTTCGGCGAACATCACCGCATCGAATCGCACCTCATCCCGAATGTGCTCTTCGTCGCGCAGGGCCGGAAACCGCATGTGGAAATCTTCGGCACGGATTATCCCACGCCCGATGGCACCTGCATCCGCGACTACATTCACATTAAAGATTTGGCGCAGGCGCACATCCTCGGCCTCGCGCCCGGCCAGCGCGGCTTTTTTAACCTCGGCAATGGCGACGGCTATTCCGTGAAACAAGTGATTGCCACTTGCGAAGAAATTACCGGTAAAAAAATTCCCGTCATCGAAAAGCCCCGCCGCGCCGGCGACCCGCCCAAACTCATCGCCTCCGCCCACAAAGCCATTACCGAACTCGGCTGGAAGCCGCAGTATCCGAAGCTCGAAGACATTGTGAAGACCGCGTGGGCGTGGCATCAGCAGCATCCCACCGGCTACGCGGATTGAAGAAAAATAATCCGGGGCGAACCAGCGCGGCGTTTTTCCAACGCCGCGTTTTTTTATTTACGATGGCAAATCTTTGCCGGTTGTGGTCACAGTGAGTTTGCCGTGTTTGACGCCTTTGGCTGCGATAAGTTCATCGGCGATTTTACGAATGACACTGGCTTTGCCGCGTACAATTAAAACTTCGAGGCAATTGTGGTGGTCCAAATGGACGTGAACCGTGGAAAGAATCGCGTCGTGGTGATCGTGCTGGATGTCGGTGAGGCTGGCCTGCAAATGCGGTTTGTGGTGATCGTAGACGAGCGTGATGGTGCCGGCGATTTCGCCGGTGTCGTTTTTTTGGCGATGATCAATCAGCTGGGCGCGAATCATGTCGGCGATGGCGAGCGAGCGGTTGTCGTAACCTTTTTCGTGCGTCATCTCATCGAGTTGATTCAACAGCGCGGGCGGCAAAGAAACGCTGAACCGGGTGGCGATGTTCTTTTTCATGGCAACGCCGAAGATAACAAAGCTGCCGGGGGTGGAAAAGAAAAACACCTTTCCTTCGCCAGCGCTGGCGGTGCGGCAAGGCACCTTGCACCATTCAGACAAGCGCAGACATCCATTACTCGTACCAAACGGTGTCGAACAGTCCCACGCGCCGCGCCTTCCAATTGCCCGCCAACCGGGCGATGAAGGTTTGAGCGCTGCCGCTGAGGTTGACGAAAGTGAATTTTGTCCGCCGAAAGTACCTCCGCCCATCGCCCCACCAGCCAGTCGCGGCGATGATTCAATTCGCGAGTTTGAATCTTACCGGCACTTCGATTTCGGATGCGAAGGCCATGGTGCCGATGCGGGCGGGAATAAATTCCCAATCCCGCACGGCGTTCAAGGCCGCTGCATCCAGCAAGGGAAAGCCGGAGCTTTGTTTGATTTCCACTTTTTCAGCGCGACCTGGGCGGTTACGCGGACGGAAATTAAAACCAATCCTTCCTGATGTCGGCGACGCGCGGCGACGGGATAGGACGGCTCGGCATTTTTTAGATAATTCGGTTCGGCTTTCACGCCGACTTCAGACTTTTGTGTGATTGAGTCCTGTCAGGTGCTGGCTGCGTCTATTTTTGACCGTCTTGCAGCTTCTTCACCTGCGCGGCTAGGTCGTTATATTTGGCAACCACTTCATTCCGGTCCTTCACCTCGTCGTTGTATTTTTGCACGAAGTCGTTGCGCTGGGCGATGAGGTTGGTGATGGTGGCGTTTTGCTTGTCAATGCCGGCGTAGGCTTCCTTCAAGCGCGCCTCCAGCGTGTCCACGGCGATTTTATACTGGATGATTTGGTTGGTGAGATTGAGATTGGCAAAATGCAGTTCCGCAAGGTCGGCCTTTTGTGAAATCACCAGCTGCTCGTTGGTTGCGACAACGGCCTTGAGTTCCGTGAGGCGCGCGTCCATCTGGCTCACCTGATGATTCAGCGAGGCGATGGAATTGGTGTAGCCCTGAATGGCGGCATTCTTCTCATAGAGCATGCCGTTCATGGTGGTGATTTCATCGCGCTGGACGGTTTGGATTTTCCATTGCCAGACGCACAGGCCGCAAAGGCCGAGCGCGAGGACGATGAGCAGGTTGACTTGAAAGTTTTTCATGGGTGGGATTGGTCGGGAGCGGCTTTGACGGCGATGGCGACGCGCTGGATGCCGGCGCGGCGCACAAAATCCAAGGCGAAAACCACCGAGCCGTGCGTGGCGTCCTTCGCGCCGGTGATATAAACCGGCAAGTTCGTGTTCAAGCTGTAGCGGTTCGTCAGCAGCGTGAACAATTCGGGAAAGCCAATGGCCTTGTCATCCACGGAAACCTGGCCGTCGCGGTTCACGGTGAGATTGACGATGTCGGGCTTCTTGCTGGGCGTGGCGAGCGTGGCCGTGGGCAAATTCGCTTTGACCGTGCGGACGATTTGCATTTGCAGGCTGATCATCATGAAAGACGCCAGCAGGAAAAACATGATGTCAATCAGCGGAATGATTTCCAGCCGCGACTTTTTTTCGGGAATGGGCGTGCGGATTTTCATGGCGTCGCGGTTTGCCGGCTTTCGGTCATGAAGGAGACCTTTTGAATGCCCACGGCGCGGGCGGCTTCATACACCTTCACCATGTCGCCATGCAGCGTGTCGCGGTCGCCGCTGACATAAACCGGCAGTTCGGGGTTGGCGGCGAAGCGGTTGCTCAAGGCGAGGCCGAGATCCGCGAGCGAAATTTCTTTTTTCTCCAGCCAGACCGCGCCGGACTTGTCCACGGCGATGTTGACCATGTCCGGCCGGAAATCCTGCCGCGACTGCGAGGCCGACGGCAGGTGCACCTTGATGTTCTCCGTCTTGCTCATCTGGATGCTCACCATCATGAACGCCGCCAGCAGGAAAAACATGATGTCAATCAGCGGAATGATGACAATCCGCGTGCGGCGTCTCGGAATGGGCGAGATAATTTTCATCGTAAAACATCGTAAAACAATCAGTGACTTGTGGCTTGGCTTGGCGCTGCCGGCTTATTCAAGTGAACAGTTTCGCCCGCTTTGCCGCCGCCAACCATCACTTCGACATTCGTCGCCGCTGTTTCCAAATCAAACTGCAATTGCGTCACCTTGGCAGAAAAATAATTAAACGGAATTAGCGCAACAATGGCGATGCCAAGTCCGCACGCCGTGGCAATCAACGCTTCGCCGATGCCGCCGGTAACGGCGTTAACGGAAAGTTCCGCACTACCGATGTTGAGAAACGCGCGCATCAAACCCGTCACCGTGCCGAGCAAGCCGAGCAGCGGCGCGAGCGTGACGAGCGTGTCCATCACGGTGAGGAACCGCCCGGCGCGTTTCAACTCGACGCCCGCCGCCAATTGCAGCGCGCCGACCAGCGAGCCGTGCGCGTGACCGAGGTGGTTCAAGCCGTGGCGAATCACGCGGATGACCGGATCGTCCGAGCCGGCGGCGGCTTGCTTGGCGGCGGCCACGTCGGAATTTTCCAGCGCGGCGAAAAGCTGCTCCATTTTTTGCGGGTCGCGCTTGCCGCCTTCGCGCCACCACCAGAACGCGCGTTCGCCGACGACGGCGACGGCGACGAGGCCGCTGATGAGAATCGGCCACATGACCGGGCCGCCTTTGAGAAAGAATTCGAGGGCGATGTTTGCGAGCATTGGTTGCATAGATTTATTTTGGTTGTCTGGTTTACTGGATCAATTCATTAGCAGTTTGTAAGTGATGCTGGTTTCAAAATGCCGGGTGCTGCCATCGGTCGGCAGCCGCCAATGGCGCCGGATGAATTCCACCGTGGCGCGGTCAAGCACCGGAAAACCCGACGAGGTTTTCACGTCCGCAGCAACCACGTTGCCGGCGGCGTCGCCGGAGAGCGAAAGGACGACCGTGCCCTGCTGGCCGGATTCGAGGGCGATCTTGGGATAAGGCGGTTCGGGCCGTTCGCCGCCCGCGCCGGTAGTGTTGACCGAACCGATGTGCAGCGGAATCGTCTGAGGCTGCGGCGCGGTCGCGAGCGCGACGGACGCGACGAGCGTGCCGACGGTCGGCACGCCGAAGTTGATGTTCGGCGCGGTCGGCAGGACGACGAGGACCTGCGGTTGATTTTGTGGTTGCGCCTGCTCTGGTTTTGGTGCCACGTCCTGCGGCGGCAAAACCGCCGGCTGGACGACGACCGGAACTTCCACGCGGATGGGCGGAACCGGCTTGATGGCAATCGCGCCGCGCCGCGCGCCGGCGATGCCAATCAGCAGAAAGAGGATGCAAACCGAATTGACCCACGCGAGCTTCAGGTTCGCGTCGCGACCGGCTGAAGGCAGGCACAGCCGCGCGAGATCGTCCTTCAGCTCGTAGGCGGGCATTGTTCGGTTTGCATCCATTGTTTCCATCACCGGCAGGAATTTTCAGAATACATAGCTGATTGAACCGAAGAAGCCAAGCCGCGCGCCGTATTGCGCGGCGTTGACGCCGACGCCGGAGCCGTCGCGGAGTTCATAGCTGTTGTCGGTGACGTTCACGATGTCGAGGCGGGCTTTCAACAGTTGCTTCCTCTCCAGTTTGAAGCTTTGTTCCGCGCCAATATTGATGGTGTAATACGCCGGAACCGTTCCGCCGTTGGGGATGTTGTTGCCCAGACTGTCGGTCGCATCGGTGCGTAGGCCGGTGCCGTAAAGCGCATCCACATAGACGCGCGTGCTGTTGCGATCGCCTTCCTTCCAGAGATACGACGCGCCAAATGAACCGGTCACACGCTGGTCGTGATCAAGACCAATCCAATGATTTTGTACATAGGCGGCATCGGTCGGATCAAACAGGAATTGCGCAGAATTCCAATCCTTCCCCTCCGCCTTGGAGACGGCGACGTTGGCGTAGGTGGAAAAGCCGCCGTGCGTATAATTGGCGGTGAATTCCACGCCCTCGATCTTGCCCTCGGCGTAATTGAAAGCCGAGAGAATGAGCGTCTGGCCAAACAAGCCGTCGTCCAATTGGTTCCGCGACTCCTTGTAATAGCCGTCCACGCCGACCGTCAATCCCGGCGCGAGTTTCTGGCTAATGCCGACGTCGTAGTAATTCGCGCGTTCGGCCTTGACGGGATCATTTTGGGTTCCCTGATCATTCGACGTGCCGATGAATTTGGCCAGCGTGGTTCCAGAAATACTCTCCGCCGGCGGCGGCGTGAAGTAACGCGAATAGCCCGCGTGCAGCGTCGTTGAATCTGTCGGCGTGTAAATGAGGTTGACGCGCGGACTCAACTGGCATTCGTTGTCGAACGACGAATTGAACACGTCAAACCGCGCGCCGTAGTTGACGGTGAGTTTGGAAAACATTTTCCATTCATCTTGCAAATACACGCCGGCAAACATGGCCTTCAAACGGTTGTTGTCCATGATGGTTTCCTGCGGGCCGGTCGGATTGCCGCTGCCGTCCACGGGGAAAACGGTGGTGGCCGAATTGGCAAAAACCGTTTCGTCCAACAGCATCGCCCCACCGCGAAGGGTGTGCTTGTCACCCAGCTCATAACTGCCGTCGGCCTGCAAGCCTTCGGAATAGAGTTTGCGTTCCACGTCGCTGGCCACGCCGTTGAAGAACAAATCACCGGTCTGATCCGGCCGGAAATGCACACCGCTGGCGCGGCCAAACAGGGAAAGCTGACCGTTAAAATCGCCGACGGATTTCTGATACGTCACGACGCCGTAATAATTTTGCTCGCGCTGCTGCTCATTCAGCGTGGTCGAATCAAAGGTTCCTGGCAGCCACGGGTTGCCGTTTGGCGACGTGCCGGCGGGCAAGCCCGGCGTGTTCGGCACTTCAAAATTGCTGTAAGAAGTGCTACCCATGAAGCTCACGCGGCTTGTGTC
>TBL_comb47_HYPODRAFT_10003182_pt1 | contig 19671 bp, 15 predicted proteins | sample TroBogypolimnion_40_FD_10682 | JGI IMG/M metagenome (IMG submission 10682) | reverse complement strand
ATGAGACTGTTCCGATTGAAGAGAATACCTATGCTCTTGAAAAGACCTATAAAAAGGGAGGAGGAGAAATTAAAATCATTGTCAAGGAGGGGGGCGGCCACCATCCTCACAGTCTTAAGGACCCCTCTCCTATCGTTCGCTTCATCCTTTCACACACAGCCCCTGAACTCGCAGATCCTATTTTGCCCTTGGAAACGAATATGGCCATTAATTTCAGGGGAAATATGGACAACTGCCGGATAAAATTTGAGAATGAGAAAAATGGGAGAGTCGCCTTCCTGGGCGGGTCGATCACCTTTATGCATGGTTGGAGAGATCAGGTTTGTAACTATCTGCAGCAAAGGTTTCCTGAAACCAAATTTGAGTTTATTAATGCGGGAATCCCTTCAACAGGCTCCACTCCGGGAGCGATGAGACTGGTCCGTGATGTTTTATCGAAAGGGGCTGTCGATCTATTATTCGAGGAGGCAGCGGTAAATGATGCGACAAACGGCATCAGCCCTCAAATACAACTGAGGGGAATGGAGGGAATCATCAGACATGCTTTAAAAACAAATCCAAATATGGATATTGTGCTCCTCCATTTTGTTGACCAGGATAAAATGGCAGACTATAATCGTGGACAAACGCCCGAAGTAATTGTTCAGCATGAGAAAGTTGCCGAATATTATGCAGTTCCATCCATAAATTTTGCAAAGGAGGTAAACGACAGGGTCCTGAACGGTGAGTTTACCTGGCGGGATGATTTCAGGGACCTCCACCCTTCCCCTTTTGGTCAGGCAATATATTTTCGGACGATCAAACATTTTTTTGAAACCTCATGGAAAGACCCGACACCAACAGTCCAAACCCCTAAAATATTACCCGGTATAACCCTGGATCCTTATTCCTATGTTAAAGGTCATTTTGAACCGATCAAAAGTGCAAGACTCAAAACAGGATGGAAATTAATCAGGAACTGGACACCCGTAAACAAGGGGGGAACCCGGGAGGGATTCGTCAATGTCCCGGTTCTTGAGGCCACACAACCAGGAGCATTGTTAAAGCTGAGATTTACAGGCACTGCGATCGGGCTGTTTGTAACCTCAGGACCCGATGCAGGAATACTGGAATACAGTATTGACGGAGCAGATTTTAAGATTGCCGATCAGTTCACCCAATGGAGTGAACAGCTAAACCTCCCATGGTTAATCATGCTCGCGGATGAACTTCCGGATGGCAGGCACAGACTGCAAATAAGAATTTCAACTGAAAAAAATAAAAAAAGCGCCGGATATGCGTGCCGGATTCATCAGTTTGCAGTGAATAATTAATCGGTTTGTGTTCTCCGGTTTGTACTGGTCATAGATGGGTGATTTAATCAATAATCTTATCTTTGCAATTCTATAAAGGACAAGATACAAATTATTAAATGGGGAATATGAAGATTGCGCTGATCGGTTACGGGAAAATGGGGAAAGAGATCGAGCAAATTGCTGTTAGTCGCGGACATACTATCGTTCTGAAGATTGATATTCAGAATCAGGCAGATTTGACTACAGGGAATCTTTCTGGAGCTGATGTTGCCATCGAATTCACGGGTCCGGAAACTGCAATTGGCAACTATTTGAAATGTTTTGAAGCAGGGGTACCGGTTGTCAGCGGGACTACCGGATGGCTCGAGAAGAGGGTTGTGGTTGAGAAAGCCTGTTCGGACAAACAAGGTTGTTTTTTCTATGCATCCAATTTCAGCCTGGGCGTTAATATCTTTTTTGCACTAAACAAATTCCTTGCAAAAAAAATGAAAGATTTCCCTCAGTATGATGTCGCAATGACAGAGGTTCACCATACCCAGAAGCTTGATGCACCCAGTGGAACAGCGATTACACTCGCCGAAGATATCCTAAAGCTGAGCGAAACCAAAACCAAATGGACCATTCACGAAACGGAAGCAAGCAATGAATTGTATATCAAACCAATACGTGAAGGTTTGGTACCCGGAATTCACACCATCAAATATGATTCGGAAGTGGATTATATCGAGATAACTCATAGTGCTTACAACAGGAAAGGTTTCGCTTTCGGGGCAGTTCTCGCCGCGGAATATAGTGCCGGACGTACAGGTATTTTATCAATGAGTGACCTCTTAAATTTTTAAAAACAAAATAACTACGAATGAAGAATTTAATGGAAAGCAAATGGTTTAAATTTGGCCTTGTTGGTGGTCTTTATCTGCTATGGGTTATTTGGTTAAGTAATTTCTGGTGGCTGATCGGCCTAGTGATCATTTTTGACACCTACATTACCGGGAAGGTGCACTGGGCTTTTTGGAAAAAGAAAAATCCTCCGGAAGGAAAGCAGACCAAAGTGGTGGAGTGGGTTGATGCCATTATTTTCGCGGTCATTGCGGCTACTTTTATCAGGCTATTCTTCATCGAAGCCTATACAATTCCCACCTCTTCGATGGAAAAATCGATGATGGTGGGCGACTACCTGTTTGTGAGCAAAACAGCTTATGGTCCAAAAATGCCAAATACACCAATCTCTTTCCCGTTTGTGCATCATACCATGCCGCTTTCAAATACGGTTCAATCTTTCTCAACCCTCATTCATTATCCATACCGGAGAATTGCCGGTACCGGGAAGGTGAAAAACGATGATGTGGTGGTTTTTAATTTCCCTGAAGGTGATACCGTAGCCGTAAGTATGCAGGAGAGAAGTTATTATGAGCTGGTACGTTCCTATGGCAGGGATAGAGTTTGGGGTGACAAGAGTACTTTTGGGGATATCATTTACCGTCCGGTTGATAAACGGGAAAACTATATCAAGCGTTGCATCGCCATTCCCGGCGATTCCCTTAAACTCGTAAAAGGACAGGTTTATGTTAATGGAAGGGCTCAGAAGGAGATTCCCGGCATCCAATATAAATATCTGATTACAACCAACGGGACAGCTATTAACGATAACGTACTCGAAAAGCTGGATATCACCCGCTCAGAAATTGAAGGATCTGACTCCCGCTATATTCTTTCACTGACCTCCGAACAAGCAAAAAAAATGGAGGGTATGAAGTTCATTAAATCCAGGGAAAGGGTAACCTGGCCCGCTGAAAACCATGACCCGGCGATCTTTCCAAGCGATCCGAAGTTTACGTGGAATCTCGACAATTTTGGTCCGATATGGATTCCCAAAAAAGGGGTTACGATTAACCTCACACTTGATAACCTGCCGATATTCAAAAGAATCATAGGGGTTTACGAAGAGAACGATTTAAAGGTCAAAGACAATACCATCTATATTAACGGGGCACCTGCCACGACCTATACCTTTAAAATGAACTATTACTGGATGATGGGAGATAATCGTTACAATTCGGCTGATTCCAGGTACTGGGGATTTGTGCCGGAGGATCATGTGGTAGGAAAGGCATCATTTGTTTGGCTTTCACTCGACAAAAACAAAAGTTTCCTCTCAAAGATCCGTTGGGAAAGATTCTTTATGAGCGTTAAGTAGTATTTTCAAATTTAATATTTCCGGCAAGAGGCGAAGAACGTTAAGAAACCTATTTCAACGAAATCTTTTCGTGCTTTGCCTCTTAGCAGGGACAAAAAATCTCAGCGCATACACTATCAGGATCACCTGAGTTATAAAACATTGCCCGTATGAAGATTTCCGGCCGCATATTCGCTGTATATATCTCATTAGCAATTCTTTTATCTTGCAGTGCTTCAGGATACATTACTGATCCGCAAAGCATAAAACGACAGGAGAAGATGCGGAATTACCGAACCGGTGTTAATATCGCCGATATTGGATTACTGGTTGCAGCCTCGGTGGGTGCATTATATACCGGCATGAATGTTTATGCAAATCCTCAGCCACAGGCGTTTAAAAAAATGAGGTTGCTCAACGATTCAAAAGATACCCTGTTTGTTAATATGGTGACCGATTTCCACTGGAGAGATTCCTCCTTTTGTGACATCCGTGAAATTGTATTGCCCCCTTTGCAAAAAGCACAGGTTATTGTTCCGGAGGGAGCGGTTTACAATATATTTTTCAGGAATATATACAACGCCCCTGATGATGAAAAAATGGAGATAAATACTTCATCAATCCGCAAAGTCCGGCTGAAGCCTGAAAAGGTCAAATCAGGGACTCAAACGAACAACTAAAAAATCTGGAAATGCTAAGAGGATTATTGACAGGAATTATGTTTGGAGTGATACTGGTCATTTTTTCCCTGCAGAATTCAATCAAAGTTCCGGTAAAATTCCTTTGGATGAAATTCACCGAGGTACCTTTAGCGCTTATGGTGTTAATCGCTCTGATAACCGGGATAATTATTACCTCATTGTTTGCATTTATCGATAAACAAAGATTGAGAAGCCGAATTAAACGGCTTCAGGCAAGATTAAAAGAGCTTAATAATCCTGAAAATGAGGATGAAATCGTTCAAAAGGGTAGGGATTTCAAAAATGAGGATGAAATAACCATCGAGGGAGAACCGGGCCACAAATTTTTCGACTATTAAATGGACAATCAGGGAACAAGCGCCTTGTTAAGCAGCGCCTATCTGGCACCGGTTCAATACTACACCAAACTGATTAACTATTCGCATATCTGCATAGAATTTTGTGAAAGTTATTTAAAGCAATCGTACCGCAATCGTACAGTAATCCTTGCCGCCAACGGCCCTTTACAACTGACATTGCCGATAGTTGACGGACCGCGGGCGAAGGGCCCTATCCGGGATCAGCTCCTTTCCTATGATTATCCCTGGCAGCAAATGCATTGGCGCGGGATCAGTTCAGCTTACAATAACTCCCCTTTTTTCGAATATTATGCCGATGATCTCGCCCCCTATTTTCAAAAAAAAAGATGGAAATATTTAATCGATTTCAACTTTGAAATCCAACAGGTGATTTTAAAAGCTATCAGGGTTGAAGCATCTATAAAATATACTGAGGAATATATTCCGGCTGGTCAGGTTCCCGGCACTATTGATGACTTTCGCTATATTATTCATCCAAAACCTCAAAGGCAAGCTGAAGATAAACATTTCATCCCCGTCCCATATATTCAGGTATTTCATGAAAAATGGGGATTCGTGCCGAATCTGAGTATTCTTGATCTGCTCTTTAATGAAGGGCCCGAAACAGTCCGTGTTCTGAGATCGTCTGTCCGTTAGACATAAATCTTCCCAAGTCTTTTAAGTTCCCAGAAACATTTGGCAGTTGCATTAATGTCAACAGCTGCATTGTGTGCCTCCTCGAAACCTGTCCGGAACAGCTTATAATGCAATTCCGCCAGTTTAGGCCATTTATAGCCATAAGGGCCCTGAATTGCACAAAAATTTGTGGAACTTTCCATGGTGCAGATTTTCCGTTTGGCAGGGATAGGATTTGTATAACCCATTCTCAAAAATTCTGCACCAACGATCATCGCATCAAAACTGATGTTATGAGCGACAAGGATCTCTGAGTCATTAATCAGTGAATGAAAAGTTTCCAGAACTCCCCTTAGAAAAACTCCCTCCTCAACTGCCCGCTCCTGTGAAATACCATGGATCAGTGAAACATCCGCAGGAATTTTAAAACCTTCCGGTTTAATGATAAAATCTCCTCCCGATAATTGAGTTCCATTTTTATCATACAACAAAAAAGCAAGCTGTACTAACCGTGGCCAATTCTTCAGATCGGTTACCGGAGCCTTCCAGTTTCGGGGTAATCCTGTGGTTTCAGTGTCGAAGAATAAATACATGATTAAAAATTTTCTTTGATAAACTTGTGGACAATCTCACTATGGTCAAATGCCATTTCAGGTAAGGAATTTAACGGGAACCATTCCGCAATGGCAGCATCATCACCACCAAGAACCTGAGTATTACCGCGAATCTTACCATAAAAGACGGTAGTAACGGTTCGGTGTCGCGGATCACGTCCAATGGCATCAAAGGTGAAAAATTGCTTTAGGGCGACATTTTTTAATCCGGTCTCTTCCTGTAATTCACGGTTACAAGCCTGCAGAAGCGTCTCTTCCATCCCTACAAAGCCACCAGGCAATGCCCAAAATCCCTGAAAAGGGTCAAATTTTCGCTGAATCAGCAGGATCATTTCCTGCCCCTCTTTTTCGGCGACTACAATGGCATCCACTGTCATGGCCAGCCGGGGATATTTATAGGAATATTTCAACCCCAGTTCTCTGTCTTTATCTTCCTTCTTCTCCTTTTCGGCATTTCGCCACACAATATAAATAACAATAATAATTGCCGCTATATAACCTACAATTTCGAGATGTCCCATAATTTCATAGTTTAGATTTAAGAGATGAGAGGTCTTTAATCCCGGATAATCCGCCGCATGAGTCTCATCTGGTGAGTATATCGCTTAGTATCAATATTGTAAATGCCCGAATGATCCACGTTGTCGATACGGACTTTACCTGATGAATGGATTATTTTATTTTTTTCCCAGATCACCCCGACATGAACAATCGCCCCATCCTCGTTATCAAAAAAAGCCAGGTCACCCGGCAAGGCCTCCTCAACAAAACTCAGGTTATCGCCTAAAACCGATTGATGAACGGCATCACGGGGGATTGAGAGACCCGCCATTTTATACAAAATCTGCGCAAAACCGGAACAATCGATTCCAAAAGGGGACCTACCTCCCCAAAGATAAGGAGAATTGAAATATTTTAGTGCATTATCGATAATTATTTCACGCACACCCTGTCTATCCTTGCTGATATTATTTCCAAGAATACTATAGTTTACATCTCCAATCTGAAAAGTCCGGGAATGGGGATCAAAATTAGGCAATGAACTGCCTGCAACAATTAAGAAATTGGAGTAATTACCTGCCTGTTGAACAATATTAAACACATCTGTCGTCACGGTCCCACGGATTGCAGACAATTCCATAAAAGATTGCTCACTGGTTTCGTTGACCATCATTTGGTCTATCCAGCCCTCATAACCGTCAAAAGCAAGTTTGATGCGGCACCATTTAGCCTGTTCTTCCAATATGGTATAGTGTTCACCAAATAGTATCTGGGTACACATTTCCCCTTTATCGCGGGGTTCGGAACGGACAGGGACAATACTAAGGTTGGAAATTCCGTATCTCATTAAAAATTTATTACTTTTGAATATTCCCAAATATACGAATTTATTGGTTGCTGCTTTAACCAAGTGAAAACAGAAAAGAATGAATCCACAAAAGAGAAAATGGTTTGAATCGGAAAGCTGGCATACGATTTATATAACCTCCATCTTTGTCCTGACCGCGATTATCCTTTATTTTGCCTTACCACAGGAAGGGAGATTCCGCTACGAATTTCAGAAAGGGAGGCCATGGATGCATGCAACCCTTATCGCTCCTTTCAACTTTGCCATCATGAAATCGGATCAGGCCATCAGCGAAGAACGTGATTCTCTTCTAAATTCATTAACTCCTTATTTTCAATATCATGATTCGGTAGGAAAACAACAAATCATAGCCCTTTCAGCAAAAATCGATGAGATTACCCTGAAAGAAAATACCGAGATTCTCTACTCCCGTGTGGTAAAGAACAAAGTTCTCTCGATATTTGAGAAGATCTACCGTACAGGAATTATAGAGCAAAGCGCACAAGACTCCCAGCTTTTGTCGGAAAAAAAAGAGTTGCTTGCGGTCAGGAATAATTTAGCTGAAAAAATACCTGCAGGACAATTGTACTCACTGAAAACAGCCTATTCAGAAGCCAATGCTGCGCTTGATCTGCTAAAAAACAGCGATCCTGATTTAAGGCAAATTATTGAAAAATTCCATGCGGAGGATTATCTGGCGGTTAATCTCACATTTGATCCGGTTAAGACAGAAACGGAGAAACAAAAAATCCTTGAGAATCTCAGTACCACCAATGGCGTAGTTCAGGAAGGTGAACGAATTGTTTCTCAAGGAGATGTGGTCTCCCCCCATACCTATCTGATACTCGAGTCCCTGAAATCCGCTTCGGAGAAAAGTCGCGGTGACCTGACCAAATCTTATCTGATTGTTATTGGGAAAGCGGTATTCATCAGCATGTTGATGCTTACTTTATTTCTGTTTATTTATAATATCCGCCGCAAATTATTACGATCAAAAAGGGACATCACGTTTACATTATTCATGATGATCCTAATGATTTATTTTTGCAGGGTTATTATCTCTTCCAATACTATTCCAATTTATATCGTTCCATTTACCGCTCTGGCTCTGATCATAAGAACGTTTCTGGATGCCCGGCTTGCCATTTTTGTGAACACGATAACAGCCTTAATTGTCGGCTTTATGGTCCCAAACGGGTATGAATTTGTGCTTCTTACGATTCCGGCGGGAAGTATTGCGGTAATCAGTCAGAATAATCTCCAAAGGCGCGATCAGCTTATTCTGACCTCGATAATTATCTTTTTTGTTTATGCCTTTACCTACATCGGAATCTCACTGATTCAGGAGGCAAGCTTCACCGGGATTGACTGGGAAGTTATGAAATGGTTTCTCATTAATGCCGCTCTCACGTTAATCACCTATCTGCTGGTTTTTGTAATCGAAAAATCTTTTGGATTTATATCGGATGTCACACTGATCGAATTATCTTACTCGAGTCAGAAATTACTTCGTAAACTTGCCGAAGAGGCGCCGGGTACCTTCCAACATTCGATGCAGGTGGCTAACCTGGCTGAAGAGGCAATCCTTCAACTCGGCGGCAATCCACTTCTTGTCAGGGCCGGAGCCCTCTATCATGATATAGGGAAACTGGAAAATCCCCAGTATTTCACCGAAAATCAAACATTTGGAATAAATCCGCATGATCAGCGATCAGTAGAAGAGAGCACCCAAATAATTATGAATCATGTAAACATCGGTATCGAACTTGCCAGAAAACATAAAATTCCGGAACAGATCATCGACTTTATCCGCACTCACCACGGTACAACCATAACCGGCTATTTTTATGTTGAACTAAATAACAAGCCTGACCAGGAAATCGATAAAGAGCCGTTTACCTACCGGGGACCAGTTCCTTCCACACGTGAAACCGCGGTTGTAATGTTGGCAGACAGTATCGAGGCCGCATCCAGAAGTCTGGATAAAAAAGATGCCTCAAGCCTTAAAGAGTTAATAAATTATATCTTTGACCGAAAAATAAAGGCCGGACAGCTTGACTTTGCACCACTAACCTTCAGAGATATTACCTTGCTGCAGCAGATCTTTCTTGATAAACTGTTAAATATTTATCATGTCCGGGTTACATATCCGAATAAAGAGGTCTGAGAAGAGCCCTGACACGGTTTAAACCCTGTCAGGACTGCCAATTTAATTCCAAATCAAGGCCCAATTTATAATTAATCTAATCCAATCCAGTTGTTGAAATTCAACCAGTTTTACTACTTTTCGCCCTTTAATATTACAATCGGGAAATATTATGAAAATCGTGAAAAAAGTTCTCATTCTGTCGCTTATCCTGGGGTTGGCTATCACTGCTTCTTTTGGAGGAAATAAAGATCAGGAAGGATACAAATTCGAGTTAATCAAAGAGATTCCTCACACTTCGGTAAAAAATCAGTACCATTCGGGAACCTGCTGGTCTTTCGCCGGGATGTCGTTTTTTGAAGCAGAGATGCTGCGGATGGGAAAGCCGGAGGTTGATTTGTCGGAAATGTTTGAAGTAAGTCAGTGTTACCGCGACAAAGCTCAAAAATATGTCAGGATGCAGGGTAAAATCGGTTTCAGTTCTGGTGGTGAGCTCTTTGATGATTTGTATGTCGCCAATAAATATGGTCTTGTCCCTGAAAGTGCATTTCCCGGAATCAAGTACGGGGAAGAGAAACATGTTCATGGCGAAATGGATGAAGTTCTTTTGAAAATGGTCGAGGCAGTCGTCGAAAACAGGGATAAAAAGCTAACCAATGTCTGGGACATCGCGGTAGGTAAAACGCTTGACGCCTACCTGGGTGAACTTCCTGAGAAATTTGATTATCAAGGCAAGAGCTACACTCCCAAATCCTTTGCTTCCGATTATTGCGGGATTAATGCCGACGATTATGTCCAGATTACTTCATTTAGTCATCATCCTTTCTATCAGCCATTTAGCCTGGAAGTTTCTGACAACTGGCTCTGGAGTCCTTTTTATAACGTTCCGCTTGATGAACTTCAGGAGATTGTTGATCATTCGCTCCAAAACGGATATTCTGTTCTTTGGGCCGCAGATGTTAGTGACAAGGGATTTGCCACTTCAACAAAAGGTATTGCCGTTGTACCGGATAAGACGCCCAAAATTATGAATGAAGCTGAAACCGCAAAATGGGACAGTCTCTCGGAAAAGGAGAAGGATGCAACCTTTTATAAATTCGACAAGCCGGTGAAAGAACGGGTGATTACCCAGGAGATCAGGCAGATTGCATTTGACAATCTGGAAACAACCGATGATCACGCCATGCATCTGATTGGAACGGCAAAAGATCAGAACGGAACACTTTACTACAAAGTGAAAAATTCCTGGGGAAGTTACAACCAGTTTAAGGGTTATTTTTATGCTTCACAACCCTATTTGCGCTATAAAACCACTGCAATTTTGGTGAACAAGGCAGCAATCCCCGATCAAATCAGGAAAAAACTTAAATTATAGTATTTTTTTAACGAAAAATTTATCTACTTTTGCGGCCAGTTCCGTACCCAATCTCTGACAGTAAACAATTAGACACTGTGAATATTGCGTTCGTTAAAAATTATCGTTAAAATCATTCATGATGGATTTGATTAAAATTGCAGAAAATGCGTTTCTAGGAGAACAGAAAGAGCTGCCTAGTTTTCATGCAGGCGACACGGTAACAGTCCGTTACAAGATCGTCGAAGGTGCTAAAGAAAGAATTCAGAATTACAAAGGGACTGTTATTCAAATCAAAGGTAACGGTACAACTAAAACATTCACCGTTCGCAAAATGTCCGGAAATATTGGTGTTGAAAGGATTTTCCCTTTCTTCTCCCCTTTTATTGATGGTATCGAAGTAAACCGTATGGGACGTGTACGTCGTGCACGTTTGTACTATCTTCGCGAATTGACCGGCAAGAAAGCCCGTATTAAGGAAAAAAGATTCTAAGAAAAACAATTTAAAAGGGTTCCTCAAAAAGGAACCTTTTTTTTTCCTACTTTTAGAGGAAATATGGTTTTGTTGTTTCATTGGTGTAAAAAAAATCGGAAATCCTTTATGTTACTGCAGGTTCAGATCCCACCAACCGGGCATTGGCGGCTGGCAGTGAAATCTTTCCCAGTTATCTGTTATTCTGGTCCAGGATTAAAGAAGACCTATTGATTCCGATTGAGAGCTGCCGGCAGCAAGATACAAAAAGCCAGCAGCACCGTAAATTCAATTACACCAAAGTCTTCAAACTAAAATAGTTAATGGTTATGGCTCTTTTTGCCCCGGAAAAACTATTTACCAGGCGCTGGTTTATCGATTATGGTTTAATCACGGTTGGTTCCTTTATTATGGCTGCGGGATTTGTATTTTTTATTACACCGCATAAAATCGTCCCCGGAGGTATCTATGGACTGGGAATCATTGTTCACTACCTGAGTAAAGGGATGGCGGTATGGCCTGACGGATTTCCAATCGGACTATTCAACCTGTTGGTAAATATTCCATTAACTTACTTTGGCATTCAGCTTCTTGGCCGTAGGTTTGGCACAAAAACCATATATGGCTTTATTTCATCCTCAATTTTCATGGACGGCATCACCTGGATGCGCTCAGTTGGTGATGCTCCCCTGGTCAATGATGTTTTGCTTTCGTGCATCTTTGGCGGTGTCTTGACAGGAATCGGACTTGGATTGATATTTAAAGCACGTGCAACTTCGGGAGGGAGTGACATCATTGCCATGGTGATTACCCGGTACACCCGGATTCCGATCGGGCAGATGCTGATCTGGGTGGATTCAGCTATCGTTTTGGTTGCCCTGGCGGCATTTAAAGATTGGCAGATTCCGCTCTACAGTATGATTGTGATCTACATTACCGGCCGGGCAATTGACCTGATTCTTGAAGGGGCAAATTATAATAAAGCATTAATCATAATTTCAGATAAACATGAGGATATCCGGGATAAAATCATTCACGATCTAGCACGCGGAGGCACCTATCTCAAAGGGGTGGGGATGTATACCAATACTGAAAAAAATATTATTTTCACAGTGGTAAACCGGCGTGAGGTCGCTATTCTTGAAGAACATATCAATAAAATTGATCCTCAGGCGTTTATTACAATTATGGATGCCAGTGAGATTCTGGGCGAAGGATTTCAATCCCTGAAGCACAAGGTTGACAATCATTAATGGCTTATATGATTGAAATTCAGATTCAATAAAAAACAAATTCTTTCGAATGAAAAAGGTAATGCGCCTTTTATTATTGTCCTTTTACTTGTTGCCATTCTCCGGATTTAGTCAAAAAGTGGGACTTGTGCTGAGTGGTGGCGGCGCAAAAGGGCTTGCACATATCGGCGTTATCAAGGCACTGGAAGAAAATAATATCCCCATTGACTATATTACAGGAACTTCGATGGGAGCCATCATTGGGGGCCTTTATGCAGCCGGATACTCCCCCGAGGAAATGGAAATACTCTTTAAATCAGACGATTTTAAACGATGGTCCACCGGCAAAATTCCGACAAAGTACAACTATTTCTTTAAACAACTTGATGATAATCCTTCCTTTATAGATATGGACTTTGCCAAAAAGGAGGATAAAATAAAACTCGCACTTCCGACAAATCTTATCCCTTCCGGACAAATGGATTTCGGATTTATGGAACTCTTCAGCCCGGCCAATGCGGTGGCTGCGAATAACTTTGACCATCTTTTCGTACCTTTCAGGTGTGTGGCCACCGATATCTACCGTGGCGAACCGGTCGTTTTCAGGTCGGGTGATCTGGGATCTTCCATCAGGGCCTCCATGACCTTCCCATTCTATTTTAAACCTATTGAAATCGACAGCGTGTTACTTTTCGATGGCGGACTGGTGAATAATTTTCCTATTGACGTGATGGTCCAGGATTTTCATCCGGACATTATGATAGGGAGTACTGTTGCATCAAAGGATAATAAGCCTAAGAAAGACGACATAAAGCTTCAGCTGGAAAATATGTTGGTCCGGAAAACAAATTATTATATCCCTGACAGTTTGGGGATTACCATAAAATCACCAGTTGAGCATATTGCCCTTTTTGACTTCGAACGACTTGACGAAATTGAAAATGTAGGCTATATCTCTGCGATGGCGCAAATTCAAAAAATAAAATCCCGGATTACCAGAAGATCCGATCTTGAACAGCTAACCGGGAAACGGGAAGAGTACAGAAGCCTGGCTCCATCACTGAAATTTAATAACATACAGGTTTCCGGTGTAGATGGTTCCCAACGATATTATATCATTCACTCCATCCGGCACAAATCAAAGACATTCGATCTGGAGGAGCTAAGGAGAGAGTATTTCAAAATTCTTGCAGACGACAAAATTCAATCCCTTTTACCTACGGCAGATTACAATAAAGAAACCGGACTCTATGATCTGCAGCTAAAAGCGGAACAGAAAAAACCCCTTGCAGTAGGTGTGGGTGGTTATTTTTCACTTTCTGATGTCAATCAGGGGTACCTTGGATTGGACTACCGGCTTTTTAATAATCTTCCGATTACAATCCAGTCAAATATCCAGTTCGGCAAATTCTACAGTTCCTTTATGGCAGGCTCACGCTTTAATTTCACCACACGTTGGCCCTTCTCGCTGGAGTTGTATTTCATCAAAAACAGGACTGATTACTATTCGGGTTCTACCCAGCTTCTCTTCGAGGATCAGGTTTCACATTATTTTATACGGAATGATGATAATGTTCAACTCAATATTTCCTTTCCTGCCAAAACTGCCTCCAAATGGGAAGCCGGAATCGACTTCTTAAACCAGGTGGACAGTTATTATCAAATTGCCGACTTCACAAAAAATGACACTCCCGACAACACAACATTTACCGCGGGAAATTTACACCTCCGTTTCGAAACCAAAACCTTTAATAAAAAGCAATATCCCACTGAGGGAAAAATGTTTAAAATCGAAACCAGCTATATTTTCGGAACCGAAAAAGAAGATCCCGGATCTACAAGCCCACAAAACATCCTTTATCATAAAACGCACAAATATCTTCAGTTAAAGATTGATTTTGAAAAATATTTCAACACCTCTAAATGGTTAACAATTGGATTATCAGCTAATTCCTATTTTTCGAATAAAGAATTATACAATAATTATACCTCAACCCTCCTTGCATCTCAAAACTTCTCTCCCACCGTAAACAGCACTATCAGATATCTGCCTTATCTGAGGTCAAACAATTTTCTTGCCGGCGGGCTAAAGGCAATTATTCCGATTACAGCTGCCACACATTTACGCTTTGAAGGATATTATTTTCAACCGGTTAAGGAGTTATTGAGTGGCGAAGAAAATGTCCCGTATTACAATGATAAATTGTTTTCATCCCATGCCATAGTTGGAAGCGGAGGGTTTGTGGTTCACACCCCTTTTGGTCCGGCCAGTTTACTTCTCAATTACTACAGCGCAAGTAACCCAAAGTTATACATGCAGATAAGTTTTGGATATTTGCTTTATAACCGTGGAAACAGGTAAATAATCAGTTTTTAAATTAATTATATGAATGATCTAATAGAGTTAAAGGAAAAATTTGGTCTGCCGGGAGTATTGAATTTTGAAATGGGGTCAAATGATTTCATTTTTCTGACAGTTTCCAACCAATATGTAGAGGCCAGGATTTGTTTGTATGGCGCCCATATTACGAGCTTTATTCCTAAAAACAGGACTGATCTTTTATGGATGAGCTCCAAAAGTGATTTTAAGGTTGGAAATCCTATACGGGGTGGAATTCCTGTCTGTTTTCCCTGGTTCGGTCCTCATAAAACAGAGGCAGAGAAACCGCAACATGGTTTCGCCCGACTTATGAAATGGAGTTTAACCGAAACAAAAGCTATGTCAAACGGTGAAACACTGATCAGGTTACAGCTCTGTTCTTCGGAAGATACAAAATGCTACTGGCCTCATGAATTTATCGCACATATGGTCATAACTGTTGGAAAAACACTCAATGCCACCCTGAAAGTTACCAATACATCTTCCGGTCTGTTTGAATACACCTGTGCACTGCATACTTATTATAAAATATCTGATATCGAAGCTATTACTATTGATGGACTGGGTGGAACAAATTATTATAAGCACGGTGAGCCCGGTGATTTCAAACAAGAGGCTTCATTATTGACAATTAATCAGGCGATAACGAGTCATTATCATGATACTCAGGCAGAATGTATAATTTCAGATGGTAATACAGGACGGAAAATCAGGGTGGGCAAAACAGGAAGCATGATCACAACTGTCTGGAATCCAGGAAAAGAAGTCTGTGCTAAAATCAGTGATATGCCCGATGATGGCTATAAAACATTTGTCTGTGTCGAGGCTGTAAATTCGTTTAATGATGCAATTAACCTTAAACCCGGTGAATCTCACGAAACCTCAGTGATTATAGGATTAGAAGAGTAATTCAAAATGTAAAATGAAAAGTGCAAATCTCAATCTTTGCCCTTTTCATTTTACATTTTTGAATTTTGATCTATCGGCTGGCATCCAACCATGGAACCAATTTGGAACGATAATAATTTATCCGCATCGCTTTTAACCGCTCACCCTGCAGGGCAAGTCTGATTTTATACTCATTCCAGTTACCTGCGATTGGGGCGCGCCATCCAAGATCCGCCAATCCTAAAAGCCGTGGAAAGACCATATATTCCAACTCCTTCATGTTGGTGATGGTTTCTGACCATAATGGTGCTTCAATGCCAAGAATATCCGCTTTACCAACCCCCGGGACCAGTGTGGCAGGATCCCAGTTATAACACTGATCAGTTTCAACGTAACCAGCCCAATTCAATCCAAGAGTTGTGGTTGAATCATACTTCATATCCAGATAGGAATTCGCGGCTGGCGACATTATGACCCTGGCACCCTGTTTGACCCCCTTCACCGCATTCTCAGCTTTCGCCCAATATTGAACGGTTGTATTTGGCTTTAGTGTTGAAAGGGCAATTTCATCCCATCCAATCACCTTTTTACCGAGTTTACCTACGATTTCCTGTACCCGGTTAACAAATGGTATATAATCCTCAAGTTTGGTCACATGCGATTCATCCCCTCCGATATGAAGATAGGGACCTGGCGTGAGTGCAGATATTTCGCCCAAAACATTGGCAATAAACTGATAGGTAATCTCCTTGCTTGTGCAAAAGGTACTGAAACCTACATCAGTTCCTGTATAAATTTCAGTTGCTTTCCCATTACAATTTAATTCCGGGTAGGAGGCCATAGCCGCATTAATGTGACCTGGCATATCAATTTCGGGTATAATGGTGATAAACCGTTCAGCTGCATATTTCACAATTTCTGTATATTGTGCCTGGGAATAGAATCCACCCTTTTCACCCCCAACCTGCGAACTGCCTCCAATTTTAGTAAGGTTTGGCCATTTTTTAATCTCGATTCTCCATCCCTGGTCATCCGAAAGATGGAGGTGCATCACATTCATTTTATAGAGTGTAATCAGATCAATGTACCGTTTCACATCACTCACCTGGAAAAAATGGCGTGCCACATCAAGCATGACACCACGATAGGAATATTCAGGGAAATCACGGATAACCCCGTCAGGAATCTGCCAGGGGTCTGATTGGATTGTGGCACTTTCAATCTTTGGCGGGAAGAGCTGCCTCATCGTTTGTATCCCGTTGAAAAGGCCCGCCGGCTTATTGGCAGTCAGGTTTATCTGGTCATTCTTAATAGTCAGTGTATACCCTTCATCCCCCAGCTGCGAATCATACTTTGCCAGAGTCAGATAGATATTACCACCACTCCTCTTGCCCGTAAAGAGTTTAACTGCCATTGGAAACCCGGTAGCCGGAGAGAGTCTGTCAGCAAGGTACTTGCCGACAGCTAAAATTCCTGCTGAATGCCCCTCAATAAATATGCAGCTGCTATTTTTTAATGTAAAGGTCCCTGCTGAAGGGGTCAGTGAAACAGGCTTCGGGATGATACTAAGGGTTGAAAGATCAGCAGGTGGAAATGCTTTTGCAAATAGTTGAATAAAGAGAACTCCTGTTAACAGGATCAGTTTAAAACGGTAATTTCGTAGAAAAATCTGCATATTTTAAAAATTTCATGGAATGATAATGGAGGATAAAAGTATCTATTTAACCTGTGATTTGCTCAGAAAATGCGAGATATTTAAGCACATATTTCAGTTCGGAATAACTGATATCATCACCAAGTTCCGCCTTTGCAGTTCCGAGACTTTTTGATCTGTTTTTAATGAACCATTGCGAAATTTCAGCAACTTTCTCAGGCAATACAAGTTCTTCAACCTTAAGTTCCCCTTGACCCACATAATGAGCAAGGTGCCCCTCGATGGTCGAAAAGGCCATATTCCGTTCGGTGGCTATTTCCGAAACTGATTTGCCACTCCTAAACAATTCAAAGGAGAGCAGTTTTGAATCGGTTTTTGCTGGTTTAGCCTCCTCTTCAGGTTCGCTTTCAAGCTGAATATCAGTATTTCCCAAATTATTTTCAATCCGGTACTTAATAATCAGGGGCAAAATTTCCTTTCCAAATTGCGCCACTTTTTTTGCACCAAAACCTTTCACTCTCTTTAACTCGGCAATTGAAGACGGAAGATGAGTAATCAGTTCGAGAAGTGTCTTCTGGGGCAAGATCAGATATGCATCAAGATTTAAGTCATCCGCCTTTTGATTCCGCCACGATTTGAGCGTTGCATACAAACCGGGATTTGGCATTAGACCCTCAGAAGCAAGGGAGGAAGTTTTAAATTTATGCACTTTTTCAGGAGGTTCTATCGACGATTTGGCCCGGATCTCCATATAAAGCTTCACACTGAATCCATTTTTACAGCCATTCAAACAGGCGATTTTCAGGTGGTTGTCATCACTCAGTTTATTGATTGCGTCGTTAACCGATTTCTTAACTACCTTGTTATCAATTTCAATGTCAATACCTTTTAATCTGGCTACAACAATCTGATCCAGCTTATCAGCAAAATAATGACAGGCTTTTCCCACTCTTTCCTGTAAGTTTGTATTCGTTTCAAGATCACGGTTTTCGGCCAGTAAATGGCGCAGCTGCCCCTTGAATTTCTCTGAAACCTCAGCCAGATCACGCTTTACCTCCAGGTGCATGTGCTCTATATTTTCCCTGAGAATAGCATCGATGCTTTCCCGATGTTCAGTCATTAATCTCGCACAATAACCGGCCCTCCTGAACAGCGGCTGAAAATCAAAGAGTTCAAACAGTAATTGTTGTTGAAATGCGAGCTTTGATTCGGTCAGAAGCTCATTTCCCGGTGGATTTTTCTGGATATCCAGATTAAAACTGGATATCCGGGAATCACTTCTCAGGCACTGACTGGAAATCGGCGTACTCAGTACCATTCCTTCGAGTGTTTTGCAACGACTCAGTGCCACGTATACCTGACCATGAGCAAATGCCGCTTTGGCGTCAATAATCGCCTTCTCGAAAGTCAGACCCTGGCTCTTATGAATAGTGATCGCCCAGGCCAGCTTTAAAGGAATCTGACTGAAAGTACCCAGGATAGTTTCCTTAATCTCCTTGGTCTCATCATCAATCGCATATTTGTTATTCTGCCACTCAACCTTGTCAACAGCAATATCTTCTGATTCTCCCGGGCAACGGACCTGAACCGTATCTTCATCAATTGAAACGATCCGGCCAATCTTTCCGTTATAAAAAAGCTTCTCACGTGATATATCATTCTTAACAAACATCACCTGAGCCCCAACCTTAAGACTCAATTCAAAATCGGTTGGATATGAATATTCGGGAAATTCACCTTCAACGGTTGCAGTGAATTTTGAGGCTTTACCCCCTAATTTTGCAAGCTTTGTCTCATTGAGATCGTGTGCCTGATAATTATGGGTGGTCAGGGTAATATATCCATCACCCTCCGTCCCGGTAAAACCAGGAATATATCTTTTATTCAGATCATCCAGGGTTTGCTGATCGGCATTGTTATCCCTGATCCTGTTCAGCAGTTTGATAAAGGTTTCGTCACGCTGACGAAAAATATGGGTCAGTTCAAGACTGATATAGTCTGTACTTTTTAACGCCTTACTGCTAAAGAAATAAATGGTTTCATAGTGTGGCCTGAGCAGATTCCACTCCTCTTCCTTGGCTACCGGAGCCAATTGCTGCAGATCGCCAATCATCAGCAGTTGAACACCACCAAAAGGCTGGTTCCGGTCTTTATACCGCCTCAAAACGCTGTCAATACCGTCAAGCAGATCAGCCCTAACCATGCTAATTTCGTCAATCACCAATAAATCAAGGCTTTTAAGTATCGCTATTTTTTCCCGGTTAAATTTTTGAAATCCTTCGATGGAGGTGGCATTTTGATCACCAGCCGGAAGAAAAGGACCGAATGGCAACTGGAAAAAAGAGTGAATAGTGACCCCGCCAGCATTTATCGCTGCGACACCGGTAGGGGCAACAACAACCATCCGTTTGGGGGAATTGAGTTTAAGCTGGTGAAG
>TBL_comb47_HYPODRAFT_10003181_pt1 | contig 19673 bp, 19 predicted proteins | sample TroBogypolimnion_40_FD_10682 | JGI IMG/M metagenome (IMG submission 10682) | reverse complement strand
GGCGGCGACGACCGGGGCCGGGGCCGGCACGATCACCGCAGGGGCGGGCTCGGGGGCGGGGGCGGGAACGACGGCGACCGGCGCGGGCGCAGGCGCGGGGGCCGGCTCAGGCGCCGCGACCGGCGCGGGCGCGGCCACGACCTTGGCCCTGCCGCCCCAGCGATAGGCCAGGGTCACCAGACCCATTCCTTCGGTGTAGGAGGTCTGGGTCTCGATGCGCACGGCCCTGGCTTCAAGGCCGAGGAGGAAGTGCTCGGCCAGCAGCCCCTGGACGCCGACGCCGGCGTTGTAGCTGAAGCGGGTCGTCTTCTCGGAGGAGAACGACCAGGGCTTGTCCACCTGGGTGGCGCCCAGGCCGGCGCGCAGGTAGGGAATCCAGGTGGTGGCGCCCGGGGTGAGGTTGAACAGCCCGGACAGCTGGCCGTGGTATTCGTCGGCCTTGGCGCCGCTCAGGGCGTCCTTGCCCTTGAGCTGCGTGCCCAGGATGGAGAGATCGTAGCCCCAACGGTCAGTGCACCAGGAGCCGCCGGTCAATCCCAGGATCGCGTTGTTCTTGGCGTCGCGGGCGCTGTTGACCTGCATGTCGTAACCACCCTGGATACCGACCCAATTCTGACCAGCCTGGGCGGCCAAGGGAGCGGCGACCAGGGCGAGGGTGGTGGCGAGGTAAATCAAACGCATAGCATTTCCTCCAAAAAGTTATGAAACACAACTTATTATCCTAAAAATACATTGAATTTCTATACATTTTTTTTCCTATCGGATCCGGCACCATCCTGCTTATCAAGCCAACGATGCCGGTTCGCAATAGAACACTGAATGGGTGTTGTTGAATTATTGATTAGTATGAATCAACATAAAGCACGTCACCTCGGCCCGGCGCCCGCAGTAACGCGCAGGACCCGGAGCAGGAAGCTCCGGGTCCGCTGCGGACGAGTCTGTTCGAAAACCCGGGCCGGGTTGCCCGCTTCCTCCACCACCCCACCGGTAATGAATAGATCATTTCGGTCGGATTCACCGTTGCCCAGGCTGACGCTTGGTCTCCGTGGCTCCCGCCGCCGGACCGCGGGCCGCAGGAACAGTTTGTCGCCGGAGACGAAATAGAGGACGCCAGCAGCTCCATCCGCCTGCGTTGGCCCTGGCCGATTAAACCAACCGGCGCCGCCCATGCAATCCTCGAGTCATTCATGACCTCGGTGATATAGTCAGCTATCCCATATGTGAAGGAGATCCCATGGATCGGAGCAAAAGCATCGCCCTGCTGAACCACGCCATCGCCGACGAACTGCAGGCCGTCCACCAGTACATGCTTTTCCACTTCCACCTGGACGACCAGGGGCTCGGGCCGCTGTCCATCCTGTTCAAGCGCACCGCCATCGAAGAGATGATGCACGTGGAGCGGTTGGCGGAACGGGTGCTCTTCCTCAAGGGCGAGGTGGAGATGGCGGCCGCCGGCCCCGTGGAGAAGATCACCGATCCCACGGCCATGCTGAAGAAGGCCATGGGCATGGAGGAGGGCAGCCAGCTCGACTACAACAACGCGGCCATCGCCTGCGGAGCCAACGCGGACGCCGTCACCAAGCAGCTCTTCGAGGCCCTCACCGGCGACGAGGAACGTCATTTCGCCCAGTACGAGAAGCAGTTCGACAACATCGAACGTTTCGGGCTCAGCTACCTGGCCCTGAACTCCTTCGGGGCGCCCCAGGAAGCCGGGAGCGGGGCTACGTCCTAGCCATGAAGAAGCTGAAGGACAAGGCCCTCTGCAAGCTCGTCAAGGACGACGTGCTGAAGGAAGCCCTGGACGCATACAGGAAGCTGGTCGCGAACCCCACCCACATCTGCACCGGGTGCGGGCGCGTCAGCAACGACAAGGGCCGCCTCTGCGAGCCGGAAAAGCTGGAACGCTAGGAAACGCCCCACCAACGGATCAGGCCGGGATATTCCCGGCCTGATTTTTATTGATAATTCCGGCCAAATTAGCGATGCCAAGGTCTAGTATCACGGTACCTTCGGTCCGAACCCGCCCAACCTGGGGGCCTTCCGCCCCCCCTGCAAGGAGACCGCGATGCCCGAGCAGAAGCCGATCACCCCAGCCACCAACGCGACCTGGTGGCCGAACCAGCTGAACCTGAAGCTCCTCCACCAGCACTGCGCGAAGTCGAACCCCATGGGCCGGCGGTTCCAGTACCGGGAGGCCTTCAAGAGCCTCGACCTGGATGCCGTCCTCAAGGACCTGCGCGCTTTGATGACCAAACCCCAGGACTGGTGGCCGGCCGATTACGGCCACTATGGCCCGCTTCTCATCCGCATGGCCTGGCACAGCGCCGGCACCTACCGCATCTCCGACGGCCGCGGCGGCGCCGGCTCCGGCAACCAGCGCTTGGCGCCGCTCAACAGCTGGCCGGACAACGTCAACCTCGACAAGGCGCGCCGCCTGGTCTGGCCGATCAAGCAGAAATACGGCCGCAAGATCTCCTGGGCCGACCTCATGATCCTGGCCGGCAACGTCGCCCTGGAATCCATGGGTTTCAAGACCTGGGGCTTCGGCGGCGGGCGCGAGGACATCTGGGAACCGGAAGAGGACATCAACTGGGGGCCCGAGGGCACCTGGTTGGGCGACCAGCGCCACAGCGGCGGCCGGGAACTGGCGAACCCCCTCGCGGCCGTCCAGATGGGCCTGATCTACGTGAACCCGGAAGGCCCCGACGGCAAGCCGGATCCGTTCGCCGCGGCCCGGGACATCCGCGAGACCTTCGCCCGCATGGCCATGGACGACGAGGAGACCGTGGCCCTGATCGCCGGCGGGCATACCTTCGGCAAGGCGCACGGCGCGGCCGATCCCGGCAGGCACGTGGGACCGGAACCCGAAGCCGCCCCCATCGAGGCGCAGGGCCTCGGCTGGAAGAACACCTTCGGCACCGGCAAGGGCGCCCACACCATCACCAGCGGCCTGGAAGGCGCCTGGACCACCAACCCGGTGAAGTGGGACAACAATTTCCTGGAGAACCTGTTCGGCTATGAGTGGGAGCTGACCCGGAGCCCGGCCGGCGCCCAGCAATGGACCCCCAAGGACGGCGAGGGGAACGGCACGGTGCCCGATGCCCATGATCCCGCCAAACGGCACGCCCCGATGATGTTCACCACCGACCTCGCGCTGCGGATGGATCCGGCCTATGAGAAGATTTCCAGGCGCTTCCTCGACCACCCCCAGGAACTCACCGAGGCCTTCGCCAAGGCCTGGTTCAAGCTCACCCACCGCGACATGGGGCCGGTCTCCCGCTACCTCGGCCCGCTGGTGCCCAAGGAACCGCTATTGTGGCAGGATCCGGTTCCGGCGGTCGACCACGCCCTGGTCGGAGAGCAGGACATCACCGCCCTGAAGGCCGGCCTTCTGGCGTCCGGGCTCTCCATCCCGCAGCTGGTCAGGACCGCCTGGGCGTCGGCCGCCACGTTCCGCGGTTCCGACAAGCGCGGCGGCGCCAACGGCGCGAGGATCCGGCTGTCGCCGCAGAAGGACTGGGAAGTCAACCAGCCGAAAGAACTGGCCACCGTTCTGGAAACGTTGAACGCCATCCAGAAGGCCTTTAACGACAGGCAGTCGGGCGGCAAGAAGGTTTCGCTGGCCGACCTGATCGTGCTGGGCGGATGCGCCGCCGTGGAAGCTGCCGCGAAGAAGGCCGGCCTCCCGGTGCAGGTCCCGTTCACCCCGGGGCGCACGGATGCCTCGCAGGAACAGACCGATGTGATTTCGTTCGCGGTGCTGGAGCCGGCCGCGGACGGGTTCCGCAACTACCTGCGCAAGGACCAGCGGATGACGGCGGAGGAACTGCTGGTGGACCGGGCCCAGCTGCTGACGCTGACCGCGCCCGAGATGACGGTGCTCATCGGCGGCCTGCGCGCCCTCGACGCCACCTTCGGGCAGTCCAGGCATGGTGTCTTCACCGACCGGCCCGGGACCTTGACGAATGATTTCTTCGTCAACCTGCTGGACATGAAGGTGGAGTGGAAGCCTTCCCCCGCCGCCGAGGGCTTGTTCGACGGCCGCGACCGCGCGACGGGCGAACTCAAGTGGACCGGCACCCGGATCGACCTGATCTTCGGTTCGAACGCCCAGCTCAGGGCCATCTCGGAAGTCTATGCCTGTGACGACGCCAGGGAGACGTTCGTGCAGGATTTCGTCGCGGCCTGGACCAAGGTGATGAACCTGGACCGTTTCGACCTCGCCTGACCCGGAGGATCGGGTTAAAAGTCCGTAGGTTTAGGCAATCATTCCGGGCCGCCCGCTTCTAGACTTCATGGTGTCCCCGGGATTCGCACGGGGAGTTGAAAGGGAGAGGCCGCGACCAGAACCGGTCGCGGCGGCGGAGGTCCGCCTGGCCGGCAACCTGCACTCCCCCGGGCCGTCGCCTGGAATCCATCCAACGTCAATCCCCATGGAGAAACCGATGACAACGAACGTGCTGGGTTACGCCGCGAAGTCCGCCGAGGAGGACCTGGTCCCCTTCCGCTTTGATCGCCGGGATGCGCGCCCGGACGATGTGGTGATCGGGATCCTGTACTGCGGGGTCTGCCACTCGGACCTGCACACGGCCCGGAACGACTGGGGCTGGACCACCTACCCGATCGTCCCCGGACACGAGGTCATCGGCCGGGTGCTCGAGGTGGGCCAGGACGTGACCCGGTTCAAGCCGGGCGACGCCGTGGGCGTCGGCTGCCTGGTGGATTCCTGCCAGCAGTGCGAAACCTGCGAATCCGGCGAGGAGCAGTACTGCGACGGCGCCGTCTACACCTATGGCGGCCAGGACCGCCACGACCACTCGAAGACCCAGGGCGGGTACTCCGAAAAGATCGTCGTTTCGGACAAGTTCGTCCTGCGCATCCCCGATGGCATGGACCTGAAGGGCGCCGCGCCGCTCCTGTGCGCCGGCATCACCACCTGGTCGCCCCTGCGCCACTGGAAGGCGGGCAAGGGCAGCCGGGTCGCCGTGGTGGGCCTGGGCGGCCTGGGCCACATGGGCCTGAAGCTGGCCAAGGCGCTGGGCGCGGAGGTCACCCTGTTCACACGCTCCAAAGGCAAGGAGGCGGACGCCCGGCGGCTGGGCGCCGACCACATCGTGATCTCCGCCGACCCGGCCCAGATGGCCGCCGTCAGCGGCCGCTTCAACCTGATCATCGATACCGTGCCCTACATCCACGACCTGAACCCCTACATGCCAACCCTGGCCAAGGACGGGACCCTGGTCCTGGTAGGCTACCTGGGCGGCCTCGACCCGTTCCTCAACACGACCGCCATGGTGCTGCGGCGGAAATCCGTGGCCGGCTCGCTCATCGGCGGCATCAAGGAAACCCAGGAAATGCTGGATTTCTGCGGCCGGCACGGCATCACCTCGGACGTCGAAGTGATCCCCATGCAGGACATCAACGCGGCCTACGAACGCATGCTCAAGAGCGACGTGAAGTACCGCTTCGTCATCGACATGGCCACCCTGAAGGCCAGGTGATCGGCAACTGGACAGGAGGCCCCATGAAAGCGACCCGGACCCTGATCGCCTACTTCTCGCGCAAGGGCAACAACTACCTGGACGGCAACATCGTCGATCTGCCGGTCGGCAACACCGAAGTGGCCGCGAAGATGATCCAGGACCTGGCCGGCGGCGACCTGTTCCACATCGACACCGTCCAGGCCTACCCTTCGGACTACACCAGGGCCACCGAGGTCGCCCAGCGGGAGCTGAGCCAGAACGCCCGGCCGGCCCTGGCCGTCCAGCTGGACAGCCTCGACGGCTACGACGTGGTCTTCCTCGGCTACCCCAACTGGTGGGGCACCATGCCGATGGCGGTCTGGACCTTCCTGGAAGCGCACGACTTCGCCGGGAAGACCATCCTGCCGTTCTGCACCCATGAAGGCAGCGGCCTGGCCCAGAGCGAGCGGGACATCAGGAAGCTTTGCCCCGGCGCCCGCGTCCTGCGGGGGCTTGCGATCCGGGGCGGGAGCGTGCGGAAGGCGGACAAGGCCATCGCCTCCTGGCTCAAAGAAAACCGAGTGACCGCTTGACCGGCCTCATTGGCGGTCATGATTCAATCCTCAGCAAGGTCAACGGGAGGCCCCATGGTTCAAGCGATCTCCAGCCCAGCCGAGGGCGATCTGGCCCGCCTGGCCGGCCTGATCCGGGCCCACGCGCCCTATGACGGCCATTTCGGCCTCCGGCTGCCCGGATTGGAGGTGGTCCGGGCCTCGAAGCCGAACCAGGAGCGGATCCACGGCATCGTGCGGCCGGCCCTGTGCATCGTCGCCCAAGGCGCCAAGACGGTGTTCCTGGGCGACGAGGCCTTCCCCTACGATGCGTCCCGGATGATGGTCTTCTCGGTGGACATGCCGGTGTCCGGCCTGGTCACCCAGGCCAGTCCCGCGGCGCCGTTCCTATGCCTCAAGGTCGAACTGGACCCGGCCCGGATCGCCGATCTGATGCTGAAGGTCTACCCCAACGGCCTGCCCCAGGTGCATAAGAGCCTCGCCATCTGCGCCGCGCCCTCGGAACCCGCCATCCTCAACGCCGCCGTGCGGCTGGTGGAACTGATGGCCCAGGCCGAGGACACGGAGCTGATCGCCCCCCTGGTGGTGGATGAAATCCTTATCCGCCTGCTGCGCAGCCCGATCGGCGAGCGGGTGGCCCAGATCGGACAGGAGGATTCCCGGCTGCAGCGGGTGGCCCGAGCCGTTTCATGGGTTCGCGCCAACTACGATCAGCCCCTGGATGTGGAGCGTCTGGCCGTCATGGTGCACATGAGCGTGTCCAACTTCCACCAGCAATTCAAGGCGATCACCTCTATGAGCCCCCTGCAGTTCCAGAAGGTGCTGCGGCTCCACGAGGCGCGGCGGCTGATGTTGGCCCGGATGATGGACGCGGGCACGGCCTGCCGGCAGGTGGGCTACCTCAGCGCGTCCCAGTTCAGTCGCGAATACGGGCGCTTTTTCGGAAGCGCGCCGATGAAGGACATCTCCAGGCTTCGGGAAACCGGCATGGCCGGAACCGGGGCCGACGTATGACCAGAAGAGGGAACAGGCTCCAGGAAAGGAGGCAGCGATGCCCAACGTCATTGTCGTCATCGGCGCCGGATCGATCGGTCAGGCCATTGCGCGCCGCGTCAGCGCAGGCAAGCAGGTCCTGCTGGCCGATCTGCGCCAGGAGAATGCCGATGCGGCAGCGAAAGTCCTCGGAGACGCCGGCTTCGAGGTCAGCACCGCCATCGTCGACGTCGCCTCCCGCGCGTCGGTCCATGCCCTCGTCGAGACCGCCACCAGGATCGGCACCGTGACCGGCGTCATCCATGCGGCCGGCCTCTCTCCCAGCCAGGCGTCAAAGGCCGCGATCCTGAAGGTCGATCTGTACGGCACGGCGCTCGTGCTTGAGGAGTTCGGCAACGTCATCGCCCCGGGAGGAGCGGGCGTCGTCATCGCTTCGCAATCGGGGCACCGCCTCCCGGCGCTGACCCCCGAGCAGGACAAGGCGCTGGCGACCACGCCCACCGAGGAACTGCTCGGCCTGCCGATGCTCCAGCCGGACCAGGTGACGGACCCGCTGCACGCCTACCAGGTTTCCAAGCGCGGCAACTCGCTGCGGGTCATGGCCGAGGCGGTGCGCTGGGGCAAGCGCGGCGCGCGGGTCAACACCATCAGCCCCGGCATCATCTTCACGCCGCTCGCCAAGGACGAACTGACCGGTCCCCGGGGCGCGGGATACCGGCGCATGATCGAGTTGTCCCCCGCCGGGCGGGGCGGCACCCCGGATGAGGTGGGGGTCGTCGGCGCGCTCCTGATGGGTCCGGACGGCGGCTTCATCACCGGCAGCGATTTCCTCATGGATGGTGGCGTCACGGCGGCGTACTGGTACGGGGAACTCGCTCCGGAATGACCTCCAGCCGAGTCCGGGCCATCCGGTCCAGCCCTGCTCAGGTAGCGGCCACCAGGATCTCCTCGGCATGATCCGGCGGGCGAAGACCGTCCGTCCTGCCCGCGAAGTAGCGCTGGGCGAGCGTGGCCGCCGGCACGTGCCGGACCTTTCCGAAGCCGGCTTCACGGGCCAGCATCAACATCTCCTCCGGCATGAAATGTCCAAACCGAAGGTCATATCCCGGAGGGGTATGATAACTTGCCATCCAGGACGCGGGCGACGGCCGTGTATGGGTGGACCGTGCTTTCCTGCTCCCCCATGATGTGCCGCACACAGACCCCCATGACCTTCAGCTGGTCGGCGATCATGGACCGGTGGCACCGCCACCAGACCGCTTCCGCGCACATGATGGCGGTGCGTTTGAGTTCGCCCAGTTCCAGCAGCCGCGCGATGCCGGCGCGAAAGCCTTCGGTCTCCATGTAGTCCGCGTAGCCCCGGAAAGAGGCATTGCGCCAGACGGTGTTGGAGGAGTCCGGACGCGGTCGCCTGCGCCCGCCGAGTTCCGGCAGCGGAACGCACGCTACCCCTGCCCTGGATAGGGAGTCCCGCAATGCCTCCAGGTCGAAGTGGGGGTATTTGCGGGAACCCGGGAAACGCCTCACGTCGGCCACGGCCTCAATCCCATTAAGGCTCAGCAAGCCGAGGAACCCATCAAGCGTTCGGGTGGAATGCCCGATCGTCCAGATGGTCACCTCGCCTTCTTTCATTCCAGGCCACCCTCTCGTTCCTTTTCCCACTCAGTATGGAGCAGGTTGCGGCCCATGCCCCCAAGGCCCGCCATTCCAGACTCATATCGTGGTTGGGCCGAATGGGTTTGCCCTAGGGAGGCAAGGATCGATGACCACGCGAAAGGTTTCCTCCATTCTGATGACCCTGGCGGTCCTCGCCCGCGGCGCCGGGGCGCTTGAGGCCGGCAACAAGCCGATCACCACGGCCTTTTTCACCTGGCTGCTGATTTCGTCCGGTCTGGCGAGCCCGGCGGATCCCGACCAACCGGCCGCCGCGACACCCGCCAAGGCGGGGCAGCCGCTCCACTTCAACGGAACCGGACCGGCTCCAGCGCCCCGGGTGGATCCCAAGGCGGCGCCCACGGCCCAGCGCGCGGCTGCCCCGGATTCCGTCACCCGCGCGTTCACCGCGGCGCTCGAAAAATACCATGAGACCACCTACCCTGCCCAGTTGCTCACCAACCCTGACGGGTCACCGATACGAGCGGGCCAGGAGATTCCGCCGCTCGAAGAGGGCAGCGACTCGACGCCGAAGGCCTTGGCTGACCAGCTCCGAAAGGCCCAATGGATCACCACCCTGGAACGGGTTTCGGCCCTGGACCGGGCGGTCATGGACGGCCTGTCCGAGGTCCTCCAGGCATCCGCAGGCAAGCGTCTGCCGAGCCTGGAAAAGCGGATGGAAACCATCAAGGCCAGAGGTCTCGAACTGGAAACGGAGCTGGGCAAGGCTGCGCAGGACTTCTACCGGGCACGGGCCGCCTTCAAAGCGAGCTACCCCGGCCAGGACTTCCGGAGCGCCCTGCGGGAAAACCCGCTCCAGGACCCGCCGGATGGCCAGGAGCCTCGCGATCCGGAGTTCGCGCTCCAGTTGGAGGAGCTGCGCTTTCATTCGCAGCGGGTGGATTTCATGGGCAAGGCGCTCCGTCGCTACCTGGGCGCCTTCCTGGCGGCCACCACGGAATTGTTGCCGGAGCGCAAACCTTTCCCGGATGAGGATGAACGGTCAGCCGGGAAGATCCCGGCCAGGCCTCAAGCCCAGGCTTCAGAAGCAGCCAAGGCCACCGCGGGCCGACAGAAGGCCCCCAGGAGCAAAGGGCAGGTCTTCGTCACCCGCGGCAGGCACAACCAGGACGCGCCCGCCGATGGCCGGTTCTCGGGGCGGTTTGAGTTGTAAGCCAGGCCCGTGGCATCGCGTTGGAACCTCCGCCACGTTCGCGTCCTTTTTGGCGGAGAGAGGGGGATTCCCTCCGCGGCCTTCGGCCGCTCCGGCCGCACGAATGGCTGGCACGGGCATCCGGCTGCGCCGGACCGCCGGACACGCGGTGCGTGCCCGGCTTGCCCTACCTGCCAGCCACTCTGTGATTCGAATCCCCCTCTCTCCGCCCAAAAAAAGCGCCCCGAAGGGGCGCAGTTTTTTGGCGGAGAGAGGGGGATTCGAACCCCCGGTACTGGTTTACCCAATACATTCGCTTAGCAGGCGAACCCGTTCGGCCACTCCGGCATCTCTCCAGGAGCTTTTCAGGATAGCCCCAGCGCGGCCCCATGACAAGGATTCTTGCTGGGAGCCGGCCGGGATCCCGGACCCGTCGCCACTGGGGCCGGGCGGACGGAAGCCCTGCCGATGCTTCTCATAATCCCGGTAAAAAAAATTCACGGCTCACGCCACTCTGCCTTTTCTTTCCATTTATTACCATGATTCAACAATAGCAGGTATTGACATGGTTTGACTTATTCTTAACCTGCTGAAGGATCATCTTGACCCCCGTCGTCAAGATAGAAGCAATCCATCGGAGCCATTCAACCCTCGTCCCAATCAACAGGGGTGCCTTCAAGGCACCCATCCATGGGCCATGAATCATGGTCCTGGGAGGCCCTATGCCCTCACCCAGCCTTGCCCTCAGCTTCGCAGCCGGGATGCTGGCTTGCTCTCTTTCCGCCGGCGCCCCCGCGCTGACCGACGCCATGGCCCTGGCCGCCATCCGGTCGCTGCAGCCGGCCCTGGACCTGGATCAGCGCAACACCTTCGCGGTGCGCAGGACCACGCCGGATCCCCTCCTGGGCGGGGTGGACGTGCGCCTGGACCAGTACTACCAGGGCGTGCGGGTGATGGGCGGGGAGGCGATCATGCACCTGCGCGAAGGCCGGGTCCGCGCCGTCACGGACGGGCTGAAACGCAGGTTCACCCTGGACGCCCTGCCCTCCCTCACCCCGAGCGAGGCGCTGGCCCTGGCCGAGGCCGACCTGGCCCCCAGGGGGCCCTACGTGCGGCCCCCCACCTGCGAGCTGGTGGTGGTGCGGATGAAGCTGGGACCCGGCGCGCCGGCCCTGCGGGACGCCCTGGTCTACCGCGTCCACACCGAACTGGAGAACGGCGCCGAGGAGACGGCCCACACCGACTACCTGGTCGACGCCCACACCGGCGCCATCGCCAAACGCTGGGACAGCCTCCGGTCCGAGGCGGAGACCACCGAGGGCCTCTCCCAGTACAGCGGGACCGTCACCCTCGACACCAACAGCACCAAGGCCGGCCATGAGCTGCGGGACCTCACCCGGGGCAAGGGCGGCAACACCGTGCTGGACCTGTCCCACGAGGACGGGGGCGGCAAGATCTACACCTCCAAGGTCGGCACCTGGGGCGACGGCAGGAACTACGACGGCGGCCTCACCACCTCCCCCAACGGCCAGACCGCCGCGGTGGACGCGGCCTACGGCCTGCAGTGGACCTGGGACTACTACAAGCGCATCCACCTCCGGAACGGGATCGACGGCTGCGGCACCGCCACCACCCTGCGGGTCCACTACGCCCTCGAATACGACAACGCCTTCTGGTCCGACGACTGCTTCTGCATGACCTTCGGCGACGGCCACAAGTACAAGTCCCTGGAGGCCATCGATGTGATGGGGCACGAGATGAGCCACGGGGTCTGCTCGGCCACCGCCAACCTGGACTATTTCGGCGAAAGCGGCGGCCTGAACGAGTCCAATTCGGACATCCACGGGACCATGGTGGAATTCTATTCCCGCAGCGGCACCCCCGGCCGGATCGGCGACAAGGGCGGCAACTGGACCCTGGGCGAGCAGCTGGTGACCAAGCTCCATCCGGAACCCATCCGCTACATGTACAAGCCCAGCAAGGACGGCAAGAGCCCGGACGCCTGGAACGCGGATCTGGAGGATCTCAATGTCCACCGCAGCTCCGGCCCCATGAATCGTTGTTTCTATTTCATGAGCCAGGGGGCCAGCTGCGACAAGAAGAGTGATTTCTACACATCCTATCTGCCCAAAGGCATGGGCGGGATCGGCAACGACAAGTCCGCCCACATCTGGTACCGGGCCATGTCCAGCTACATGACCTCCGGCGCCGACTATGCCGAAGCCCGGCAGGACACCATCTCCGCGGCCAGGGATCTCTACGGCGCCGGCAGCGCCGAGGAAGCCGCGGTTTGGAACGCCTTCCACGGCATCAATGTGGGCCCGCCCTGGCCAAAGTAACCCGGCCTGCAGGGGGGATCCAGTGCTACCATTCGGCTTCCCCCCTCCATGGAGCCGACCGTTTGGCCCAGACCATCGCCGAGTTGTTCTACGAGACCTTGAAGTTCGATCTGCCTGACGCCTTCGCGGCCAAGGTGGACGGCAGTTACCGGACCATCTCCCACCGGGAGCTCCAGGACCGGGTGGAGCGCCTGGCCCTGGCCCTGCACGCCAGGGGCCTGCGCAGCGGGGACCGGCTGGCCATCCTGTCGGAGAACCGCCCGGAATGGGCCATGGCCGACTTCGCCTGCGCGCTGCTGGGGGTGGTGAGCGTCCCGATCTACCACACCCTCACCAGCGACCAGACCGCCTACATCATCCAGGACAGCGGCGCCCTCTGGCTGATGGTCTCCAACGCCGCCCAGCTGGCCAAGATCCGGCCGGCCCTGGAGCGGCTTCCGGAGCTGCGCACCCTGATCGTCCTGGACGGCGCGCCGGACGGGGCTGCACAGACCACGGGGGAATGCTCGGGCAAGACCTGGGTCCACTGGTCGCGGCTCCAGCGGGAAGGCGAGGACCTGGAGGGCCGGCGGGCCGAAGTGCGGGAATGGGCCGCGGCCCGCCGCCCGGAGGAACTGCTGACCCTGATCTACACCTCGGGCACCACCGGCGAGCCCAAGGGCGCCATGCTGACCCACGGCAACCTCGCCTCCAACCTCACCGCGACCATCGACGTCGCCATCCTCGCCCTGCGGCCCATGCGCGGCGACCGCTGCCTGAGCGTGCTCCCCCTCTCCCACATCTTCGAGCGCACCGGCGGCCACTACGCGATGTTCCAGCTGGGCATCGGCATCTACTACGCCGAAAGCCTGATCTCCATGCCCCAGAACCTGCTGGAGGTCCGTCCCGCCGTGCTCATGGCGGTGCCCCGGATCTTCGAGAAGATCTACGCCAAGGTCCGCGACGCGGTGACCTCGGGCGGCTTCACCAAGCGGCTCATCTTCAACTGGGCCACCGACACCTGCCACCGGGTGGTGCGCCACCTCTACCTGGGCAAGCGGCCCCCGGCCTTCCTCAACCTGCCCTGGAAGCTGGCGGACCGCATCCTGCTCTCCAAGGTCCGGGACAAGACCGGCGGGCGCCTGCGCTTCTGCGTCACCGGCGGGGCCGGCCTGAACCCCCGGATCATGGACTTCTTCTGGGCCATGGGCGTGCCCATCTACGAAGGCTACGGCCTCACCGAGACCAGCCCGATCCTCACCCTCAACCGCCTGGGCCGGGTGCGCCCGGGCTACGTCGGCCAGCCCATCCTGAAGACCTGGAACGGCAGGCCCTTCCTCAAGCTGGCCGCGGACGGCGAGATCCTCTGCCAGGGCCCCAACGTCATGGTGGGCTACTGGAAGCAGGAAGCGGCCACCCGGGAGGTGTTCGACGCCGACGGCTACTTCTGCACCGGCGACGTGGGCGAGATCGACCGCCAGGGCCGGGTGAAGATCACCGACCGCAAGAAGGAGATCATCGTCACCAACGGCGGCAAGAACGTCGCGCCCCAGCCCATCGAGAACGAGCTGCGGGAGGACATCTACATCGAGCAGGCGGTGGTGATCGGCGACCACCGGAACCACCTGGCGGCGCTGATCGTGCCCCAGTTCCCGGCCCTGCGCGCCTGGTGCGAGCGCAAGTCCCTGGCCTTCGCCGACGACGCCGAGATGGTGGCCCACCCCAAGGTGATCGCCAAGCTCATGACCCGGGTGAACCACGTCAACGCCAAGCTGCCCGCCTACGAGCGGATCCGGCGCATCGCCCTGCTCCCCCAGGAGCTCACCCCCGCCAGCGGACTGCTGACCCCCTCGCTCAAGCTCAAGCGCCGGGCCGTGAACGATGCCTTCAAGGACCTCATCGAGGCCCTCTACCACCCCGGCAGTTAGTTCTACCGGGGCGTCCGTGTCCCGCCCCGGCATCAGAGTCGTCGCTGTCAGTTCGCTGGCGCGAACTGCATCGACGGAAGGGGGCACAACACAGAGGCAAGGTCCCTGTTCCACCTCCGTGAGGGGGACGTAAAGCGACCGGTTTGCGGTAAGCCTTTGTCAGGACATACTTTATTTTGAATCCCACCCTTGCCTTGATATGCCTCATCTGAAGGGTGAGACGAAGCCCCGACCTCCATGCCGCCATCCGTTCCGTCGATGCAGTTCGCGCCAGCGAACTGACAGCGACGACTCTGGTGCCGGGTCGGGACACGAACGCCACAAGTAGGGTTAGAGATCGGACAGCAGGGCCTCCCGGGTGGGGGCTTCCAGGACCGTTTCGCATTCCAGTCCCGGCAGGTCGGAGACCAGCGCCGCCGGGGTGCGCCCGCCCACCTTGAACTTGAGGAACTGCACCGAGGAGAGCTTGTCCTCGCTCATCTGCTCCCGGTCGAAGCTCGCCTTGATCCGGGCGCCGTCGGCGCAGACCAGGAAGATGTGGTCCGGCAGGTCGCGCCAGCGGCGCAACAGGTCGGCCCGGCCCCGCTCGTCGGTGATCTCGATCAGCAGGGTGCAGCCCAGCTCGCCGCCGTCGCCCAGCACGGCGTTGTAGGTGTCCAGCTCGTGCCGGATGTCGGCCTCCTTGACCATCTGCTCCACCCGCACCATCTCCAGCACCTGGTAGCGGATGGTCTCGGCGTTCTCGAACAGGAAGGTGAGGTGCTCGCCCAGGTGCACCCGGCGCAGGGCCTTGGCGGCCATGGCCGAGGCGCGGATGGCGTCCCGCCGCTCGCCGTAGGTGACGAAATCCAGGATGTCGCTGCGTTCGATTTGCGCCATGCTTCAGCCTTTGTCTCCGGCCGGGACCGGGTCCGGGAATCCGTCCGGGCGGTAGGCCCGGGCCAGGATGGTCATGGGGTGCAGGGCCTTGCGGCCCGCGTGCTGCTCGAACTGGAGCGCCGCCAGCGGGCATTCGCTGGCCCAGACCTGGGCCGACTCCGCCGCTTCCATGCCCTGGAAGGCCTTGGCCCCGATCCGCCTGGACGCCTCGTAGCTTTCCGACTTCATGGCGTAGGTGCCGTCGTGGCCGCAGCACTCCATGACCGATACGATGGAGACGCCGGGGATCTTGCGCAGCAGGTCGCGGCCCTTGAAGCCCACCGACTGGGCGCGCAGGTGGCAGGGCGCGTGGTAGGCCACCGGGCCGGGGCTGGACTTGAACGACCAGTCGGCCCGGGGCTCGTTGCGGATGGACCAGAGGAATTCGCCGGTATCCCGCACCGCCGCCGCCAGCCGCCTGGCCCGCTCCCGGTCGGCGCCGTCCAGCAGTTCCGGATACTCCCGGCGCAGCATCATCGAGCAGGTGGGGTTGACGACGATGACCTTGGCGCCCGCGTCCACGTGCGGCATGAGCGCGTCCAGGTTGGCCTTGGCCTGCCTGCGCAGGCTGTCCAGATCGCCGTGCTCCCAGGCGGGCATGCCGCAGCACTGCAGGCCGCGCACGCAGCCGGTGCGGACCCCGTTGTGCTCCAGCACCTCCAGGGTGTCCTTGCCGATCTGGGGATCGTTGTTCTGGACGAAGCAGGTCTGGAACAGCACCGCCTCCATGCCGGGCTTGTCGGCCATCCGGCCGCTCTTTTCGGCCCAGGCTTCGAAGGTGGCGCCGGCGAAGTCCGGCAGGTGCGCCTGGGGGTGGACGCCCAGCAGCTTGTCCATGAACCACCGATGCAAGGTCACCCGGTTCAGGGTGTTGGCCAGGCCGAAGCTGGCCCGGGCCATCCGCCCGGCCAGATCGGGATCGCCCAGCACCCGGTCGCGCAGGCGGCCGCCCTGGCGTTTCCGGCGCACCGCCTGGTAGCGGTGCACCAGCTTGGGGAAATCCAGGGCGAAATCGTGGCCCTCCCGGGGGGTGTAGGGACACTGCACCTCGCACAGCTTGCACTGGAAGCAGGCGTCCAGCACCCGGTCCCGCTCGGCCCCGGACAGGGCGCGCACATCGCCGTGGTGCCGGTCGTCGATCAGGGAGAACAGGTCCGGGAAGGCGTCGCAGTACTTGAAGCACATGCGGCAGCCATGGCAGATCTCGAAGACCCGGTCCACTTCCTCCCGGAGCAGCGCTTCGTCCCAGTAGCGGGGATCGGCCGGGTCGTAGACCGTGGCCGCTCCCGCCAGGTAGCTGATCCGTTCGCCCGGGGTGGTGGGCGCGCGCCCGGGGTCGTCCGGCACTTCGTGTTCGGCCATGGCCGCTCCCGCAAGGCTATGAGATGCTGTCCAGCATCTTCTGGAACCGGCCGGCGTGGCTCTTTTCGGCCTTGGCCAGGGTCTCGAACCAGTCGGCGATCTCGGCGAAGCCCTCTTCCCGGGCGCTCTTGGCCATCCCGGGATACATGTCGGTGTACTCGTGGGTCTCGCCGGCGATGGCCGCCTTGAGGTTGAGCGCGGTGTCGCCGATGGGCAGGCCGGTGGCCGGATCGCCGACGCTCTTCAGGTAGTCCAGGTGGCCGTGGGCGTGGCCGGTCTCGCCGTCGGCGGTCTCCTTGAAGTTGCCCGCAACTTCGGGATAGCCCTCGATGTCGGCGACCTTGGCGAAGAACAGGTAGCGCCGGTTGGCCTGGGATTCGCCCGCGAAGGCGTCCTTCAGGTTCTGATGGGTCTTGGTTCCTTTCAGGTTTGGCATGGTGCGCTCCTCAAAAGCAGAATCATCATAGACTTCAAAAAGAGGAGTGGTTGATACTTCTTGCGGATCAAACCGATAGGCCCACCCTATCAATCAAAGGCTTTTGACCTTGCGGTTCCAATCACGGCTGTCATGATCCAAAGCCATGCCCCGTCCTTCGGATCTCACCTTCCGCCAGCTGGAATACCTGGTCGCCCTGGCCGACACCCTGGGCTTCCACCGGGCGGCCGAGCGTGCCCACGTCTCCCAGCCCGCCCTCAGCGCCCAGATCCAGCAGGCGGAGGCGGTCCTGGGGGTCCAGCTGTTCGAGCGGAACCGCCGCCGGGTCCTGCTCACCCCCGCCGGCGAGATGGTGGTGGCCCGGGCCCGGCGGGTCCTGCGCGAGGCCGAGGACCTGCTGGCCTCCGCCCGGCTCTTTTCCGACCCGTTCCGGGGCAGCTGGCGAGTGGGGCTGATTCCCACCGTCGCCCCCTACCTGCTGCCGGAGATCCTGCCGGGCATCCGCCAGGCCCACCCCGACCTGCGCCTGCTGCTGCGGGAGGAGCGCACCCCTGTGCTGGTCCAGGAGCTCCAGGCCGGCGCCCTGGAGGCGGCGATCCTGGCCGAGGTCCCCGATCTGGGCGACCTGGTCCGGGCGCCCCTGGCCGAGGATCCCTTCCTGCTGGCGGCGCCCATGGGCCATCCGCTGGCGCGCAAGCAGCGGGTCGCCCTCAAGGACCTCGAGCAGGCCCCGCTGCTGCTGCTGGAGGACGGGCACTGCCTGCGCGGCCAGGCCTTGGCGTTCTGCGCCCAGGCGGGGGCCCGGGAGGCGGACTTCCGGGCCTCCAGCCTGCCGACCCTGCTGCAGATGGTGGCCGCGGGCATGGGACTCACCCTGCTGCCCGCCCTGTGCGCGCCCATGGAGCGGACCCGGGCCGCCCTGGCGCTGCGCCCCTTCGCCCGCCCCGTGCCGGGGCGGCGGCTGGTCCTGGCCTGGAGGCGCGGATCGCCCCTGGCCGGGGCCCTGGAGACCTTCGCCGGCGAACTGCGGGCGGCCTGGCCCCGGAACTAAGTCGAGAGGTGGCTGCTGGGGAAGACCGGCTTGCGCTTTTCCTGGAAGGCCAGCTTGCCTTCGCCGTAGTCGGGGCTCTGGTAGACCATCCGCCGCAGGCCCTGGATGCGCTCCTGGGTCTCCGGGCTCATGGAGTAGGAGTTGCCCAGGACCCGCAGCTGCTCCTTGAGCACCCGGATGGCCAGGGCCGAGTTGTCCAGGATGTTCTTCATGAGGTTCATCGTGAAGCTTTCCAGCTCCTCCGCCTCCACCAGGTGGTTGAGCACGCCCAGCTCCCGGGCCCGGGCGGCGCTGATGGGCTGGGCGGTGAAGAACAGCTCCTTGACGATGTGCATGGGCATGGCGCCGATGAAGCGCATGAGCCCGGTGGTGGTGTAGGGGACGCCCAGCTTGGCGGGGGTGATGGCGAAGGTCGTGGAGGGCGTGCCGATGGCGAGGTCGCAGGTGACCGCCAGGTCGCAGGCGCCCCCCCACACGCTGCCTTCGATCATGGCGATGACCGGCACCGGGCAGTTCTGCACGGCCCTGAGCGCCACCGCCAGGTCGTCGTTGTAGCCCAGCGGATCGATGCCGGGATCGGGCAGCTCGCGGATGTCGAACCCGGCGCTCCAGACCTTGCTGCCTTTGGGCGCCCGGAGGATGATGGCGCGGGCGCCGTCCTCCACCATGGCGCGGATGCCCCTTTCGATGCCGTTGAGCATCGCTTCGGAAAGGCAGTTCCGGCGTTCGGTGTTGTTGAAGGTGATGACCCCGATACGATCGTGCAATTCGGTGAGCACCTGGCTCATGGGGGCTCCTTTCCTGTCAGCTGGCATCCGATTCCTGGTCCGGACTGGAGGAACCGGCGTAGAACGAACGGATGTAATCCTCCTGCGTCTTGAACTGCCAATGCACGTCCCTGACCACGGCGGCGGCGCCCTGGGCGTCCCCGGCCACCAGCAGAGCCACCATCTGCTCATGCTCGCCCAGGTTCACCCGCTCCCAGTCCGCCAGCAGGTCGGTATGCCGCGGCCAGTCATAGAGCCGGCGCTTCAGGGTCCGCACCATCCGGGCCAGATAGGGGTTCTCGCACCGGTCGAGGAAATAGTCGTGAAAAGCGTAGTTTATTGCAAGACAGTCATCGAGGTTGCCCAGCTCCACCATGTTCCGGTATTCGCTGGTCAGTTCCTGCAGCTGCAGATAGTCATCCGCGGTGAACTGTTTCGCCGACTCCACCATGGCGGTGGCTTCGAGCGAGCCGATGATCTGGTACAGGTTTTTGACTTCGCTCAGTTCCAGGTATTTGACCCGCACGCCCCGGCGGGGAACGATTTCCACGTAGCCGTCCACCTCCATGTAGATCAGGGCGTCACGGAGCGGGGTGCGGCTGATTCCGAGCTTGGCGGCGATATCGTTGAGGTCGAGGAAGGTGCCCGGGTTGAGGGCCCGCTTCTTCAACTGGTCGCAAAGGTAGTTGTAGACCTGCTCCCCCAGGGATTTGACGACCTTGTCTTCATTGCGCAACAATTTGTCACCTCAATTCGCACTATTATATATAAATCATGCCGCACGGGACCGGAAATCAAGCGGATGGCGGTCCGCGCCCCTTGACCCGCGAACACCCCGGCGGCCCGGAAAGGTTCCTGGCCGCTCGGGGCGCGGGATGGCCCGCGGACGTCTCAAACGGTCAGGGCGCGGGGGGCGCGCCGGGCTTGGTCGGCGCGGCCGGCGCGCCGGGGAGGGCGGGCACGCCCGGGATCACCGGAGCATTGGGGTCGGTGGGCGAGGTGAAGGCGTTGTTGTTGCCTTCGTCGGCCGGCGCCACCGCTTCCAGCGGCACGAACTTGA